>Ga0070669_100002080_pt1 | contig 14461 bp, 10 predicted proteins | sample KBSS53metaG_FD_64680 | JGI IMG/M metagenome (GOLD analysis project Ga0070669, IMG submission 64680) | Switchgrass rhizosphere microbial communities from Kellogg Biological Station, Michigan, USA - KBS S5-3 metaG | ecosystem: Host-associated > Plants > Roots > Rhizosphere > Soil ... | reverse complement strand
GCGGCGCCGAGTTGCGCGACAGCTTCAGGTTCTGCGATACCTGGGGATGTCCACCCGTGACGTCGACCAAGCAAGCAGCCGAGTGCACACGGGCGGTGGACGTGGAGCGAGTGCGCGCGGCGATGATCGTGCCGGTACGGCGGTCGGCTGTGCAATGACGTCGACGACATCGATCTGTCGGTCGTGTGGCGCCTCGCCCCGCGCGGCGGCTCGATTCTGTGATGCATGCGGGTCAGCGCTCGGGGTAGCGGTCGACGAGGCCGAGTACAAGCAGGTGACGGTGCTCTTCGTCGACGTCGTGAGGTCGATGGACATCGCCGCCGCGCTAGACGTCGAGCGGTTGCGCGAGGTCATGACCGATCTACTGGAGCGCTCCGCGACGGTGCTACGTCGCTACGGAGGCACGGTGGAGTACAACGGCGACGGCGTGATGGCGTTGTTCGGCGCTCCGATCGCGTTGGAGGATCACGCTTTTCGGGCCTGTCTGGCCGCACTGGCCGTCCAGGAGGAGGACGATCGGTTGGCCGGGGAGGTGGCAGAGCGCGACGGTGTCGATCTTCGGGTGCGGGTGGGAATGAATTCCGGTCGTGTGATCGCCGGTGAGATCGGTTCGGGCTCGCTGGGCTACCGCGCGATCGGCGCGCACGTCGGACTGGCGCAACGCATCGAATCGGTGGCCGCACCGGGAACGGTGATGCTGTCGGAGTCGACCGCCCAACTCGTCGAGCACTCAACGGTGCTTGGCGAGCCGGAGTTTCTGCACGTCAAGGGGATTGACGAGTCGGTGCGTGTGCGCCAACTACTTGGGATCAGCCCGCGCGACGGGTTGATCCAACGTGCGGAGGCCAGCCTCGTCGGGCGGCGCTGGGAAATGGCCGCCCTCGATGCCATCGTCAGCCGAGCGATCGACGGCCGTGGGGATGTCGTGAACGTGGTGGGACCGCCGGGCATCGGCAAGAGCCGGATCGCCAGGGAGGTCGCCGCGTTGGCGGCTGCACGCGGCGTCGAAGTCACATGGGCGTTTTGCGAATCCCATTCCAAGGAAATACCTTTCGGCCTCGTCGCGCAGTTGCTGCGGGCGACGACCGGCGCTTCAGGTCTGCATGGTGATGCTGCCCGCGCTCGCGCTCGATAACGATGGTCGAAGGCCGATCCGCAGGATCTGCTGTTGCTAGAGGATCTCCTTGGCATCGCCGACCCAGAGATAGCACTCCCCCAAATCGACCCGGATGCACGGCGACGTCGCATTACCTCGCTGATCAATACTGCGACGCTGACCCGCACTTCGCCTGCGCTGTTCATCGTCGAGGACGCCCACTGGATCGACCCGGTGAGCGAGTCGATGTTGGCCGACTTCCTCTCAGTCGTATCGCGCACCCCGTCGATGGTGCTCATCACGGCCAGGCCCGAATATGGGGGGACGCTGAAGCGGGTGCACGGCGCCCAAACCATAGCGCTTGCGCCACTGGCTGATTCGGATGCTACGTCATTGCTCGGCGAGCTCCTGGGGTCGGATCACTCACTGGGGGGACTGACGACGCTCGTCGCCGAGCGAGCTGCTGGTAACCCGTTCTTCGCAGAGGAGATGGTGCGCGATCTGGTGCAGCGCGGCGTACTGGCCGGTGAGCGCGGTGGCTACGTCTGTCACACTGACGTCGCCGAGGTGAGCGTGCCAGCGACGGTGCAGGCGGCGATCGCCGCTCGCATCGACCGACTGGGACCCGCTGCCAAGCGCGCAATCTTCGCAGCGTCGGTGATCGGCGCACGTTTCGGGGCAGAACTTTTCGCGGCGCTCGACGTGGATCCGGCGTTTGACGAGTTGCTCGATGCGGAGCTGATCGATCAGGTCGGGTTCACCCCTAGCGCCGAGTACGCCTTCCACCACCCGCTGATCCGTGCGGTTGCCTACGAATCACAACTCAAAACCGAACGCGCCCAATGGCACCGGCGGCTTGCCGCGGCGATCGAAGATCGTGACCCAGCAACGGTGGACGACAATTCGGCACTCATCGCCGAGCACCTCGAAAGCGCAGGCGAGCTGCAGGCGGCATACGGCTGGCACATGCGCGCCGCCACGCGGTCGACCATCCGCGATCTGGCCGCCGCCAGGATCAGTTGGCAGCGGGCCCGCCAGATAGCCGACGTCCTGCCCACCGAGGACCTGTCGCTGCGCATCGCCCCACTGACGATGCTGTGTGCCACCGACTGGCAAGCCCGGCGCGTCGGCGATGTTGAACCTCATGTGTGGGGCGTCGAACGAACGCGTCGCGACGACGTAGCCGGACTCTGCGATCGCAACGGCCTCGGCGGTGCGGCCCGCGTCGGCCGCGATGGTGGCGAGCAGCCAGGCGATCTCGGCACCGACGACCGGCGGCAGGTCGTCGATGGCAAGGTCGTGCGACGCCTTCACCGCCGCCTCCGGCTGGTCCGTCGCAAACCAATACACGGTGAGGAAGGCGTCGACGTAGCTGCGCGCGTCCTGCGGCGTAACGCGCGACGCCTCGTCGATGACGTCCTTCGCGCGGGCGGGATCGCCGAGCGCCCACAGCATGTTGCTCGCCCGCAGGAACGCGAATCGGGCGCGGTCACGGTCGGTCAACTCTTCTGGATTGATCTGGGCGAACACCGCGTCGGCCTCCTCGCCGCGGCCCAGCCACGACAATGCATGCGCACGAACGAAGTTCGGCTCGGCACCGGCGCCCGCGCGAACGGCGGCCTCGGCGATTCGATCGGCCAGCGGCAGGTCCGCGAGCCACACCGCGCCGTGGGCGGCTCGCACCAACAGGTCGACGTCGGGGGCGAGATCGGAGTCGAGAGTCAACGTGGCACGGCGCACGGCGGTGCGCACGTCGTCGCCGTCGTCGGCCCTGGCAAGTTCTGCTGCGACGAGGCCGCGGATGTCAGCCTCTTCGACCGCCGCCGGGTCGGTGATCCGGCTTAGGGCAGCCAGCTCGATGGGTTCGCCGACTGCCAACACGTCGACCACGTCTGAAACCCCAGCGGGCAAAGCTCCGATGCGTGCCTCGATCACTGCGACGAGGCCGTGTGGCATGACGGGGTCACCGATCCACCGCCAGTACCCCCGCTGCGCCACGATGCGACCGTCAGCAATCTCCTGCTCGACGATCATGCGCAGGTACAGGGCGTTGCCTCGGGTCAGCTGCCACAACCGCAGGGCCGCGTCCGGGTCGACGGACCCGCCCAAGGCCGTCGAGAGCAGCGATGTCGTCTCATCCAGCGTCAACGGCGGCAAGTCGACTCGGTCGAATCGTCCGACCTTCCATATCTCCTGTACCGCAGCAGGAATCGGCTCGCCGTCGAGAACGGTGAGAATCACCTTTGCCGCGCCTCTTTGCACGATCTGATGCAGGACGAACGTCGACAGATCGTCGAGTAGGTGCGCGTCGTCGACCGCCACCACGACGGTCATGCCAGGTGGTGCGGCTGTCAGCGATTCGATCACGCCGCGCACCAACTGCACGGTGTCAGTGGCTCCCGAGGTGGTCCACGCGGTGAAGGCGCCCAGCGGTACGGCCTGGCCCGACGATGCGCCGACTGCCCACCGCGGTTCCCATCCGCGTGATGCGCCGGCTGCGATCGCCTCGCGGGCGAGCCGGCTCTTGCCGACGCCCGCCTCGCCCCACACGACGATGCCGGAGCCGTCCGACGACAGGGCGGCTTCGATGCTTCGCATCTGCTCCGAGCGGCCAATCAGCGGCCACGACAAGCGCATTGCCTGAGCCTAAGCCCGCACTAGGCGAAATTCGGAGCACGTTTGACGATCAGGCCTTGGGGCGACCGAAGAAGTCGAGGATCGCCGAGTTCACCGCATCCGGCCGTTCGAGAAACCCCAGATGACCAGTGTCGCTGATTTCGCGATACTGGCCGTTGGGAAGGGCGGCCGCGACCTCCGCGCCGAGGTGGGGGGGCATCACGACGTCGTCGGCGAACCCGATCACCAAGGTGGGTGTGGTGATCGCCCCATAGGCAGGCAACCTGTCGTGCTGCGGGGCCACGTCGTACTGCGCGCGTACCCCCGGGGTCATCTTGCTCGGCCACATGGAGAAGGTGTCGATCCAGTCGCCGACGGTCTGATCGTCGTTCAGGGTCTTTGGTGAGAAATTCTCCAGCAAGCGAAGTTTCGCCGCGTACGTCGCCGGCAGCTCGATACCCGCACGAACGAAGTCCCGTTCTGCCTCACGAAAGAAGTTTCGCGCGCGGTCATGGCGGCCCCTGGTGGCCAGCAGCGCCGCCTGGCTCACCAGCTCAGGCCGCACCAGCATCAATTCTTGCGCGATGAACGAGCCCATCGACACACCGACGATCCGGACGGGGGCGGCGTCGAGCGCCTCGATCAACTCCACGGTGTCGGCGACCATCGTCTCCGTGGTGAAACCCTCGGAGTTCGCGGTCGCACCCACTCCCCTGTTGTCGAAGGTGATGGCGCGGTAACCCGCGGCGCGGAATGCGGGGACTTGATGAACCGCCCACGTCCGACCAACGCCACCTTGGCCCGCGATGAACAGCACCGGATCGCCGCGGCCGTGATCCTCATGGGCCAACGTCACGCGTGCCAGGGTAGCTGGCGCCGCCAGCCACGTGTCGTACGTTGAAGTGGTGAATCCGGGAAAGGACGACGAGGCAGCGCCCAGCGCTCTCACCGGAGTCTCGGAAACCGCGTTGTTGACGCTGAGCGCCAGGGCTCACCAAGCCCGCCACTCGAGACCCATCATCGACGATCCGATGGCGATTCGACTCGTCGATGCCTTCGACGTGGACTTCGCCAAGTTCGGCCGCAAGGGCCAGGAGACCGCGCTGCGTGCCCTCGCGTTCGACCACGCCGCCGTTAGCTATCTGTCGAGCCATCCCTCTGCAACCGTCGTCGCCCTCGCCGAAGGTCTGCAGACCAGCTTCTGGCGGCTGAGCAGCGCGCTGCCCGACTTGGAGTTTAGTTGGCTCACCGTCGATTTCGCACCGATCATCGAGTTGCGTCAACGACTGCTACCGTCGTCCCCGCGTATCAGCAGCCTTGCCCAATCCGCGCTCGACTACGCCTGGATGGACGACGTCGACCCGCGCGACGGTGTCTTCATCACCGCCGAGGGCTTGTTGATGTACCTGCAGCCCCGAGAGGCGATGGGCTTGATCACGGAGTGCGCCAGACGCTTTCCCGGCGGACAGATGATGTTCGACCTACCGCCGGTACTGATGTCGAAGCTCGCCCCCAAGGGCGTGCGCGCCTCCCTGACGTATCGCATTCCACCGATGCCGTTCAGCCTGTCGGCTGCCGCGCTTGCGCAACTCGTCGACACCGTCCCCGGTGTCCGCGCCGTCCATGACATACCGATTCCGCGGGGCCGCGGGTTGATGTTCGGAACGGCTTTCCCCGCGTTCTGGCGGTTTGGCCCCACGAAGAACTTCAGGGGCGCGTACACGTTGTTGGAGTTCGGCTGACCTAGGCGTCCAGGCGGGCGAGCATGCCCTGTCGATACTGCTCGACACACGCCGATCGGCGAACCTTGCCGCTGGTCGTGACGGGAATCGAGCCCTGCGACACCAACACGAGATCGGCAACACTCAGACCGTGCGAGTTGAAGATCGCAGACGTGACTTCGCGTTTCACGCCGGCGAGCTTCTCTGCGACGGCTTCGCGGGACTCCTCCCGCTTCCTGGCTTCGACGATCACGACGAGCTGTTCGGTGCCGCGATCCGGGATGCCGATTGCCGCGCACCGCCCATGGGTGATCTCCTGGATGGTCGCCTCGATGTCGTCGGGAGAATGATTGCGTCCGTACACGATCAGCAGATCCTTGATGCGGCCGATGATGTAGAGCTCGTCATCGAACAGGAATCCGGAGTCTCCCGTCCGCAACCACGGCCGCTCGGACGTGCCATCGGACGGGTTGACGATCGTCGCGCTGAAGGTCTTTTCGGACTTCTCGGGATTACCCCAGTAACCCTCGGCAACGTTGTCGCCCTGCACCCAGATTTCACCAACGGAACCCGCCGGGCACTCCACACGGGTATCGGGATCGACGATGCGGACCCTCGGCGAAGTCGGCGTGCCGTAGCTGACCAGCGGCGTGCCGCTCTTGCTCTCCGAGCGCTCGACCCTCTTCTCGGTCAGCTTCTCGGTATCGAACCGGACGATCTTCGGCGGCTCGGGAGCGGTGCGATTCGCGACGTATATCGTCGCCTCGGCCAACCCGTACGAAGGCCGGATTACCTTGTCGCGCAGGTTGAAAGAGGCGAATCGACGCGTAAAGCGCTCCAGGGTCGCCGGATTCACCCGTTCGCTGCCGGTGGCTATCACGAGCACGTCGGCGAGGTCTAGGCCCGCCATGTCTTCGTCGGAGGTCTTGCGCGTCGCCAGCTCGAACGCGAAGTTCGGCCCCGCCGTGTACGACTTCGGGTAGCGCGCGGCCATCTGCATCCAGCGCGCGGGCCGCTGCAGGAACGCCACCGGACTGGTGAGGACGGCGGGGATGCCCAACAGCACGGGTGCGCAGATGCCCAGATATAGACCCATGTCGTGGTAGAACGGCAGCCACGACACTACGGTGGCGCCGGGGGGCGGGACGTTTCCCCACTCGCCGAAGTAGCCTGCGGCCCACTGTTCGAAATTGATCATGATGTTCTCGTGCGACATGACCACGCCTGCGGGGGCACGCGTCGACCCCGAGGTGTACTGCAGGTACGCCGTCTCGGGGAGAACGTCCGGCCCGCCGCCGGACCCCATCGGACCATCGAGGTCGAGTAAGTCGACCTCGACGACCGTCGGAGCGTCGAACCCCGACTCCGGTACGACGTGTTCGACCACGACTCCGACCGCGCTCGACGTCGTCAAGACGATCGACGGTGATGCGTCGATCATCACCGAACTCACGCGCTCGTCGCTGACACCGCCCAGCGGAACCGAAAGGGGCACTGCGATCAACCCGGCTTGCAAGGCGCCGAGGAAGGCGACGATGTAGTCGAGACCCTGCGGAGCCAAGATCACCGCGCGCTCACCGGGCGACCCGACGTCTTCCAGGTGGCGCGCCAGGTTCGTCGTGCGCCTATACAGCTGCATCCACGTCAAGGTCAGAGCGACACCGTCCCAATCCGTTTCGTAGTCAAGGAAGGTGAACGCCGTGTCATTCGGCTGCAAGCTGGCACGCTCGCGCAGCACGGTGGGAACAGAGGTATCCGTCACGGGCACAACGCTACCGCTCGGTCGCCACCGGACTCCCCGATTTGAACAAGCTGCTGATCAGAATCCCTTGTCAAGGCATCTCCAATTTTGCTAGACGGTGCGAGCCAACCTCGCTGCGAGCAGGCCTGCGAATCTAGCCGGATCGTCGGGTATGTCACCTTCGGCGAGAAGTGCGGTGCCGTAGAGCAATTCGGCGGTCTCTTCGAGCGTTTCGTCGCCTTCGACTCGACTTTGGTGCGCTTGCGCAAGTCCTGTCACCAACGGATGCTTCGGGTTGAGTTCGAGGATGCGCTTGCCCACCGGAACCACCTGACCGGAGGCCCGATACATGCGCGCGAGCGCAGGCGTGATGCCGAAGTCGTCGGTGATGAGGCAGGCAGGCGACTCGGTCAGACGGGAGGACAACCTCACCTCCTTCACGTGTTCTGCCAAGGTTTCCCCCAACCACGTCAGCAGGTCGGCAAAGTCCTTCTGTTGGGCCTGGCGCTCGTCTTCGCTTGCTGCCTTCTCGTCTTCGGAATCGAGGTCCACCTCGCCCTTGGCGACCGACTGCAGCGGCTTTCCGTCGAACTCGGTCACCGAGCCCACCCAGACCTCGTCGACCGGGTCGGTGAGCAGAAGTACCTCGTAGCCCTTCGCCTTGAACGCCTCGAGGTGCGGTGAGGCCAGCAGCTGCTCGCGCGAGGGTCCCGTCGCGTAGAAGATCTGCTCCTGACCGTCCTTCATTCGCGCGACGTACTCGGCCAGAGTCGTGAGTGCTCCGTCTTCTTCGGCGGTGTGCGTCGAGGCGAACGACGAGATCTGCAGCAGGATCTCTTGATTGTCGCGGTCCGAGATCAGTCCCTCCTTGAGGATCGCCCCGAACTGCGTCCACAGCGTGCGGTAGTCCTGCGCCCGCTGCGACTGAATGTCCTTGATCGTCGAGAGCACCTTCTTCGTCAGTCGACGCCGTATCGCGGTGAGCTGCCGATCCTGCTGCAGGATCTCGCGAGAGACGTTGAGCGACATGTCCTGTGCGTCGACGACTCCCTTGACGAAGCGCAGGTAGCTGGGGATGAGCTCGTCGCAGTCGGCCATCACGAAGACACGCTTGACGTACAAGTGCACGCCGGTGTTGGCGTCGCGGGTGAAGAGGTCGAACGGAGCCTGCGACGGGATGAAGAGCAGCGCCTGATACTCGATGGTGCCCTCCGCCTTCATCGAGATGACCTCGAGTGGGTCGTCCCAGGCGTGGGCGATGTGCTTGTAGAACTCCTTGTACTCGGCTTCCGAGACCTCGTCCTTGGTCTTGGCCCACAGCGCCTTCATCGAGTTGAGGGTCTGAGTCTCGACCGTGACCGTCTCCTCGCCACCGTCCTCGGTGGCAGGGGTGCGTCGCTCGACCTGCATGCGAATGGGCCAACCGATGAAGTCGGAGTACTTCTTCACCAGTTCCCGCAGCTTCCACTCCGAGGTGTAGTCGTGCAGTTCGTCCTCGGCGTCTTCCGGCTTCAAGTGCAGAGTGATCGACGTCCCCTGAGGTGCGTGCTCGACGGTTTCGACGGTGTAGGTGCCGTCACCGCTGGATGCCCAACGAGTGGCGCTGACCTCGCCCGCCTTGCGCGTCAGCAACTCGACCTCGTCGGCGACCATGAACGTCGAATAGAACCCGATGCCGAATTGGCCGATCAATTCCTCGGACACCGCAGCGTTCTTCGCCTCGCGCAACTTCCGACGTACCTCGGCCGTACCAGACTTTGCCAACGTGCCGATCAGATCGATCACCTCGGCGCGCGTCATGCCGATGCCGTTGTCGCGCACGATCAGCGTGCGGGCATTCTTGTCGACCTCTAGCTCGATGTGCAGGTCGGAGACGTCTAGGTCGAGGTCCTTGTTCTGCAGCGCTTCGAGCCGGAGCTTGTCGAGCGCGTCGGACGCGTTCGAAATCAGCTCGCGCAGAAACGATTCCTTGTTGGAGTAGACGGAGTGGACCATCAGATCCAGCAGCTGACGCGCCTCAGCCTGAAATTCGAGTTGTTCAACGTTCGTAGTCATGAGATTCCGTTCGACCTGGCTCTCTGGTTGGAGTCAGCCCGAAAATATCATCTAGGGCTCCGGGGCTGGAGCAGTCCTTCAGCTCTTGGAGTAGCAGTACATCCGGTAGGACAGTTTGCCGCTCTGCAAGTTTCGGTAGACCTGCGAGTTCTTCACGTGCTCGTTGTCACGAGCGAGGCCGAACAGGAACCTCAGCACGCGACGGTCGACTACGTCTGGCCACTCCTGGGAGTTACGTTCCATCCCGCGCATGACCTCTGGCGTGATGTCGACGTGCGATTCCATTCGCATCGGAGCATTGTCCAAGTCCTTTTCCCAGTCGGGAATGTGCTTCGCGAAGCGGGCATCGGTGTAGAGGAAGTGCCCGCCGGGTGCGAGCACGCGTTCGACTTCCTTCAGGAAGAGCGCGAAATCCGGGTAGTGAATCGACGATTCGACGTTCACCACCGCGTCGAACGATCCGTCGGGGAAGGGCAGGTTCTGCGCGTTGCCCTCGACGAAGTCGAGGCCCGGTAGCTGGTGCTTCTCCCGGCAGAAGGCGATACCGGTCGGATTCAGGTCCAGACCGGTGTAGGAGGCGGGCTTCAGCGTGCGCGTAAGGTACGAGGCTCCGCCAGCGTGGCCACAGCCGACTTCCAGTACGCGCTTGCCTTCCAGCCCGCCCGCCTGGGTAGCCGTCTTGTGATACAGCTGAATGCTGTACCGGTTCGGCTCGTCGGACGGTTCGAGTGCCAGTCCGAGCGGGGGGTCTTCCTCGTAGCCGTAGTTGAAGAACACGACGTCATGCTCGGCGAGCCTTCTGGTGAAGTATTGATAGACGAGCTTCTGACCCTTTTGGTGGAGATCCCAAACCACGCGGTTCAGAGCGATGCGTTCCTTGACAGCCATACCGTGAGTATTCCAGACGTGAGTAGTGAGTTCCAGCAAATTCGCTGAAATGGATCGGCGCTGTTCGCTGCGGCTCGCAGTGCACTGTGTGCTTAACACACGAGAAATCATCGGATCGCCTTCAGCCGAACCGAATCAAGATTACATCAGACACCAGCTAGCCTAGTTGACGTGCCCCGATCGGTAGACTTCACAATCGATTCCCCAGCCACCGTCGAGCAAATACGCGCAGCCTTCGCCGAAGAAGATTATTGGCAGGCCAGAATGGCGAATTTCGGCGACATCGGCAGGCTCGTCTCGTTGGACGTCGATTCCGACGACGGACTCGAGGTGACGGTAGTCCACGACGTGCGCGACGGCGCATTGCCATCGATCGTCGCGAGGATCTATCCGGCCCGCTGGCAAGTGGTGCAGAAGGAGACGTGGATTCCGATCGGGGCCGACTCGCTGCGGGGCGAGGTCAGCTTCGTCACCCGAGGGGCGCCGGGATCCGGGCACGGTACGGCGTTGTTGGTACCGGTACCAGACGGTTCGCGTCTCGACTGCGCCGCGACTGTCGAGTTCAAGGTTCCCTTGATCGGTGGCAAGATCGAAGGACTGGTCGGACACTATCTGCCGCAACAGTTCTCGGAAATACAGCGCTTCACCGCGAAGTGGATCGCAGAGCGCTGAAGCGTTAGCCACTGGCAATCCCCTGAATCACTAGGGAAACCCCCACCACGGCGAAGATGGCGATCAGTACCTTCCTGCGGTGGGTCTGCGCCCACTCGTGCAACCGCCGAAGCATCGCCTGTGTTCGCGTTGGCGCGGCCACGTTGCTGACCAGGATGACTTCTTCGACGGCAAGCATCGCGACGATGAAGGTGGCCGCAGCGCTGATTTGCAAGCCGATGGCGCTTCCCGTCGCCACGATGATGGCGAGGACGACAAGCACTCCATCGATCGAAGGCCCCACGGCGAGGCCGATCACGAACGAGACCCAGAGAGCTCCGCTCTCCCATGCGTTGCGGATGCGTCCGACCAGCCGTCGGCCTCGCGACTTGTCGTCGAGGTCGGAATCCCCGTCTTGCCCGAGCAGGCGTGCAATCGGGTTCCGTTGATCGCGTGGGTCTGGCTGGTCGTTGGGGTTGGATCGGTCGTCGTCGAGAACCTGCGTCGCAACGCTTCCCGCATCGGCGCCGCCTCCGCGGCGCCTACCTCCAGACGCGGACACCCGCCCTCGTGGGCGTACCTTGGAACGCACCAACATCAGCGCAGCGACCAACAGTGACAGCACCCCCAAACCGAGGCCGACGTGTCGAGCCGTGGGACTCGTGGCAGGGTCGGCAACCCTAGTGAACGAGGAGAGCGCAGGGATGTAATGCAGCAGGAACAGCGGAATCACCAGGAACAGAACACATACCGTCAACGACCCGAGCCAGTATGCGAACAGGTTCTGCATCGGCCGCGATCGAGAGATCACGATGAGGGTGACACCGAGGCGCAGCGGATGCAGCGACAACAACAACCCCAGTGCCAACAACGATCCCCACATGCAGCTACGCCTCCACCGGTTCCAGCTCCTCGCACAACTGGCCCGCGAGATCTCTAATCGTGGTCGTCATGTCCTTGGGACTGACGCGAACGCCCGTCTCGCTTTCGATGCGAGTGCGCAACTCCAAGGCGCCCAACGAGTCCATCCCGTACTCGGCGAGCGGACGGTCGGGGTCGACGCTGCGCCGCAGGATCAGGTTGACTTGATCGGAGATCAGACGCCGCAGGCGAATTGGCCAGTCCCCACGCGGCAGATCGTTCAACTCTGCGCGCAGCTTGTTGGTGCCAGCACCGCCTTGGCCGTTCGATCGGAACGCTTCGCCGAACGGGCTGTGCGCCGCGAAGGCGGTCAGCCACGGAGCATCCGTCATCGGCGCGTAGCCGGTGTAGGCGCGGTCATGGCGCAGCAGCGCCTCGAAGGCGTAGGCGCCCTCATCGGGTGTGATCGCGACACCGGCTCCCTCGGCCAGTGCGGTGCCGCGGCCGATCTGTCCCCAAGCGCCCCACGCGATCGCGGTCGCTGGCAGCCCCTGCGTGCGCCGCCAGATGGTGAATGCGTCCAGCCAACTGTTGGCGGCCGCATAGGCACCCTGTCCAGGTGAGCCCACCAACGCCGACGCTGACGAGAACGAGCAGAACCAGTCCAACGAATGACCGGCGGTAGCGGAATGTAAGTTCCAGGCGCCATGCACCTTTGGCGCCCAGTCGCGCGCTATGAGTTCGTCGGTGATGTTCGCAAGGGTCGCGTCCTCGATCACCGCAGCCGCGTGCAGTACGCCGCGCAGCGGCAGTCCGGTGGCGGTCGCCGTCTCCACCAACCGCAGAGCAGTGGTGGGATCGACGATGTCGCCCGACTCCACGACGACGTCGGCACCCGTCGCACGGATGCGCTGCACCGTCTCCAAGGCCTCCGGACCGGGCTCCGATCGCGACGACAGCACGATCCTGCCGCAGCCCGCCTCGGCCATCCGCTCAGCGAGGAACAACCCCAGCCCACCGAGTCCGCCGCTGACGACGTAGGAGCCATCGCCGCGGAAGACGGGAACCTGCGCAGGCGGAAGGACCACCTGGCTGGTTCCATCGTGCGGGATCTCCAGAACGAGCTTGCCCTTGTGTCTGGCACCGCTCATCACTCGAATCGCGTTGGCGGCGCCGGAAAGTGGGTAACGCGTACACTCCGGTCGCGGAAGCTTGCCCGTTGCGACGAGCTGGTACACCGTCGCCAGCAGCTGCCGTACGCGATCGGGATGGCTGACCGACATGAGTGCCAGATCCACGGCGAAGAACGTCAGGTTCCGCCGGAACGGGAACAGCCCCAACTTGGTGTCACCGTAGATGTCGCGCTTTCCGATCTCGACGAATCGTCCGCCGAATGCCAGCAGCTCAAGCCCCGCACGCTGCGCAGCTCCGGTGACGGAGTTGAGCACGACGTCGACGCCGTACCCGTCGGTGTCGTCGCGTATCTGATCGGCGAATTCGGTACTGCGGGAATCGTATACGTGCTTGATGCCCATGTCGCGCAACGTCTGCCGACGCTGTTCGCTACCAGCGGTCGCGAAGATCTCGGCGCCCGCGGCCCTGGCGATGGCGATCGCCGCCTGGCCGACTCCGCCGGTGCCCGAGTGGATCAGCACCTTGTCGCCGGCGGTGATGCGAGCCATGTCGGTCAGGCCGTACCAGGCTGTGGCGGTGGCGATCGTCAATGCGGCCGCGTCCGCGTCGTCAAGCTCGTCCGGCAAGGTGGCAGCCAGGTTGGCCTCGCACGTGATGAACGTTGCCCAACACCCGCTTGCCGAAAGCCCTCCGACGCGATCGCCGACCGCGTGATCGGTGACGTCCGGACCCACCGCGGTGACCACTCCTGCGAAGTCGATGCCGAGCTGGGGCAGGCGGCCGTCGAATGCAGGGTATCGACCGAACGCGACCAGCACGTCAGCGAAATTGATGCTGGATGCGTTGACCTTGACCTCTATTTGGCCCGGACCCGGCGGAATGCGTTTGCACGCAACGAGTTCGAGCGATTCCAGGTCACCTGGGGTGCGGACGTGCAATTTCGTACCGGCAGAACTGAGATCAGCGGTGACGGTGTGCCGCTCCTCGGGAAGAAGCGGGGACGGGGACAACCGCGCGACGTACCACTGGCCCTCGCGCCAGGCGGTCTCGTCCTCCTCGGACCCACTGAGCAACTGCTGCACCACCTGCTCGGCGGGCGTGGTCTCGTCCACGTCGATCTGGGTGGCGCGTAGATGCGGATGCTCCACTCCCACCACCCGCATCAAACCGCGCAGGCCGGCCTGCTCCAAGTTCGGTTCTTCACCGGGGAGCACGGCCGCTGCAGCTCGCGTCACCGCGTAGAGGCGCGGCGGGTCACCGGGAAGCTCCGGAAGCTGGCGGGTGATGTGCACCAGCTGCTCAACGCACTTACGGCCCAGCAGCACGGATTCCTCGTCCGTGCGATCGCTTCCGGGAACGATCGGAACCACCACGCCGGAGACACTGCCCCCACGCAGCTGCATCTCGAGTTCGGCTGACATCGAAGCGACATCGGCTCGTTCCGCCCAGTTCATCGTCGTGCACTGTGCGCCATGGGCTTTCAGCGATTCGGCCAAGGCCGCTGAGACGGCGTCGGCCCCGTCGGTGCTGATCAGCAACCACGATCCTCCGTCGGCATACTCGGCTGCTGCGATGTCGCGCGGTCGCCATTCGATGGTCAACAGTCGCTCGGCAAGAGCGCGGTCTCGTTGACCTTCCTCGGATTCGCCGGTGCCCAACCGGAGGCCGACGACCTCGAGCACGACCTTGCCGTGTTCG
>Ga0070669_100002078_pt1 | contig 14468 bp, 13 predicted proteins | sample KBSS53metaG_FD_64680 | JGI IMG/M metagenome (GOLD analysis project Ga0070669, IMG submission 64680) | Switchgrass rhizosphere microbial communities from Kellogg Biological Station, Michigan, USA - KBS S5-3 metaG | ecosystem: Host-associated > Plants > Roots > Rhizosphere > Soil ... | reverse complement strand
ACTTTACGGATTATGGGACAGTTGTTCGTCTTCCTGCAATCAACCGGTAAATGAAGAGCAGGAGGATTGCCCCGAGTATCGACATGAGGAATCCTGCCTGATAGCTCTCTCCCATACCTAAAAGCCGGCCAGCATAAGTCCCAATGAATGAGCCGGCGACGCCAAGAAGCATAGTGATAATAATTCCACCAGCGTCTTTACCCGGCATAATCAACTTAGCGAGAGCGCCAATTACAAGTCCGATGATGAGAGTCCACAGCAGACTGAGCATTGTATCTCCTCCATAGTTGAATGAGTTGGTTGTTGTTTAAACATCTGCCCCGTGGCACTTCTTGTACTTCCTGCCTGATCCGCACGGGCACGGATCATTCCTGCCAATCTTAGGTGAGTCGCTGACAACCGTTCTCGGTCTGCCTTCATCCTCACCTGCACTAGCCGCTGTTACGTTAGCCTTCGTGTATGTTACCTGACCGCGGCGCTGTTTGCGCTGCATTCTCTGCTCAGGCGGTTCCTCCACAGTTACTTGCAGCAGGTTCACCGCGCGAACCGTTTCGACATCGATCCGGTTGAGCATGGCCTCAAATAGTGAGAATGACTCCTTTTTGTACTCAACAAGTGGATCTTTCTGACCATAGCCACGAAGTCCGATGCCCTCTTTCAGGTGATCGAGGGCCAGCAAGTGGTCTTTCCACTGTGCATCGACAATATTGAGCCAGATAATGCGCTCATAATACCGCATTGCCTCGGCGCCGACGAGAGCTTCTTTTGCGGTGTAATGTTCCTCAAGGCGCTTCCCTATCTCGTCTCGAATCTCACCGCGGTCCATTCGGTCCAGTGCAAAGCCCTCTGCCTCCGGGTCAAACCCGAACTGATACAGGAGCTGAACCTTGAACCCTTTCAAGTCCCAATTGTCGGGTGTAGCGTCCAAGGACAGATATTGCTCCACCATGTCCTCTAGCAATCCGCGTGCAATATCCTGCAGTTCTGCGCGGTGATCGGACTCTTCAAGCAGCTGGCGTCGAAGACTATAAATCGTCACGCGCTGCTTGTTCATCACATCATCGTATTCGATGAGGTGTTTGCGAATCGTGAAGTTGTGAGCCTCAACGTTCTTCTGAGCAGCTTCAATCCGCTTGCTCACCATTTTTGACTCAATCGCTACGCCTTCCTCCATTCCGAGCCGCTGCATAATCGCTTTGACGCGATCTCCTGCGAAAATTCGCATCAGATCGTCTTCAAGCGAAAGATAAAATCGAGATGAGCCGGGATCGCCCTGACGTCCTGAACGTCCACGAAGCTGATTGTCGATCCGGCGTGACTCGTGCCGCTCAGTTCCAAGAATATGCAGACCTCCCAGGCCCACGACTTCAGCGTGTTCGGCAACCGTGGCCGGCAGAACATCGTTGATCGCTTCCTCAATTTGCTCAGGCGTGGCCTCATCCGGATCAATCTCACGCCGTTTCAATAACTCACGACCCAGGAAGTCTGGGTTTCCACCGAGCAGAATGTCAGTTCCGCGGCCTGCCATGTTGGTAGCGATTGTTACTGCGCCTTTACGCCCAGCCTGCGCTACGATTTCGGCTTCGCGTCCCGCATTCTCGGGCTTTGCGTTCAGAACGTTATGCCTGACGCCCAATTTCTTGAGACGGCTTGAAACCAGCTCTGAGTTCTCAACCGAAACCGTGCCGACCAGCACAGGCTGGCCCTTCTCATGCAGTTCCTTGATCTCGTTGGCAACTGCATCCCACTTTTCGCCAAGCGTTCGATATATCACGTCGGAATTGTCCTTGCGGACCATAGGACGATGCGTCGGCACCATTGAGACTTCGAGGTCATAGATCTTCGCGAACTCTACCGACTCCGTTTCAGCGGTTCCCGTCATACCTGCGAGCTTTTCATACATTCGGAAATAGTTCTGCAGAGTAATCGTTGCCAGGGTCTGAGTCTCGCGCTCAATCTTGACGCCTTCCTTGGCCTCAACAGCCTGGTGAAGGCCATCTGACCAGCGCCTGCCTGTCATGATGCGTCCCGTGAACTCGTCGACGATTACCACCTCGCCATCACGCACGATGTACTGCTTATCTCGATGGTAGAGCGTGTGAGCAACGAGAGCCTGACCCAGGCAATGCAGTATCTCCATGTTTGACGGATCATAGAGGTTTCCATAGCCGAGGATCCTCTCCGCTTTCTCGATGCCGGGCTCGGTTAACGTAGCCGAATGCTGCTTTTCGTCTACCTGGTAGTCCGCTTCCCGCGTCAGCTTCGGAATAATTGCATCAGCCTCGTAATACTTGGTTGTTGAATCGTCCGATGCGCCTGAAATGATGAGCGGAGTTCGCGCTTCGTCGATGAGGATTGAGTCAACTTCGTCAACGATTGCGAAGTAATGACCACGCTGAACGCACGTTGCGAGATCAAACTTCATGTTGTCGCGAAGATAGTCAAACCCGAACTCATTGTTCGTTCCATAAGTAATGTCGCAACGATAGGCCTCCTGCCTTTGAAAATCATCGAGATCGTTTTGAATGCATCCCACAGTCATGCCGAGAAACTGATAGATCTTTCCCATCCAGTCGGCATCGCGACGTGCCAGGTAGTCGTTGACAGTAACTACGTGGGCACCTTTTCCAAGCAGAGCATTCAGGTAGACGGGTAAAGTAGCTACGAGCGTCTTACCTTCTCCGGTGCGCATTTCGGCAATCATTCCACGATGAAGGATGATTCCGCCAATCATCTGCACGTCGAAGTGACGCATACCGGTACTTCGGATGGACGCTTCGCGCACACAGGCGAATGCTTCGGGAAGGATCTCTTCAAGAGCTTCGCGTTCGAGCAGCTTTCGAGCTGCTTTGTCCAGCTCTTCCGAACCCTCGAGCCTGGGAGCAAGCCTTTCTCTAAGCTCGATGGTCTTATTACGCAACTCGTCATCGCTTAGAGCCTGAATCGGTGGTTCAAATTTACGGATTTGCTCCACGATCGGCCATAGTTTCTTGAGGAGCCGTTCGTTAGCGGAGCCAAATACCGCGGTAATTGCTTTTTCTACGGCGTTCATAAATTCCCGTTAGTCCTTATTAACCAGATCAGTCAACATGACGCAAACGGAAATTGTAGCAGAGAAGCAGAGAAGGTGAGAAGGAGAGAAGCAGGAGGCAGGGAGGCAGTGAAGAAGAAGGGCCTCACGCAAAGACGCGAAGACGCAAAGAAAAACAACAATCTTCGCGCCTTCGCGTCTTCGCGTGAGGCCTTCTTAATGCCTTCTCTTACTTCTTTCCGGCTGGAACGACCGCATCCTTCGCTGCCTTGGCAACGCGGAACTTGACGACGGTCTTTGCTGGAATCTTGATTGCCACCCCAGTTGCCGGGTTTCTTCCCATGCGAGCCTTTCGATGGGCTTTCACGAGCTTCCCAACGCCCGGAATCGTGAATGCGCCTGACTTCTTTGTCTGCATGATGGCGAGAGCCGCAAACTCGTCCATCATTTCACCTGCCGTCTTCTTCGAGACACCAAACTTGGTTGCGAAATGAGCGGCGATTTGGCTCTTCGTCATTAACTTAACTGCCATATTCACTCCTTGTGATCGAGGCTCCCTTCCGGGAGGTTTCTTCGGATTGTTGATGGTTACACTATCTTGTGCTCAATTGCGGCGGAGTATACCGTAGGTTGTAGCCTGCCGCAAGCAAAAAAGCCCCATTTTTAAAGGGAAAATGAAGGCGACTTGAAAAATCCCCAATATTCTCGCACTATTTGTCGCACCGACCATCCCCGCATTGCGAAATGTCAGTCTTTGTTTTAGATTTTCTGCCGCTATTGCGAACTCATTCCCAGGAGGAGGACTTATTCATATGCCATTGGCCGTTTGCCCTGAATGCGAAACTGAAATCCACGTCGAAGAGGAAATCGACAAGGGCGATTCGGTGCACTGTGAAGAGTGCGATGCCAAACTCGAAGTTGTAGGCTTGGATCCGATCGAGCTCGATGTCGTTGTCGGCAACGAGGATGACGACGACGATTATGAGGACGACGAATATTGAGAACTCATTCTCAGGGCGTGCTTAAACCGGAAGGTGCAACGTATTCTGTGCGATTTGAGCGGAGCGTAATCCCTGGCCTTGTCGTTTTCACTTTCAATTCATGGTGCCTGCCATCTCGCTTGTCCGGATAATAGGCAAGCAGATAGCTCGCACGTATCTCTTCGGCAAGATGCTTGAAGATCGGCTGGAAATCGTTTTCGTAAGCTGAGAAATCGCGACCTCCCGTAGCCGAAACGATCCTTGTCGCATCCATAGGAGTGATCACCCGTTCAGTATTGTTCGTCGCGCTCAGCATGTACGATGGCAGCGTAACTGAGTAAACCGTCACATTGGCGGCCAGCGCCCTTCGTACCAGTTCGCGACGATCGATAATACTTGCCGAATCAAAACCATCCGTAATTACCACCACGACGCGCCGTACCAGCCGCTGCTTGCGGACCTTCGGTGCGTCGTGCGCCAGCATAGTCACAGCACGATCAATCGCATCGTAGATTCGAGTCGAGCCTTCAAAATCGACTACGCGCTGGAAGGCACGCTCAATGCGCCTTGGATCATCGGTGAACTTTTGGGTGATCTTAACGTCATAGTTGAACGTCATCGTCGCAAAGACTGCGTCACCCTTCATGAGTTCGATGAATTTCAAGGCAGATTCGCGCAGCCGTGTCGTTTCTTCCGGCTTAAGACTGCCAGAGCGGTCGAGAGCGAAAACCACGGCGATCGGCCTCGATAAGGAAGCTTCGTCGGCGACTGAAAAGAAATCGATCTTGTGGGGTTTGCCATCTTCGAAGAGCTCAAACTCTTCCAGCTTCAGGTCACGAACATAGTTTCCCTTGCCGTCCATTGCCGTGATGTCCAATGCGACGACGTCAGTGTCTATCTTCAGAGTCAGAGGAGGTTTGTCCTGTGCCGGCACAGCAAGAGCCAGGGCAGCCACCACCAGAATTACGGACCTGATATAATTCATGCCACACTAATTATAAGGTAATGAATATGCTGGTTGTATTGCTAACGCTGGTTCTGGCCCTTTTCCCGCAAGCCGGAATCATTAAGGGAAAAGTGAAGGAACGCGGCGGGAAAAATCTCGATGCCGTCAGGATCGTAGCCGTCGGAGCTACGGACGAAACCAAAAAACTGGAGACAACCAGCAATCAGAACGGTGAGTTTGAATTCAAAGACATACCGGCGGGAGATTACCTGCTGACCTTCGAGAAGCAGGGTTACGAGACATTCAAATCACAAAAATTCTCCGTTACTGCAGGCGAAACCAATAGGATACGCGGCGCAGTGGAGCTCTCAAAGGAGAGGCCGCCTTACGCGATCATACGAGGTGCAGTCTTTAGCAGTGAAGGCTTTACTATGCGCAACGCTTTGGTTCGCATCGAAAAAATCACAGAAGGAAAGAAGTTTAGGAGTGAGGCGGTTTCAGGTGATGGCGGGGAATTCGCCTTTCGCATTCCCGCTGGGAAAGCGACCTACCGCTTGACCGCCACTTCGAAGGGCTTTCAAACGGCCTCGAAGGACGTCGAGATCGAAAACGACGATGTGAGGCAGGTCAGTCTCCCGTTGGTGAAGAATTAAGAAGAAGAGGCAGAGAGGCGGAGAGGCAGAGAGGCAGAGAGGCGGAGAGGCAGAGAGGCGGAGAGGCGGAGAGGCGGAGAAGCCAGGAAGCCGAGAAGCTTCTTTGCCTCCCTGCTTCCCCGCCTCTCTGCCTTCCTACTGATTCATGGACGACAGGAACTCCGCGTTCGACTTCGTCTTCTCGAGTCTTTCGAGTACGAGTTCCATTTGCTCGACGCTCGACAGCGGATTGAGCACCCTCCTCAGCACCCAGATGCGGTCCAGGTCCTTCTTCAGTATCAGGAGCTCTTCTTTTCGAGTGCCCGACTTCTGAAGGTCAATGGCCGGGAAGATTCGCTTGTCTGAAAGTTTGCGATCGAGATGGATTTCCATATTGCCGGTGCCTTTGAACTCTTCAAAGATCACGTCGTCCATACGGCTTCCAGTCTCGACGAGCGCGGTTGCGATGATCGTGAGCGATCCACCTTCCTCGATGTTTCGCGCTGCACCGAAAAAGCGCTTCGGTCTTTGAAGTGCATTGGCGTCAACACCGCCTGACAGAATCTTGCCGGATGGCGGAACAACCGCGTTATGAGCACGGGCTAGACGTGTGATCGAGTCGAGCAGGATCACTACATCGCGTTTATGTTCGACCAGGCGCTTGGCTTTCTCGATGACCATGTCAGCAACCTGTACGTGGCGCGAAGCAGGTTCATCGAATGTTGATGAGATTACTTCGCCGTTCACTGAACGCTGCATATCCGTGACTTCTTCAGGCCGCTCGTCGATGAGCAGAACGATCAGCGTCACTTCAGGATGATTTTCTGTGAGTGAATTTGCGATCGTCTGAAGAAGCATCGTCTTTCCGGTCCGCGGCGGAGCGACGATGAGACCGCGCTGACCCTTCCCAATCGGAGTGAAGAGGTCAATTACGCGGCCTGAGCGATTATCAGAATTCGTCTCACTTCTGAGATGCTCATTTGGATAGAGCGGTGTCAGATTGTCGAAGAAGATCTTGTCCCGAGCGACTTCAGGCGGTTCGAAGTTGATCGCTTCAACTTTGATCAGTGCAAAATAGCGCTCACCCTCTTTGGGCGGCCTGATCTGACCCGAGATCGTGTCTCCGGTCCTTAGATCGAACTTCCGGATCTGCGATGGGCTGACGTAGATGTCATCGGGCCCGGGCAGATAGTTATACTCAGGCGCGCGGAGGAAGCCGAAGCCATCTGGAAGCGTTTCGAGGACGCCTTCAGAAAAGATGAGACCGGATTTTTCTGTCTGCGCCTGGAGTATCTTGAAGATCAACTCCTGTTTGCGCATTCCGGTCGCGCCGGGCACATCTAGATCTTTTGCGATCTGCGTCAATTTGGAGATGTTCATCTCCTTCAGATCGGTTATGTCTAGAAGATCACGATCCAGGCTTCCCTCGGACTCGAAGTCTTCACTAATTCTCTCTCGCGATTGATGCGTTGGTTTCTCTGGCATATGGTTATTGGGTTTTAGGTAACTGGAACTCGCTACTGAAAAAGGAACTTAATCGTCAGGGTTGGTCATCCACGGCAAAAAAATGGGATGGAAAAACTGAGGTGGCGTCAGGCTGCTAAGGCCGATTCGGGGCGGTGGCAGATTCCCCCTTTAAGCTTGTTTGTATTGCTGCCCATAATTCTGAACTTCCGGCTCGAGTCACCGCTGAGTAGGGAATCACGCGGCTTGGTGCATGGGCCTTTCCACTTCGCTCGTGAATCTTCCGTCGCTCGTTGCCAGACAATTTGTCAATTTTCGTTGAAACCACCACAGTGGTGAGCCCAAAGTGCCGGAGCCAGGATTGCATCTGTAGGTCTAGCGGGGAAGGCTCATGCCGAGCATCGACAATCAAGATTGATAACACAAGCTGCGGGCGATTCGCAAGGTAATTTTCTATCAGTTGTCCCCATTCCTTGCGCATCGTCTGCGAGACACGGGCGTATCCATACCCAGGCAAATCCACAAAATAAAACGACTCATTGATAAGAAAGAAGTTGATCGACTGAGTTCGTCCCGGGGTATTGCTTGTTCTCGCGAGTCCTCGCACTCCCAGCAGGCTGTTGAGCAGACTTGACTTCCCTACATTCGAACGGCCAATAAATGCGATCTCTCGCAAGCCATCAACCGGGAACGACTCCCGATTTACCGCTGCGCGCGCAAATCTCGCGCTCGTGACCTTCATCCACTCACAATTCCTTCGGGGCTTCCCGCGGGAGGCTGCAGAGGCTGTTGCTGCTCCCAAAGTTCAGGCGCAATTTCCGCGGCGGGCTCTGCCGCTGGCTCCGCCGCCGGCGTCGCTGCTGCCCTGGGCTGCGGAAGTCGCTCGAGCGCAAGCTGAAGTACCTCGTCCATGGTGTCAACGAGATTGATCTGCATCGCCTCAAGCACATCCTGGGGTACCTCGATCAGGTCCTTTTCATTTTCCTTGGGGATGACAATGCAAGTCAGCCCGGCACGATGAGCCGCCAGGAGCTTTTCCTTAAGTCCCCCGATAGGAAGAACCTTGCCTCGAAGGGTAATCTCTCCGGTCATCGCGACTTCCTTGTTGACCGGTATTGATGTAAGTGCCGAGGCCATTGCCGCCGCCATTGTTATTCCAGCCGATGGACCATCTTTTGGAATGGCTCCTTCGGGGACGTGAACGTGCAGATCGTAGTTTTTGTGAAGATCGGACGCGATTCCCATTTCAGCAGCCCGCGATCTGAGGTAGGTGATCGCTGCTCTGGCTGACTCCTGCATCACATCGCCGAGTTTGCCGGTGAGCGTCAGGCGCCCACTGCCTTCAACAAGTGTAGCCTCGATCTGAAGGACATCACCGCCAACTTCAGTCACAGCCAGTCCGTTGGCAAGACCTATTTCGCTGCGCTCAGCAGCAATAACGGGTCGGAATTTTATTGGACCGAGGAAGTTTTTTACGACGTCCCTGTCGACGGTGAAATGGAATTCTTCACTTGTCTTCTGATCGGTTTCCTGAACAACCTGCCGCGCAATTTTGCGACAGATTGATCCGATCTCTCTTTCCAGATTTCGAACGCCAGCTTCACGCGTATAGGACTCTATGATCGTCGCTATTCCCTGATCTGTGAAGTCGATCTTGTCACGCTTCACGCCATTTGCTTCGCACTGTTTTGACACGAGATGACGTTTCGCTATCTCAAGCTTCTCACGTTCCGTGTAGCCTGCCAGGCGGATTATCTCGAGCCGGTCTTGAAGTGGGGGAGGAATTCGATGAAGCACATTCGCTGTGGCGATGAACATCACCGGCGAAAGATCATACTCAACATCCAGGTAGTGGTCGTGGAAAGTATGATTCTGTTCAGGATCAAGAACTTCAAGCAGTGCCGCTGACGGGTCGCCGCGGAAATCCGCGCCGAGTTTGTCAACTTCATCAAGAAGGATAAGTGGATTGACAGTGCCGGCCTTCTTCATCATCTGGATGATCTGGCCCGGGAGCGCGCCGATGTAAGTGCGGCGATGACCCCTGATCTCAGCTTCATCGCGCACGCCACCCAATGAAAGGCGCACAAAGTTACGTCCAGTCGCCTTGGCGATAGATCTGCCAAGCGACGTCTTACCGACACCCGGAGGTCCGACAAAACAGAGAATCGAGCCGCGCGGCTTATCCACGGGCTGCCTTACCGCCAGGTATTCGAGGATTCGCTCCTTGATCTTGTCCAGCCCGTAATGATCGTTATCGAGGACTTCCTGAGCGAAGTTGAGATCGCGGATTTCATCGCTTCGCTTTTGCCACGGTACAGCAAGCAGCCAGTCAAGATAATGGCGCGATACTGTGGACTCGGCGGACATCGGAGGCATCTGTTCAAGCCGACGAAGTTCATTCATCGCCTTTTCGTGAGCCTCTTCCGTCATACCCGAGGATTCAATCTTCTGCCTCAGCTCCTCTATTTCTGCTGCGTCATCCTTGCGCCCCAGCTCCTTGTGAATAGCCTTGATCTTCTCGTTGAGGTAATACTCGCGCTGGGCACGCTCCATCTGGCGTTTGACTCGAGTCTGAATTGTGCGATCGACATTTAGCTTGTCGATCTCGAGATCAAGTATCTCGGCAAGTCTCAGGAGGCGCTCGTGAGTTGAATAGATCTCAAGTACTCCCTGCTTGTCTTCAACTGAGAGCTTGAGCGCATGAGTAAGACTATCGGCCATCTGGCCGGCATCCTGATTGGTGAGTGCCTGCTGGAGCTGATCTCCGTTGGTTTCAGGTGCAAGCTTTATGAACTGCTCGATGAGGTTCTTGATGCGCGCCACGAGCGAACCTATACGTTTGCCGGCTTCAGCAACGACGGGTGCGCGCCTTAACGTAGCGACAAGATAACCATTTTCGATGTCCACTCTGACGGCGCGCGCTCGCTCTCGGCCTTCGACGACGACCTTGATCGTTCCGTCATTCGGCTTCCTGAGAGAGTTCGAAATGTAGGACAACGTGCCGGTTTGATATATCTGGTCGGAGGTTGGGTCTTCGACGGTCGCATCGTGCTGAGTTGCGAGGAAGATCATCCGATCGCCTTCCAGCGCTTCTTCAAGCGCCCGAACCGAAGACTCGCGGCCTATAGTGAAGGCCGCGCGAGTGTGAGGAAAAACGACGACCTCGCGGATTGGAACCATCGGATAGCGAGCTACATCGCTTGGGGTACTATCATGAAATTCTTGCATTTCTTTGCTTTGCCCTCTATGTCAGGGAACTATTGCGGCGCACCAGGGTAGTTTTATCGGGGGGATTTGACGATCGCAACCTAAAGCGTCATTGATACTCATCGCAGCTGATCAAAGAGGATGACCGTTCCTGAGACGGTATTGTCGATGTCAATGTACGCGGTCAAAAGGCACGCTTGATCTTCAACCAGCCTTTTCCAACGGGAAGACGGCACGGCGATTGGCCACCATCTCCGCGGTCACGACGACTTCCTTTATCTTCTTCTGGCTTGGCAGCGTGTACATCGCTTCAAGCATGAGCTCCTCGAGGATCATTCGCAGGCCTCGCGCTCCCACCTTGCGCTCGCATGCCTGCTTCGCAACCGCGCGCAGTGCATCGTCGGTGAAGCGCAGTTTGATGCTGTCCCATTCAAACTGCTTCTGGTATTGCTTAATCAGCGCGTTCTTTGGCTGCGTGAGTATTTCTATCATTGCAGCTTCATCGAGTTCGTGCAGCGATCCGACAACCGGTAACCTGCCAACAAACTCGGGTATTAATCCAAACTTTATCAAATCTTCAGGTTGGACATTCTCGAGCAACGATGCGACCCGCATTTGCCGCATCGATCGTATCTTTGCATTAAACCCTAGTGCTTTCTGTCCCAGACGTTTCTGAATTACCTTTTCCAGTCCAACAAATGCGCCACCACAAATAAATAAAATGTTTGAAGTGTCGACCAGGAAGAATTCCTGGTGCGGATGCTTGCGTCCGCCTTGAGGCGGTACGTTGGCTACCGTGCCTTCGAGTATCTTGAGCAGAGCCTGCTGAACTCCTTCGCCTGACACATCACGGGTTATTGATGGGTTTTCGTCCTTACGACAAATCTTGTCGATCTCGTCGATATAAATAATGCCCTGCTGCGCGCGCTCGACATCGCCATTGGCTGATTGCAGCAGCTTGAGAATGATGTTTTCAACGTCCTCTCCAACATAGCCTGCTTCAGTAAGCGTAGTCGCATCGACAATCGTGAACGGAACTTTGAGCATTCGCGCGAGAGTCTGCGCGAGTAAAGTCTTGCCAGTACCAGTCGGTCCGATCAGCAGAATGTTTGATTTCTGAATCTCGACGTCAGAGCGTCGCTTCATCATCTCGATTCGTTTGTAATGCTGATAGACGGCGACCGCGAGCTTTTTCTTGGTCTCTTCCTGGCCGATGACATATTCATCGAGGAAGGATCTTATTTCGGTCGGCTTGGGAAGCGGCGGTCGTGCAGCAGCAGCTTCCTGCTGAGCATCGTCACTGATGATTTCAATGCAGATGTCGATGCACTCATTGCAAATGTAGACAGTTGGCCCTGCAATGAGCTTCTTGACTTCATTCTGGCTCTTACCGCAGAAGCTGCAGCGCAAAGTATCTTCACTTCTTCGCATGAGGGGCAGCCTCCACGTTTGCTGTGCGGGGTGAACTCATTTGATCGGTCATTCTACTGTTGATCATAAACAAGACCGTAGGTACGCGCAAGTAGGCATTGTTCTTCGCTTTGCCGATGATCGGTGTTTCACGCATTTGATTTCAACAAAGCACATTGACGAATACAATGATCGCAGATCTGAATATCAGTTGAACAAAAAAATCGCTCACCTTGCGGATTATCGTGTGTGTGCGGGGTGAAGCCGCAGACGAGCGTTTTTGTTTCTCCAAACCATCTTTCGCGCCAGGATCTCTTTATCTCAGGCGGCGGAATTGCATGCAGCTGGTAGTCAGCCAGAAGGTCTATACAAACATCTACGCATTCATCGCAAATATAGCCCGCACGGCCCTGGAAGAGTCTCGCGACTCGTCCATCGCCAAGCCCGCAAAAGGAGCATTGGCAGATTCTCTGAGATGTGGGTGCTGGCGGTGATTCCGGCGCTTCCGCAGTCGGGTCGACCGGTCCTTCAGCCTGCTTTGGCTCGTGACTCTCGTCGTCTTCAGATAGTCGCAGTGAGGAAAAGCTCTTGCTCATAACGCGCTCAAGCTTCCCGCTCGACATTAAAAAACCTGTCGAGCAGCACTATTCCCGGTGCTTGATGACCAAGTCGAGGATGCCGTATTCCTTTGCCTGAACCGCTGTCATGATTCGGTCGCGCTCAACGTCGCGCTCTACCTGTTCAACCGACTGTCCAGTGTGATTAGCAAGGATCTCGTTGAGGTTCTCTCGCATTCTGATGATTTCCTCGGCCGCGATCTTGATGTCGGTTGCCTGACCGGAAATACCACCGGCAGACGGCTGGTGGATCAGAATTCGTGAGTTCGGGAGCGCGAATCTCTTGCCCTTTGTTCCCGCCGCCAACAGGACTGCTGCCATCGAGGCGCATTGCCCGACGCAGATTGTCGTAATTGGTGAGCGCACAAACTGCATCGTGTCATAGATCGCAAGACCGGCTGTGATCGAGCCGCCCGGTGAGTTTATGTAGAGCGAGATGTCACGGTCCGGATCTTCAGATTCAAGAAAGAGCAACTGCGCTACAACGAGATTGGCGATCGTGTCATCGACTGGAGTTCCAATGAATATGATGTGTTCCTTGAGAAGGCGCGAATAAATATCAAACGCGCGCTCCCCTCGAGCCGTCTGCTCGACGACCATCGGCACTAGATGATTCTGTGGCTGAAACATAACTTCCGATTCTGATTCAATTCCTGGGATTCATTGATGGAAGCAAAGAACTGAAGCTTTTTTCGATTTACGAGACTGACTATCAGGTCGTCTCGTGTTGCGTTGCTTCATCGACCGTTTCGGGTGCTTCAGGGGCTTCGGGGTTATCAGGTTTTGCCGCTACTTCCTCTGTCGTGATTTCGGCTTTATCGATTATTGATTCAATTGCCTTCTCGTGGCGCAACCTTGTTTCGATACTAGACAGCCTTTCATCCTTTGTCAATTGGGCCCTGATTGACGCTTCAGACTCACCATTTTCCTCTGCGATTCGCGCAATTTCCGAATCGATTTCATCCTTGCTGACTTCAATCTTTTCCTCCTCGGCGATGCGCTCAATCACAAGACTTGATCGTACGTTCTCCGCAGCGGTTTTGTGTGCCTGCTCGTGCATGTGATCCCAGTTCATTTCGCGCAAGGCCTCAGGTTGCACTCCGCTGCGCAGCATCTGATAGGCAAACGTGCGCATCCGGCTTTCCGCTTCACTGTTAACGAGCGAAGTCGGAATCGGGAAGTCATATTCCTCGTTCAGTTTCGTAAGCAGTTCATGGCGCAGTTCTCGATCAGAAAATGACCTGGCCCTCGTCTCAAGATTCTTTCGTATAAACTCTCTCAATGACGCCAGGGATTCCTGATCGTGTTCTTTGGCGAACTCATCGTTGAGCTCCGGCAGTTCACGTAAACGAACCGCAACAACTGAAGCGTTGAAATCAACCGTCTTTCCAGCAAGGTCCTGCCCTGAAAAATCCTCAGGGTAAGCGACCCGGAACTTACGCTCATCGCCAGCCTTCGTTCCGCTCAAATACTCAGTGAATTCCGACGGAACTCCCTCTCCTCCAAGTTCAAAACTAACATCGTCAGACTTGATTTCTTCGGCGTCGGGTTCTTCAACGTACTTCCCTGTAAGGTTCACCGAAAGAACGTCACCATTTTGAGAAGCCCGATCCTCAATTGGAATAAGCTGAGCTGATCGTTGACGCCATTCGTCAAGGACTGCGTCTATGGCTTCATCCTTAACGGGAGACACGCGTCGAGTGAGCTTCAATCCCTTGTATTCTTTCAGATCGAATTCAGGCAGCACTTCGATGATCGCCTTGAAGCGCAGTGGTTGCCCCTCTTCAACTGTGATATCGCTGATTTCAGGCGAGCCGACTGGTCGCAGCTTGTTGTCTACGATGGCGTGCTCAAGAGCGTGCGGAATCATTTCCTTGATCACGTCATCGCGCGCATCTTTCTTAAACCGCTGTTTAACTACCGTTAGGGGCACGTGACCCGGACGAAATCCGGGCACTTTTGCGTACTTCGCATAAGCGGAATATGTTTTATCGAATTCTTCCTTCACCTTCTCGGCGGGAACTTCGATAGTAATGTCCTTTTTGGACTGTTCCGCATCAGCGACGGCGACTTCCACTTTCAAATTAACTTACCGGCCTTTCTTCGAACTCCCTTAGTTTCAAAGCAATCTAAGGATCAGAATGCGAAAGGGGGGACTCGAACCCCCACGCCTTACGGCAC
>Ga0070669_100002077_pt1 | contig 14473 bp, 10 predicted proteins | sample KBSS53metaG_FD_64680 | JGI IMG/M metagenome (GOLD analysis project Ga0070669, IMG submission 64680) | Switchgrass rhizosphere microbial communities from Kellogg Biological Station, Michigan, USA - KBS S5-3 metaG | ecosystem: Host-associated > Plants > Roots > Rhizosphere > Soil ... | reverse complement strand
GCGACCGGCGGTTCGACCTTTATCGCGTCGACTGGCGACAGGTCGGCTCCCCGCCGCAAGGCGGCGTTTCCGCGCCATCGAGCGGCGGCGGCGGCGCGCACGGCTGACGCACGGCGCGCGCATGCCCCGCCTGCGCGCGCGATCCTGCTGACCAGCGAGAGTGCGTCTCGCGTCGTGGGCGTGACGCACGGCTCGTCCGGCTGCCACGTCCATGGCTCTGGGAATGCTGCCCTACTGCCCACTTTCATCTGTGGATCATGTTGTTATGATCTCATGGAGGATCGGTGACGAGTATCGCGCCAGACTGCTGAAAAAATAAGGCGGCGGCGTCGTACTGCGATAAGCAGTAATCGGCGGGGGAGGATGGGATGATTATGGTTGAGGATTGCGAAGCGAGCGCGAGTGGCGGGTCTTCGCCCACGAGGCCGCGGGGACGGCCGAGCGTGGAGACGGCTGCACAGATCGATCGCGAGATACTCGATGCCGCGCTCGATCAATTCCTGACGTACGGCTATGGCGAAACGTCGATGGCGATGATCATCAAGGCCGCATGCGTCTCTAAGACCACCCTCTATGCGCGGTATGCCACCAAGGCGGACCTGTTCCGGGCCATCATCCGCCGTACTGCCGAGGAGGTGCATGGCGCAACGCACAAGGGCATGGATCCGCTCACGATGGATTTGGTCGAAGGCTTGCGGTCGTTTGGCCGAAACGCGTTGAAGATCAGCCAGATGCCGATCTGGGTCAATCACGAGAGGCTCATCTACAGCGAGGGGCCACGTTTCCCGGAGCTCGGGCAATCGGTGCTGGAACGGGTCGACTTGGCGGTGGATGAGGTGAGGAGCTTCATTGTCTCGTGCGGCGAGCGCGACGGGGTCCCTTGTCGCGATCCGCTCCGGGTTGCCAGAACCTACATGATGGCGATCCGCGGGTTCCTCACCGAATGCGCCTTTTCGATGCGCCCCTTCGACGGGGAGCGGGGGGAGGCCTTCATCGTCGACCTTGTGGATACGCTGGTCCTGGGTCGCTCCGAGTGGTGACGCCAAGCCGCTCCTGAAAAGCGGCGCTTCATTCAATTCCCACCCTGACCCACCGGTCTGCCAGTCCGAGAGTCTGTCCGCTTGAAGCGGAATCGGTACCGGCCCACGCCCCCACCCGACCTCCCATAGCGTACTATCGTTGGGAGGTCGGGTGGGGGTGTGAGCCGGTGCCGCTTGAACAGGACAGACTCTAGGGCTGGCGGGCGCCATCGCACGTCGCCCGCTGACGCGCCTTCGTCAAGCCTCGGTAAAAATCCTTGCGGCACTGCACAATCGGCTTGCCGCATGCGCGAGGGCGGCATAGCCATGGGCGAGGGGGGAGGTCGTCGGCGTCGCGGTCACCCGAAAGGTCTCGAACATATCCGCTGTCGGGCGCGCCCACCGATGGCTCTCGCTGATTCAGGAGTTCGCGGTGGCCACCATGCACACAGCCAAGACTTCGGAGACCGACGCGCTCATCATCGATGTGCTGCGCCACCGCATCGGCAAGGACGAACGTGCCGCCAAGCTGCACGACTGGTACACTTCCGCCGTGCTCGCGGTGCGCGACGCGGTGATCGACCGCTGGATCGAGTCCACTCGGCGAACCTACGATCAGGGCGGCAAGCGGGTCTACTACCTCTCGATGGAGTTCCTGATCGGCCGGCTGCTGCGCGATGCGCTGTCGAACATGGGGACCACGGCCGACTTCACGCAGGCGCTGGCGGCGCACGGGCTCGACCTTGCCGCGCTGGAGGAGTTGGAGCCCGATGCCGCGCTCGGCAACGGGGGCCTGGGCCGCCTGGCCGCGTGCTTCATGGAGAGCCTCGCCACGCTGGACATACCTGCTTACGGCTACGGCATCCGCTACGTGAACGGCATGTTCCGCCAGCGGGTGGACGATGGCTGGCAGGTCGAGCTGCCCGAGACCTGGCTCGCCCACGGCAACCCCTGGGAATTCGAGCGGCTCGAAAGCTCCTACCGCATCGGCTTCGGCGGCGAGGTCGTGGCCGAGGGCGACGGCGTCGTCTGGCACCCGGCCGAGCAGGTGGAGGCGATCGCGGTCGATACGCCGGTGGTGGGCTGGCGTGGCAAGCGCGTGAACACGCTGCGCTTGTGGACCGCGACCGCGCTCGATCCGCTCAAGCTCGATGCCTTCAACGCCGGCGACCACATGGGCGCGCTGGCCGATCAGGTGCGTGCCGACTCGCTGGTTCGCGTGCTCTATCCGGCGGACGCGCACCAGGCCGGGCAGGAGCTGCGGCTGCGGCAGGAGTACTTCTTCTCCGCCGCGTCGGTGCAGGACATCGTGCGCCGCCACGTGCAGTACGAAGGCGATATCCGCACCTTGCCCGATAAGGCGGCGATCCAGCTCAACGACACGCATCCCGCCGTCGCCGTGGCCGAACTGATGCGCCTCCTGGTCGACGTGCACGGGCTCGAGTTCAACGAGGCCTGGTCGATCACGCAGCGCACCGTCGGCTACACCAACCATACGCTGCTGCCCGAGGCGCTGGAGAGCTGGCCGCTGCCGCTGTTCGAGCGGCTGCTGCCGCGCCACATGCAGATCATCTACGCGATCAACAGCCGCGTCCTGCGCGAAGCGCGCAAGTCGGGCATGGACGACGCGGCGGTGGCGGCGATCTCGCTGATCGAGGAGAATGCCGAGCGGCGCGTACGCATGGCGAACCTGGCGTTCGTGGGCGCGCACTCGATCAACGGCGTGGCCGCGCTGCACACCGATCTGATGAAGAAGACGGTCTTCGCCGACCTGCACAAGCTCTATCCCACCCGCATCAACAACAAGACCAATGGCGTCACCCCGCGCCGCTGGCTGCAGCAGTGCAATCCCGGCCTCACGGCCGCGATCACCGAAGCGATCGGGCCGGCCTTCCTCGACGATGCGCAGAAGCTGGCCGACCTCAACCCCCACGCCGACGATGCCGCGTTCCAGGAGCGCATCGCCTTGGTGAAGCGCGCCAACAAGGTCGCGCTGTCGAACCACATCCGCCAGACGATGGGTCTGCGGCTCGATCCCGACGCGCTGTTCGACGTGCAGATCAAGCGCATCCACGAATACAAGCGCCAGCTGCTGAACCTCATCGAGACGGTGGCCCTCTACGACCAGATCCGCAGCCACCCCGAGCGTGACTGGGTGCCGCGGGTGAAGATCTTCGGCGGCAAGGCGGCGCCCAGCTATCACAATGCCAAGCTGGTCATCAAACTGACCAACGACATCGCCAGGCGTATCAATGCCGACCCCTCTGTCGGAGGGCTGCTCAAGGTGGTGTTCGTGCCCAACTACAACGTCAGCCTTGCCGAGCGGATCATCCCGGCCGCCGACTTGTCCGAGCAGATCTCCACCGCCGGCATGGAAGCATCGGGCACCGGCAACATGAAGTTCGCCATGAACGGCGCACTGACCATCGGCACGCTCGACGGTGCCAACATCGAGATCAAGGACCGCGTGGGTGACGACAACATCCTGATCTTCGGCCTCACCGCCGACGAAGTCGCCGAGCGCCGGGCCAACGGCTACAATCCGCGCGAGCTGATCGACAGTTCGCGCGAGCTTGGCCAGGCGCTGTCCGGCATCGCGACGGGTGTCTTCTCGCACGACGATCCGCACCGCTATGCCGACCTCATGAACGGGATCTACGACAACGACTGGTTCATGATCGCCGCCGATTTCGAGAGCTACACGCAGGCGCAGCGCTCGGTCGACGTGCTCTGGGAAGACCAGGCGCGCTGGCGCGCGTCGGCGATCCGGAACATCGCCAACGTAGGTTGGTTCTCTTCTGACAGGACAATCGCCGAATATGCCAAAGACATCTGGGACGTAATGTGAAGCCGCCGCCGAGCGCGATCGAAGCTCTCCTTGAAGGGACGCACGCCGATCCCTTCTCCCTGCTCGGAGCGCACGCGGGTCCGGCCGGGACGTTTCTGCGCACGATCCTGCCGGGTGCGGAGGAGGCGGAGGCGTTCACGCTCGATGGGGTGTCGCTCGGCATGCTCGACCGTGTCGATCCGCGCGGCCTGTTCGAAGGCTGGCACAGCGGCGCGCCCGGCCCGGTACGCTACCGCTGCTCCGTGGGACGGCACGACTGGCTGGTCACCGACCCCTACAGTTTCGGCCCGGTGCTCGGCCCGGTCGATGACCTGCTGATCGCCCAGGGCACGCACTTGCGCTTGTTCGACAAACTCGGCGCGCACCTGATCGAGCACGAGGGCGCCGAGGGCGTGCACTTCGCGGTGTGGGCGCCCAATGCGCGCAACGTCAGCCTGGTGGGCGACTTCAACGATTGGGATGCCGCCCGCCATCCGATGCGCCGCCGGCTCGATATTGGCGTATGGGAGATCTTCCTGCCCGACATCGGCGAATATCGCGCCTACAAGTACCACATCGTCGCCGCCGATGGCACGGTGCAGCCGCTCAAGGCCGATCCCTTTGCCTTCGCCAGCGAACTGCGGCCGAGCACCGCCTCCGTCACCGCGCAGCCGGCCAAGACGGGGCCGGGCGGGGTCGAGTGGGGCGATGCCGCGCACCGCAGCCACTGGGCCGCGATCGATCCGCGCCGGGTGCCGATCTCGATCTACGAGGTCCATGCTGGCTCGTGGCAGCGCGACCGGTGGAACTGGTTCCTCAACTGGGACGAGCTCGCCGAGAAGCTCATCCCCTACGTCGTCGACATGGGCTTCACCCATATCGAGTTCCTGCCGATTTCCGAGCATCCCTACGATCCCTCGTGGGGCTACCAGGCGACGGGCCTGTTCGCGCCGTCCGCGCGTTTCGGGGAGCCGTCCGGCTTCGCGCGCTTCGTCGACGGCGCGCATCGTGCCGGCATCGGCGTGCTGGTGGACTGGGTGCCGGCGCACTTTCCGACCGACGAGCACGGCCTCGTCCGCTTCGACGGTACCGCGCTTTACGAGCACGAAGACCCCAAGCTCGGCTTCCATCCCGACTGGAACACGCTGATCTACAACTTCGGGCGGCGCGAGGTGTCGAGCTTCCTGGTCAACAACGCGCTGTTCTGGGCCGAGCACTATCACGTCGACGGCCTGCGGGTCGATGCGGTCGCCTCGATGCTCTACCGCGACTACTCGCGCAAGGCGGGCGAGTGGATCCCGAACAAGGAGGGCGGGCGCGAGAACTGGGAGGCGGTCGAGTTCCTGCGCGCGGTCAATCGCGCGGTCTACGGCTCGCACCCCGGCTTCGTCACGATCGCCGAGGAATCGACCGCGTGGCCCGGCGTCACCAGCCCCGCGCTGGAGGAGGCGCCGCGCACCAACCTGGGCTTCGGGTTCAAGTGGAACATGGGCTTCATGCACGATACGCTGCGCTACATGGCGCGCGATCCGGTGCACCGGCGCCATCACCACGACGACATCACGTTCGGCCTGACTTACGCGTTTTCCGAAAACTATGTCCTGCCGCTCAGCCACGACGAGGTCGTCCACGGCAAGGGCTCGCTGCTCACCAAGATGAGCGGCGACGATTGGCAGAAGTTCGCGAACCTTCGCGCCTACTACGCGTTGATGTGGGGCTATCCGGGCAAGAAGCTGCTGTTCATGGGACAGGAGTTCGCCCAACGCCGTGAATGGAGCGAAGAGCGTGCCCTGGATTGGGATCTGCTGCAGTCGTCCGCTCACGAGGGCGTGCGAAATCTCGTGCGCGATCTCAACCGGCTCTACCGTGACCGCCCGGCGCTCCATGGGCGCGACTGCGAAGGCGACGGGTTCGAATGGCTGGTGGTCGACGACGCCGACAATTCGGTGTTCGCCTGGCTCCGCAAGGGGCCGCTCAGCGCCCCGATCGCCGTGGTCAGCAACATGACGCCCACGATGCGCACGAACTACCGCCTGCCCTTGCCCCGCGAGGGTTTCTGGCGCGAGGTGCTCAACACCGACTCCCGCTACTATGGAGGTAGTGGCTGCGGCAACCTGGGCCGGGTAGAAGCGAAGGCCGGTGCCGCTTCGGTGACGCTGCCGCCGCTCTCGACCGTCATGTTCGAATATGCCGGTTGACCCGGGTCAAGGATTGCGCCGCGCCGGGGCGATACCGCACGATAATGCAGGAGAGTGCCGAGGATGAGGACGACTCTACAGCCGCTCGCGCGTGACGCGATGGCCTACGTCCTGGCAGGCGGGCGTGGCAGCCGGCTGAAGGAACTCACCGACAATCGCGCCAAACCTGCGGTCTACTTCGGCGGCAAGGCGCGGATCATCGACTTCGCGCTGTCCAACGCGATCAATTCCGGCATCCGGCGCATCGGCGTCGCCACGCAGTACAAGGCGCACTCGCTGATCCGACACATGCAGCGCGCCTGGAACTTCATGCGGCCCGAGCGCAACGAGAGCTTCGACATCCTGCCCGCCAGCCAGCGCGTGTCGGAAACGCAGTGGTACGAAGGCACGGCCGACGCGGTCTACCAGAACATCGATATCATCGCCGCCCACGCGCCGCGCTACATGGTGATCCTGGCGGGCGACCACATCTACAAGATGGACTACGAGTTGATGCTGCAGCAGCACGTCAACTCGGGCGCCGACGTGACTGTCGGCTGCCTCGTCGTTCCGCGCATGGATGCGACCGCGTTCGGCGTGATGCACGTGGATGGGACCGATCGCATCACCGCCTTCATCGAGAAGCCGGCCGACCCGCCCGGAATTCCCGCGCAGCCCGACATGGCGCTCGCCTCCATGGGCATCTACGTGTTCGACACGCAGTTCCTCTTCGAGCAGTTGCGCCGCGATGCCGCCGACCCCGCCTCTGGCCGCGATTTCGGGGGCGACATCATCCCCTACCTCGTCAAGCACGGCCACGCCCAGGCGCATCGCTTCACTGCCAGCTGCATCCGCGCGGCGGAGGAGATGGAGGAGTACTGGCGCGATGTCGGCACGGTCGACGCCTATTTCGACGCCAATCTCGACCTGACCGACACCGTGCCCAAGCTCGACCTTTATGACCGTGAATGGCCGATCTGGTCGGACTCGGTGGTCGCCGCTCCGGCCAAGTTCGTGCACGACGAGGAAGGGCGGCGGGGCAGCGCGATCTGCTCGCTGGTATCCAACGACTGCATCGTCTCGGGCGCGACCGCGCGCCGCTCCCTGCTGATGACGGGCGTCAAGATGGGCAGCTTCTCCAGCGTCGACGAGGGCGTGATCCTGCCATACTGCAACATCGGTCGTGGTGCCCAGCTGAAGCGCGTGATCATCGACTCGGGCGTGCGTATCCCTGAGGGGCTGGTCGTCGGCGAGGACCCCGAAGCCGACGCCGCGCGGTTCCGCCGCTCGGCGAACGGCGTGTGCCTCATCACCAACTCGATGATCGACCGCCTGTCGAACTGACATGGCTTTGCGCGTCCTGTCGGTCACGTCCGAGGCGGTGCCGCTGATCAAGACCGGCGGGCTGGCCGACGTGGCGGGCGCGCTTCCGGCGGCCGTCGCTCCGCACAAGATCGAGATGACGACGCTGTTGCCAGGCTACCCGGCGGTCACGGCGGCGCTCCCGCGCAAGCGCGTGGTGCACGCCTGGGACAGCCTGCTGGGGGAGCCCGCCCGGCTGATCGCCGGCAAGCTCGGCGACGCGCCGCTGCTGGTGCTCGATGCGCCCGGCCTCTTCGGGCGCGCGGGCAACCCTTACGTAGATCCCGCCGGGCAGGACTGGTCGGACAACTGGCGCCGCTTCGCCGCGCTCGGACGCGCCGCCGCCGATATCGTGGGCGGTCTCGTGCCGGCCACCGGCAAGCGCCGCGGCTTTGACGTGCTCCACGCGCACGACTGGCAGGCGGGCATGGCGCCGGCCTACTTGCGCTGGGCGATGCCGGCCCAGGCTCTGCCGGTGCCATCGGTGATGACGATCCACAACATGGCCTTCCAGGGCTGGCAGAGCGGCGAGGTCTTCCCACGCCTCGGCCTGCCGCAAGCCGCCTGGTCGGTGGACGGGGTGGAGTACCACGGCGGCGTCGGCCTGCTTAAGGCCGGTCTCGCGGCCGCCAGCGCGATAACCACCGTCAGCCCGACGTACGCGCAGGAGATCCGCACCGCCGAGTTCGGCATGGGCCTGGAGGGCCTGATCGTCTCGCGCGGCGGCGATGTCTCGGGCATTCTCAACGGCATCGACACGCAAGTCTGGAACCCGGAGAGCGACCCGTTGCTCGCTCGCCGCTACGGCGCCGCCAGCCTTTCCCGGCGCATGACGAACAAGCACGCGCTCGAAGCGGAGTTCGGCCTCGATGCCAGCGGCGCCCAGGAGCGGGGCGCGCCGTTGTTCATCGTCGTCAGCCGCCTGACCGGGCAGAAGGGCATGGATGTCCTGCTGGAGACGGTCGATCATCTCGTGGGCAGCGGCGCTCGCCTCGCGGTGCTCGGCTCGGGCGAAGCGTGGATCGAGGCCGGCTTCCGTGCCGCCGCCGATCGGCATCCGGGGCGTGTCGCAGTGCGCATCGGTTACGATGAGGACTTGTCGCATCGCATGCAGGGCGGCGGCGACGCGATCCTCGTGCCCTCGCGCTACGAGCCGTGCGGGCTGACCCAGCTCTATGCGCTCGCCTACGGCTGCGTGCCCGTGGTGGCGCGCACCGGCGGCCTGGCCGATACCGTGATCGACGCCAACCCGGCGGCGCTTGCGGCGGGCGTGGCGACCGGCGTGCAGCACGGCGCGGTAACCTACGACAGCCTGAGCGGCGCCTTGTCGCGCGCCGTGGCGCTGTACCAGCGGCCCGACGAGTGGCTGCGCCTGCAGCGCAACGGCATGGCCTGCGACTTCTCCTGGCGCGCGAGCGGCAAGGCCTATGCCGACCTCTACCGCTCGCTGATCGCATGACCGCGCCGCTCGGCGCGACCGTGGCGAACGGGGGCACGACCTTCGCCGTGCGGGCGCCAGACGCCGAGCAAGTCTGGCTGTGCCTGTTCGATGGCGAGCAGGAACGGCGCCAGGCCATGCAGCGCGAAGGCGAGGTTTGGACTGTCACGATGCCGGGCGATCTCGCTGGCGCAGGCTATGGCTACCGCGCCGACGGAGAGTGGGCACCCGAGCAAGGCCGCTGGTTCGATCCCGCCAAGCTGCTGGTTGATCCTTATGCCCACGAGCTGGACCGCCGCTTCGTCCAGAACCCCCGCCTCACCCGCTTCGGCGAAGACACCGCCGACTTGGTGCCTCGCGCGGTCGTGCCCGCGCCCTCCGAGCCTCTCGTGACAGCGCCTCCCAAGTTCACGCGCGGCGGGCTGATTTACGAGGTCAACGTGCGCGGCTTCACCAAGCTGCACCCCGACATTCCGGAGAACGTGCGCGGCACCATCGCCGCGCTGGCACACCCGGCAGTGCTCGCGCATCTCAGGCAGCTTCACGTCAGCGCGATCGAGCTTATGCCGGTCGTCGCCTGGATCGACGAGCGCCACTTGCCGCCGCTCGGCCTCGCCAACGCCTGGGGTTACAATCCCGTCGCGCTCATGGCTCTCGATCCGGCGCTATGCCCCGGGGGCGTCGCCGAATTGCGCGAGACCGCGGAGACGCTGCACGAGGCCGGCATCGGCGTGATCCTCGACCTCGTCTTCAATCACACTGGCGAGAGCGACGTCTATGGTGGCGTCCTCTCGCTGCGCGGGCTTGACGATGACGCCTACGCCCGCGCACCGGACGGCGCGCTGATCAACGACACCGGTTGCGGGAACACGCTCGATTTCGCGAATCCGCACGTCCGGCAGCTGACGCTGGAGGCGCTGCGCCACTTCGTCGGCCAATGCGGCGTCGACGGGTTCCGCTTCGATCTCGCGACCATTCTCGCGCGCGGACCCGGTTTCTCGCCCAACGCGCCGATCTTCGCGGAGATCGCCGCCGATCCCTTGCTGGCCGACCGCATCTACATCGCCGAGCCCTGGGACATCGGCCCCGGCGGCTACCAGATCGGCGCTTTTCCGCCCAACTGGCTGGAATGGAACGACCGTTTCCGCGACGACGCCCGCCGCTTCTGGCGTGGCGACATCGGCGTGGACGTGCTCGCGACGCGGCTCGCCGGCTCCTCGGACTTGTTCGGGCCTTCGAACCGCTCGATCAACTTCCTCGCCGCGCACGACGGTTTTACCCTGGCCGACGTGGTCGCCTATGCCGAACGGCACAACCATGCCAACGGCGAGCAGAACCGGGACGGGCACGGCGACAATCACTCGTGGAACAACGGTATCGAGGGGCCGAGCGACGATCCGGCCATTCGCGCCGCACGTGCGGCCGATTTGCGCGCGCTGCTCGACACCCTGTTCGCCTCCACCGGCACCATCATGCTCACCGCCGGCGACGAGTTCGGCCGCAGCCAGGGCGGCAACAACAACGCCTATGCGCAGGACAACGCGACATCGTGGATCGACTGGAGCATCCGCGATCTCGAGCTGGAGACCTACGTCGCGCGCCTGGCCGAGTGGCGCGCGGCACGAGCCGAATGGTTCGCCACCTTCCCGAAGGAAGGAGCCTGGCTCGGGCCCGACGGACCCATGACCGTGGAGGACTGGCAGGAACCAGGCGCGGGCTACCTCGCGTATAGTTCGCTCGACCCCGCCGCGCCTTATCGCTTCGTCATCGACCGGGGCGCGCGAACCGTCGTCCTGGATGAGCTCGCCCAAGGGCAATAACCAGGATGACAGCGCCGCGCGGCAGGTCTATCCGCCGCCGGCATGAGGGGCCTTCGCCAGACTTTGCGCGCGCATCGCCAGTGGGCGATGCTGCTCGTCGCGCTGGCGCTGGCGGTGAAGGCGCTGGTGCCGGCCGGGTTCATGGTCGCGCCCGACGCCAGCGTGTTCACGGTGACGATCTGCGCCGACGCGAGCGGCGAGCATGCGACGCAGCGCCTGGTCGTGCCGCATCGCGCCTCGCCCGAGGAACTCGGCGCCCAGCACGCCAAGAGCGCGGCCTGCCCCTTCAGCGCGCTCGACATGGCCGGTACGGCGGGCGCCGATCCGATCCTGCTGGCGCTGGCGCTCGCCTTCATCCTGGCGATCGGCTTCGCGCCCAGCGCCGTTCCCGAACTCGCGGCGCCGCGCCATGTGCGCCCGCCGCTGCGTGGTCCGCCGGCTCTGGCCTGATCCTCGGCGGCCCCGTCGCCGAACCTCCGCTCCAGACTGCCGCGCGCGCATCCGCTGTGCGCGGACCCCCGCTATTCGGGAACGACCGAAGCTATGAAATCACCGATCTACGGGCTTGCCCTCGCAAGCCTCATGTCCACTCCCGCGCTCGCCGAAAGCGCGGACCCGACCATCATCGTCACTGCCCGCAGCCAGGCCGACGCCGCCGAGCAGCGCGTGCGAGAAACGCCTGGCGGGGCCGATGTGGTCACCTATCGCGACTATGCCGACAAGACCGCCGTCTCGCTGCGCGATACGCTGGCCTTCTCGCCCGGCATCTACACGCAACCGCGCTTCGGCCAGGAAGTGCGTATCTCGATCCGCGGATCGGGCCTCTCGCGCGGTTTCCACATGCGCGGGCTGACGCTGCTGCAGGATGGCATCCCGATCAACCTGGCTGACGACAACGGCGACTTCCAGGAACTCGAGCCGATCTTCTTCGACCACCTCGAAGTCTACCGTGGCGCCAACGCGCTTCGCTTCGGCTCGGGCACGCTCGGCGGCGCGATCAACGGCGTCACGCCCAGCGGGGACACGGCGCACGGCGTCTACGCACGGTTCGATGGCGGATCGTACGACTTTGTGCGCGGGCTTGTCTCGGCCGGCTTTGGCGACGAACGGGCGAGCGCCTGGGGCGCGCTGAGCGCAGACCGGGGTGAGGGCGATCGCGAGCATGCCCGGCGGCACTCGCTGCGGGGCCATCTCAACGTCAAGCTGAAGCTCGGCGACACGATCACGACACGCTTTTACGGCAGCGCCAACCACATCGTGCAGGAACTGCCCGGCGCCTTGAGCGAGAGTGTCGTGCTTACCCGGCCCAAGACCGGCAGCTTCGCGGGCGACCAGCACCGCAACATCGATTCGATCCGTCTGCAGAACCGCACCGAGATCGATCTGGGCGATGCCACTCTGGCGATCGGCGCTTTCCTAAACGCCAAGCAGCTGTTCCATCCGATCTATGTGGTGATCGACCAGAAATCGACCGACGACGGCGTGTTCGCCCGGCTCGATTGGACTCACGGCGCGCTGTCGGCCTCGCTCGGCGGCGAGTCCCGCTGGGGCCAGGTCGCCTCGCGCCAGTACGTCAACGTCAATGGCCGGCGCGGCGCGTTCCTCTTCCAGGCGCAGCAACGTGCCCGCACCTCGAACCTCTACGGCGAGGTGCGCGTCGAGGCCGTGCCCGGATTGTCGCTGATCGCCGGTGGGATCTGGGCAAACGGGTTCCGCAAGCAGGTCCAGACCTATCCCGTGGCGGCCGTGGGGCGCGCCGCGTTCGACGCATTCTCGCCCAAGTTCGGCGCGCTGTGGCATCCTCGACCGGGTATCGACGTCTACGCCAACTACAGCCGCTCGGCGGAGTTTCCCGGCTTCATCGAACTGGCGCAGCGCACGACCTTCGTGCCGCTCAGCGCCCAGCGGGCCTGGACCGCGGAAGTCGGCACGCGAGGTCAGGCAGGGCCGATCGAATGGGACGTCTCGCTGTACCGGGCGCGGCTGACCGGCGAGATTCTGCAGTACACGGTCGACGCGAACATCCTCGCCTCGACGTTCAACGGCGGGCGCACCGTTCACCAGGGCGTCGAGCTGGCGCTGAGTGCCACGCCCGCGCCGTGGCTGCGGCTGCGGCAGACCTGGCTCTACTCCGACTTCCGCTTCCGCCATGACGTGCAGTTCGGCAACAACCGCCTGCCCGTGGTGCCAAGGCACGTCCTGCGCAGCGAAGCGCGCTTCGGCAGCGAGGCGCTGCACGTGGCGCCGAACCTGGAGTGGCAACCCCAAGGCGCATGGGCCGACTACGCAAACACCTACCGCACCCGCGGCTATGCTCTGGTCGGCCTCACCGCCGGCGCGACCGTGCGGCAAGGCATCGACCTGTTCCTCGACGCGCGCAATCTGACGAACAAGAAGGCTGTCGGCGATATCTCCGCCGCCATCAAGGCCAGCGCGGCCTCGGCGATCTACTACCCGGTGGAGCGCCGAGCCGTGTACGGCGGCGTGCGCGCGCGGTTTTGAAAAAGATGAGGAGCGGCCAACAAGGTCGCTCCCAACGCTACGCCGCGCGCTTTACGATCCGTGCAAGCTCATCACCGTGAGCGCGACGTTCCTCCTCCAGATCGAAATCGATCTGGAGGCCGAGGAAAAAGCCCTCGCTCATGCCGAAATAGCGAGCGAGCCGCAGGTCGGCAGCCGCGTCTATGGGCGCCGTTTCCGCAAGAATAGCTTCCATGCGATCCTGTGGAAGCCCCGTGCCTGCAACGACGTCGGCAACCGGGCTCTCTGTGCCGATCAGGAAATCCTCTCGAAGGATCTCACCCGGATGGACATTGTCCAGCAGGTCCTCATCCCTTGTGGTAGTCCTCGATCCGGACATCGTCCGCGCCTCCGTCTGACCAGTGGAAGGTGATCCGCCATTGGTCGTTGATCCGCAGACTATATCGTGGAGGTGTGAAGCCTTTCAACTGCTCAAGCCGGTTACCGGCGGGCACGCGCAAATCCTGCAGCTGCTGTGTGCGATTAAGCTGGCGGAGCTTTCGCAGGGCGGTTTGTTGGATATCGGAAGGCAGCTTACGGCTTCGCTTAGTCGCAAAAATGCGCTCTGCTTCTGGATCGACGAAAGACCGGATCATGGCTGCCTCAAAAAAATGCAGCCCTATTCATATCGCTCTGATTACCTTGGCAAGCCAGCAAGTAACGAATTAAAATCTTTTTCCTGGTTGACAGCCTTACCGCCCAAATTTCCGCTGCGTCTTGCCGTATCGCAGCTTGCGTGTGCCCGGCTTGCCTTCGTTGCTGCGGCCCACCCTGGGCGCCTTGTGCTCGCTCGACGGCAGGCCGAGTTCCTCGCCCTCCAGCTTCCGGATCTCGTCGCGCAGGCGGCCGGCTTCCTCGAACTCGAGGTCGGCGGCGGCGGCGCGCATCTTCTTTTCGAGCTCCTCGATGTAGCCGCGCAAGTTGTGGCCGACGAGGTTGTTCTGCCCTTCCGCATCGATGTCGATGAGCACGCCGTCGCGGCTCGCGGTGTCGGCGACGATGTCGGCGATGCGACGCTTGATCGTCTGCGGGGTGATGCCGTTGGCCTCGTTGAACTCCTTCTGGCGGGCGCGGCGGCGGTCGGTCTCGGCGATCGCGCGCTCCATCGAGCCGGTCATGCGGTCGGCATAGAGGATCACGCGGCCGTCGACGTTGCGCGCGGCGCGGCCGATGGTCTGGATCAGCGAGGTTTCCGACCGCAGGAAGCCTTCCTTGTCGGCATCGAGGATGCAGACCAGCCCGCACTCGGGAATGTCGAGCCCTTCGCGCAGCAGGTTGATGCCGATCAGCACGTCGAACGTCCCGAGGCG
>Ga0070669_100002073_pt1 | contig 14484 bp, 10 predicted proteins | sample KBSS53metaG_FD_64680 | JGI IMG/M metagenome (GOLD analysis project Ga0070669, IMG submission 64680) | Switchgrass rhizosphere microbial communities from Kellogg Biological Station, Michigan, USA - KBS S5-3 metaG | ecosystem: Host-associated > Plants > Roots > Rhizosphere > Soil ... | reverse complement strand
GTGCAATTCTTCAGCGTTAAGAATTGCCAGAGGCTGTGGCTCTTAAAGGTCACCCACCTGTACATGCAGGTTCAATTACGGCTTCGGGACGGCCATTGCGGATTTCCCTCCAGCCAGTAAAGACCGTAAATAGTAAATCGTGAATCGTAAATAGTGGTTCGTGGGCTATTCGCGATTGACGGCTTCCTGTTCACGGTTTTTCTTTTTGCGTTTCATCTAAAGTAATTCAACCGGCGATACGCGCAACTACTATTCACGATTTACGATTCACTATTTACCGTTCTTATGAACATTCTCATGATTGGCGATGTAGTTGCGAAGCCGGGACGCATGGCGGTGCTGGAACGCATCCAGGACATACGCGAGCAGCACAAGATCGATCTCGCCATCATGAATGCTGAGAATCTCGCCGGTGGCTTCTCCGTCACGCCCTCGCTTTGTGAACAACTGTTTTCGTCAGGCATTGATGTGATGACCTCGGGAAATCACATCTTTGATAAGAAAGAAGCAATTCCTTACATCGACAAGCAGCCGCGACTTTTAAGACCGGCTAACTATCCGCCGAACACGCCCGGAAGCGGCATGTGGACCGGTGTCGTCAACAACACTCCCGTGGCCGTGATCAATTTGATGGGGCGCGTTTTCATGCCGCCATCAGACGACCCCTTTCGCGCGGTCGATCAACTACTGAAGGCTTTGCCCGCGGAAACGAAAGTACGCGTTGTTGACGTTCACGCGGAGGCAACGTCAGAAAAGGTGGCGATGGGCTGGTACCTCGACGGTCGGGTCTCTGCGGTTGTCGGCACACATACGCACGTGCAGACCGCTGACGAGCGTCTGTTGCCTCAGGGCACGGCCTACCTGACAGATTTGGGAATGACCGGGAGCTACTCGGGCGTGATTGGGATGAATAAAGAGGACGTAATCGCGCGCTTCACGTCGGCGATTGCGAAAAGAGCGGAACACTCAACACAGCAAGCGCGCATCTGCGCGGCGGTTTTGGATATTGATGAGGAGACAGGAAAGGCGCGCGGAATTCAGCGCTTGAATCTGGAACACAACTAGTTCGGAGCATCCTCAATGCTATTTCTTCTTCGTTGGTGTTCGGAATCCTATTGGACGACGTTTCTCAACGGAATCTGAATTGCTCATTTTCTTGAGTTGCCTGAAGATTGAGAGGATTGCTTTTTCCTGGAGTTCCTGCCGCGTTGTCAGCTTCCGCTCGGTCTCCTCAAGCTTTTGTGCCAAATCCTTATCTGCGGCCAATGCTTCCCCGAGCTTCACGAACGCCTCACAACATACACACTCATTGTAATAGCCCTCTCACTGTTCAGAACGTTTGCCGCCATGACCGCGCCGTACTCTGTGAATGCCCGGGGCGAATAGCGGCGCCCACCCCGAGATGGATTTGAGGTCACAAATTGTGACCTCAAACCACTCCACTCCTTTTCCGTTAGTTGAAAAGCAAAATCCGCCGGAAACCGCTCCGCGTTACGCTTCACCGCTTGGTTCAGAACTTTGGTAGCTACGCCATATACCTTTGCTAAATCCAAGTCCAAAATAACTCTTCGATTCCGGATCTCGTGGATTAACGGTTCAATAGGGTCAAAGATGACTATAGGCTGGGGCTTCGAGGGTTTTTCCACCATCTCTTAAATCTATCGCGCCTTGGCATCAGGCGGAAGCTTGACGGTTCAGACGATAGAAATTTTTGATGCCAGTAAACTTGCAGGCTCGGAGTAGGAGTTGAGACTGTGGAGCAAACAGTAATCGAACGCTGAAGTTCGCTTTCTATTCCGGCCCTTCTTCAGTCGGGACAATCGCGCCGGAGGCTTGTGACTTGATAATCGGCGGGGCCAGCAGCCGTTGCGCGTAGCCGTCAGGAAACGAACGCACCCGTCCACTCGCGTCCGTCACCACATGCCCAGTTTCACCTTCGGCAATAATCTGATCGTCGCTGGCGCGAACAATCTCATAACCGAACCGCAGTGAACGCTTGCGCATTTCGGTGATATGCGTGCGGACTAAAAGCTCGTCGTCGTAGAAGGCGGCCGCCTTGTAGCGGCAATAGCTTTCCGCTACTACGAGAAAAGCGTCTTCGTTCTCTTCCATGTCGCGGTAAGAGAAGCCGCGCGCGCGGCAAAACTCCGTTCGCCCAATCTCAAACCAAATGAGGTAGTTTGCGTAATAGACGATGCCCATCTTGTCGGTCTCCGCGTAGCGGACCCGCAAGAGGGTCTCGTGCCAATCTCCGAGGACGACTTCAGGGGCGGGACTTGTCATATGAGCGCCATGCCTTCAAACTCTCGGTAAAGAGTTTCCGCGAACATCTGGTTTAGTTGTTTAGCGGACTATAAGAGCGAAACCCTGATGATGTCAAAGCAAATCAACCGGCTTCTGGCCCTGCTATTCCTGCTGTGGTTGTGCCTGGCCACCGGGCTCGGCAAACATTCCGCAGGCACGCGCGCCTACGTTCCGCAACAAAGTGTGGCGAGCAGCAACACACGCAATGCGGCGATCGTGGCTGCGACTGCCGAGGTACTGAAGGAGACGAGCGAGATCCGCGAGCTGGCCGTGTTGCGGCCTGTCAAGAGCGGCGCGCAGTCGCGAGTCGCGATCGAGCAGATGCTGATTAGAAACCTGGACGAGCAGGTGACGCCGGCGGAGATGCATGCGACCGAAGTGTCCCTCAAAAAGCTTGGACTCGCGCCGAATGATTTTCAGTACCGGCCCTTTATCATCAAATTACTGACGGAGCAGGTGGCGGGCTACTACGATCCGAAGGTGCAGAAATTCAACCTGGCTGATTGGCTGGAGGTGGAAGGACAGAAACCGGTGATGGCGCACGAGCTGACGCACGCGCTGCAGGATCAGCACTTCAACCTGCGCCGGTTTGAGAACTGGCCACACGGCGACTCTGACGCGCAACTCGCCGCTCACTCCCTCGTTGAGGGCGACGCTACGCTCGCGATGACGATCTACATGGCGAGAAATCCGCTCGTGGCGCTCGCCTTCAGCCGCTCCCTGTTGACCGGCGTTGCGACCGAACAATACAACCAGGCGCCGCGAGCAATTCGCGAATCGCTGATCTTTCCGTACCTGCAGGGCTCGGAGTGGTCGACCCAACTTTTCAAACGCGGCGGCTGGACGATGGTCTCAAACGCGTTCACGAAGCTGCCGCTATCGACCGAGCAGATTCTTCATCCGGAGAAATATTTCGAGTATGAACGTCCGGTGAAGGTCGTGTTGCCGGATCTGACGGGTGTGCTGAACGGAAGTCGAAAGCAAACAGGGAACAGCAAACAGCAAACAGCAGGCAGCGTCGATCGTCGCAGCAGCGGTCAACGCCCTATTGGGACCGCAGGCGTCTCGCCTGCCTCCACTCACGCCAGCGGTTCGTCAGAAGGAACTTCTCGTCCTTCGCTGCCCACTGCCCACCGCCCACTGCCGACTTCCTCCTGGCGCCGCATCGACTCCGACGTCAACGGCGAATGGACTTACTACCTAATCCTCGATCAGTTCTTGAAGGCGCCGGCTGAATCGAAACGCGCGGCTGCCGGTTGGGCCGGCGATCGTTACGCGGTTTACGAGGGACCAAACAACCAGGTCTTCATCGCGCAACTTTCGGTTTGGGACACAGAGAACGACGCCCGCGAATTCTTCGACGCTTATGTGAAGCGTACGGACCTGCGCTATCCCGGCGCGAAAAAATTGGATGGCCTTCAAGAGTCTGTTTCCTGGCAGACAAATGAAGGCACAGTAATAATAGAGCGCCGTAATCTTCGCGTATTAATCCTCGAAGGAATTCCTGCGAGTTCCCTTAGTGATAAGTTACTCAACACACTTTGGCAGTAGGCGGATTTCTCTTTGGGCGAACGACCAGTTGTGCGGTGATGCGTCAGGTTTGACTTTGGTAATTGTTCGCGGGCGGGACTCCAGGCGGTTCAGTTATTCTTCTTTTCCAGTTGGGATGCGGCCTCGAGCAAATCAGAATTATCGAATCCCTCGGTAAATGAGCCGAATATGTTTTCCAGCAGTACCCTCGACTCATCAGTCTTCCCCTGTGCTTGCAAAACTCGAAACAAACTTAGCGAACTTCTCAGTTCCAAAGATTTAGCTTCCTGAGAGCGAGCCACTCCCAAAGCCAATCTGAGATCTGATTCGCCTTTAGCTTCCGTAGCCTTGTCTCTCAAGAGCATTTCGCTTTTTTGTCGATATATTTCTGCCATCCACCAATGTTCGTTAAATCGGTCCGCAAAAGTTTGGGCTTTGTCCAGCAGCGATATCGCTTCGGTCGTTCTTCCCAGATTTCCCATGATCTCGGCTTGCAGCGCGAGAAAATAGGCGACGCTTAATCCTGCGCCCGCATCGGTCCAGTTGCGCATTCCCTGGTTCATTAGGGCCAAACCGTTGTCCACTGCACCGCTGTCAGCCAAAGCCCACCCCTTTAGGACGCGACCGTTGGCTAGCCATAAGGCAAATCCTTGCCTGGAACAAAGCTCGATTAGTTCATTCGTATTAGCAAGGACGTCTTGCGTGCGGCGGCAGAATTGATTGAGATAGCTGTTTAAAAACAGGCCAACAGCCAGCGCAGTCAAATCGCCAAGTTGGCGGGCTACTGCAACGGCTTCTTCTACTTGTTTGCGTGCCGAATCAGCGTTGCCAAGTTGCCACTGTGCTAACCCGTCGATAGCCAGGCAGGTTACGATTGGGGCGTAGTACTCTTCCACTGTCGATGCAGATTTTGGGTCCCAAAGATCGATGGCATTTTTTGCATATTCGCGAGCGACTCGGAAGTTACCTCGAAAAAAAACAGTCGTCGTGAGGGCGCGATAAGCGCCGAGCAGTAACGCAGAGTCGTCCTGACCCTTGGCCAACGCGTAGAGTTTTTTGGCCAATTCCAAAGTGGTTGTCAAATTGTTAGCCACGAGAGAATAACGCCACTGGCTAATCAACACGGAATACAGCAGTGAGGTTTTCCCCAGAGTCTTGCAGAGCTCCTGCACCTGGCCATAACAGGCCATGACGGCATCTGAAGCGAAACCTTTGGTCGCAGTCAAATAAAGACCCGCCTGCGACAAAACGGTTAGTTGATCGTTTGGGTCAAGGCCCTGGCTTTGCGGCGGCTTAGGCGCGACCGGCTTACTCCAATCGCCATCCTCGACGAAAGAAACCAGAACTGACAGCAGCGCACCATGGGCTCCTAACTTACGGGCCGCGAAAGATTGCTCGCCGCGCATGATGCGAGTCAAATATATTTCGTGCAGAGCGTCACGATGGCGACCTGCGCGACAGCCATAGGTTACGGCCCTGAAGAGGGGCTCCATTTCCTGAATAGTATCGGGGAGCTCTTTTGTACTGAGCTTGAAATACTCATACAGCCGATCGTTGCCTTCGCGCCAGGCGTCTGGCGTTTTCATACGGACCTGGCGTCCAAAGTGCTCTCTGACTAATGGATGGGTATCCAATTCGTCTACATCGCGCGGCACGTCCGAAAGCAGCTTTGTTCGTCGAAGTTTTGAAAGAACTTGCCGCCACTCATTTCGATTCAGAGACTCTAATTTATCAGTTAGTCCCGGAATCGCTGGATACCGCAGCGCGGCGACGGCTTGCTCATTTGCGGGTCGATCGAAAAAACCCAGAAGGCGCAAAATCGCGATCTCGGGCCCATCGCCAAACCACTTCTCATAAGCGGCCATCACCCGCTCAGCATGAGCCCCATACCGAGCGTCCGCTTCGAGCTCGCTAATTTCATCCAGGTGATGAATATTTCCATCCCAGACGTCCTTAAGGTAATTACCTAACAGAGTCAAAGCTAACGAATGGCCCCCATATTCCTCGGCCACGAGTTCCAACTCAGTTTGAACGCCATTTACGCCGCAGGCCATAAGCAATTCTGCCCCGGCTTGGGAAGAAAGATGTTCCAGATTAATTGGCCTGACCGTGCTGTCTTCGAAATCTGTCAGGTCCGCGATCGAGATGCGCGTAGTGATCAAACAAAGACCGGGGTTGTCCATCGCCAACTCGCGCAGCAAAGCCTTCAAGGCGTGGTCCTTCAGCTTGCCCTCCTCCTGACCGGGAGGGAACTGAAGCGGCTCTAACCCATCCAGTAAGAGCAACGTTCGATGCTTTCTGATTAACGAGGCAAGTCGTTCACCTTTGTCCCAGGGCGTACCTTTGCTGGGATCGGGATCATCAAACCATGTGAGCGCTGAGGCAATAAATTCATCTGCTGAAATCGCCTGTTCGCTGGTCCCTTGCCGGTAGAAAGACCAGGCGTAAACGCGGTCAGCGTTTCGATACTCATGGCTTCCCATTCTGCGCAGCCAGTGATTCACGAGAGCCGATTTTCCGACCCCTCCCCAGGCGATTACGCTGACTATGTTAACTTTTGGATCCTGCCAATATTGGTCCAACAGATCCAATTCGTTGTCGCGACCAAAAAGCTTTTGACTAGTAACAGGGAGGCGGCTGGTGGAAATCTTCGCTGGGGCGGTTAGCGGAGACTGAACGGCTGGAGATGTCGCGTCCTTTTGTTGTGTTACCTGGTAGATTTCATCGGCGAGGGCGGCGAGATCGGTGTCAATTTGATTCTCACTGCCCGCGGACAGAGGGCGCGCATCCACTGGCCGGAGTTGCATCTGACTCAACCATTTCACTCGGTGCCAGGCACAGGGTCTCGTCACCACTGGAAAGATGTACAGGTTTTCTTCGGCCCGCCGCTCTAGTAAGCGGGGAATTTCCTCGTCCAGTATAAATTTGGATGTAAGGAAATTAGCCGAGATCAACAAAACGGCAACGCTAGCCTCATTGAGAGCGGCATGGATCTTTTCGTTCCAATCATCTCCAGCGTTGATGCGACGGTCGTCCCACAGATCCAGAAGTCCCTCATAGTGCAGAACTCTGAGGTGGGATACCAACCGGTCTTTCCACTCTTCATCTCTATGGCTATAACTGATAAAGAGGCTGGGTCTTTTTTCCGCATCGGGTGGCATGCAGAGTACAGTCCTTTAGATAGGTCGCGAGGCCGGTCTGAGCCTCCCTCATTCAAAACATTCCGAGCATGGATTAGGAAGTCGTGCCGCGGCGCGGTCGTCGCTCGGATGCGGGGATGAAATGCCTTCCAGCGGTTTAGGCATATTTAATGGACAGTCGAGATCGGGGCAGATATTACCATAGACCGAGATTAGCGGTCAGTTTACCGAAAACTCAGCCGTTCATAGAGATGAAAAATCGTGGCGTCTTGGAGGGCTTTATTCACCGGTTATCTATTGACGGCAAGTGCACCGGGGCGTATGTTGTGCCATATTTTTTCACCTGAGAGAAGGTTAATTACCAAGGTTAATTAAATCTAGCGTTCGATCTTTTCCTCGCACTTCACTGACGACAAAGCATGCCCACGCTGCGTCGAAATCGTGGAGTACACCGACACTAAACTCATTGCGAACCGCTGCCGCCTAACGCGCCACGCCCAGGAGACTTTGCCATGAACGCCTTGCTGGTCTATCCCGAATTTCCCGATACCTATTGGAGCTTTAAACATGCGTTGCCTTTTGGAGGTAAGAGGTCTTCCTATCCTCCACTGGGTCTGATGACCATATCATCCATGTTCCCGGCACATTGGAATCAGCGTCTGGTGGACATGAATATTTGCCCTTTGAAGGATAGCGATCTCAAGTGGGCAGACATTGTTTTTGCCAGCGCGATGATTGTGCAGCAACACTCATTGCGCAGCGTGATCGATCGCTGCAAAAAGTTTGGGTGCAAGGTAGCGGTTGGCGGACCATATATTTCGACGGGCTCGCAGTATGTAGACGACGCAGATTTTGTGTTCATTGGCGAAGCGGAGACTACCTTGCCGGAGTTTATCCACGACCTTGAATTGGGTATCCCTCAGCATACCTACCGCAGCGATCAAAGGCCGGATCTAACACTGAGTCCGATACCAAATTTTAAGATAATAGACGGCCGCTATTACTCGTCGATGTCCGTGCAGTTTTCGCGTGGTTGTCCCTTTAATTGCGAGTTTTGCGACATTATCGAGATTTACGGTCGGGTGCCCCGCACAAAATCGAATAAGCAGATGCTCGACGAATTCGATGCCCTGAGACAGGCGGGCTGGCGCGGTGGAGTTTTCATAGCGGACGATAATTTTATCGGTAACAAGAAAAACGTGAAAAAACTGATGCCTGAACTTTGCGAATGGATGGAGCGCAATGAGTATCCCTTCAGGCTGATTACCGAGGCGTCAATCAACCTCGCCGACGACGACGACTTGCTGGAGTTAATGAAGCGCGCAAGGTTCCAGCAAGTGTTTATTGGACTGGAAACACCAGTGGAGGAGAGTTTGAAAGAAGCCAGGAAGGGACAGAACGCGCGCCGCAGTTTGATTGACGGCGTTCGGAAAATCCAAAGTTACGGCATGGAAGTAATGGCCGGTTTTATCGTTGGATTTGACAGCGACCCGCGAGATATTTTTGAGCGGCAGATAGAATTCATTAGACTCAGTGCGATACCGATGGCTGTAGTCGGGCTTCTCACGGCTATGCCGGATACGCAACTGTGGCGTAGGTTGGAAAAGGAGGGACGACTGCTGGCGGAGAGTACCAGCAATCATACCGATTGCACGCTGAATTTCGTAACGAAGATGGAGCCGGACGTCCTGCTTGAAGGGTACAAGACGATTTTGCGCACCATTAATGCACCGGTGGAATTCTATGCGCGCGCTTGCGAATCACTAAAGAATACATCTTCCGGCTACGGTTTGAGCGAACTGGTAACCATAGATCGAGTCGTATCTTGCGCCCGCATTCTTTTCAAGTTGGGAATTTTGGATTCTTGGCGTCGGGAGTTCTGGGGTTTTCTACGGACGGTTTATTCTGAAAGTCGCAGCTTGCTTCCCGAAGCCATGGTGTTGGCTGCGAAAGGCTACCATGTCAGGAAGATAACCGAGCAGTACTGTGGACCCTTTGTGCGGCACTCTTTCCGGCAGCCCGGGTCGAATGATGCGCTCGCGTCGCCGTAGCGCAGCACCGATGGGGAACTTTGAGAGTCGGAACTATTTGATGAATGTCTGGAATTGAAAAGGACGAGTCCAAGGCGCTCGTTACACGATTAAACATTCTTGCCCTCGACCAGACGCCTCTGGCCGGGACCCTCTACAGACCAGGCTCCGCAACTCCCACGTTGCCGATCTCAGTTATCATAGGTTCCGCAACTGGCGTTCGCCGCCACTTCTATGATGCCTACGCACGATACCTGGCGGAGAATGGTTTCAGCGTAGTCACCTTTGATTATCGCGGTGTCGGTGATTCCTGTCCCGAAAACTTGCGCGGGTATAAGGCGTGTGCCCGTCAATGGGGCGAGGACTTTGAAGCGGTGATCGATTGGACCGCTCGACACTACCCACAGAATGAACTGGCCGCTGTGGGTCACAGCATTGGCGGCATTCTATTGGGAACAACTCGGAATGTGAATCTGATTGGCCGCATAGTATTAGTCGGTTCTCAGAGTGGTTACTGGCGGCTGTACAAAATGCCCCAAAAGCAAGCATGGGCGCTACTCTGGTATGTCGGAGCACCCGTGCTCACCCGTTTGTTTGGATATTTTCCTGCGCGAATGCTGGGATTTGGAGAAAATCTTCCGGCTGGAGTAATAGGCGAGTTTGGCAGGTGGTGCCGCAACCCATCATATATTGTCGGGTGTGACCAGGGTGCCGTCAAAGAACGATTTTCACAACTCAGAGGACCCGTCCTTGCATACAGTGTCGATGACGATACGACAGCGCCTCTTCAAACTGTCGAAGCCCTTCTAAAATGGATTAGCAATGCTCCCATAAAACACCGGCATGTGAGTCCTGCGGACGTCGGGAGAAAGAAACTCGGACATTTCGGTTTCTTTCGTCGCGATATGTGTGATTCTCTTTGGGCGGAAACAATCGACTGGTTAGGTCGGTATTAATCAGCCACGATTGAGTTTTTACACAGGGCTGCATCCCATGATAGTTTCTTGACTATCTTAAACGTGCGAACAGCTCCTCTTAGCCTCATGCTATTTTCAGTTCCCAGATTGGGCAGTCATGAATCATGAAAATTTCTGAAGTTCCACCGGCCACGCCCCCGCTGACCACACGTCTGCAGGAATTAGCGGCCGAGCTGCTCGAACTCGAGGCCCGACTGCGCCTTGGCGGCGGTCCGGAAAAGATCGAGCGGCAACACAGCCAGGGAAAACTCACTGCTCGCGAGCGAGTCGATCTGCTCCTCGACAAGGGTTCGTTCTCTCAGGAGATTGGGTTGCTGGTCGCTTACGATCAATACAAGGAACCTGAAGGCAGTAAGCAGAAGGCAGAAGGCAGAAGTAACGAAGCAGAAGTTGGCGGCGCGCCGGCGGCAGGCGTAGTGACGGTTGTTGGGCGTGTGAACGATCGCGAGGTTGTCGTTGTTGCCAACGATGCGACAGTCAAGGCCGGTTCATGGTGGCCTGAGACGATCAAGAAAATTCTGCGCGCGCAGGAAATCGCGATGCGTTCGCACGTGCCAATCATTTATCTGGTCGACTCCGCGGGCGTGAACCTGCCGTATCAGGGCGGCGTTTTCCCGGGTCAATACGGCGCCTCGAGAATTTTTTATTACAACTCGATCATGCGGCGCTATTTGAAGGTCCCGCAAATCGCAGCGGTGATGGGTCCGTGCATCGCGGGTGGCGCCTACCTGCCGGCACTCTCCGATGTCATTGTGATGGTGGAGGGAACTTCCTTCATGGGCCTGGGCGGCGCCAACCTCGTCAAAGGTGCGACCGGTCAAACTATCGACAACGAAACACTGGGCGGCGCACGAACGCACAATGAAATTTCCGGTGTTGCACATTACCGCGTGAAGAACGACGAGGAGTGCATCGAGCGCATTCGCGAGTTTGTTTCCGAACTGCCGGTGAAGCCCGCGTGTGCTGTCCCGATTCTTCCGGCCGTTGAAGCAGCGCGACCCGCCGCGGAGTTGTACGAAATCCTGCCTGCCGATCATAAGCAACCCTACAACGTGCGACACTTGCTCGAGTGTCTTTTTGATGGCGGACATCTCGACGAGTTTCAGGCGGACTACGCGAAGGAAGTAATCACCGGGCATGCGCGCGTTCGCGGCATTCAGGTAGGTGTGATTGCGAATAGTCGCGGCTTGAATCGCGCGGCCGGCGGTGGTCCACCGCGCTTCGGCGGGATTATCTATACCGAATCTGCAGAGAAGGTCGCTTACTTCATCGAAACCTGTAATCGACGGCAGACGCCGCTCTTGTTTGTTCAGGACGTCTCCGGGTTCATGGTTGGACCGGAAGCTGAACACTCCGGCATCATCCGTGCGGGCGCTCGCTTTGTCGAAGCGATGGCGACGGCGGCTGTGCCGAAGATTGTTTTGACTGTGAATCACGCGTCGGGCGCCGGTTATTACGCGATGGCCGGACAGGGTTTCGATCCGGATTTTATTTTCACCTGGCCCACCGGGCGCATGGGCGTGATGGAAGGCGACTCGGCGGTGCAGGCTGTGTTTGGCAGTCAACTCGAAAAATTGAAGCGCAACGATCTCAAGCCGGATGAACAACTCGAGGCGGAGATGGCGGCGGTGAGGGAAACATACGATACCGAGTTGGACGCGAGGTATGCCGCGGCGCGCGGGTTTGTCGACGCTGTGATTCTTCCCGAAACAACCCGCGATGCGCTCGAGTTATGTTTGTTGACGAGTCTAAATAATCCCGGCCCGCACCTCGGGCAATTCGTCCTCCCTGCCACGCTGGTTTAGATTTGCTCCGGCAGGTTTGGCCGCGGATTTACGCGGACGAACGCGGATCAAAAAGCGCAGATAAGAATGACGAACTGGTGTGTTCTGTCGTCTTCATATCCTTCTTTGATCCGCGTCCATCCGCGGCTGCTTATTCTTCGTGTCATCATTTGCGATTTGGACCAGATGGTGATAGAAAGTGCCCACCGACCTAATCATCCCCTAAGCTAATGTTCCCCCGAAAAGTCGTTCTTGCTTTTCGCGCCGACGAAGGCGCCGGGCGACTGCTTACATAGGAGGGTAATTCATGAGCATGAAGATCGTTCGTTTGAGTAGTTTACTGTTTGCGCTTGTGCTCGCAGCTGCTGCATTTTGTTTTGACTTCCCAGTTCTGGCCGGTAGCTCAGGGCAAAACGCTAACTCTGCAACCACTGCCCCGGAGAATACAAACGCCACCACCCCGACTCGGAGGAGATCGCGACGCAATCGTCGTCGCCCAGCGGCGGCTAACACAGAACCTTCCGCGACCTCCACGCCTACGGACACGGCCGCGCCGGCCATGGCATCGGCTCCGACCGAGCAGACGGATTTGTCGGGCACCTACACCGGCTCTTTCGATTGTGCCGACGCCGGCCTAAGCGGCGATACGACGCTCACCATCACCGGAAACCAATTCACTTTGGCGGACGGGAAGACCGGCAGGATCGTCGCGTCAACCACACGCGGTTACACTGGAGTCGCCATGCAGTTTGGAGAATCAACTGCATCGACGCCAACTCACCCGGGCACTGTGCCAACCATCATTTCGATGCGTGCTAAGAAATCGGGTGACCGTCTGACGTTGATGCCGGTTGCCGATTCGGGGCGAGTTTGTTCGTTCACGCCTGCGGGCACATCGCGTGTCACGCGCGCACGACGTACCCGGACCAAAGCAACTCCCGCGACGCCGGCGATGCCCGCGTCTCCAGCGGAACCGCCGGCCACCCCGGCAATGCCCGCAGAACCGGCCACGCCGGCTACCGATGCTGGCCCAACGCCTCCGGGTACCCCGGCCACGCCAACGCGGCGAGGCAGAAGGGGTCGGCGCGGCACACAGAACGCAAACACCAACACCAATATGAACTCGAACACCAGCACCAACGACAACACCGGCGAAGGCAATGCCAACGCGCGGCCGACGCCGACGCCGCCTGTTCCGCGTCATTGAAATTTCGCGGTGGCACCGCATGCTGCTCCTGCGCTACGCAAAAGACGACCAATAGCTTAAGCAATACGCGGGCGGTTTGATTTATTAATCAGGCCGCCCGCATTGCATGTCTGAATTAAACCAATTACATTCGCTTTCAAATAGTCGCCGACATTAGATTGGGCAGAGGCTCGGAGTTCAGAGTTCAGCCTTAGGCTGTGGGTTCAAAGTGCTCAATAAAGATGCAAGCTGGAGCTTGAACTCTGAACTTCTGCCAATAGGTCTAGTGGCTTAGTTACCAATGAAACAAAAAGTTCGCATTGCCGCCGGCCAGGGTTTCTGGGGGGATCTTCCTGAAGCACCCGTTAGGCAAGTTGAAGGTGGTCCAATCGATTACCTGATGCTCGACTATCTCGCGGAAGTGACGATGTCGATCATGCAAAAACAACGCTCGCGCGATCCGTCTGCCGGTTACGCTAAGGATTTCGTTCCCCTAATGAAACAGATTCTTCCGACCTGCGTCGAGCGCAATATTCGGGTGACAGCGAATGCCGGTGGCGTCAATGTCGAAGGTTGCGCGGCGGCGGTTCAGGATGTAGCTCGCGAACTTGGTCTCGCGGGCAAACTGCGCATCGGGATCGTTACCGGCGACGACATCATGGGAAAGCTGGACGAGTTGTTGGATCGGGGAATCGAGCTGCGCAACATGGATACAGGCGACGCGTTGGCGTCGGTGCGCGATCGGATTCAAAGCGCCAACGTTTATCTCGGCGCCGGGCCGATGTTGGAGGCACTGAATCGTGGCGCTCAGATCGTCATTACAGGCCGAGCCACTGATACTGGTCTAACACTCGCGCCATTGATGCACGAGTTTGGCTGGGCCGCCGATGATTGGAACAGAATCGCCGCCGGCACTATCGCCGGTCACATTATCGAATGCGGCGCGCAGTGTTCGGGTGGCAACTGTCAATTTGAGTGGCGCAGCATTCCGAATCTTGCAGACGTGGGCTTTCCGATCGTCGAAGCTTCAGCCGACGGCACCTTCGTCGTCACCAAGCATGAGCGCACGGGTGGCTGGGTCACGATTCCCTCGGTCAAGGAACAGCTGGTTTACGAGATGGGCGATCCCCATGCCTACATCACGCCCGACTGCGTTGCCGATTTCACTACGGTCCGTCTCGAGTACGAGGGTCGCGACCGCGTGCGCGTCTTCGGCATCGAAGGCAAACCGGCAACTGACACTTACAAAGTTTCGATTAGTTATTCAGCCGGCTTCAAAGCTGTGGGCACGCTCGTCTATTCCTGGCCCGATGCTTACGACAAGGCAAAGGCGGCAGACAAAATACTGCGGTCGCGTTTGGATCGGTTGGGATTGAAGTTTGACCAGGTTCTGACCGAGTTCGTTGGGGCGAATGCGACACATGGGCCACTGGCCGGCGAGCCGTCGCCGGATTTGCCGGAGGTGCAATTGCGGGTTGGCGTGCGCAGCGAAGATCGGCGCGCGGTCGAGCAGTTTACCAAACAGATCGCGCC
>Ga0070669_100002072_pt1 | contig 14484 bp, 7 predicted proteins | sample KBSS53metaG_FD_64680 | JGI IMG/M metagenome (GOLD analysis project Ga0070669, IMG submission 64680) | Switchgrass rhizosphere microbial communities from Kellogg Biological Station, Michigan, USA - KBS S5-3 metaG | ecosystem: Host-associated > Plants > Roots > Rhizosphere > Soil ... | reverse complement strand
GATGTAGTTGGGTTGTAGTTTCCAGAGGCGATGTGCACGTAATTGCGTAACACCCCATTTTCATTTCTGACAACGAGCGTTAACTTGCCGTGTGTTTTTAATCCGACAACACCGTAGACAACGTGGACTCCTGCATAATCCAGTTTGCGGGCCCATTCAATGTTGTATTCCTCATCAAAGCGCGCCTTCAGTTCGATGAGCACCGTCACCTGCTTGCCTTGCTCAGCCGCACGAATCAAAGCGGGTGGAATAGGCGAATCTGGCCCGGTTCGATAAAGACAGATTTTGATTGCCAGTACATTAGGATCGTCGACAGCTTGATTCAGAAAACCGGTGACGCAGTCGTAAGAGTCGTATGGATGATGTAACAAGCGATCCTGTTCTTTGATGGCATCGAAGATCGATTCGCTTTCGCTGTACCACTGTGGAATAGCAGGTTCGAAGCGGGCGTATTTGAGATCCGGCCGATCCACGTCAGAAAGAGACGTTAGATCCTGAATGCCTAATGGGCCATCGATCACGTAGACGTCACTATCAGCAAGATCGAGCGACTGAGCGAGGTAATCAATCATGTCGCTCGGCATACCTCGCGACACTTCCAGTCGAACGGGCGCGCCAAACTTTCTTCGTCGCAATTCCTCTTGAATCAAACTCAACAGATCTTCCGCTTCTTCCTCGCGGATCTCCATGTCAGCATCGCGCGTGATTCGAAAACGATGCGCTTTGCTTGTAATCATTCCCGGAAACAACTCGGAGATGTTTGCTTCAATCACTTCTTCGGCAAGCACAAAGGCTGCCCCACTCAAATCAACCGGGATTAGACGTGGAACCGCCGATGGGACTTTGATTCGCACGAATCGAGGACCCGTAAGTTTACTCCCATCGACCGATCTATCATCCGGGGGCTCGACCATCACGCCCAGATTCAGACTCAACGGCGATACAAATGGAAATGGATGTTTAGGATCCACTGCCTGCGGAGTAAGCACCGGAAAGATCTTCTCAACGAAGTAAGTTCTAAGATGACTGCGTTGATGATGACTTAACGAGTCATAACCAATCAGTCGGATTCCTTCACGATCAAGTTCGGGAAGAATCTCTTCCAACAACACTTTGTTTTGCAGATCGATTAACGGCAACAGACGCTGCCTTATTTTGTCGAGTTGTTCTTCTGGTGTTAGACCATCTGCCGAAACATGGGTGACGCCGTGTTCCACTTCTTCTTTCAAGCCTGAAACACGAATCATGAAAAACTCGTCCAGGTTAGACGAAAAGATCGCTAGAAACTTAAGCCGCTCAATTAGCGGATTAGATGGATCGAGCGCCTCGTCAAGCACGCGTGCATGAAACTCCAACAAGCTGAGTTCACGATTGTTAAAGAGCGGCGTGACAGTCGTAACGGAGTTCACTCGTTCGACGCCCGCACCTGGAAATTCACGAACTTCAGCTTCGCTGGCTACAGTTGACATAATTTTCCGTAACGATTCAGACCCTTGGCCTACTATTGATTAGGAATCGCTGGGTTCCTTTCATCGGTCGCCTTCGATGTCGGGAGAGATGCACATAGAAAGAGTGGCAAAAGGCGTTCCGTGGGTTACGAAGCCGTAAACACGGTGATTCGTTGCTTATTTACCGTCTCACCATTTTGTTACAAAACAGGATCACGCTTCGTGATGTACTGAAATAATGCTGAGATTTCCGTGAGGCCCAAAAGACGGTGGTTTGCGGAGATTTCGCTAATTTTTTGCAACGAAATCAGAACCTCGGGCGTTAACTTTTCTGGCACCTTACGGGGGCCACAAATTAGCGGGCGAATTCACCATTAAGGCGCAACCCAAACCCGCAAGCCGAGCATCTGTTAACTGTTGAAACGGCCAAAGTTTTAGTGGAAAAGTTAACCGTTTCGGCGTCTGATTTATTAGAGGTTTGTTTGACACTCTAAAAAACCGTGTGATAACCTCCGGAGTGATTTTTCGGGCTCCTTGCGAAGTCCAAATCATTGAGGAGCCATTAGATACCACGCGATTTCAACCACGATCCTGGCCCGCGAATAGCGATTGGTCCGGGATGTAGTGCCAACCTTTGAAGGAGTAACGACGATAAATGTCAGCGAGCTTCCCTCGTTTGATTGCCCGTGCGGCATTATTTGCGGCGATCGTCGCATTCCCGGCAATTAGCTTTGCTCAGATCCCCGCGGCTTCTTCTGCCCGCTCAATTCCCACTGATGTGGACCAACTTGAGAGGCGCGTCGCGCAGATCATTGCGCGTTCTCAAGATCATTTCCGTAAAGGAAAACTGAACCTCGAAGATAAGAAGAGGGAACAGGCGAGGGATGAATTCGACAAGGCTGTCGATGTGATTCTCGAGTCGGGTATCGATGTTCGCGCGAGTCAGAAGCTGCAAACGTTCTACCTCGAACTAGTCGAGATGATTTACCGCGAGGAAGTGCCGCTACAGCAGTTCACGACGAACACCAGCACTATCGCTCAAAACCAGTCGCAGGATCCAAAGCCCGCAGTGGCTCCGCAGGTTGGTTTTCGTGACCAAAGATTTGAACCGTCGCCGTTAGACGACCTCAGCAAGTTGGTTTTGACGACAGATGAAACCAATGTGTCAGACGCTGATGTGTTAGCGCTCGAACAAGCCAAGCAGAATGTCAACTTCAACTTCACGTTGAATCCACTGATTCAGGGTTATATCAACTACTACCAGGGCCGCGGTCGTTCCACGATGGAAAATGGTCTGCGTCGCTCGGGACTTTTTATGAAGACCGCGCGCAAGATCTTTCATGAAGAAGGCGTGCCAATTGACGTTACCTGGTTGGGACAAGTTGAGAGTGCATGGAAGACGCGCGCCGTATCTTGGGCCGCCGCGTCAGGCTTGTGGCAATTCATTCCCAGCACGGGTCGCATGTATGGTTTGAAGCAGAACGCATACGTCGACGAACGGAACAGTATCGAACAGGCGACTCGAGCTTCTGCTCGTCATCTTAAGGATCTTGCCAAGCGCTACAACGGCAACTGGGAATTGGCGATGGCCGCATACAACACGGGCGCCGGCAACATCGATCGCGCAATCTCCCGTGCAGGTACGGCAAATTTCTGGATGATTTATCCGTACATCGCGCAGGAAACTCGCAACTACGTTCCGAATATTCTTGCCGTGATCCTGATTGCCAAGAATCCTGAGAAATACGGGTTCAAAGGTATCAAGCCAGATCAGTCACTCTCTTACGACATGGTCCAGGTACCGACGGCGACAAGCTTGCAACTCATCGCTGATGCAACTGAGAGCAGCGTTGACTACATTCGTACGCTCAATCCTGAGTTGAAGCGCGACATTACGCCTCGCGGTGAGTTGTACAACGTTAGAGTGCCGGCCGGACGCGCCAAACAGTTCGTCGCGTTGCTTAAGCGGATACCGGGTGACAGACGCGAGACTGCGCGCATCATTTCGGTTGCGCCAGGTGAAGACGTCCAGGCAGTAGCAAATCGAGTAGGTGTTCCAGTGGCAGCGTTGCAGGCGATGAACACGGGTGTGGATCTGAAGAACACCAACAAGCTGGTCGTTCCGAACAACAGTGTGAAGCTAACGCGTTGGGTACGAGCCAAGCCCGGTACCGAAGGGCCGGCAGCCGCGCCCGGATTAAAGACAGTTCGCGCGCGTAAAGGCGACACGATTCAGCGTATTGCTGCTAGTTACAATCTGGATCCGAACGAAGTGGCTCGCCTGAACGGCATCACACCTGACACAGAATTGAAGGCTGGTCAGGAAGTGCGCTTGCCGGCAACCGCAGCCGCACCATCGCGTCGTAGATAATTTATAAGGTCAGTCTTGATTTCCTTGAGCGCTTCCTTGAAAAGGGAAGCGCTTTTTTTGTCTGATAAGGTCTTGGGTCTTAGGTCTTTGGTCTTCGGCCAATCCCAACAAAGCACAAAGACCCAAGACCAAAGACTCAAAGACTCAAAGACTCAAAGACCAAAGACCAAAGACCAAAAGCTCAAAGGCCAAAGACCAAAGGCCAAATCATCTTGTTAATTCTGTAAATCCTGTCATAAACTAGCGCGCGTTTTCCTCATCCTCATTTTTGGAGCGACCTCACAATGCTCTTCCGAACACTCTCTGCCGCCGTCTATGGCATCGACGCTGATCTTGTCGACATTGAAGTTGACATCACCGCAACTCGCGGAGAAAGCGAACAAGCTTCTGCCGTAACAATCGTCGGCCTGCCTGATGCCGCTGTGCGTGAATCACGCGAACGAATTCGCGCCGCACTTCAGAACTGCGGGTTCTTCTTTCCCTTTCAAAAGACAACTATCAATCTGGCGCCCGCCGATGTGCGAAAGGAAGGCGCCAGCTTTGATTTGCCGATCGCGCTGGGAATTCTCGGCGCAGGCGGTGATCTGGCGGAGGAGACAAGTCTGATTCACGTGCTGTGTGTTGGCGAGTTATCTCTCGATGGGCGCGTGCGACCAATTAAAGGAGCGCTGCCGATTGCGATTCTCGCTCGTGAAGGAAAGATCAGGCATCTGATACTGCCCGAAGAGAATGCCAAAGAAGCAGCGGTCGTCGCCGGTGTTAATGTTTATCCAGTAGCAGACTTGAAGAGCGCAACGCGACTGGTCGCCGCACTGCGTTCTTCTGATCCGCCAGAACCGCTGAAAGTCGATCCTACCGAAATCCTTTCGCACACCGGAAACTATTCAGTCGACTTTCACGAAGTGCGCGGCCAGGTTTCAGCAAAGCGTGCATTGGAGATCGCGAGTGCTGGCGGGCACAACATTCTTTTGATTGGACCACCCGGATCAGGCAAGACGATGTTGGCGAAGCGCTTGCCAACAATAATGCCGCCTTTGGAGTTTGAAGCCGCGCTTGAACTGACAAAGATTCATTCTGTTGCCGGTCTTACGGGACGAGCGGGACTAGTAACTGAGCGTCCGTTTCGTTCGCCGCATCACACCATTAGTAATGCCGGCCTAATTGGTGGAGGTGCTGTGCCGCGTCCAGGCGAAGTTTCGCTTGCGCATCAGGGCGTACTGTTTCTCGACGAACTGCCGGAGTTTGATCGCAGCGTCCTGGAAGTTTTGCGCCAGCCGCTTGAAGATCAGAAGGTGACGATCAGCCGCGCCGCGATGTCGCTAACATTCCCCGCTGCCTTCATGCTGGCGGCCGCAATGAACCCTTGTCCGTGTGGATTTTGGAACGACCCCACTCGTGAATGTCGTTGTTCACCGATACAGGTTCAAAGATATGTTGGCCGCATTTCAGGACCACTGCTGGATCGAATCGATATTCACATCGATGTACCGGCGGTGAAGTTTCGTGAGCTGGCGGGTGACACGCATCCGGAGACCGACAGCTCAACGACGATTCGCAATCGTGTGATTGCGGCGCGTGAACGACAGCTCAAACGGTTCAGCAGCGAAAAGATCTTTTCCAATGCGACTATGACGCCACGAATGATCCGACGTTATTGTCGAATTGATACCGCGAGTGAACAGATGTTGGAACACGCGATGACGCGAGTTGGTCTATCAGCGCGGGCGTATGATCGGATCTTGAAGGTGAGTCGAACTATCGCTGATTTGGAAGGTTCAGAAAAGATTCAATCAACACACGTGTCGGAAGCAGTTGGTTATCGATCTCTGGATCGAACCTATTGGACGTGATTCAAAGTAGTCAAAGTAATCAACTGGACATAGGGCCTCTGAGGTGTTAATTGGAGAACAATGAACCGCTTTTTACTATTTATCATCGCAATCCTTCTGGCAGGCTGTCTGCCGATGGTCGCACAGGCAAAGGCGTGGCGGGGCATAGTGCCGTTGCGGTCAACCCGCGCTGATGTGGAACGGCTTCTGGGGGGTCCGGGAAACCGTGATCATTATCAGTTCGATGCGGAGCGGGTTCACGTCAACTACGCAGGGGAGGGAAAATGTAATCCCGTGAATGGCTGTCTCTGTTTCGTTCCAAAGGATACGGTGATAAGTATTTATGTACAGCTGGAAGTAGAAATGAAATTCTCAAAGCTAGATATCGACAAGAAGAAGTATGAGAAATTCGTCAGCCCGAAGGACCCCACCTTTGCAACTTACTCAAATAATAAAGAAGGAATCATATACACAGTAAATGAAGATAATGACGACGTAACAGCCATTGAGTACTTACCAACGGCCAAAGACTGCCAAGACGTGATAAGGCGTGCTAAACATGCCGGAGTTCAAAACCCGCGCCGCAAAGCACGAGGCGCAAGTTTCTTAAGATAATTTCTCATCCTGCTTTACTCGTATTGCATGACGAGCGCGAAGACGAGACTCCATTCCACTCGAGAGGATCTCGAAAGGCTCATTAAAGCTAAGCCTGTGCGTTGTGGGAGCAACGCATGCTTTCACGACTTGTCAACTCTCTGCGCCACCTCGGCGTGCTCCGCGGCTCGGCGGTTTCCATTCGAGTGCCGAACCGACCAACAAAATCCGTGAATGAGCAACTCACTTTCCGGCCTGTTGAGAATTTCGTATCGTCCACACAAACCGCAGAGACGCCGAGCTCGCAGAGGACGCGCAGAGAGTTGAGAGGTGTGTGCGGAGGCACTTCTAGTCAACGGATTGAACCGACGCGCCCATTTTGCTGTTGCGTACGTGCATCAGACTGGGCGCGCAAACTTTTCTTGCACTCAATCTAAGAGAAATGACTCAACGAATGTCCGATATGCTTTAGCTTGTCGTCGTGTTGCCCTACTCTCAACGTAACAGGAATGGCTCAACAGATAAGATTCGCTTGAGCCGTTCCTGTCAGGTTGAGTGGTGATGAAGACGACGACAAGCTGAAGCGTATCGGACATTCGTTGAGCCATTCCTGTCAGGTTGAGTGGTGATGTCGTTTGCATTCCCACTCAACGTGACTGGAATTCATCAACTGAAAGCTGGGAATCATTTGTTTTAGGTTAAGTGGAATTCGGATGGGAGTGACGACAAGCTGAAGCGTATCGGACATTTGTTGAGTCATTTCTCTTAGATTGAGCGGTGGTGCAGCACGACGACAAACTGAAGTGTATCGGACATTCGATGCGGCGCTTCGATTCGGTTGAGTGGTCGTCGATGACAAACTGACGAAAGCATATCGGGATCTGTCTCCGAGCTACTCGTTAAGATTCATCACCCAAATATCAGCTTCAGTAGCAACGAACGTGAAATAGATAATTCGATTGTCGGGTGATAAGCCGGGGCTACCAATATCAACATCCTGGTCCGTCACAGTTAATACTGGCTGATATTTTCTGCTTTTCGTGTCAAACGAGAATATCTTGCCCTGGCTTACGAACAACAGGTGACGATCGTCATTCAACCAGATGGGCCAGTCGCCAAAATCTGTTAGCCAGTCGTACTGCTTCGTTTCAAGATCATAAATTCCTACACCGGAGTGCACTCCATTCGGCAAGTGCTTGATGCCAGCCAGCTTTTTTCCATCGTGTGACCAAGCCCATCCTTCAAATGAGAGACTCGGATCACTTAACGGTGGCAAACGTTGCGGCGACTGTTGATTGAGTCCCGCTCCCGGATTAATAACTACGCACTCATTGCTCGGGATATGAATTGAATAAGCGATCATCTTTCCATCGGACGACCACGGCGAATAATGAGCACCGTTCGCTTGCGTTAGTTGTTGTAGACCGCTGCCGTCACGGTTGATCATCCAGAGCTCATAATTACCTGTCCTGCGCGATGAGAATGCGATTCGCTTACCATCGGACGACCAACGCGGCCAAAAATGTCTGTAGTCGTCGTTCGTAAGGTCGCGCAGTTCAGAGCCGTCTGTACGAAGAATATAGACATGCCGTTGTTGGCCCATCGAGTAAGCAGTCAGCCACTCTCCATCGGGTGAAACATCCGGAAACCATAACTGCATCGATCCTTGAGTGACGGGCGTTGCCTCACCCGTGACTTTTGCAGAAGCGGGATCAAAGCCGACTTTCCGAAGGTTTCTAATTTCTTCCTGGGCAATGTACGCGAGTCGTTGGCCGTCGCGCGAAAAGCTCAAGTGGATCGCAGCCGTCGATGCCCCAATCGTAGTGACCGCTTCAGGTTCAGCTTGCGGCGTGCCCGAACGCTCATCAATCGCCACACGCCAGACGTTTACACTTCCGCCACGATTGCTGGAGAAGTAAAGGTACTTACCGTCAGGCGACCAGACAGGATTCACATCCGATGTCGAGCCATTAGTGACGGCGACGGGAGCGCCGCCGCTGACTGGTATTGTGTAGATCGCTTCTCTCTGACCGTATTTTGGCGGACGGCTCCAGTAGGCGATTCGAACACTGTGAGGAGACCACGTCGGCTGCAGAGCATCGCCATTGCTAACCATACGACGTTGACTAGTATCAATGTCGATGATCCAAACCTGACTCGTAGTCGGCCTGGTTGAAGGCTGTGGGATTTTCTCCGTACCAACGAGGAGCTGCTTTCCGTCAGGCGACCATGAAGGGCTGTAGCCGAAATCTGAAACACGAATCAACGATTCGCCTGTGGCTCCCATCAAGTAGATTCCGCCGCCGTCTCGTTCGGAACGAAACGCGATGCGTTCGCCATCGGGAGAAAAAGCCGGCTGCGAATCGTCGGCCGGAGAGTCTTTCGTGAGGTTTATCGGATTCCTTCCGCCAACTCGGTGCAGATAGATATCCCAGTTACCTAGTGCGTGGCTGGCGTAAGCAACCGATCTGCCGTCTGGAGACAGAGACGGAAAGAACTCAGCGCCTGGTTGATCCGTTAGTTGTGTGAACGTGAAGTTCTTAACCACGCCTGGCTTTGTCGATTCGCGGAAACGGGTTGATAAGAAATAGAAAGCGATACTTGCGACGAGAACCACTCCAGCGACAACCGCTGGTATTTTCACAGAACGCATTCGCCACCATGGCTCGGAAACAGTGGCGTCAGTCGGCTGGGTGCGTTTTGTATTGTTTGGAACGGTGGCAACTTCCGCAGTCGCAGTTGATGATAGGCCAACTTTCTGCACGAGCTTCGCGAAGCGCTCATCGGATCGCAGCGGCTTCATGACCGGGTCGCAGTTAAGCCAGCTCATCCAACCGTCGCGGTCATCATAGGCGCGATCCAACCATTCAAAAGCTTTATCCCTTTCATTGAGTGCCGCGTAGACCGCTGCAACTCGATAAGCGGAAACATATTTCCGTTTCGACAACTCATTAACCTTCTCGATCAACTTCAGCGCCTCGCTCTTATGACCTGAAACTGCATACGCGCGAGCAAGCAGTGCCAGGGTCAACGTGCTTTCCCCGGACAGTTCAACCGCTTTCCGATGCTGAGTGATCGCCTCCTCGTACATTCCCTTTTCTTCGTACACCAACGCCTGTTGCCAATGCGTGTAAACAAAGCTCTGGTCCAAATCGAGAGTTCGTTGATGTTGAGCGATTCCGCGGTCATAGTCGCCGGCGGCGTAGTAGATCATTCCGAGGTCAGCGCCAATCGCGAGCGAGAGCGGCTCCAGCTCATGGGCTCGTATTTCGTGAGCTATGGCCTCATCGAATCGGCACTGTGGAGTTAAATAAAGAAACGCGTACCAATGCCGACCATTCGCATACGATGGCTTTAGATTAAGGCAGCGTTTGAATTCTTTTTCTGCTGCCGGCCAATCCCAGTAATAACCGGCTAGGGCGTTTCCCATTGAGGCGTGCGCTTCCGCTAGCATGTCATCAATTTCGAGAGCCTTGGTTGCGGCCTCACGAGCCTTCGGAAAAGTGTCATGGGGTGAGAGCGCACTTACACCCACGCCCCCCAGGATGAAATATGAATCAGCGAGTCCGGTGTATGCGAGAGCGTAACTCGGATCAATATCGATCGCTTGCCTAAAGTATTCGATGCCCCGCCTCACGCCTTCCTCAGTTCGCTTATTCCAGAAGTGACGGCCCTTCAGATAGGCGTGATACGCATCAACATTCTCCGTGTAGCGCTTGGACAGTTGCTTTCGTTCTTCGGTCGTCAACCGGATCAGCAGGTTCTCCGATATTCGCCGGGAGATTTCTGTCTCAACATCGAGTATTTCCGACGGTGTGCACCGATAACTTTCACCCCAGAGATGTGATCCGTCGATACAATCAACCAATTCGGTCTTTATCAACAGATGATCTTGCGAAGTGGTTAACCTTCCGGTGAGTACGGCGCGAACTCCCAAATCGCGACCTACTTGCCTGGGCTCCTGATTGTCGCTCTTGTACCGAGAAACCGTACTCCACGCCATGACGCGAAGCTCCGGCAATTGCGAGAGTGAGTTAATTAAGGTCTCAGTGATACCGTCTGTGAAGTATTCCAGTTCCGGATCACGCGTTTGATTAATCAGTGGCAAGACCGCGAGCGAGTCGATTACCTGTGCGGACCGCGTACCAAACGAGTCGCGATGCGGACTACCTGGGTGAGACGCTCGAGCAATGCCATCTGACGTTCTACTTGGGTCAGTTGAGCGTTCCAAGTCCTGCTCGAAGTCGAGTTTGCGTCTAAGCCTCTTCAGGTCAGTCACTAACTCCCTGACGGTCTGATAACGCTCGTCCCTGTCTTTTCGTAATGCCTTACTAACAATCCAATCGAGTTCGACGGGAACGTCGGGCGCGTACCGTGACAATGCGGCTGGTTCGTGGTGCAGGATCGAAGCAATAACATCACTCGTAGTAGCACCGTCGAACGGCGTTTGACCCGCGATCATTTCGTAGAGCACAACGCCAAGGCTCCAGATATCAGTGCGTACATCAACCGGAAGCGCGCGCGCTTGCTCCGGCGACATGTAACGCGACGTTCCCAACACCATCCCCTGCTGCGTGTTGACCGATAGTTCGCCTTGCGACGCGGCTGAATCCAATTCCGTTAGTTTCGCGAGTCCAAAGTCCAACACCTTCACGATGCCATCGGAACGCACCATCACGTTCTCTGGTTTGATGTCGCGGTGAACAATCGAAGCAGCGTGCGCCGCGCCCAGCGCCGAGGCGATTTGGATTGCTATATCCAGCGTTTCAGAAAATCTTAGATTGTTATGAGCAGTGTGCTTACGCAGCGTCGATCCTTCTATCAGTTCCGTGACAATGAAGTGTCTGTGATCAACCTCTCCAATTTCGTGGATCGTGAGTATGTTCGGATGGTTCAAAGCGAGGACCGCCCTGGCTTCCCTCTGAAAACGACGCACTCGTTCGTCGTCTTTGGTGAAGTGGGCAAGGAGAATCTTAAGCGCAACCCGGCGGCCGAGTCGGGTATCTTCGGCGACGTAAACTTCTCCCATGCCACCAGCGCCGAGTTGCTCTGTGATTCGATAACGACCAAGCTGTTGACCGACTATCGAGTCACTCTCGCGAAGTGATGCAGCCATCAACTCGAACGCCGGTGCTTCGATAAAACGAGTGGCTTGTTCATGCGAAGCGATCAGAGACTCGACTTCCAGACGCAGGTCTTCGTCGCCAGCACACTCCGCATCGAGAAATGATGATCGCTCGTCGGGTTGGCGTTCGAGCGCTGACTCTAAGAGGAACTTGATTCGTTGCCACCGCTCAGGTGTCATTAGCTCGTTATTCGTGACTCAGCTCGCGGTATAGCCACGCTTTGGCCGTGACCCACTCGCGCTTAATTGTGGCTGGCGAGAGATTGAGAACTTCAGCGGTTTCTTCGATCGTCAGGCCGGCAAAGAACCTCAACTCAACTATATTGCTTTGCTGCGCATCGATCTGCTCCAGGCGTATAAGGGCATCATCAAGTGCGACCACTTCGCCGGCCCGCTCCTGCGAAACAATCAGTGCCTCGTCGAGCGTCACTTTGGCCGCGCCTCCACCTCTTTTCGCATAAGCGTGGCTCCGTGCGTGATCCACGAGGATGCAGCGCATTAGCTTTGCAGCAATGGCAAAGAAGTGGGCACGGTTTTGCCAATGAACGTCTTTTCTGTTTACCAGTCGAAGATACGCTTCGTTGACTAACGCTGTCGTTTGCAGCGTATGACCAGCTCGCTCCCGATTCATGTAGTGATGGGCCAAGCGCCGGAGTTCTTCATATATCAGAGGCGTTAACTTGTCGAGTGCCGACTTGTCGCCGTTACTCCATTGGATCAGGAGTTGAGAGACTTCCTCCGGGGAAGGTTCAGTCATCCGTGAGACTCCTCTAAAGGTTCGCACCTAATTCTATAACCCTCGGCGTCCATTCTGTCCACGCTCACCCGGCCACTTACTGGGAGCGCGGACGTTCTCGTCCGCGCAAGATTGTTCGCTTCGCTCAGTGCGGACGAGGACGTCCGCGCTCCCAGTAAATTTTTTGAGCCAATCCCCGCCGAATTCCCGCTTAAGGGGGTGGAGCAAAAAGTACTCAACAATTGCCGCCCAATCTGAGAGGAAACCATCACGAGCTACGTCTTCATAGAGTCGACAGATCCGTTTGATGAGAGGAAACCATGACGAAATACATCTTCATTGAATCGAGAGATCCATTTGAGTCGCGGGATACGCGGTTTGTCGAAGAGACGGCTGCGGCTCTCAAACAACGAGGCAATCAAGTCACTGTTTTTCTAGTGCAGAACGGCGTCCTTGCTTGTCGCCGCAAAGCCGACGATCCCTACCTGATGAGGTTGGTAAAGGCAGGTGTCACCCTTTTGGCTGACGACTTCTCGTTGTCCGAACGAGGCATTCGATCCGAAGAACTCGTCCACGGAGTACGACCCTCAAGTATCGAGTTTTTGGTTGAAGCGTTGGTGCAGGTCAACACAAAGGCGGTTTGGCATTAATTGAGTTCGAAAAAAATTCAGGAGGTCAGTAATGACGCGTTCCAGACTTACAATCTTCGCAGTGGTTTGTTCTCTGCTGATCGGCACCATTCCGCTCAGCATACATGGCGTAACCCCTTTAACCCCGACAGACAATCTTTCAGCCGAGACGAATCGGCAACTTGCCCAAGCTCGTCGAGCTACAGCGAAGTATCACGACGTCTCCGCAGCTGAGGAAGACGGCTATGTCAACATCCACATCTATGAGTCAGGTGAAGGACTACACTACGTAAACTTCTCTCTCATTGACGGTACATTTGATCCGTCGCATCCGGAAGTATTGCTATACGCGCCCGCGCCTAACGAAAACCGATTAGTGTTGGTGGCGGTCGAGTACGTGGTTCCTCTAAATGCCTCGGCCACGGCTCCTGAGGGCTTCGCTGGCTCTAACGATGTGTGGCGAGAGAACTCAGAGGGTCTCGGCTTATGGGAATTGGATGCCTGGATCTGGATGAACAACTCTGACGGCATCTTCGCGTTCAAGAACTCACGCGTGCCGTAAGCAGATACTGGGAGCGCGGACGTCCCCGTCCGCAAACGCGACGCAGTCGCGCAGATCTGTTCGCTTCGCTCATTGCGGACGGGGACGTCCGCGCTCCCAGTAATCCGCGCTCTCAGTAATGGGAGGAGAACTCTTATGACGATCAGACAAATCTCAACAACATCGCTGCTCCTCTTGTTGATCGCCGTCGCGGCAATGCAGGTCACCAGTGTCAGTAATGCGAAAAACGATGACCTCGATGAGCGGTTGGCAACGGCACTCAATCAGCATGGCTTTACTGGCAGGATAGGTGCGTCGTTGGAACAAAGGTTGGGCCGAAAGCTCGACAATCAACTCGCCGACCTCGGTCGTAACCTGTTCCACGATCCGATCGTCGGTCTTAACGACGACAACTCCTGCGCCGGTTGTCACTCTGCGACGGCGGGCTTTGGCGACACCCAGTCGATCGCCATCGGCGTCGATAACAACTTCATTGTTGGACCCGATCGACATGGCCCACGCAACCAGCGACGCACGCCAATGGTGGCGAACACCGCGTTCTTTCCGACGCTGATGTGGAACTCACGCTTTGCTTCGCTATCGAATGATCCGTTCGATAACAGTCTCGGATTTGTATTTCCATTGCCGGAAGGACTGACGCTTTCAGATAAATCGCACCTACTGGTTGCGCAGGCATTCATTCCACCCACCGAGCGAGTTGAAGCGGCAGGCTTCGTGTTTCCCGGCGACAACTTCGACATTCGTGACGAAGTGATCCGGCGTATTAATGAGGCGCCGGCGTACCGCAAACTATTTGGCAAGATCTTTGTTGAGGTAAAAAACGGGGCGCCGATCACATATGACATGTTTGCGAAGGCCATTGCCGAATTCGAATTCACCCTGCTCTTCGCCGATGCGCCAATCGATCAGTTTGCGCGTGGCCAGAAAAACTCGCTGACGGAAGATCAAAAAAGAGGCGCACTGCTGTTCTTCGGCCGCGCGAACTGTGTTGCGTGTCATGCGGTGTCAGGCCAGTCGAATGAAATGTTCAGCGACTTCCGTCAACACGTGATAGGTGTACCGCAGATTGCACCGGTTCCTGGCGATCCGGCGGCAGTCAATGTTGTGTTCGACGGGCCGGGCCAGAACGAAGACTTTGGTTTAGAGCAGGTCACGAGCAATCCAAACGATCGGTATATGTTCAGAACGTC
>Ga0070669_100002069_pt1 | contig 14501 bp, 10 predicted proteins | sample KBSS53metaG_FD_64680 | JGI IMG/M metagenome (GOLD analysis project Ga0070669, IMG submission 64680) | Switchgrass rhizosphere microbial communities from Kellogg Biological Station, Michigan, USA - KBS S5-3 metaG | ecosystem: Host-associated > Plants > Roots > Rhizosphere > Soil ... | reverse complement strand
GGGGCTCGGTGGTCAACATCTCCTCGATCGACGGACTCGTGGGTATCCGAAATCTGTCGAGCTACGTTGCGGCGAAGCATGCGGTGCTCGGGCTCACACGCTCGTTGGCGCTCGAGCTGGAGGACAAGGGCATCCGCGTGAACAGCGTGCACCCTGGAATTACCGCGACCCCGACTGTGCTTGGAACCACTCCGGAATCGTTAGCTCGGTTGCAGGAGCCGATCGCGCGGCAACCGATATCGCGCATGGGTCGGCCGGAGGAAGTCGCCATGGCCGTCCTGTTCTTCGCCAGTGACGAGAGCAGTTACTGCACAGGCACGTCGCTGGTCGTCGATGGCGGGCAGCTTGCCGGGATGTACCGCGAGGCGCTCGACTAGCGCGGTCCCGAACAAGAGAATTCAAGCGGGTCCGGCACAATGCCGGTCGCTACGATACAAAGTGAAGGAAAAGTGATGCGCGAACTGTTCGGCCTTGAGGGCAAATCATTTCTTGTGGTGGGTGGCGGCCAGGGAATGGGATCGTCGACCGTTCACCGCCTCGCCTCGCTCGGCGCAAACGTAGCGGTGCTTGATGTCGATCAGGGCCGGGCGGAGGCCAGCGCCGCCGAAGCGGATGCGGCGGGCGTGCGCAGTGCCGCGATCGTGGCCGATGTGCTCGATGACGGCCAGATTGCCGGCGCTGTCGCGGAGGCGGAGGCCAGGGTCGGACCGCTGAGCGGGATGGCCGCGATCGTCGGGATGGCCGGTTGGAGCACGCTACTCGAGATGACCCCGCAGATGTGGGACAACGACCAGCATCGCAATCTTCGCTATTTTTTCCTCGTTGCCCAGGCCGTCGCGCGCCGCTTGGTGGCACGCGGCGCACCAGGTTCGATCGTCGGGGTCTGCTCGGTGGACGGCATGCGCTCTGCCCCCAGCCATGCCTCCTACGGCGCCGCAAAGGCTGGCCTCATGAACCTTGCGCGGTCCATGACGATGGAATGGGCGGACCGGGGCATCAGGGTCAACTTGGTCGCGCCGGGAGCGATTGTTACTCCCCGCATCCCCCTTCGGGATCCCGAGGCGGAGCGGCAGTCTTCGAAGATCATCCCCATGGGTCGACGTGGCACGACCGACGAAATCGCGAACGCGATCACCTTCTTCCTCTCGGACATGTCGAGTTATGTCAGTGGACAGACCCTGGCTGTGGATGGCGGGTACCTTGCGGCAGGACTGTTTCCCACGCCGGAAGTGGCCAGCGCCGGTGCCGTCCTCGGAGTTAATGCCGATAAATGACTGAGCGCACCACCGTCCCGTCTGGTGGGGCCTCGTATAACTCGCCCACTCCGTACAACGGAACCGAATTTACGGATTGGCTACGCGGATACTTCCCCGGCTGACCGACGCCGCCCCAAGTATTTGCGCAGCTAAGAACAGCTATAGAGCCAAGGACAAGAACACCATGCGGACTTTTGAAGATAGCACGCGTGTCAGTGAAAGGCATGTCACCGGCCGCAACGGCCTCAACTTGGCGGCGAAGGCGCGCGTCGGCGACGAGTTGCGCCAAGCCAGCGACGCCACGATCGAGGAATGCGTGCGACACGCCGATGCGGTGGTGCTGCGTGGGCTCGTATATCAGCTTACCGGCGACGAGAAACTTGCCGACATCCACGTCGAGCAGGTGGCTTTCGGCTATTCGTTCCAGGACCGTATCGCCAGCGAGGACGATCTGCGCCTCGTGCGTGACAAGGCGACCGCCCTGCTCCGGCATCTGCGCGACAGTGGCGGAACCGAAGTGGAGATCGGCCCGCTGGAACGGCTCCCCCGCAGCCTCGAGCTGATCGCCAATGCCGCGATCCCTCAATCCGAGATGGAGATGTGGCTGGAGGAGACCGGGCTCGATCCCCTCGCACGTGGGTTGCGGTGGAAGGGTCAGCCGACGCCTGCGCAAAAGGAGGCGTTTCAGGTGGTCGTCATCGGAAGCGGTATCTCGGGCGTCAACGCCGCGGTTCATCTGAAGGCCGCAGGAATTCCGTTCGTGGTCATCGAGAAGAACTCCGGCGTCGGCGGCGTCTGGTTTGAGAACCGCTATCCCGGCATTCGCGTCGATTCACCAAGCCGCGGCTACCTGCACCTGTTCGGGTTGGAATACCCTCAGCCATATTCCTTCTGCCCGGGGGCCGAGAACGTCCGTTACCTCGAATGGGTGATCGACAAGTACGACCTGCGTTCGCACTTCATCTTCGATACCGAGGTGTCGGACATGCGGTGGGATGAGGACAGCGCCACCTGGCATATCGCCGCGCGGGGGAAGGACGGGCCCCTGACGCTGCATGGCAATGCGGTATTCACTTGTGTCGGCTTCTTGTCGCGCCCCCGTAAAGCGCAGATCGCGGGGCTCGATACGTTCCGCGGCACGGTAACCCACACGGCCGAGTGGCCCGCGGACCTTGACCTTTCGGGCAAGCGCGTGGCGATCATCGGCACGGGTGCATCCGGTTACCAAACCCTGCCGGTTATCGCCAAGCTCGCCGCGCATACGACCCTGTTCCAGCGTCAGCCAAGCTGGTGCTACGCGACGCCGGGGTATATCGACCCCTTGCCGGATGAAGTGTTGTGGGGCGAGCGCAACATACCTTTCTACGTCAATTTCTCCCGCTTCCGCACTGCGCGCATGTACGGTCCGGAGAGCTCGTTGCGCAGCCAGCACGTCGACCCGGACTTCAAGGATCCCCATGCCCGCAGCGCCGTGAACAAGGCGATGCGCGACGGCTGTCTGGCCTTCATCAACGAGGTGTTGGCTGGCCATCCGGACCTGATTGAAAAGATGACCCCGAAAATTCCGCCGATGACATCCAGGCCTATCCGGATTGATCCCAAGGATAACGTCTACACGGCGCTGCTGCGGGACGATTGTGACTTGGTGACCGATGCGATCGAACGTGTCACGCCCGATGGGATCGTGGCCGACGGCAGGGAAATCCCGCTTGACGTGATCGTGCTCGCTACCGGGTTCAGAGCTAACGATTTCCTCTGGCCCATGAATATCGAGGGCCGGGACGGTGTGCGGCCCGAAACCCTGTGGGCGAAGGATGGGCCACGCGCTTACATTGGCTCGATGATGCCCGGTTTTCCGAACCTGTTCATGGCTTACGGACCCAACACAAACGGTTTTGGCGGACTGCAAATCATCGATCTGCTGGAAATGGAGATCCGGTTCGCAATGCAGTGCGTTGCCGGCATGATCGAGACCGGGCACCGCAGCGTCGAAGTGAGCGAGGAGGCCTATTGGCGCTTCAACGACGAGCTAGACCGCGCCGAGAAGAAGATGATCTATGCCGATCCGCGCGTGACTAGCTACTATCGCAACGAACATGGGCGCTCCAGCGTCAATGGTCCGATCGACATTCGTCGGATGTGGCGCTGGCTGCGGGACCCGGCCGGGCCGCCCCAGGCGGAGACCGACGCAGGCATCCGGCCCTGGTTTGGCGGCGACCTTGAAGTGGCATAGGCGCTGTTTTGCGTTCAACGTATCGGTATCGCAGGGCACACGCTGCAGCGGACCAGGAATTTGCTCCGACTGTAGCGCGCTTGCCGGCAGCAAGACGGCCGGGTTAGAAGACAGCTTTCTGGCCCGACGTGGGCAATGGCACACCAAGGATGCGGGCGATCGACGGGGCGATTGCACGCATGTCGACCGTTCCCAAACTCCCGCGCCTGAGCAGCGGAGGTCCGCTTACGATCAACGTCGAGTGCATCTCGGGCAGGCTGGGCACATAGCCGTGCATGCCCTTGTAGGTCGACGGCAATGCGAGCGGGGCTTTGGGATCGCGCCCGGTCTCGTACCCCGGCTCCATGACGATCGTCAGCGCGGCCTCGGCAGGTCCGCCCATGGCGTGCGTCGTCGCGCGATCGAGCAGACCCGCGATGTGATAGCGCGGGTCGGCCGCCAGCTTGCGCATCAGCGTCGTCACGCGCGCGAGCAGTGCCGGATCCTCGGGCTGCGATAGAACCACGAAGGCGGTGCCGCCCGCCAGCCAAGGCTCTGCTTGCCATGACGTGACTTTGCCGGCCTCGTCCAACGCAATCAGGCCCGCTTCGACGAAGGGCGCGAACACGTTGATGTCCGTCGCGACCGGCAGGAAGCCATGGTCCGAGACGATGACCACCGTAACATCCGGCATCGCCTTGCGCGCGGAGGCGGCGAGTTCGCTCACCAGCACGTCGGTCTTCTCGATCGTTGCCACCGCCTCAGGAGAGCCGGGGCCGCCGTGGTGCTCGGCATGGTCGATGCCGGCGAGGTAGACGGTCGTGAAGTCCGGCCGGTCGGCTAGCATGGCCTGAGCGAAGCGCACCCGGTTGGCATCGCCTTCGATCGTCTCGTCGATCCCTTGGGCATAAGCTCCGAGCTTCGCCTCCAGGCGCGGCAGCAGCCCCGGCGTGGCAAGGGCGGCGAGCAGCTTGGAATCGTCGGGCGTGCCGGTCCGCCATATCTGCGGGAGGTTCTCGTCGATCCCCTTTGCGCCGACGCTGACCGGCCAGTGGACGTTGGCGGTCTTCAGTCCTGCGGCGTGTGCAGCCTGCCACAAGGTCGGCACGCGGATATCGCTCGCGTACCAGTACCAGCCCTGCTGGTTCTTCGCCTCGGGATCGAAGGTCTGATTGTTCGAGACGCCGTGTTCAGCGGGGGCCACGCCGGTCACCAGCGTGGTGTGGCTGGGGTACGTGAGCGTCGGCAGGACGCCGGTGACGCCGCTGGCGTAAGCGCCTTCGCGCATCAGCGCCTGCAAGTTGGGAACCTTGATGCCACGCTCGGCGGCCTTCGTCACGTCGTCGGGACGCAGGCCGTCGAGCGAGATCATCAGCACGGGTGAGGCTTGCGCCCCACCCGCGAACATGATGAGCGCGCCCAGCGTGGCAGCGAAAGCGGCTGTCCAGGCGCGCCGGGCCATCGTCAGAAGCCCTTCTTGATCGAGACGAAGAACTGGCGCGGGGCGCCGGCCAGCAGCGTCTGGTTGTCGCCATTGGCGGTGAAGCCGTTGGAGCCGATCGTGGAAATGTACTTCTTGTCTGTCAGGTTGGTCACGCTGCCTTCGATGCCCACGCCATGGAGCGGGCCGTCGCCCTGGAACTGGTAGCCGATGCTGGCATCGACCAGCACCCGCGAGGGCACCGACTGATCGTTGAGGTAGGTGAAGTAGCGCTTGCTCATGTAGTCGACGCCGGCCCGGGCGGTGAAGCCGTCCTGCTCGAACACGACCTCGCCCTTGAGCATGTGCCTGGGCGTGTCGACCACCGCCTTGCCGTCGGTCGGAGCCAGCACCGCGCCTGAGGCGCTGAGCACGTCGTCGGCGTACTCGGAGTGGTTGTAGGAGTAGCTGGCGAAGATCGAGAGCGGCGGCGCGACCCGCAGGTTGGCCGAGACCTCCGCGCCGTAGGTATGCACGCCGCCGACGTTGTTCAGCGTCGAGGGATTGCCGACGATGCCGGCACCGTTGGCAAAGGCGAGCAGGCGGTTCGAGAAGTCGACATAGTAGCCGACCGCCGATGCCTGGAACGGTCCGCTTCGGAAGCGCACACCGCCCTCGACCGTCTTCGACCGCTCGGGCTTCAGCTGGCTGCGGATGGCGTCGAAGCCGGCCTGCGTTGTCGAGAACGGACCGGTCGTTGCCGAAGACACGAAGGCGCGCATGTTCTCGTTGTAGTCGGCGAACAGCTCGGCCGTCGGACTCACCTTGAACACCACGCCGACCTGCGGCTGGAACAGGTCACGCGCGGTGATGCGACCCGTTGCGAGCGGCGAGGTCGTGTCGGGCAACATGATCGCCCGGTTGATCACGTAGACGCCCTTCCAGCCGAGGTTGAACACCAGCCGCTCGTCCATGAGGCGGACGGTGTCCTCGACATGGTACTGGAGCGTGTCGGTGCCGTACTTGCCGTCCCATTGCGTGCGATAGGCGTTCTGCTGGAACTGGAGCACGTCGCGGTTTGGCTCGGGCGTATCGGTCATGCCGTAGAAGCGCCGCGCCTGGGTGAACTTGTTGTTCTCGTACCAGCCGCCGACTTCGAAGCGGTTCATGCCGGTGTCGTAGGCGAGCGTGGCGATCATGCCGACGCGCTTCACTCGGTATTCGGTGGTGCGGAAGCCGAGCGGGCTGGGCGTGGTGATGATCGAGCCGTCCTGGTTGAACGCACCCGCGGGCGTCGGCGAGTAGGGCGTGATCCACGAACCCTGGCCCTTGTTGTCGTGGTAGTAGGTGGTCGTCACCAGCGACAGATCAGGCGTGAGGTGCGCATTCAAGGTGACGCCGCCCAGCCAGTCGCGGCGGATGCCCGCGGCGTCGAAATAGGCATCGTCCACCGTGCCGAAGCCGGCGGGGAAGGTGATGCCGAAGCCGGTCCAGGGCAGCGGGACCACGGCGCCAGGCTTGCCGGCCTTGATCGCGGCGTCATTGGCAGCTTGCGTGACCTGGTTCTGGTAGACCTTGGCCAGGCGTAGTGCGAGCGGGTAGTCGTTGGCGATGTTGTCGTCATTGAGGCCGCGACGAGCGATGATGTCGTAGCTGAGATCCTGGTAGTCCTGCTCGCGCCGGTCCGAGAAATTCAGGAACGCGCTGATGCTGCCCTGATCGCCCAGATCCTTGACGATCTTGCCGTTCGCCTGGTGCTGGCGCTGCTGACCATCGCCCTTCCACTTGTCGGTGGTGAGGTAGGCATAGCTGACATAGCCCTTGAGGCCGCTGCCGAGGTCGCCGCTGTCGAGACGAGCATAGGCGCGCCAGGTGTTGTCCGAACCATACGTGCCGCCGCCGGTGATGTTCGCGATGTCAGTCGGCGCGGAGCTGAAGAACTCGATGGTGCCGCCCAGGTTGCTTGTGGAGGCGGTGCCGAGCGCGCCGGCGCCCTGCGCCACTTCGGTGCGGGCCACGTTCTCGGAGATGATCGCGCGGCTGATGTGCAGGCCGTTGACGTTGCCGTAGCTCATGTCGCCGAGCGGCACGCCGTCGAGCGTGAAGCCGAGCTGGTTCTGATTGAAGCCGCGCAGCGAGATGCGCACCGCCCACTCGTAAGCGCCGAACGGATCGGCGGCCTGGAAGTTGACGCCGGGCAGCTTCTCGATCGCCTTGAGCGGGCTCGATCCCGGCGTCAGGCGCGAGATGTCGTCGGTGGTGACGCTTTGGACCTGGCGGCTCTGGCCGAAGCCGAGCACGACGATCTCGTCGCCGCCGGCAGGCGCGTCGTCCTTATTTTGCGCGTAAGCGGTGATCGGCAGCGCAAGTGCAAGCACAGCGACGCCGCTCAACAGGCGTTGTCCAACCCTCATGATGATTCCCCACGGCCATTATGGCTCGGGCCGCGCAATGATCTCGGATTCTTACACCGGCACGTCGGATTGGTTACAGATCGATGATGCAGCTCGCTCTAAGGAACGCGGCGTCGGCGTTACCCGCGAGGGCAGCCCGCATGGCGATTTGGCGCCTCGACGAGTGGCACGCTCAACCGACGAGGCGATCAGCCCGTCAGCCATGACCGGCAGGAAATTTTGCTTGTTCGCCATCAATTCTAATTGTCTAGCGATCTGGTTGAACCAAGATAAGGATGGGGCCGGCGAGCGTGAAGCCGTTCTTTGCTCATGGGGGTTCTAAGTGGCACTGACGTCTGCAAGCTTCGGCCGACTACCCCTGAAACCCCTCGCCCCATCCAAGGCGTCGGCTAGTCATCGGCAGGTCCTCGGCTGCTGCCGACACAGCCGCGCGCTCGGCTGAACCGCTCGGCGCACGCAAGAGAATAGATCGAGCACATGGACAGTCAGGACCCCTCCCAAGCGAACCTGCCCGCCGCTGGCGCAGACCTGTGGGACGTACAGGACATCGTGCGCGAACTGGGCGAAGCACGCAGGCAGTGGCGCAACGCCAATTCGCAGCACACCGAGCATGGCGTGGAGGGTTTCCCTTCCCGCGTGCGCCTCGTCAAAGTCATGGAAGAGCTGTGCGGAGCGCTGTTTCCGCTACGACTCGGTCCCGACTTCGTGCGCCCGCACAACGAAGACAAGTTCGTCCTGCAGACGCTGCAGATCGCGTTCAGCCGGCTTCAGGCGCAATTGCGGCTGGAGTTGTCCTACGCGGGTGACGAGCGAGAACGTGAGCAGGCCGATGACAGCGCCACGCAGGTGGTCTTGGCACTCGGTCGCCAATTGCCGGCGATCCGTCGCATGCTCGACATCGACATCGAGGCGGCCTTTCGTGGCGATCCCTCGGCTCGCAGCCTCGACGAGGTGCTGATCTGCTTCCCGGGCCTGCTTGCCATCATCCATCATCGGCTGGCGCACGCGCTGCATCTGCTCGGCGCTCCACTGGTGGCGCGGATCATCTCGGAGATCTCGCACGGCCAGACCGGCATCGACATTCATCCTGGCGCGCAGATCGGCAAGGGCTTCTTCATCGATCACGGCACCGGCGTGGTCATCGGCGAGACCGCTATCGTCGGTGACAACGTGCGGATCTACCAGGGCGTCACCCTCGGCGCGAAGAACTTCCCGATCGAGGAAACGGGCGCGCTCATCAAGGCGTTGCCGCGCCATCCGGTGATCGAGAACAACGTGGTGATCTATGCCGGCGCGACGATCCTGGGCCGCGTCGTCATCGGCGAGGGCTCGGAGATCGGCGGGAACGTCTGGTTGACCCACGACGTCCCCGCCTACAGCCGCGTCTACCAGGCACGCGAGCAGAACCGCATCGTCAGCCCGCAAGGGTCATCGGATCGGGCTCGTGGCGACGCAAGTGCGCCCAAGTGACGACATCGATTGCCGCCAGAGCCGTATTTGCTGGTCCTGGGCTGTCGCTGCCGAGCGAAGAGGCCGTTCTGGCCCGCCCTTTCAAGTGAAGAGCGACGCCCGAGCTCAGAAGCGTACGCCGGCGGACACCATCACGTTGCGCGGGGCTGCCATGAAGCAGTCTCCTCGGGCGAGGCAGGACGCAAACGTACGCTCGTTGAACAGGTTGGTCGCGTTCAGCGCGAGGCGCCACGCGTCCCAGGTGATCTCCGCCAGCGCATCGACCGTTGTGCGCGAGGGCGTTACGACCGTGTAGAGCGTGCCCGCCGGGATGCTCGCGTTCAGCCCGTATGGGTCGATCGCGCCGGTGGACTTGCTCTTGCCGCTATAGACCACGCCGGCACCCAGGCGCAGCCGCGCGCCGCCGTCCATTCCGAAGCTCTTGGTCGACCATACCGAGGCGGTGTGGCGCGGCATGTAATTCAGGCTGCTGTTCGCCTCCGACTTCAGCTGATTGTATCCGTAGTTCACCAAGAGCTCGAAATCGCCGGGCAACTGGTGGCTGGCCTCCACTTCGACGCCCTTGGTCACCAGCTCGCCCGACTGGGCCGTCACGTTGTTGGGCAGGTAGAGCACTCGGTTGCGCTCCTTGATGTGGAACGCGGTCACCGTCACCAGGGTCGCGAGGTCCGGCTGCCACTTCACGCCTCCCTCGAATTGCGTACCCGTCTGCGGGCGGAAGGCTTGGCCATCGCTGTTGAGCCCGGCAAGCGGCAGGAAGCTCTCAGTGTAGTTGAAGAACGGCGAGAACCCCGCGCCGATCTCGCCGATGATGCCGGCGCGGAAGGTGGTCGCGTTGTCGGTCTGGCCGCTCGAATTGGTGACATGGTCGCGCCGGCCGCCGAGCACGACCGAGACACGATCGTAGAAGCGGATCTGATCCTGGAGGTAAACACCCAGCTGCTTCTGCGATTCGTAAATGAAGGGTCCTGTGGGATCGTATGTCCGCAGCGCATCGTAATCGATGTCATAGAGGTCGATGACCTCGCGGCCGTCCGCATTGCGCTTACCCACCTTGTTCCAGCTGTAGTCGAGGCCGACCAGCAGAGTGTGTTCGATCGGCGCGCCGGTGTTGAACTTGAACTGCAGGTTGTTGTCGGTCGAGAACACGTTCATCCGCGCATCGCTGGCGTCCGCATAGAGGCCGATCTTGCGACGATCGGTGCCGTAGACCGAGAATGGGTCGGTCGGGTTGGTGTAACTGTCGGCGTAGTGCGTGAAATACTCCAGGTCGCTGTCGATATAGCGGGCCTTGAGGCTCAATCGCACGCTGTCGGAGAAGCGGTGCACGATGCTGCCCCCACCTTGCAGCACGCGGCCGTCGTATCGATCCCAACCCGGCTTGCCGACGAAAGTGTCGGGATCGAGCCGCCCCGGTGCGCCCGGGTTGGGCCGGAAAGTGCCGACGATCGGCAGGAATTGCGAGGTCGAGCCGCTGTCGTCCTTCTGGTAGAGCCCGGTCAGGAGCACGTCGGTGTCGGGCGTGGGCTGCCAGCGGATCGAAGGGGCGAACATCACGCGATCATCGGGCACATGGTCGATGTAAGTGTCGGCATCCCGCACACGCCCGACGGCTCGGATCGCGAGGTTGTCGGCAATCGCCAGGTTGACGTCGCCAAGCAGTTCCTTGCGGTCGTAGCTGCCGTAGACGGCGGTCAGCTCGCCGCCGGTCCGGAAGTCGGGAGTCTTGGAGACCAGGTTTACGAGGCCACCGATCGAGCCTTGCCCGAACAGCACCGAGGCCGGGCCGCGCACGATCTCCACACGGGCGAAGTTGTACGGGTCCGAAGTGATGCTGGCGTAGTACGAGAAGATGTCGCGCATGCCGTCGCGAAACTGAAGTGCCTGGATCCCGCGCACGTTGAATGCGTCGACGCGCGTGTCGCGACCGTAGGGATTGGCGAGCACGCCCGCGGCATACTTCACCGTGTCGCTGATGCTGATCGCGCCCTGGGATAGGTACTGGTCGGAGGTGATGATCGTCAGGGGCTGGGGTAGCTGGATCAAGGGCGTTTCGGTCTTGGTGCCCGCAACCGCCGCGGTGACGACGATGTCCTCGTGCGCGCTCTCGTCCGCCGGCGATTCCTGCGCCCACGCCGCCTGACTCGCCATTGCACCGACGAGACCCGCCGCCACGATCATCCTGTTCATCATATTCCCCGCTGGTGGTTCATCCCTGAGGCGCCGCCTCCTAGTTTATTGCGAAGGATTATCAATAGCATTTATTATTGCCATCGCGGCTGCCGGCTTTTACCCCAGCGCCATGCCCGACCACTCGAACATGATCCCGTCGCACCTGCGCATCTCCTGGGCGCGATTTCTGCTGGCCGGACCGGGAGCCATTGCCGTTACCCTGGCGCTGTTGGCCGGCATGCCGCTGTGGCTGCCCGCAGGAGCTGCGGGAATCGACAACCTCGTGTTCCCGCTGGTCCTCGCGCCGCTGATCTGGGCAGCGCTGTTCTTTCACGCCTGCCTCGACCGCAATCTGATGCGGGTGGCGGTCATCGCCGGCGCGCTGCTGCTGGTGCATGGCGGCTTGATCGCAGCGCGCCTCCTTCCTCACCCGGTCGCGCACGAGATTTCGCGATGATCCACCTCGACAAGGACGAGACCAGGGCGATGGTCGCGGTGCACGGCTGGTCCGGCATATGTCTGGGACTGCTGCTCTACGCCGTCGTGCTCACCGGAACCGCCGCGGTCTTCGCACAGGAGATCGGCGCCTGGGCCGCGGGCCACTTGAACTCGCAGTCCGCCTTCGAGGCACCTGTCGACGCGCGCGTTCGGCGCCTTTCGGAGGCAACGCCAGCGCAGTACCGCGATTCACTCAACTTGTTCGAGGTCGGCGATCATGGCCTTGGCGCCTTCTTCCATCGCGATGCGCTGGACGCGAAGGGCATGCCGACCGAGCGTGGTATCTACTACCAGCTCGACCACGGCGGCCGTCTCACCAACACCGTTCACGGCACGAGCGAGGATGTGTTCGGTCCCCGCAATGACGATGCCCTCAGCAGCTTCTTGGTGGACACTCACGTCCGGCTGCACGTGCCCAACCCCTGGGGCCTCCTGCTCACCGGCGTACTTGGCCTGACGATGTTGGTCGCGGCGATATCCGGGCTGCTGATCCATCGCCACTTGTTCAAGGACATCTTCACGCTGCGACGGAACGGCAGCCCAGTGCTGGCCAACAGAGACATGCACAGCGTGGCGGGCACCTGGAGCTTGCCGTTCGCCTTCGTGCTGGCATTCACCGGCAGTTTCTTCTCGTTCTATGGCACCATCGGCGTACCCGTCGTCGCCATGGCGGCCTTCCGCGGCGACGTGCAGGCCCTGAGCGAGGCGGTCTACGGCAATCCGCGCAAGAGCGATCCGCGCCCCGCGTCGATCGGCAACCTAGACCGCGTCACCGCCGATGCCGTGCGCCGAACGGGCGAAGCCCCGACGTTCATCTCGATCGAGCACTTCGGCCGCGCCGATGCGGAGATCACCAGCTACCATCAGCCCAAGTCGGGCGATCTCGAGCCTGTCGCCCTGCTATACAACGGCGCGACAGGCGCATTCGAGCGCTCCAAGCCCACGGTGGGCACTCGCCCGTCGGCCGGTGGCACCCTGGCCGGGATCATGGGTCCGCTGCATTTCGGCAACTTCGCGGGCATCTTGTCCAAGGCGATCTGGTTCGGGCTCGGCTTCGCGATGTGCTACGTCACCTACACCGGCATGCGGCTGTGGGTGGTGCGTCGCGGGCAGGATACGCGCGCGCTCGCTTGGCTGGAGCGCACCTTGACGGTCGTCGGCTTTGGCCTGCCGATTTGCCTTCTCGCTGCCGCGGCGGCATTTCTGGTGACGATGCCGCTCGGCTCGGCGGTCTTCTGGACGACCGGCGGGTTCCTGATCGCAGCTGGCGGCGTAATTGCGACCGGCGTCGTCACTCGCTCGAACGAGGCGCTCACCCGGAGACTGAAGGGCGCCGCCGGCCTGATCATGATCGCACTGCCCTTGCTGCGCTTGTTCGCGGCCCAAGGCCCTGGCTGGTCCGAAGCGATCGCGTCCGGCCGCCCGATGACCCCCGCGATCGATGTCGGCTGCATCCTTATGGGCTTGTGGCTGGTGCGCGCTTGCTGGAACGCGGCGCGGCCAGCGCATCGCGGCAGCACCATGATCGGCAAGGGAGTGCGGGCATGACCACGGCTTGGCTGGCACTCCTCGCACTCGCCATATCGGCGATGCTGATCGTCGTGCTTTGCCAGAGCGACCCCAAACGCCTGCGCGCTGCCGGCCAGAAAGGCACGGCCATGCTGCCACGCCGACGGCGCGGGCTTGCCGCTCTCGCTTGCCTGCCCGGCCTTGGATGCGCGCTGTCCGGAAACTCCGCCGCGTTCATGCTGTGGCTCGGCGGATGCGCGCTTGCCGGTTGGATCAGCGCGACTTGGCCGCGCCGTAAATCACAGACCGGAACCGGGGCCCTGGCGACGCGCAACGCGCCCTGAGCAAGCATCCGCTCTAGTAGCGCTCTCCGAGGACCTCGCTGGCCGGCAATGCGGCCTCGATGGTGGCGAGATCGTCTGCGCTGAGCGCGATCTGCGTTGCAGCCACGTTTTCTTCGAGACGCTCGATGCGGCGCGTTCCAGGTATCGGCACGAGATCTTCCCCTTGGTGAAGGACCCAGGCCAACGCGAGTTGAGCCGGAGTGCAGTTCTTCTCTCGCGCCACAAGCGCAAGCGCATCCACAAGGCGCGCGTTGTTGGCCGCCGCATCCGCCTGAAACCGAGGCATTGTCGTACGAAGGTCGCTGGAGACGAGTTCGCCCGGCTTCACCGCCCCCGTCAGGAACCCGCGCCCGAGCGGGCTGAACGGAACCAGGCCTATACCAAGCTCGCGGATCGTGGGCAGCACTTCGGCCTCGATGTCGCGCGTCCAGAGCGAGTACTCACTTTGCAAGGCGGCCACAGGCTGCACGGCGTGAGCCTTGCGGATGGAGGCGGGATCGGCCTCCGACAGGCCGAACCAGCGCACTTTCCCCGCCGCTATCAGGCCGCGCACGGTCTCGGCTACGTCCTCGATCGGAACGGCGGGATCGGGCCGGTGCTGATAGAGCAAGTCGATATGGTCGGTCCCGAGGCGGCGAAGCGAGGCTTCCACCACCTCGACGATGTGCTCCGGCCGGCTGTCGAAGCCCACGCGCCGACCGGTGTCCGGATCGATGCGGAAGCCGAACTTGGTGGCGATGATCACGCGATCACGGATCGGCGCGAGCGCGCGGCCGACGATCTCCTCGCCGATGAAGGGTCCGTAGATCTCGGCCGTGTCGAAAAAATCGATACCCAGCTCGTACGCACGGCGCAGCAAGGCGTCGGCCTCGCTCTGATCAAGGCGATCGCCGTAGGCTCCGCTGATGCTCATGCATCCCAGGCCCAGCTTCGAGACTTCCAGGCCATTGCCGAGCTTGCGCTTGTCCATCGTCAAATCCTGTTGGTGCGTCATTCGCTCGGACGAGAGCACACCGGGACGGGCAAGGAAAGGGTCATGGGCCGGTGCGATGCAGGCGCCCGGCGTCTTGCTTGCTGGGCCGCCAGCTATATACCCGCGAATATGGTCCAAGGGAGAAGGTCATGCGGCGCGGCATTGTGATCCTGGCATTGCTGGCGCTGGTCGGGTCGGCTGTGTGGCTGCTCGGCAGAGGCGCTCCTGACAGA
>Ga0070669_100002067_pt1 | contig 14507 bp, 20 predicted proteins | sample KBSS53metaG_FD_64680 | JGI IMG/M metagenome (GOLD analysis project Ga0070669, IMG submission 64680) | Switchgrass rhizosphere microbial communities from Kellogg Biological Station, Michigan, USA - KBS S5-3 metaG | ecosystem: Host-associated > Plants > Roots > Rhizosphere > Soil ... | reverse complement strand
AGACCTGGAAGTTGAGGCTGATGAGAACGCCGGCGACGGCGCCGACGATCATGAAGCCGATGCTGCGAAGCCTGGTGTGCATGACGCTCGCTTTATTTCAGCTTGACCCAGGACAGCGGGTCAAAGGCGCGGCCCAAGTGCCGCATTTCAAAGTATAAGCCCGTTTCCTCGTTACCACCGCTCGACCCCGTAGTGGCGATCGGCTCACCCGGGGCGACCGGGTCGCCCGGTTCCTTCAGCAGTGTTTCATTGTTGGCGTAGATCGACAGGTAGCTTTCGCCGTGGTCCACGATCAGCAGGTTGCCGAAGCCGCGCATCCAGTCGGCGTAGACCACCTGTCCCCGGGCAATCGCCCGTACCGGCTGCCCCCCGGGCGCGCGGATAAACACGCCTTTCGCCACCATTCCCGCGGCTCCCCTTGGAGCGCCGTAGCGTCCGGTCAGTTCCCCACGCACCGGCAGGCGCAGCTTGCCGCGCAGCGCGGAGAAAGGCTCGGTCATAGTGCTCGCCGCGGCGCGCGCCAGCGCCTCGACCAGGCGCGCAAGACGCGCCTCGTCTGCCTTCAGTACCTGGATTTCCCTTCGGTTCTTGCGGATATCGGCGCCGAGGGTCGTCAGCACACGCTGGCGCTCGCGCCGCTCGGCGAGGACCTTGTCACGTTCGGCGCGGCTTGCCCGCTCGATGGCGCGCAGCCGGTCGGCGCGCAACAGGGCTTCGCCGACGAGGCGCTCGAGCTCGGCGAGCGCCGCACGCTGCTCGGCGATCAGCGCCGCCGCGGCCCGCGAGATCGCGCCAAGGTAGTGCAGTTTGCGACCGAGGTCGGCCGGATCATCGCCGGAAAGCACTACGCGTAACGCGTCCGGCGCGCCCGCCGCGGACCATGCCACGAGCATGCGCTCGATGGCCGCTTCGCGTTGCGCGATCTGCGCCTCGGTGGCGCGACGACGCTCCGCGATGCGCGCGGCCTCGGCGCGCACTTGCCGCGCCTCGGTCGCGGAGCGTGCCAGCGCGCGGTTGGCATTCGAGATCGCGCGCTCGGAATCGCGCAACGCGTCGCGCGCTTCCTTGGTCGCTTCCTCCTTCTTTTGCAGCTCGCGGTTGATCGCCTCGATGCGCCCGCGCAGTGCTTTCAGATTTTCTTCTTGACTTGCACCCCAGGCTGCAGCCGCAACCGAAGCGAGAAGCAGGAAAACGGCGCCCTTCAGACCTTCGCTTTCCCTTGCGCCGCGACCGAGGCGACGCGGCGCGCGACTTCCGCGGGATCGCCGAGGTAGTAGTGCTTGATCGGCCTGAGGTTGTCGTCGAGCTCGTACACCAGCGGAATGCCGGTTGGGATGTTTTCGCCCACGATTGCTTGGTCGGAAATGTTGTCGAGGTATTTCACCAGCGCGCGCAGTGAGTTGCCGTGTGCGGCGACGAGGACGCGCTTGCCGGCGCGCACTTGCGGCGCGATGCTGCTCTCCCAATAGGGAACTACACGCTCCACCGTGTCTTTCAGGCATTCCGTCGCCGGCACCTTCACGCCGGCGTAGCGCGGGTCTCGCGCTTCACTGCGCGGGTCAGAGGCCGGTAGAGGATCCGGCGGCACGTCGTAGCTGCGGCGCCAGACCAGCACCTGCTTCTCGCCGAATTTCGCCGCCATTTCCGCCTTGTTGAGGCCCTGCAGGTTGCCGTAGTGCCGTTCGTTCAGGCGCCAGTCCTTGGTAACCGGCAGCCACAGCTGGTCGAGCTCGTCGAGCGCGATGCACAGCGTGCGAATGGCGCGCTTGAGCACCGAGGTGAAAGCCAGGTCGAAACGGTAGCCCTCGGCCTTCAGGGTGCGCCCCGCGGTGTGCGCCTCCTCGACGCCCTTTGCCGAAAGGTCGACGTCGGTCCACCCGGTAAAGCGGTTCTCTCGGTTCCAGTCCGACTCGCCATGTCGAAGCAACACGACCTTGCGCATCGCGCGATTATAATGTCGCCCCTCGTGCAGTTCGTCCAAAACAACCTGCTGCTGATCGCCGTCGCCGTCATTTCCGGCGCGATGCTGCTGTGGCCGCTGCTCCGGCGCGGCACCGGCGGACCGTGGGTGACGCCGGCGCAGGCCACGCACATGATCAACCGCGAGGACGCGCTGGTGGTTGACGTGCGCGATCCGGGCGAATACGGCGCCGGGCACATCCTGGGGGCAAAGAACGTGCCGCTGGCCCGCGTCGAGGAGGGCGCGAGCGAGCTCGCCAAGCGCAAGGAGCGCCCGCTGATCGTCTATTGCGACACCGGCACCAACCGTGCGGCGAAGGCCATCGGCGCGCTCAAGAAGCAGGGCTTCGCCAAGGTCGTGAACCTGAACGGCGGGATCGGCGCCTGGCAGCAGGCCGGCCTGCCGGTGGAAAAGTGAGCAAGCCGCGCGTGCTGATGTACGCCACCGCGGCATGCCCGTTCTGCCAGTCGGCCGAGCGCCTGCTGGTGGCGAAAGGCGCGCAGATCGAGAAGATCCGCGTCGACCTGCAGCCCGAGCTGCGCGCCGAAATGGCGAAGAAGGCAGGCGGCCGCCGTACCGTGCCGCAGATCTGGATCGGCGAGCGCCATGTCGGCGGCTGCGACGATCTCCACGCCTTGGAGCGCCAGGGCGAGCTCGATCCGCTACTCGAAGGAACCAAATGAGCGAACAGGAACCGCAACAGCCGCAGGGCGCGACCTTCCAGATCGAGAAGATCTACGTGAAGGACCTCTCGCTCGAGATCCCGAACGCGCCGCAGGTCTTCATGCAGCCGGCGCAGCCGCAGCTCGAAGTGCAGATCGACACCGGAGCAACGCCGTTCGCCGAGGGGTATTTCGAGGCCACGGTGAGCGCGACCGTCACCGCCAAGGTCGGCGAGAAGACGCTATTCCTCGCCGAGGCCGTGCAGGCCGGAATCTTCCAGATGCGCAATGTCCCGGAGGCGGATCTGAATCCGCTGCTCGGCATTGCCTGCCCGACCATCCTGTTTCCCTATCTGCGCGAGGCGATCTCCGACCTGGTGATCCGCGGCGGCTTCCCGCCGGTGCTGCTCGCGCCGGTGTCGTTCGAGGCGCTGTACATGCAGCGCCAGCAGCAAACGCAGCAGCAAGGGCCCGCGGACAGCGGGCCGAAGATCGAACTCGCCCGGTGACCCGCGTCGCGGTCCTCGGCGCCGGCGCCTGGGGTACCGCGATCGCGTCGGTGCTCGCCGCGCGCCTGGACGTGACGCTGTGGGCGCGCGATCCGGCACAAGCCGAAGCGATGGCGCGCACGCGCCGCAACGAACGCTACCTGCCGAAGGTCGAGATTCCGGCCGCCGTGAAGGTGAGCGCGGACTTCCCCGCCAGCGCCGATCTCTTCCTGGCCGCCACCCCGGTGGCCGGTCTGCGAGAAATTCTTCAGAAAAGGCCTAGTCCATTGGTGTGGCTGTGCAAGGGCTTCGAACAAGGCACCGGCTCGTTGCCGCACCAGATCGTCGAATCGATCGTTCCTCGCTGTGGCGCACTTTCGGGCCCATCGTTCGCGGAGGAGGTGGCGCGCGGCTTGCCATGCGCGCTGACGCTCGCCGCGCGCGACGCCGGGTTCGCGCGCGAGGCCGCGGCGATCGTGCACGGCGGCCGGCTGCGCGTGTACTACAGCGCCGACCTGGTCGGCGTGGAGATCGGCGGCGCGGTAAAGAACGTGATGGCGATCGCCGCCGGCATTTCCGACGGGCTCGGCCTGGGCTACAACGCGCGCGCGGCGCTGATTACTCGCGGACTGGCCGAGATCGCGCGCCTGGGCGCGGCGCTAGGCGCCTCGACCGAAACCATCTTCGGGCTGACCGGCGCGGGCGACCTGATCCTTACCGCGACCGGCGATCTGTCGCGCAACCGGCGCGTCGGGCTGCAGCTCGCGCAGGGCGCGCCGCTGGAACAAATCCTGGAGCAGCTAGGGCACGTCGCCGAGGGCGTCTACACCGCGCGCGAAGTTACCAGGCTGGCGCGAGCAAAGGGCGTCGAAATGCCGGTGACGGAAACGGTGAACGCGGTGCTGGAAGGGAAGCTCGCGCCGAAGGCCGCCGTGGAGCAGTTGCTGTCGCGTGATCCGAAGCAGGAACGCTAAGCCGATCCCAGGAAACCGATCTGTCGCCAGGCTTCGAACACCACGACGGCGACGGTGTTGGAGAGGTTGATGCTGCGGTTGCCGGCGAGCATCGGCAGCCGCAGGCGCGTCTCGGGCGCGAATTCCTCGAGCAGCGAAGTCGAAAGGCCCTTGGTCTCGGCGCCGAACACGAACGCGTCGCCGACGCGAAACTCGACCTCGGCATAGTTGCGCGCAGCGCGCGTGGAGAAGGCGAACACGCGCCGCTCGCCGAGCGCCGCGCGGCAGGCGTCCCAGTCGCGGTGCAATTCGACCCGCGCCATGTCGTGATAGTCGAGCCCGGCGCGCCGCAGCTGGCGGTCTTCCATGGTGAAGCCGAGCGGCTCGACCAGATGCAGGCGACAGCCGGTATTCGCCGCAAGGCGGATCACGTTGCCGGCGTTCGGCGGGATCTCGGGTTGGACCAGAACGATGTTGAACATCAGGTGGGCAGGGTTCTGACCACGACCCAGTTGACCACGCGCGCCGCGCCCGCCTTCTTGAGGACCGACGCGATCTCGTTCAGCGTTTCGCCGGTGGTCATTACGTCATCCACCACCGCGACGCTCGAGCCGAGCAGCGCGCGCGTGCAACGGAACGCGCCGCGCACGTTGCGGCGGCGTTCCTCGTACGGCAGGTCCATCTGCGCCGGCGTGTCGCGCTCGCGCACGCAGAGATCCAGCTCCATTTTTTTCGGCAGAAGCGAGCGGGCAATCTCCACCGCCTGGTTGTAGCCGCGGCCGCGCAGGCGGTCGGCCGAAAGCGGAACCGCGATCACGCTATCCACGCTGGGGTCCGCCAAGCATCGCCCGAGTATGCCAGCGAGATATTCCGCCAGTACCAGCTCGCCGCGAAACTTGAGCGCGTGCACCAGCGCATCGGCGGGAAATTCGTAAGCCAGCGCGGCGATCGTGGCGTCGTACTGCGGCGGATCGGCAAGGCAGCGCCCGCAGAGCGCGCCGCGCGGCGAATCGAGGGCGCAACGCGGGCAGCGTGGGCCGGCGAGGCGCGGCAGGTCGGCGTCGCACGCCGCGCATAGCACGCCCTCGGCTGCGCCACGGCACAGGAAGCAGCTGCCGCCGAACCACCGCGCCAGGAAATTCCGCATAAACTTGGATTCATGTGGACTGTATCCCAGCTCGCCGCCGACCTGCTCGCCGGTCGCACCACCAGCCGCCGTCTGACTGAAGAGGCGCTTGCGCGCATCGCCGATCCCAAGGGCGAGGGGACGCGGGCCTTCGTGAAGGTGACCGCCGAGAGCGCACTGGCCGAGGCCGATTTCTCCGACCGGTTGCGCAAGGGCGGCGTGCGCCGCTCGCCAGTCGACGGCCTGCCGGTGTCCTTGAAAGATCTGTTCGACGTGGGTGGAGACGTGACTCGGGCCGGATCGAAGGTCCACGCAGTAAAAGCGGAAACGGATGCACCGGCGGTTGCCCGGCTGCGGGCGGCCGGCGCGGTGTTCGTCGGGCGTACCAATATGGTGGAGTTCGCCTTCGGCACCACCGGCATCAACCCGCATTACGGCACCCCGAAGAATCCCTGGGACCGCGCCACCGGCCGGGTTCCCGGCGGCTCGTCGTCCGGCGCGGGCGTGGCGCAGGCCGATGGCATGTGCGTCATGGCGCTCGGCACCGATACGCGCGGCTCGATCCGCATTCCGTCCGCGTTGTGCGGCGTGACCGGCTTCAAGCCGACCGCGCGACGCGTGCCGCGCGACGGCGCATTCCCGCTTTCGTACACGCTCGATTCGATCGGGCCGCTCGCCAACTCGGTCGCCTGCTGCGCCGTTTACGACGCGCTGCTGGCGGGAGAGACGCCGCAGCCGCTGCCGGAGCTGCCGGTGAAAGGCCTGCATTTCCTCCTGCCGAAGAGCGAGGTGCGCGACGGGCTCGACCCCGAGGTGGAAACCGGTTTTCAGAATGCAATCGAAAAACTGAAGCGCGCCGGCGCACTCGTCACCGAAAAGGCGGTCCCGGCGTTCGATCGCAGCGCCGAGTACTTCAAGGGCGGCGGCTACGCCGGCGCCGAGGCCTATGCGATCCACCGCAAGAACGCCGATCGCCTCGGCGACTACGATCCGCGCGTCGCCAAGCGCGTGATGCTCGGCAAGGACCTGAGCGCGGCCGACTACGTCGACTTCAACCTCATGCGCGCCCAGTTCCAGCGCGAAATCGAGGCGCTGATGGCGCCGTTCGACGCGTTCCTCCTGCCGACGGTGCCGTGCATCGCGCCGCCGATCGCCGAGGTCAATGCGAGCGACGAGTCCTATTTCCGCTGGAACGGGCGCATCCTGCGCCTGGTCGGCCTGGTGAACTTCCTCGACGGCTGCGCGGCGTCGCTGCCCTGCCACCCGCGTGGCTCCGCGCCGGTCGGGCTCATGGTGAGCGGGCCGGCGATGAGCGACCGGCGCCTTCTCGCGGTCGCGGCGGCGGTGGAAGGCGCGCTTGCCCGAGATTGACCGGCGCGCAGCGCGGCGCCGTTTCGACCAGGCAGCACGGACGTACAGCGAAGCCGCGCGCCTCGAGTCCGAAGTAGCGGCGCGCATGCTCGAGCGCCTCGACTACGTGAAGCTCGCGCCGCGGCGCATTCTCGATGCCGCCAGCGGACCGCCCGGCCGTACCTTGGGCAAGCGTTATCCACAGGCGCAGGTGGTCGCGCTGGATTTCTCGCTGGCGATGTTGCGCGCGGGCAAGAGAGCCTTCTTTGGAACAAATCCCAGCCTGCTGTGCGGCGATGTGGAGCGCCTGCCGCTCGCGCCCGAAGCGATCGATTTCACATGGTGCAACATGGCGTTGCACTGGCTCTCGGATCCGCTGCCGGCACTGCGCGAATTCGCGCGCGTGCTGGTACCCGAGGGCCTGCTAATGTTCTCGACGCTCGGTCCGGACACGTTGAAGGAGTTGCGGGTCGCCGCCGGCGCATCGCGAGTGCATTCATTCGTGGACATGCACGATCTCGGCGACATGCTGGTCGCCGCGGGCTTTAGCGCCCCTGTCATGGACATGGAAATGATCGAAATTGAGTACACCAAAGACAAAAACCTTTTGGCCGACCTGCGCTTCAGCGGTCAGACCAGCGCGCGCGCGGATCGGCCCCGCGGCCTCACGGGTCGGCGATATGGGGAGGCGCTGCGCGCGAAGCTGGCGCCCAAGGCCACATTCGAAGTGGTCTACGGTCATGCATGGAAAGGTGGAAGAAAAGACCCGGACGTCGAACCTGCGCCGAAAACCGTACGTGTTTTCAAGCGCATGCCTTGAGGCTGGCTCTCCGGATGTGATACTTTCGCGTACCCCGTGAAGCCCAATTGCTCGATGTCTCCGGCTGGCTTGGCGAAGGTGTTTTCAGCGCTGGCGGCCGTGGTGCTGGTGATCGGCGCGGGGTTCGCGATAGCGGGTGCATGGCTGGTGCTGCCGTTCGCGGGACTGGAAGTGGCGCTGCTGGTCGCGGCCTACCTGGCGTATGCGAAGCGCTTCGGCGCGGAAGAAAAACAGGCCGACACAAGACTTATTCGGGGACTGGGACATGAAGGTAAGTAAGCTGATCTCGACGCTCATCGCGCTTTCCACCGGAGTGATGGCGGCCGCCGTGTCCGGCTCTGCGCACGCCATCGCCTGGTACTTCCAGACGCCGGCTTCGAAGATGGCGGCGGAGATCGACTGGCTGCACCAGGTGGTGATGTGGATCATCCTGGTGATCTTCGTCGGCGTATTCGGCTTCATGTTCTACGCCTGCTACGCGCACCGCCGCTCGGTGGGCCACAAGGCGGAGCAGTTCCACGAGAACACCACGGTCGAGATCCTCTGGACCGTGATCCCGGCGCTGATCCTGATCGTGATCGCCTGGCCGGTGACGAAAACCGTGATCGCGCAGAAGGACACTTCCGCGCCCGACCTGACGATCAAGGTGACCGGCTATCAGTGGAAGTGGGGCTACGACTACATCAAGGGCGAAGGCGAGGGCATCAGCTTCCTCTCCACCATGACCACGCCGCGCGACCAGATCGAGGGCAAGGAGCCGAAAGGCGAGCACTACCTGCTCGAGGTGGACAACGAGGTGGTGGTTCCGGTCGGCAAGAAGGTGCGCATCATCGCCACTGCCGCCGACGTGATCCACGCCTGGTGGATTCCGGCGCTCGGTGCCAAGCAGGACGCGATCCCGGGCTTCCTGCGCGACATCTGGTTCCGCGCCGAGCAGACCGGCACCTTCCGCGGCCAGTGCACCGAGCTGTGCGGCAAGGAGCACGGTTTCATGCCGATCGTGGTGCGGGTGGTGGCGGCCGACGACTATTCGAAGTGGGTGGATGAGAAGAAGAAGTCGCTCGCCGCCGCGGCCGACGATCCGAACAAGCAGTGGGACGTAAAGGAGTTGATCGCGCGTGGCGAGAAGGTCTATGCCGGCACCTGCGTCGCCTGTCACCAGGCAACCGGCAAGGGCTCGCCGGCGCTGAAGGCGCCGGCGCTGGCCGGCAACAAGTTCGTGGTCGGCGCCGAGCAGGGGCCGATCGATACGGTGCTGAACGGCCGCCCGAACACCGCGATGCAGGCGTTCAAGCAGCAGCTCTCCGATACCGAGATTGCCGCGGTCATCACCTACGCGCGCAATACGTGGGGGAACAAGGCAAGCGATGTGCAGCCCGCCGAAGTGAAGGCGCGGCGGAAATAGAAAGATAGGGGAACGCAAGATGAGCGCAGTCGTTCACGATCACGGTCACGCCCACGACGATCACGGTCACGGCCATCATGGCCCGTACGGCGGGGTCATGCGGTGGATCACCACCACCAACCACAAGGACATCGGCACGCTCTACCTGTGGTTCAGCTTCGTCATGTTCTCGATCGGCGGGCTGATGGCGGTCGGCATCCGCCTGGAGCTGTTCTCGCCCGGGCTGCAGTTCCTCGACCCGGACCGCTTCAACCAGCTCACCACCATGCACGGCCTGATCATGGTGTTCGGCGCGATCATGCCGGTGTTCGTCGGCTTCGCGAACTGGCAGATCCCGATGATGATCGGCGCGCCCGACATGGCGTTCGCGCGACTGAACAACTGGTCGTTCTGGCTGCTGCCGTTCGCCGCCACGCTGCTGGTGCTGTCGTTCTTCATGCCCGGCGGCGCGCCCGGCGTGGGCTGGACCATGTACGCGCCGCTCACGGTGCAGATGGGCATCGGCATGGACCTCACCATCTTCGCCGTGCACCTGCTCGGCATGAGCTCGATCCTCGGCTCGATCAACATCATCACCACCATCCTCAACATGCGCGCGCCGGGGATGACGCTGATGCGCATGCCGCTGTTCGTCTGGACCTGGCTGATCACCGCCTACCTGCTGGTGGCGGCGATGCCGGTGCTCGCGGGCGCGGTGACCATGACGCTCACCGACCGCCATTTCGGCACCACGTTCTTCAACGCCGCGGGCGGCGGCGACCCGGTGCTCTACCAGCACATCTTCTGGTTCTTCGGCCACCCCGAGGTCTACATCATCGCGCTGCCGGGCTTCGGCGTGATCTCGCAGGTGATCCCGGCGTTCTCGCGCAAGCCGCTGTTCGGCTATGCCTCGATGGTCTACGCCACCTCGGCGATCGCGATCATCTCGTTCATCGTGTGGGCGCACCATATGTATACGGTCGGCATGCCGGTGACCGGGCAGCTGTTCTTCATGTACGCGACCATGATCATCGCAGTGCCCACCGGGGTGAAGGTGTTCAACTGGGTGGCGACCATGTGGAAGGGCTCGCTCACCTTCGAGACGCCGATGCTGTTCGCGTGCGGCTTTCTCTTCATGTTCACGCTCGGCGGCTTCACCGGCCTGGTGCTGGCGGTGGTGCCGGTCGACATCCAGATGCACGACACCTACTACGTGGTGGCGCACTTCCACTACGTGATGGTGGCGGGCGCGCTGTTCGCCGCCTTCGCCGGCGTCTACTTCTGGCTGCCGAAGTGGACCGGCCACATGTACAACGAGACGCTCGGCAAGTGGCACTTCTGGCTGACGCTGATCTTCTTCAACATGATCTTCTTCGTGCAGCACTTCCTCGGCCTCGCCGGGATGCCACGCAGGATTCCAGACTACCCGCTGATGTTCGAGACCTGGAACAAGATCTCGTCACTCGGCGCGTTCGGCATGGGCCTCGCGCAGCTGCTGTTCCTCTACATCGTGATCCAGACCATCCGCGGCGGCGAGAAGGCGCCGCAGAAGCCTTGGGAGGGCGCCGACTCGCTCGAGTGGACCCACCTGCCGACGCCGGTGCCGTACCACACGTTCGAAGTTCAGCCCGTCATCAAGTGAACTGAGGACGTGACCAAGAATGCGAAAACGGCCTTGATCCTCGGCTCCATCGCGCTGGCGTTCTTCCTTGGCATCATTGCCAAGTACTGGTTGCTGCGATGACGCTGCAGCAGGAAAACCGCCGCCTGTCCGGCCGCCTGGCGCTGGTCGCGCTGATCATGTTCGGCTTCGCGTTCGCGCTGGTGCCGTTCTACAACGAGATCTGCGTCGCGCTCGGGATCAACTCGATCGAAAAGGCGGACGCGGTGGCGAACACGCAGGTCGACCTGTCGCGCACCGTGACCATCGAGTTCGACTCCAACACCCACAACCTGCCGTGGCGCTTCCGCCCGCTGCAGAACTACGTCAAGGTGCACCCGGGCGAGCTCACCACGGTCGAGTACGAGATCGTGAACGTGCGCGAAGCGCCGGTCACCGGCCAGGCGGTGCCGAGCTACGGCCCGCAGCGCGCCGGCGAGTACTTCCAGAAGGTCGAGTGCTTCTGCTTCACGCAGCAAACGCTCGCGCCGGGCGAGACCCGGCGCATGCCGGTGGTATTCGTGGTCGACCCGAAGCTGCCGAAGGACGTGAACACCATCGCGCTTTCCTACACGTTCTTCGAGGTCGCGGGGCGGGGCGGGAAGAGCTGATGGAGGCCGTGATGAAACCCGCTTCCTTCCTCGACACGGTGAAGACCGTGCTCTGGGGCATGATCGGCATCCGCCGCAAGGCCGACCACGAGCGCACCAGCCTCAACCCGGTGCACCTCATCGTCCTGGCGGTGGTGTTCGTGATTCTGTTCATCCTGACGCTGCGCTTCATCGTCAGCATGGTCGTCAACTAGAAACGGGCAGGGAGAAAACAATGGCGCACGGCGCATCCACCCACACCGCATCGCCTACCCAGCGCGGCCACTACGCCGTGCCGCAGCCGATGGCCTGGCCGATCATGGGCTCGGCCTCGCTGTTCATGATGGCGCTCGGCGCGGTGTTCGTGTTCAACGGCATGAAGCCCGGCTGGGTGTCGATTGCCGCCGGCTTCATGCTGCTGCTCTACATGATGGTGCGCTGGTTCGGCGACGTGATCCGCGAGTCCGAAGGCGGCAAGTACAGCCGCTGGGAAGACGTGTCGTTCCGCTGGGGGATGAGCTTCTTCATCTTCTCCGAGGTGATGTTCTTCGCCGCGTTCTTCGGCGCGCTGTTCTGGGCGCGCGTCTACTCGGTGCCCGACCTCGCCCAGATCGAGAGCAACGCGCTGGTCTGGCCCGGCTTCACTGCCCAATGGCCCTCCGCCGGACCGAATTTCGCCGAGGAGTTCACGCCGATGGGCGCGTGGGGCCTGCCGGCGGTCAACACCATCCTGCTGCTCAGCTCCGGCGTCACCGTCACCTTCGCGCACTGGAACCTGATCGCCAACAACCGCGGCAAGCTGCTCGTGTGGCTCGGCGCGACGGTCGCGCTCGGCGTGGCGTTCCTGGTCTGCCAGGCAATCGAGTACATGCACGCGTTCCACGAGCTCAACCTCACGCTGCACACCGGGGTCTACGGCTCGACCTTCTTCATGCTCACCGGCTTCCACGGCTTCCACGTCACCATCGGCGCGATCATGCTGACGGTGATCTGGTTCCGCTGCCTGAAGGGGCACTTCACGCCCGACCACCATTTCGCGTTCGAAGGCGTGGCCTGGTACTGGCACTTCGTCGATGTGGTGTGGCTCGGCCTGTTTATCTTCGTCTATTGGCTCTAAAGGCGACCCTGTATCAAGCCGAAGTAGTAGCTGATCATCAGGATCAGGAATAGCGTCACCGAAAGGCCGACGCGCAGCGACAGCGCCTTGACCATGCGCTTGGGGTCCTTGCCGGGCTTCAGCATGGCGAAGAGCGCGGAGCCAAGGCTGGCGACGATCGCGATCAGCATGGCGATCACTACGTAACGCATGCCCGCAGGATACTCTTTCCGTCCGCGCCTCTGGTCGCTCGCGCTCGCCGCCGCGGCGTGCGCCGCGGGCATCGCGCTCGGCAACTGGCAGGCGCGCCGCGCCGAGGAGAAGCGCGCGCTCGCCGAGAACGTGCAGCAGATCGCGGTGCACGGCGAATTCCTGCCGGAGCGCACCGTGTTCCTCGACAACAAGGTGCGCAATCATCGCGCCGGCTACGAGGTGGTGACGCCGCTGCGCCTGGGCGAGGGCATCCACATCCTGGTGAACCGCGGCTGGATCGAGGCGCCGGCGCGGCGCGAGCAGCTGCCCGAGGTGGTGACGCCGCGCGGACCGGTGCGCGTCGAGGGAATCGTCCTGCCGCACCTGCCGCGCCCGCTCAAGCTCGGCGATCCGGGCAAGGGCCGCGTGCGCCAGAGCCTCGAGCTCAAGGAGTTCGCGCTCGAGACCGGGCTGCCGCTGCAGGCGTTCGTGATCGAGCAGCACCGCGGCATCGCCGACGGCCTGTTGCGCGAATGGCCGCGTCCCGATGCCGGCATCGAGAAGCACCAGTCCTATTCGTTCCAGTGGTATTCGCTCGCCGCGCTAGCGGTCGTGCTCGGCATCGTGTTCTCGTTCCGCAAGCGTGCGCCTGCTTCGAAATAAGGCGCTGTGGATCGCGCTGGTATGCGCCGCGCCGCTGGTGCTCGGCACCGCCGCGTATCTCCTGGGCTGGAGCCCGGGTGCGCCGTCCAACTACGGCGAGCTGCTCCCGCCGCGCGCCGTGACGGCGGCCCCCTTGAGCGAGTTGCGCGGCAAATGGGTACTGGTCGCTTTCGACGCCGCGGCCTGCGACGCGAGCTGCGAGCGCAAGCTCTACGTCATGCGGCAGGTCCGGCGCGCGCAAGGCAAGGACATGGACCGCATCGAACGCCTGTGGGTGCTGACCGACTCAGGCAAGCCGCGGGCGGACGCTCTCGCCGCAAGCGAAGGAACCAGGATTTCGAGAAATGAAAACTTCGGTTTTCCGGGCAACGCGACCGATTACATCTACCTCGTCGACCCGCTGGGCAACCTGATGATGCGCTTCCCGCGCGATCCCGATCCGTCGAAGCTCATCAAGGACCTGCAGCGACTGTTGAAGTACTCGCGCTTCGGATGAGGCGCCTCGCATTCCTTGCGCTCGCGCTCACCTTCATCGTGGTGGTGGTGGGCGCCTACGTGCGCCTGTCGGACGCCGGCCTCGGCTGTCCGGACTGGCCGCTGTGCTACGGCAAGCCGATTCCCGAGAAGCTGGCCGACCCGGATGCGCATGCGAAGCAGTGGAAGGAGGTCGTCCACCGCTGGCTGGCCGGAACCCTCGGCATCCTGCTCTTCGTGCAGTTGATCGCGGCCTGGCGCACGCGTCAATCGCCGCTGCTGGCCACCGCGATCGCGGTCCTCGTCGTATTCCAGGCGGCGCTCGGCATGTGGACCGTGACGCTGCTGCTCAAGCCCGTGATCGTCACCGCGCACCTGCTCGGCGGCATGACCCTCCTCGCGCTCATGACGTGGTTTTTCCTGGAACGCACTTCGCCGCCGATGCGTCCGGAGGGCCACAGGTTGCGCTTTTCAGCGGCAGTCGCGCTGGCAACGCTTGCCGTGCAAATCGCCCTTGGCGGATGGGTGAGCGCGAACTACGCCGCGCTCGGCTGCCCGGACCTGCCGCTCTGCCTCGGGCAGGCGGTGCCGCCGATGGATTTCGCCAATGCCTTCCACGTGGTGCGCGAGCTCGGGCGCACCGACGAGGGCGAGCTGCTGCCGCAGGCGGCGCTCACCGCGATCCACTGGAGCCATCGCATGTTCGCGCTGGTGGTGATCGGCGTCGTGGGCTGGGCCGCGCTCAGAGCTCTCAAGGTGGACAGGGCATTGGGAGCAATCGTCGGCGCGCTCGTCCTGCTTCAGTTCTCGATCGGCGTCGCCAACGTCGCGTTCAACGTGCCGCTGCCGCTCGCCGCCGCCCACAATGCCGGCGCCGCGGCGCTGCTCGCGGCGCTCGTCGTGCTAAACTTTTTCGCTTTCCGTGACCACACAGGTTCTTCCCCATAGTTTTGCGCAGCGGCTGCGGGCTTTCTATAGCCTGACCAAGCCGCGCGTGGTGTCGCTCATCGTGTTCACCGCGGTGATCGGCATGTTCCTGGCGACGCCGGGAATGGTGCCGGCCGTCACGCTGCTCGCCGCCACCATCGG
>Ga0070669_100002060_pt1 | contig 14549 bp, 10 predicted proteins | sample KBSS53metaG_FD_64680 | JGI IMG/M metagenome (GOLD analysis project Ga0070669, IMG submission 64680) | Switchgrass rhizosphere microbial communities from Kellogg Biological Station, Michigan, USA - KBS S5-3 metaG | ecosystem: Host-associated > Plants > Roots > Rhizosphere > Soil ... | reverse complement strand
CGCTCAGCCCCCGACTTCCAGCGACAGCGCCTGCGTCGTGCCCTTGTCGTCCTCGCCGCGCGGAACGAGGTACACCAGGAACGTCACGACGTCTCCCTTCTTGAGCCCCGACAGCACCGACTCGAGATCCGCCGGTGTGTGCAGCTCGCGCCGCGGTCCCGGGTTGAGCACCGACACGAGGATCGTGTTGTCCGCGTCCACGCGACGGTACGCCGGCCCCGTCACCTTCACCTCGCTCACCAGCAGGCCCCGGCGATACGGCTCGGCCACGCGCGCGCGCGTCACGAGGGCAGGGGACACCGGTTCCACGGTGATCCCGAGCTTGTCGAACTGCCGGCCCTCGCTCGCGGGCAGGATCGACGACGGCTCGTCGCCGGACGCGACCTGCGATGCGTCGGGCGCCTCGACGAGCTTGACCTTGAACGCTTTCCGCTCACCGAAGCGCATCACCTCGAGCGTCACCGTCTCGCCGGGCTTGTGCGCGCGGATGATCCGCTGGAGTGTGCTCACGCGGTCCGCCGGCTTGCCGTCGGCGGTGATGATCACGTCGCCCGGCTGGATGCCGGCGTCCTTCGCCGGACTCTCCGTCTCCGTGCTGAACGAGCGCACGTAGACGCCCGTGACCTCCTTCAGGCCGGCGGCCTTCGCTTCCACCGCCGTCGCGGGCGCGATGGCGACGCCCATCACCGCGCGGCGCACCTTGCCGTACCGGATCAGGTCGTCCATCACCTGCTTGGCGAGCGTCACCGGGATCGCGAATCCGTACCCGGCGTAGAAGCCCGTGCTGCTGGCGATCGCGCTGTTGATCCCGATCACCTCGCCGCGGATGTTGACGAGCGGTCCGCCCGAGTTGCCGGGATTGATCGCCGCGTCGGTCTGGATGTAGTCGGTGATCTCGTAGCCGCGATTGCCCAGAAGGCCCGCGAGCGGCCGGCCCTTGGCGCTGATGATCCCGGCCGTGACGGTGAAGTCGAGGCCGAGCGGGTTGCCGATCGCGACGACCCACTGCCCGACACGCGCGTTGTTGTCGTCGCCAAGCGCCGTGACGGGGAGATTGGTGCCGTCGATCTTGATCACGGCGACGTCGGTCGTCGGATCACGCCCGATCACCCTCGCCTCGAACACGCGCTTGTCGAGGAGGGAGACGGTGACCTTGTCCGCGTCGGCGACGACGTGGTTGTTGGTCAGGATGTAGCCGTCCTTCGAGACGATGAAGCCCGTGCCGCTGGCCTCCTGCGGCGCGCGCTCCTGCGGCGACGGCTGGAAGTTGCGGAAGAACTCCTCGATGTCCGGTCGGCTGCCTCGCTGCCGCGAGCTCGCGACGCGAGTCGTCTGGATCGACACCACGCTCGGCGTCACGTGATCGGCGATCGCCTCGAACGCGCTGCCGGTCTCGGCGAGCGACTGCACCTGCGAGGACGCCACCTTCGCACCCTTCGTCCCATCCTGGGCGAAGCCGAAGCGCGTGAGATCGAATCCTGAAGCGAAGAGAAGACCGCACACGAACGCGGTCGCGACCGCGGCGCCCAGGCGCACGCGGGAGAAGTTGCTTGGCATACTGATTCGTCCGCTCCTGAGAGTGTCCTGCGTCCGGCTCCCTGTACTATACAAGAAGGCGGGCGCCCTGTGTTCCCAATGGGTGAGACACGCCGGGCGCCCGCTTCGGTTTGCTACTGAATTGGCCCAGATCGCGATTTACTACTTCTTGGCCTCGTCCACGATCTCGTAGTCCGCCTCGACGACGTCGTCCGCCGGCTTGGAGGATGCCCCGTCGCCCTGCGCCGCACCCGCGTCCGCCGCACCCTGACCGGCGTCCGGCGCGCCCTGGCTCTGCGCGTAGAACGACTGGCCTGCCTCGCCGAAGGTCTTGCTGAGCTCCTCCTGCGCGGCGCGGATCTCGTTCATATCGTCGCCCCGAAGCGCCTTGCGCGCACGCTCCACCGACCCCTCGAGCCGCGTCTTGAGGTCGCCCGGAAGCTTGTCCGACCACTCCTTGGCGTTCTTCTCCACCTCGTACGTCATGCTGTCGAGGCGGTTTCGCGTGTCGATCTCGTCGCGACGCTTCTTGTCTTCCTCGGCGTTCTTCTCGGCGTCCTTCACCATGCGGTCGATCTCGCTGTCCGAGAGGCCGCTCGACGCCTCGATGCGGATCTTCTGCTCCTTGTTCGTCGCCTTGTCCTTCGCGCCGACGTGAAGGATGCCGTTCGCGTCGATGTCGAACGTGACCTCGACCTGCGGCATGCCGCGCGGAGCGGGGGGAATGCCCGTCAGCTGGAACTTGCCGATCGTGCGGTTGTCCCGGGCCAGCTCGCGCTCGCCCTGCAGCACGTGGATCTCGACCGTCGTCTGGTTGTCGTCCGCCGTGCTGAACGTCTCCGACTTCTTGGTCGGAATGGTCGTGTTGCGCGGGATGAGCACCGTGGTGACACCACCCAGCGTCTCGATGCCGAGCGACAGCGGGGTCACGTCGAGCAGTAGCACGTCCTTCTGCTCGCCGGTGAGGACCGCACCCTGGACCGCGGCGCCGATGGCCACCACCTCGTCCGGGTTCACGCCCTTGTTCGGCTCCTTGCCGAAGAACTTCTTGACCTCTTCCTGGATCTTCGGAATGCGCGTCGAGCCGCCGACGAGGAGCACCTCGTCGATGTCCTTCGGTTCAAGACCGGCGTCCTTCAGCGCCTTGCGCATCGGCTCGATCGTGCGCGTGATGAGATCGTCGACGAGCTGCTCGAACTTCGCGCGCGTGAGCTGGTAGTTCAGGTGCTTCGGGCCGCTCTGGTCGGCGGTGATGAACGGCAGGTTGATGTCCGTCGAGTTGGTGCTCGACAGCTCCATCTTCGCCTTCTCCGCCGCCTCCTTGAGCCGCTGCAGCGCCATCGGATCCTTCGACAGGTCGATCCCCTGGTCGCGCTTGAACTCGCCGACGATCCAGTCGATCACGCGCTGATCGAAGTCGTCGCCGCCGAGGTGGGTGTCACCGTTGGTGGACTTGACCTCGAACTGGCGCGAGCCGTCGACATCATAGAGTTCCAACACGGAGATGTCGTACGTACCACCCCCGAGGTCAAAGACTGCTACCTTTTCATCCTTCTTCTTGTCGAGCCCGTACGCCAGCGCAGCCGCCGTCGGCTCGTTGATGATGCGCAGCACGTCGAGGCCGGCGATCTTTCCGGCGTCCTTCGTCGCCTGACGCTGCGCGTCGTTGAAGTACGCGGGGACCGTGACGACCGCCTTGCTCACCGGCTGGCCCAGATAGTCTTCCGCGGTCTGCTTCATCTTCTGGAGGATCATCGCCGAGACTTCGGGCGCCGTGTAGCGCTTGTTCTGGACCTCGACCGTGGCGACGTCGTTCTGGCCGCCAAGAACCTTGTATGGAACGCGCTTCTGCTCTTCCTGGACCTCGTTCATCTTGCGGCCCATGAAGCGCTTGATCGAGAAGACCGTGTTCTGCGGGTTCGTGACGGCCTGACGCTTGGCGACCTGGCCAACGAGCCGCTCGCCGTCCTTGGTGAACCCGACGACGGATGGGGTCGTCCTGCCTCCCTCGGCGTTCGGGATGACGACCGGATCGCCACCCTCCATGACGGCGACGACCGAATTGGTGGTCCCCAGGTCGATGCCGATGACTTTGTCCGCCATTGCTTCCCTCGTTGATGGATGTCGGGCGCGGCAGGCGCGCTGCCACGATCTGCCTCCGGAAGGGGCAATTCCGGGACCCGGTTGAGCGCGTCAAAGTGACAGCATTTCCTCCGACATCAGAGGGAATCGTGTGACACGGTGACGGATCGGACCGGAGCAATGCCCTTCCGGCAGGTGGCGAGCCAGCAGCATGTGAAACGGCCCCCGTCCCGGGGACGGAGGCCGTTGGTCCAATGCGATGGACGGTTCGCTACTTCGAAGCGAGCGAGCCCGAGCCGAGGCTGGCGGCGTAGCTGTACGCCACCTGCACGCCTTCCTTGTCGGCGATCGTCGCCGCGAGCAGCACTCGGCTCACCTGCCTGCCGAAGCCATTGATCACCACGCTTCCGGCGGACGCGCCGTTCAGGGTGATCGGAACGACGGACGGCCCCCCGTTGCCGAACACGATCGCGCTCGCGCGCCACGCATACCCATCCGCGCCGTCGAAGGTGAGGGTCAGACTGTTCGAGGTCGAGCCCGGTAGAAACTCTACATAGTTGCTCCCGAGTCCGTACGGTGCGCCGTTGGACGTCTGCTTCGTGGCGGCGGGGATCGTGACGTCGACAGGATAGCTGTCGTGCGTCGTGCGAATCAGCCGCGCCGGATTCGGCTGGATCGAAGAGGTCGCGTCGGTGGTGAAGTCGCTGATGCGCATCGTCGCCTGATCCCAGGCGAACGTCGCCATCGAGTTCCATGATCCGCCGAACGCCACGGTCCGGATCGCGTCCGCCGCGCTCATCGACTTCGCCGCCTGCCAGACGCGCCGTGGCGCGTCCACGCCGTAGTTCTCGCTGAGCCAGTTCTGGAAGAACGCCGAGCCGTAGACGTAGCGATTGAAGATCGGGAGGCTCGGCGACACGAAGAACCGGTTGATGTACCAGTGCCAGTCGTTGACGCCGTCGTACACCGCGTCCTCCGCCCACGTGGCGTGCGACTCCATCAGCCAGCCGGACTGGTAGACGTTGATGTTGAACTGCAGCGCATGCATGAACTCGTGCGCCTGGGTGACCTTGAGCGCACCGCTCCGCACCGTCTCGGTTCCTGTCACGTCCTCGTCGTTGGGCGGGAAGCCGACGAAGTCGTTCTCGACCACGATCCACGCCGAGGCGGTACCCGACGGGAAGCCGTCGATCGGAGTGTAGGAGACATTCTCCGGCACTGTGTAGCCGTAGTACGCCATGTCCTTGAAGTACACGTGGAACTTGTTCGTCACCGTGCCGTCCGCGGTGGTCGTCAGCTTCGGGGCGGCGTAACCGAGCTGGCCGACCTCGCGCGAGTACACGTCCTCCCAGCTCTTCGCGGCGGCGTCGATGAAATCCGGATAGCCGTTGTGGTCCGCGTCGAGGGTGGGCACGGCCGCGGAGCCCTGCGTCGTGTAGTGCAGCACGAAGTGGGTGGTCTCGCGCGTGTCCTTCAGGTTGCCGAAGCCGTTCGCGCGGAGATCCTTGATCTCCTTCCTGGTCGAGGCCGAGAGCGACGACCAATCCTTCGCCATCTGCACCATCGAGTAGGTGGCGTCCTTGCCACGCTCGCTCGAGCGGTACTTCGAGGGAAGCTTGTCCGGTGCGGAGACCGCGTACTCGCGGTATCGGTTCGCGTTCTCCTTGTCGAGCAGCCCGCTGGCGTAGTCGTCCTCGATCAGGTCGAGCGACGACGGACCGTTGCCATTCCCGTTGCCACCGGCCGCGAGGCGCGGCGTGGAGGCTTCCGCTGCGATCGGTGCGGTCGGCTGGTCACGGCAGGCTCCAAACAGGAGGGCACCTGCGAGAAGGGTGATGACGCGTGTGGGGGAGCGCAGCATTGAGGGTCCTCGGACGTGAATGAGCGGCCGGCGTAGCAGACGCCGGCCGAGGGGTCGCCACGGACGCTACAGATGTTTACAGTCCGGCGCCAGTACCGGGCTCTGCCATGCAGTCCGCGTGCCGGGCGGATTATCCTGTCGGGACGGCTGGACCATGTTGTGCACTGCGCCCACGAACCGACATGATCCCACTCAGCGACGAGAACCCGACCCTCCGCACGCCGTGGATGACCTGGTTGCTGATCGGGACCACAGTGGCCGTGTGGATGACCGTGCAGGGCGCCGGCAGCGCCGAGTCACTCGCGACCTCGGTATGCAACCTCGGACTCGTGCCGGGCGAGCTGACTCACCGAGCGGCGCTCGGCACAGGCGTGCCGCTGGGCGATGGCTATGCCTGCGTCGTGGACCAGGAGCCGATCAACCGGTTCACCCCGCTCCTGTCGATGTTCCTGCACGGGAGCTGGGGGCACCTCCTGGGCAACATGCTGTTCTTCTGGGTGTTCGGGAACAACATCGAAGACAGCATGGGGCCCGTGCGCTTCCTGATCTTCTATCTCCTGTGCGGCCTCGTGGCGGCGGCCGCGCACGTGCTCGTCGAGCCGGCGTCGCCCGTTCCGACGGTCGGCGCGTCCGGGGCCATCTCCGGCGTGATGGGGGCCTACCTCGTGTTGTACCCGCGGGTCCGGGTCAACATGCTCTTCATCTTCATCATCTTCTTCAAGGTCATCGCCATCCCGGCCTGGCTGGTGCTGCTCTGGTGGTTCGCCATCCAGATCCTCACCGGTCTGCCGCAGCTCATGCCGATGCGCCCGGACGTATCGGGAGGCGTCGCGGTCTGGGCGCACGTCGGTGGCTTCGTCGCCGGCGTGATTCTCATCAAACTGTTCGAGAATCGCCGGCTCGTGGCGAAGCGTGACGAGATCCGCGAGATCGAGCATCCCCATCACCGCTACACCCTGCCGCGATTGTAACGGGCTTCGTCTCCATTTGCCCGGCGTGTAACGGTCGGGTAACTTCGCTCGCATCCCAACCCGCCTCACGCCGCCATGCTGAACCGCCTCATCCCGCGCGACGAGCAGTTCTTCGACCTCTTCAATCAGCTCGCGGAACATCTCAAGACGGCGGCGGCACTCCTCGATCGGCTCTTCTCCGAGCCGCACAACACGGCCGATCTGGTGCGCCAGATCAAGGACATCGAGCACCAGGCCGACGTCCTCACGTACTCGATCAATCAGCGGATCGACAAGAGCTTCATCACGCCGATCGACCGCGAGGACATCCACCTGCTGGCGTCGCGGCTCGACGACGTGATCGATCGCCTCGACGGCACGGCGCGCCGCGTCGTGATGCTGCACATCAACGAGGTGCGCGAGCCGGCGAAGCGGATGGCCCACGTCATCTGCGAAGCGGCCGAGCACATCGCCACGGCGGTGATGGCGGTCAAGAAGCCCGCGCTGGTGAGCGCGCAGGCCGCCGAGATCAAGAAGCTCGAGGAGGAGGGAGACGCGATCTACCACGAGGCGGTCGGGGCGCTGTTCGCGGGGACCCCCGATCCGCTCGAGGTGATTCGCTGGAAGGAGGTCTACGAGACACTCGAGATCGCGATCGACCAGTGCATGGGCGTGGCGAACGCGTTGCAGAGCATCTCCATCAAGAACGCCTGACGCCGTGATCTGGTACGTCGTCGCGATCGTCGCGGTCGCCTTCCTGTTCGACTTCATCAACGGCTTCCACGACTCGGCGAACTCCATCGCCACGATCGTGGGCACGCGCGTGCTCAATCCCCTCGCCGCGGTGGTGTGGGCCGCGACGTTCAACTTCGCCGCACTGTTCACCGGGAGCGTCGCGGTGGCGAAGGCGGTCGGCGGCGGGATGATCGAGCAGAGCATCGTCGATCCCCACGTCATCCTGGGCGGACTGCTCGGCGCGATCATCTGGAACCTGATCACGTGGGTCTACGGCATCCCGAGCAGCTCGTCGCACGCGCTGATCGGCGGCTACGCCGGCGCCGCGGTCGCGAAGGGGGGGCTCAAGGCGATCACGTGGGGACCGAAGTGGGTGCAGACGCTCTCCTTCATCGTGATCTCGCCGGCGGTGGGCTTCCTCGCCGGCTTCGCGTTGATGGTCGCGTGCTACTGGATCTTCCGGCGGCTGAATGCCGCGCGCATCGACCGTGTCTTCCGCCCGGCGCAGCTCCTCAGCTCCGCGTTGCTGTCGTACTCGCACGGCGGCAACGACGCGCAGAAGACGATGGGGATCATCCTCGGGCTTCTCGTGGCGAGCAAGGCGTACTTCGTCGGCCAGACCGGGCTGCTGCGCCATCTTTACGTTGCCGACATGTCGACCATCCCGCGCTGGGTGGAGATCGGCGCGTACTCGATGATCTCGCTCGGCACGCTGTTCGGCGGCTGGCGCATCGTGCACACGATGGGATCGCGGATCACGAAGCTGCGCCCGATCGGCGGCTTCGCCGCCGAGACCGGAGGCGCCATCGCCATCCAGCTCGCGACGCACTGGGGGATCCCCGTGAGCACGACGCACACGATCACCGGCGCGATCGTCGGCGTCGGAGCCACCAACCGCCTCTCGGCGGTGCGGTGGGGCCTGGCGGGACGGATCGTGTGGGCGTGGATCCTCACGATCCCCTCGGCCGCGCTCATGGCGGCGGTCTCGTACTGGATCCTGCACTCGGTGCGGCCGCTGTAGGGCGGAGATCCGGAGATCCGGAGGTCCGCTGGTCCGCAACGACCTCGGGAGGCAACTGCTTCCCGAGGTCGTTGCACTTTCGGACTACCGGAAACCCGGACTCCCGGACCTCCGTCCCCCACGTAACAGTCTGGCGACGATTGTCCCGGTTCCGTCACGATGATCCGTGACCCCTCGGGAGGTGGGTCCGCGTCGATGAGCTTTCCTCCGAACGACTCAACCCTCCGAGGAATCCATGCATCGACCGCTGTTCGTGCTCGCCGCGCTGTCGCTCGTCGCCGCGTGCGGTGATTCATCGAATAAGACGCGCACCGATACTGCCGCCGGCGCCGCGCCGGCGACGTCCACGTCGTCCGGCGCCGATCTCACCGGAGCGGGCGCGACGTTTCCCGCGCCACTCTACTCGAAGTGGTTCGACGCTTACGCCACAAAGACCGGGGTGAAGATCAACTATCAGCCGATCGGGTCGGGGGGCGGCATCCGCCAGCTCTCGGAGCAGACGGTCGACTTCGGCGCCACGGACGCGCCGATGTCGGACGCCGAGCTCGGGAAGGCGAAGGGCGGCTCGATCCTGCACATCCCCACCGCGCTCGGCGCCGTGGTCGTGATCTACAACCTTCCGAAAGTGCCGGCGGGGCTCAAGCTCACCGGCGAAGTGCTCGCGGCGATCTATCAGGGACAGATCGTCAAATGGAACGACGCACGTATCGCGTCGTTGAACGCGGGAGTCGCGCTGCCCGCGACGGACATCCTCGTCGTCCACCGCTCGGACGGCTCCGGCACGACGTACGTGTTCAGCGACTACCTGGCGAAGGTGAGCCCAGCATGGGCGACCAAGCCGGGGAAGGGGAAGGAGCTGCAGTGGCCGGTCGGCCTCGGCGCGAAGGGGAACGACGGCGTCAGCGGCCAGGTGAAGCAGACGCCGGGCGCGATCGGCTACACGGAGCTCGCGTACGCGAACCAGAACAAGCTCACCACCGCCGCGATCAGGAACGCCAGCGGCGAATTCGTCGCGCCGACCATCGAGTCGGTCACCGCGGCCGCATCGGGCGCCATCGCCAAGCTTCCGCCGGACACCGACTACCGCGTCTCGATCGTGAACGCGGAGGGCAAGGGTGTCTACCCGATCTCGTCGTTCACCTGGATCATCGCGTACGGGAAACAGGGGGACGCGGCGAAGGGGAAGAAGCTCACCGACTTCTTGAAGTGGGCACTGACGGAGGGGCAGGGCCTCGAGGCCGCGCTGGACTACGCCCCCCTTCCCGAGTCGATGCGCACGGCGCTCGTGTCCAAGGTCGACTCCGTTCAGTAGCCTTCGGCTGAGCTCGGGTCACCGGACGTGACGGCCCTCGCGCGAGGCACGTCCGGAGAGTAGATCGATAAGACGTCCGTCGGGAAATCCCGGCGGACGTTCGCCTCTCCACCGCCCCCATGCCCGAGCCGGGATCCACCGCCTCGCCCTACCTGAACCGCGAGCTCAGCTGGCTCGCGTTCAACGCTCGCGTGCTGCACGAGGCGACCGATCCGCGCGTGCCGCTGCTCGAGCGCTTGAAGTTTCTGTCGATCTTCAGCAGCAACCTGGACGAGTACTTCCAGGTGCGCGTCGGCGGACTACGGCGACAGGCGGCCTCTGGATTGGTGCACGGCACGCCCGATGGCTTCACGCCCGCCGAACAGCTCGCGGTGATCCGCGATCGGGTCGGTCAGCTGCTCGACGACCGCCGCCGCTGCCTCGGCGTCCTGCTCGACGAGCTCGCGCCGCACGGTGTCCGCATCGTCGGGATGAGCGAGCTCACGCCGGGCGAGCGCCGAGCGATCGACGAGCAGTTCGAGTCGCAGATCTTTCCGGTGCTCACGCCGCTCGCCGTCGATCCCGGACATCCCTTCCCGTACGTCTCGAATCTCTCGCTGTCGTTGGCGGTCGAGGTTCGGGACCCTGCGGTTGGAACCGTGCATTTCGCGCGGGTGAAGGTTCCGAAGCGGCTCACGCGATGGATGCTCGTGCCCGGCCGAGCGCACGAGTTCGTGCCCCTCGAGCACGTCATCGGCGAGAACCTCGAGGCGCTCTTCCCGGGAATGGAGATCCTCGGCTGGTACGCGTTCCGGGTCACGCGCTACTCGGACCTGGAGTTCACGAACCTCGAGGAGCCCGAGGACCTGCTCGCGACGATCGAGGAGCAGGTGTTCGAGCGGCGGTTCGGGGAGGTCATCCGGCTCGAGCTGCAGGACGACATGCCGCTGCATCTCCGCACGCTGCTGCTCGAGGAGCTGCGCGACGCGGACCTGCCGGCGACGACGTCGCTCAGCGAGACGGACATCGAAGAGGGCGGTCACCTGCTCGACCTGACCGATCTGATGGAGCTCGCCGAGCTCGACATGCCCGAGCTCCGTGATCCTCCCTTCTCGAGCACGGTGCCGGTGGAGCTGCGCGATCCGCAGCGTTCCATCTTCGACGTCATCCGCGAGCGGGACCTCCTCGTCCACCACCCGTTCGACTCGTTCTCTGCCAGCGTCGAGCGGTTCCTGCAGAGCGCGGCGACCGACGAGCACGTCCTGGCGATCAAGCTCACGCTCTATCGCACGTCGGGCGACACCGCGATCGTTCGCGCGCTGACCGAAGCGGCCGAGCGCGGGAAGCAGGTGGCGGTGCTGATCGAGCTGAAGGCGCGCGGCGACGAGGCGAACAACATCACCTGGGCGCGCACGCTCGAGGACTACGGCGTGCACGTCGCGTACGGATCGGCGGTGCTCAAGACGCACACGAAGACGGCGATGGTGGTACGCCGGGAGCCCGACGGGATCCGCCGCTACGTGCACATCGGAACGGGCAACTACAACTCGCGCACGGCGCGGCTGTACACCGACGTCGCGCTGTTCACCTGCAGCCCCTCCGTCGGTGCCGACGTGAGCGACCTGTTCAACTCACTGACCGGGATCTCCCGTCAGCGCCTCTACCGGAAGCTCCTCGTCGCGCCGGCGAACATGAAGGAGCGGTTCCTCGAGCTCATCGAGCGCGAGAGCAGGCACGCGAGCGCGGGACGCCGCGCGCGCATCGTCGGCAAGATGAACGCCCTCGTCGACCCGGAGGTGATCGACGCGCTGTATCGCGCGTCGCAGGCCGGGGTCGAGATCGATCTCATCGTGCGCGGAATCTGCTGTCTGCGTCCGGGACTGCCGAACGTCAGCGACCGGATCCGCGTGATGAGCATCATCGGCCGCTTCCTCGAGCACTCGCGCGTCTGGCACTTCCACAACGGCGGCAACGACGAGTTCTACATCGGCTCGGCCGACTGGATGCCGCGCAACTTCCAGCGGCGCGTGGAAGCCGCCGTGCCGGTCGAGGCGCCGCATCTCCAGGATCGGCTCCGCAGCCTGCTCGAGACCTGTCTCGAAGACAACCGGCAGGCGTGGGACCTTCGATCGGACGGTGATTGGGTGCAGCGCAAGCCGCATGGCGAGGTCCGGTCGACACACGTCCGTCTGCTCGCCGACTCCTGGGGCCGGCCACCGGAGGCGGTCCGCGCCGAGACCACCGCCATGTCCGAAGCTGCGCTGCGGCAGGCGACCGGCGACTGAGCGCGCGGTCGCCGGCGACTCACTCGTCGTCGTCGCCCACGTCGTTCGAGGAGAACACGGTGGCGTCGGCGGCCACGATCTCCACCGGCACGCCGGCGACCTTGGCCAGGAGCTGCGACTTTCGATGCGCGCCCCACAGCTCGAGGCGCAGAGCGCCGGCGCCCTTCACGGCCGTGGGCGTGATCCGGATCGCGCGCTGGAGCCAGCGCACGCGCACGTCGTCCACCGTGCCGACGTGGCCGCGATCCAGTCCGTCCGCGACGCGCAGGATCGCCGACAGCCTCACGATCTGATCGCGCAGGCTCCGGTCGAGATTTCCGAAGTTGGGATGCTTGCGCTTCGGCGGCATGCCGCGATGGTAGCGCGCGACGTTGCCGATCACCACCTGCTCGCTCGGTGAGATCCCCAGCAGCTCGGCGTGCACGATGAGGTGGTACGAGTGCTTGTGGTGCCGGTCGTAGTTGATGTGGTAGCCGACGTCGTGGAGCAGGGCGGCGTCGGCGAGCGTGGCCCGCTCCTCGGGCCGACAGCCGAGCCGCGCGCCGATCGTGTCGAACAGCCGGAGCGCGAGGCGGCGCACCTGGGTCGCGTGGCCCTCCTCGTAGTGGCAGCGCTCGGCGAACTCGCGCACCGAGCGCTCGCGCGCCGCGCCCGGGTCGGCGACCGTCGGCGTGACGCGCGCGAGCTCGAGCAGGAGCCCCTCCCGGATGCCGTAGCGCGACACCGTCATCTCGCGCGACTCGAGCCGGGCGAGCACCTCGGCCGCCACGGCGAGCCCCGCGACGATGATGTCGGCGCGCTCGGGGTTTAGACCCGGCACGTCGCGGCGTTCCTCCGTGCTCATCGACGCGAGGGCGTCGAGAATGTGCTCGACGTCGACGCGGGGGACCGTCGTCTCGTGCACGTTGCCGGCGGTCTCCATGCCGTGTCGCGCGAGATGCATCGACGCGAGGTTGGTGAAGGTGCCGCCGGAGCCGATGACCTGTGCGCCTCGCCAGTCGCGCCGCGAGATCACCTCGCGCAGCCCGTCGCGCACCTCACGCCGCAGCCGCCTGAGCTTCTTCGGCGTCGAGCCGTCGGAGAGGTGTCGCTCGGTCAGCCGGAGCGCGCCGAACGGGAAGGAGATGAGATCGTCCAGCACGCCGTCGGCGGCGAGCGCGAGCTCGAGCGAACCGCCTCCGATGTCCATCACCACCGTCCTGCCGGCGCCGAGGTCGAAGTGGGCGAGCGCGCTGAGATAGGAGAGCCGCGCCTCGTCCTCGCCGCCGATGACGCGGATCTGCAGTCCCGCCTCCTGGCGGACGCGCGCCACGAACTCTTCGGCGTTCCCGGCATCCCGCACGGCGCTCGTCGCCACGGCCTCGACGCGGGTCGCGCCCAGCTGGCGGGCGAGCGTGGCCATGCGCCCGATCGCTTCGGCGGCGCGCTGCATCGACTGCGTGCCGAGCAATCCGGTGCCGTCGAGATCCGCCCCCAGCCGCGGCGCCTCCTTCATCTCGTCGACGACGGTGATCACGCCCTCGGGCGAGACGTCGGCGACGATCTGGCGGACCGAGTTGGAGCCGACGTCGATGGCGGCTATTCGGGGAGTGGCGGACACTGGTGGCGAGTGAGCTGGTGAGTTGGATCGCTGGTTGGTTGGACGGTTTTTTGGTGAGATGAACTGCAACGATCCACTCGACCGGCGTACGCCTTCCACGTGGAATCTCCACGCCGGTTGTGGCCCGGGCTGTTCAGTTCACGAGTTCACCGCCCAACTAACTAGCTACCCAACTCACCAACTCACAACCTTCACCCGCCCCCTCCCACGGCAACCGCCCCGCCGCCGTGCTTGATGTTCTTCCCCTCGGCGAGGAACACGGCGTCCTCGCCGATGTTGGTCGCCAGGTCGGCGACGCGCTCGAGGTTGCGGCTGACGAGCAGGTACTCGAGCGAGGGGTTGATCGTCCGCGGGTCGGCCATCATGTGCGTGAGCAGGATGCGGAACACCGACTCGTGCAGCGCGTCCACCTGATCGTCCCGCGCGCAGACGTTGCGGCCCAACGCGCCGTCGGCCCGGAGGAAGGCGTCGATCGAGTCGCTGAGCATGGCGCGCGCGCGTCGGGCCATGTCCTCGATCTCCGGGTCGGGAGTGATCGTCGAGCGCAGGGCGACGAGGCGCTGCGCCGTCTGGGCGATGTTCACGGCGTGATCGCCGATGCGCTCGAGATCGCTCGTCACCTTGATCGCGCCGACGATGAATCGGAGATCGCGCGCCATCGGTTGCTGCAGCGCGAGCAGCTCGAGCGCCGCCGCCTCGATCTCGAGCTCCATCGCGTCGACCTCGCGGTCGCCGGCGATGACGGCTTCGGCCTTCCCCTGATCCTTGCTCAGCAGCGCGTCCACCGACAGCTCGATCAGCGCCTCGGCCTTCTCGGACATCGCCAGCAGGCGACGGTTCAGCGCGGCCAGCTGGTCGTGAAAGTGACGAAATGGAATGTCAGGGCTCATCCGAATCTCCCCGTGATGTACGCTTCCGTGCGCTGCTCGCGCGGACTGGTGAACAGCCGCTGCGTATCGCCCATCTCGACGAGGCGACCGAGGTAGAAGAACGCCGTCTGATCCGAGATGCGGGCGGCCTGCTGCAGGTTGTGCGTCACGATCACGATCGTCAGCTCGCGCTTGAGCTCGTACACGAGCTCCTCGACTTTCTGCGTCGCGATGGGATCGAGCGCCGACGCCGGCTCGTCGAGCAGCAATACCTCGGGGTCGTTCGCCAGCGCCCGGGCGATGCAGAGGCGCTGCTGCT
>Ga0070669_100002051_pt1 | contig 14577 bp, 12 predicted proteins | sample KBSS53metaG_FD_64680 | JGI IMG/M metagenome (GOLD analysis project Ga0070669, IMG submission 64680) | Switchgrass rhizosphere microbial communities from Kellogg Biological Station, Michigan, USA - KBS S5-3 metaG | ecosystem: Host-associated > Plants > Roots > Rhizosphere > Soil ... | reverse complement strand
CCAAAAGCGGCCAAGGAGTGGTGGAAAAGCGGACATCCTTACGGGGATTCCACACAGGGCCTTTTTGTTTTTGGTGATGAACATCAGTGGGTCGAAAGACTCAGAGGACAAAGAAAAAGGGGCCGCAGCCCCTTTTTTGCTTTTCTGAATCTTGGCGTGTTTGGTCAGTCCGGCACCACCGCCGTGACCTCGATCTCGACCTTGGCGCGCGCCTCCACCAACGCCGCCACCTGCACGCACGTCATCGCCGGAAAGTTGCGCCCCATGGCGTCCCGATAGACCGGGCCGAGTTCGGCCAGGCGCGCGTTGTATTCGTCGCGGTCGGTGATGTACCAAGTCATCCGCACCATGTGCTCCGGCCCGGCGCCGGCCTCGCGCAGCACCTCGGCGATGTTGCGTAGCGCCTGGCCGCATTGGGCGATGAAGTCGTCGGTCTCGAACTGCTGCTGCCCGTTCCAGCCGATCTGGCCGCCGACGAAGATCTGCGTGCCGCGCGCGGCGATGCCGTTGGCGTAGCCCTTGGGCGGCAGCCAGCCGGCGGGTTGAAGAAGCTTGTTCATCATGATGTCTGTCTCAGTTTGAAGCGCTGGAGCTTGCCGGTTTCGGTGCGGGGCAGCACGTCGACGAACTCGATCTCGCGCGGGTACTTGTAGGGGGCGATGGTGGCTTTCACGTGGTCTTGCAGTGCCTTGCACAGCGCCGCGTCGCCGGTGTGGCCGGGCTTGAGCACGCAGTAGGCCTTGACGATCATGCCGCGGTCCTCGTCGGGCTTGCCGATGACGCCGCACTCGGCCACGGCGGGGTGCTGCAGCAGCGCGTCTTCGACCTCCGGGCCGCCGACGTTGTAGCCGGCGGTGATGATCATGTCGTCGGCGCGGGCCTGGTAGAAGAAGTAGCCATCGTCGTCCTGCATGAAGGCGTCGCCGGGATAGTTCCAGCCGTTCTTCACATACGCGGTCTGGCGCGCATCGTCGAAGTAGCGGCAGCCCACCGGCCCCTGGATCGCCAGCTTGCCGACGGTGCCGCGTGGCACCTCGTTGCCCTGGTCGTCGACCACCTTGGCGATGAAGCCGGGCACGGCCTTGCCGATCGCGCCGCGCTTGACCTCATGGCCTGCGGCCGAGATGTAGATGTGGAACACCTCGGTGCCGCCGATGCCGTCGAGCATCTCGATGCCGGTCGCGTCCTTCCACAACTGCCGCGTCGCATCGGGCAGCGCCTCGCCGGCGCTCACCGTGATGCGCAGGGTCGGCACACCGTATTGCTTGGCGAATGGCGCCATCTGCCGATAGAAGGTCGGCGCGGTGTAGACGATGGTCGCGCCGGTCTCGTTGATCAGCTTGACCATGCCTTCCGGCGTGTACGGGATGTCGGGGTAGTAGATCGACGAGCCCGCCCACATCGGGTAGATCAGCAGGCCGCCGAGCCCGAAGGTGAAGGCCAGCGGCGGTGAACCCATCACGATGTCGTCGCTGGTCGCCTTCAGGATGTGGCGCGGCCACGTCTCGCACATGGCGAGCACGTCGCGGTGCGTGGTGGCCGGCGCCTTGGGCTTGCCGGTGGTGCCCGATGTAAAGGCCAGCAGCGCGATGTCGTCCGCGGCGGTCGGGCATGCGATGAAGGCACCGCTCTTTTTCGCGGCCAGCGCCTCGAGCGCATCGGGTGCATCCGACTTGAAGGCGAGCACCTTCCGCAGCACCGGGTTTGCCTGCTGCGAGATGAGCATCTCGTCGAGGAGCTTCGCTTCGCACAGCGCGACCGCGGGTTTGGATTTCTCGACGACGTCGTTGAGTTCACGCGCGCGCAGCAACGGCATCGTCGCCACGGCGATGAGCCCGGCCTTCACGACGGCCAGCCATGCCAGCGCCATCGGGATCGAATTGCCGCCGCGCAGCAGCACGCGGTTGCCTGGCACGAGGCCGAGGTCCTCGGTCAGCACCTGCGCCATGCGGTTCACTTCCACCGCCGCCTGCGCATAGGTGAGCGTGCGCGTGGGCGAACGCAGCATCGGCTTGTCTGCAAAGCCTTTCGCCGCGGCCTTGTCGAGCAGTTCCTCGACCAGGTTCAACTGGTCCGGCAACTGCAACTCGGGCAGGTCGTATCGAAAGACCGGCAGCAGCTCAGGCGGCGGCAGCCCATCGTGGACGAAACGGTCGATTTGTGCGCTCAAGTTCTACTCCCGCAGGACGGATTTGCCGATGATCAATTGCTGGACTTCCGTCGCGCCTTCGTAGATGCGAAGCGCGCGGATGTCGCGGTAGAGACTCTCAACTTTCGTGCCCACTTGCACGCCGCTGCCGCCATGCATCTGCACGGCCATGTCGATCACGCGCTGTGCGTTTTCGGTGGCGCACATCTTGGCCATCGCCGCGGCTGCGGTGTAGTCGCCGAAAGGCTTGCCGATGCGCTCGCCTTCGTCGCGCATCCATGCGGCGCGGTACGTTAACAACGCAGCGCTGTCGATGAGTGCGGCCATCTCGCCGAGCTTCGCCTGCGTGAGCTGGAAGTCGGCCAGCGTCTGTCCGAACATGCGGCGCGACTTCGCGTGCGCGATGGCTTCGCTCAACGCCCGCCGCGCCATGCCGAGCGCCGCCGCTGCTACCGACGCGCGGAAGATGTCGAGCGTGCGCATCGCCAGCTTGAAGCCGCCGTTGAGTTCGCCGAGCTGTGCACCGTGCGGCACCACGCAGGCACCAAAGCGCAGCGTCGCGAGCGGATGCGGTGCCATCACCTGGATGTGCTCGCTGGTGTCGAGGCCACGGGCGTCCGCATCGACGATGAAGGCCGTGATGCCGCGCGTGCCGCCGGTGGGCTCTGTCTTCGCGAACACGCAGTAGAAGTCGGCGATGCCGCCGTTGCTGATCCACGTCTTCGCGCCGTCCAGGCGCCACGCCGTGCCGGTGTCGATGGCTTGCATCGCCATCGCGCCGACGTCGGAGCCGGCCTCGGGTTCGCTCAACGCGAAGGCCGCGATCTTGTCGCCGCGCGCGACCGCGCTCAGGTACTCTGCCTGCTGCGGCGCGCTGCCGGCCAGTGTGATCGCACCGCTGCCCAGTCCCTGCATCGCGAAAGCGAAGTCGGCCAGCGGCGAATGGAAGGCGAGCGTTTCGCGCAGCAGCACGAGTGCGCGCGAGTCGAGCTTCTCGAGCGCACCGCCGAACGCCGCAGGCACGCAGTAGCGCAACCATCCGCCGTCGCCGAGGCGCTTCACCCAGTCGCGGCACGCGGCGCGGTCGTCGCGCTCGTCCACGTCCTGCGCCGCGGTCCACGGCAGCAGGCCGTGGGCGAGTTCACGGTGCGCGTCGTCGAAGAAGGGCAGCGCGAGGTGCGCCGTCGAAGGGTCGACCTTGGATGCCGACATCGTCAGTCTCCGCCGAAGACCGGCTTCTGCTTCGACGAGAAGGCCTCGTAGGCGCGCATGAAGTCGGCGGTCTGCATGCAGATGGCCTGGGCCTGCGCCTCGGCCTCGATCGCCTGCTCGATGGTCATCGACCATTCCTGCGACAGCATCGTCTTCGTCATCCCGTGCGCAAAGGTCGGGCCGGCCGCGAGATCGCGTGCCATCTGCGTCGCCGCACCGAGCACCGCATCGCTCGGATGCAGCGCGTTGAAGAAGCCCCACGCCAGGCCTTCGTCGGCCGTCATCGACCGGCCGCTGAACAGCAGCTCCGATGCGCGGCCCTGGCCGATCATGCGCGGCAGCAGGGCGCAGGCGCCCATGTCCGCGCCGGCCAGACCAACGCGCGTGAACAGGAAGGCCGTGCGCGCGGCCGGTGTGCCGTAGCGGATGTCGCAGGCCAGCGCGATCATCGCGCCGGCGCCGGCGCAGATGCCGTCGATCGCGCCGATGATCGGCTGCGGGCACTGGCGGATCGCCTTCACCAGGTCGCCCGTCATGCGGGTGAACTCCAGCATCTCCGGCATGCTCATCTTCGTGAGCGGGCCGATGATCTCGTGCACGTCGCCGCCCGAGCAGAAGTTGCCGCCGGCGCCGGTGATGACCACCGCCTTCACGTCGTTGGCGAAATGCAGTGCGCGGAACAGGTCGCGCAGTTCGGCGTACGACTGGAAGGTCAGCGGGTTCTTGCGCTCGGGCCGGTTCAGCGTGACCGTGCCCACGCCGTCTTCGTAGGACCACTGGAAGTGCGTGGCCGTGTAGCCGGCCTTCGCCTCGAATTGCGCGTGCATGGGGTTGCCCGCGCCGATGTAGTGCTTCATGCCGTCTCCGTCGTTGTCGTGAAGGGGGTGGTGTGCTGCTTGACCTTGCCGAGCAGCTTGTGGAGTTGCGAGATCTCCTTGGCGTTGAGGCCGGCGAAGGCCTCGACGATCCAGGCTTCGTGCTGCTGCGCCATCTCATGAAAGAGCTTGCGGCCGCGCACGGTGAGGCGAACGCGCCAGGCGCGGCGGTCGCCCTCGACGTTGACACGCTCGACCAGTTCCTCGGCCACCAGCTGGTCGGTGATGCCGGTGACGTTGCCGCCGGTCACCATCATGCGGCGCGACAGCTCGTTCATCTTCAGGCCGTCGGGGGACCGCTCGAGCTGCGACATCAGGTCGAAGCGCGGCAGCGTGGTGGCGAACTGCTCGCGCAGGCCGTTGCGCACTTCCTTCTCGATGAGCTGGGTGCAGGTGAGCAGCCGCAGCCAGAGCCGCAGTTCGTCAGGGTGTTCGCTGTGGGCGCGGGCTTCGAGGTCCATTCAGCGCTCCTCTTCGCTTGCGACGTTCACCGGCACCGCCGCCATCGCCTGCTGCTTGGCGATCTCTCGGTACATCTGGTCGCGGCCTGCCGTGTATTGCTTGGGCCAGTCGACGTAGCGGCTCTGCAGCTTGGCGGCTTCGTGCAGCGTCCAGGCCGGGTCGGCCAGGTGCGGGCGCGCGACGGCGCACAGGTCGGCGCGGCCGGCCGCGATGATGCTGTTGGCCTGGTCGGCGTCGGTGATGGCGCCAACCGCGATGGTCGCAATGCCGACCTCGTTGCGGATGCGGTCCGCGAAGGGCGTCTGGTACATGCGGCCGTAGACGGGCTTCGCGGCGCGCGTGGTCTGGCCGGACGACACGTCGATGAAGTCGCTGCCGGCTTCCTTGAACAGGCGCGCGATCGCGACCGCATCGTCGTCGGTGTTGCCGCCGGGCGCCCAGTCGTGCGCCGAGATGCGCACGCTCATCGGCCGCTCGTCGGGCCAGGCCGCGCGCATCGCTGCAAACACTTCGAGCGGGTAGCGCGCGCGGGCTGCGATGTCGCCACCGTATTCGTCGGTGCGCTGGTTGGTGAGCGCGCTCAGGAAGGACGCCAGCACGTAGCCGTGCGCGCAATGCAGTTCGAGCCAGTCGAAGCCGGCCTCGGCCGCGCGCTGGGTCGACGCCACGAACTGGTCGCGCAGCCGGTCCATGTCGGCGCGAGTCATCGCGGTCGGCGTCTGGTTCTGCTCGCCATACGCCAGCGCGCTCGCGGCCATCAATGGCCAGTTGCCGGTAGGCAGCGGTTCGTCGGTGCCTTCCCAGCCGACCTGCGTGGAGCCCTTGGGGCCGCTGTGGCCGAGCTGCATGCCGATCTTCGCGCTGCTTTGCGTGTGCACGAAGTCGACGATGCGCTTGAAAGCCGCGCCCTGTTCGTCGGTGTAGAGGCCGGGGCAGCCCGGCGTGATGCGCCCCTCGGGCGTCGGGCTGGTCATCTCGACGAAGACGAGCGCCGCACCCCCCATGGCGCGTGCGCCCAGGTGCACCAGGTGAAAGTCCTGCGGCACACCGTCGACAGCGCTGTAGGTCGCCATCGGTGAGACGACGATGCGGTTCTTCAGTTCGAGACCGCGGACCTTGAACGGCGTGAGCATCGGCGGGATCGGCTTGCCGCCGGCCAGCCACTTCTCATAGCCGCCCAGCCATTTCGCGTCGCGCAGCCGCAGGTTCTCGTGGCTGATGCGCTGGCTGCGCGTGAGCATCGAATAGGCGAACTGCTCGATCTGCATGCCGGTGTAGCGCGAGACGTTCTCGAACCACTCGGTCGAATTGCGCGCGGCGTTCTGGATCTTCAGCACCTCGACGCTGCGGCGTGCCTCGTAGCCGGTCAGCACTTCGTCGATGCTGCCGCCGTGGCCGAACTCGTCGGCCAGGTCGATCGCATCTTCCAGGGCCAGCTTGGTGCCGGAGCCGATCGAGAAGTGGGCCGTGTGCGCCGCGTCGCCCATCAGCACGACCGGCACCGTTTTGCCTTCGATGTCGACGCGGTGCGTCCAGTGCTTGCAGATCACGCGCGGGAAGCGGATCCAGTTGGCCGAGCCGCGCAGGTGCGACGCATTGCTGATGAGCGAATGGCCCCCCAGGTACCTGGCGAACAGCTTCTCGCAGAAGGCGATGGCCTCGGGTTGCTCCATCTGGTCGAGGCCGTGCGCCTTCCAGACCTCTTCCGGCGTCTCGATGATGAAGGTCGAGGTCGTGTCGTCGAACTGGTAGGCGTGCGCCTGGAACCAGCCGTGCTCGGTCTCCTCGAAGGCGAAGGTGAAGGCGTCGAAGGTCTGGTGCGTGCCGAGCCAGACGAAGCGGCATTTGCGCAGGTCGATGTCGGGCTGGTAGACCTCGGCGTAGCGCGTGCGGATGCGGCTGTTGAGGCCGTCGCTGGCGATCACCAGGTCGGCCTGGTACTGGGCGGCCAGGGCCTGGTCGTCGGTGGCGTCGGTTTCGAAGACCAGGTTGACGCCCAGTTCGAGGCAGCGCTCCTGCAGGATGTTCAGCAGGCGCTTGCGGCCGATGCCGCAGAAGCCGTGGCCGCCGGAGCGCACCTGCCCGCCCTTGAAGAAGACCTGGATGTCGTCCCAATGGTGGAAGGACTCGCCGATCATCCGGGCCGTGCCGGCCTCGGCCACCTGGAGGTTGGCCAGCGTCTGGTCGCTCAGCACCACGCCCCAGCCGAAGGTGTCGAACGGGCGGTTGCGCTCGACCACGGTGATCTCGAGCTGGGGGTGTCGCGCCTTCATCAGCAGAGCGAAATACAGCCCCGCGGGGCCGCCGCCGATGCAGAGGATGCGCTGGAGTCCGGGTGCGAGGATATTCATGAATAAATAGTTTAGACATAAACATTCTGGTGTCAATGGGGACAGGGTCATCCGGACCGGTCGGTTGACGGGCGTCGCGGTGCTGGGAAAAATCATCGACATGGCCAGCCTGATACCCAAAATCGAATCCCAACTGGCGTCGCTGCCGGTTCCCATCGCGCTCCAGCTGCCTGACGGCAGGACCGTGTCGCAGCCCGGCTCGCGGGTGACGCTGGCCTTCACCGACTGGACCTCGCTCGCCAAGCTGGCCGCGCGACAGGTCGGGGCGATCGGCGAGGCCTACGTCGAGGGACGGGTGCAGATCGAAGGTGCCATGCGCGACCTGACCGATGCCGCAGCCGGCCTTCTGCCCGGCAACCCGGTCGAGACGGACACCGGCTGGTGGTCGCGCATGATGCGGCGGGCCAAGTCCCGCGGCTCGCACACGCTGGGCAAGGACGCCGCGCAGATCGAGTTCCATTACGACGTCTCCGATGATTTCTACGCGCTCTGGCTCGATGCGCGGCGCGTGTACTCCTGTGCCTACTACCGCACGCCCGATCTGGCGCTGGCCCAGGCCCAGGAAGCCAAGCTCGACCACATCTGCCGCAAGCTCATGCTCCAGCCCGGCGAGCGCTTCCTCGACATCGGCTCCGGCTGGGGCGGCCTGCTGCTGTGGGCGGCCGAGCATTACGGCGTCGACGCCACCGGCATCACGTTGTCGAAGAACCAGCATGCGCACGTCACGCGGCTCATCGAAGAGAAGGGTCTGCAGGGGCGGGTGCGTGTCGAGCTGCGCGACTATCGCGAACTCGACCCGGCCCAGCCTTTCGACAAGATCTCGTCGGTCGGGATGTTCGAGCACGTCGGCCGCGTCAACATGCCGACCTACTTCCAGCAGATCTACGCGCTGCTGGCGCCCGGCGGCCTGGTCATGAACCACGGCATCACCTCCGGCCGGCTCGACTACCAGCAACTGGGCGCCGGCATGGGCGACTTCATCGAGAAGTACATCTTCCCGGGCGGTGAGCTGCTGCACGTGACGCAGGTGCTGCGCGACATGGCCGGCGCCGGGCTGGAGATGGTCGACACCGAGAACCTGCGGCCGCACTATGCGCGCACGCTGTGGGCCTGGTCGGACGCGCTGGAAGCGCAGCTCGACGAGGCGCGCGCCGTGCTCCGCCGCACCAGCGGCGACGACGCGCGCGCCGAGCGCATCCTGCGGGCCTACCGGCTGTACCTGGCCGGTTCGGCGATGAGTTTCGAGCGCGGGTGGATCTCGCTGCACCAGATGCTGGCGACGCGACCGGACGGCGATGTGGCCAAGGGCCCGATGCGCGGTGCGCAATCGGTGTACCCTTTCGCCCGAGACTTCATCTACAAGTAAACAACATGCTCTACCGCTTCAAATCGCAGGCTACCGCCGATGTCGTGATGCTCGAACCCAACGCGCGCCAGTTGCTGGACATCATCGGCAAGGCTCCCGGCCCACAGGGCATCATCACCAGCGAACAGATCCCTGCGGCCGTTTCGGCCCTCGAAGCCGCGGTCGGCCGCGAGCACGAACAGCACCGCCACAACGGCGATGCGTTCGCCGCCGAGAACCATGAAGAAACCGCCGAGCGCGAGCATGTCGCGCTGCACCAGCGGGCCGCCCCGCTGATCGACATGCTCAAGCGCTCCGCCGCCGAGGGCAAGGACGTCGTCTGGGGCGTCTGACCTCAGTCGACCTTGGCGCCGGAGTCCTTCACCACCTTCGCCCACTTCGCGTGCTCGCGCTCGATGTGCTTGGCGAACTCGGCGGGTGAGTTTCCGCTGGGGATGGCGCCCTGGGCGAGGAGCTTTTCCTGCATCGCCGGCGTGCCGAGCGACTTGGCCACTTCCTGCTGGATGCGGTTGACGATCTCGGGCGGGGTGCCGGCCGGCGCCAGCAGGCCGAACCATGAGCTGGCCTCGAAGCCCTTGAGCTGAGGGCCGCCGGCTTCTTCCACCGTCGGCACATTGGGCAGCGCCGGCGATCGCTTCGAGCTGGTCACGGCCAACGCCACGAGCTTGCCGCCCTTGATCTGCTGCATCGACGACGGCAGGTTGTCGAACATCACGTCGGCGTTGCCGCCGACCATGTCCATCAGGGCCGGGCCCGAGCCCTTGTACGGGATGTGCGTCATGAAGCTGCCCGTCATGCTCTTGAACAGCTCGCCGGCCAGGTGGATCGAGGTGCCGCTGCCGCTGGACGCCATGTTGAGCTTGCCCGGGTTGGCCTTGGCGTACTTGATGAAGTCCTGGACGTTGTGGATGTTCAGTTCCTTCGCCTTGTCGGTGTTCATTTCCATCACGTTCGGCACGGCGGCCACCAGCGTGATCGGCACGAAATCCTTGATCGGGTCGAAGGGCAGCTTGGGGTAGAGCGCGCGGTTGATGCCGTGCGTGCCCACGGTGCCCATCAGCAGCGTGTAGCCGTCGTTCGGCGCCTTGGCGACGATGTCGCTGCCCACGTTGCCGCCGGCGCCCGCGCGGTTGTCGACGATGAACTGCTGGCCCAGCGCCTTCGAGAGTTCGGGCGCCATCGCGCGCGCGAGGATGTCGGTGGTGCCGCCGGCCGCGAAGGGCACGACGATGCGCACCGGCTTGTTGGGCCAGGCGCCCTGCGCCCAGGTGGGCGCGGACAGCAGGAGAAGGGCGCCGGCCGCGGTAGCGGAAAGGACGGCGCGGCGGGAGCGACGGGTGGAAAAGTTCATCCCGGGGTTGTACAGGCGAAGCCCGGCGCGGTGTCGCAGGTAAAACCCCCGTTCAGAAAAGCGCCGCGATGCCGATAACGTCAGTCGACCAGCCGGCGCGCTGCCGCCGAGATTGCCTCGGCGCCGACGCGCGACTGCGCCTCCAGCACCGCCGCGTAGCCGACCGGAATGCGGGGCGCCCCGAGCCGCGCGATGCGGCAGCCGGTGGCCTCGGCGGCTGTGGCCGCGATCTCGGCGCCGAAGCCGGCCGCCTGCACCGCCTCGTGCACGACCAGCAGGCGCCGCGTCCGGCCGCAGGATTCGAGCACCGTGTCGCGGTCCCACGGCCATAGCGTGCGCAGGTCGATCAGGTCGACCGCGATGCCCTGGTCGGCCAGGGCTTCGCAGGCCTCGGCGCAGGCGTGCACCTGCTTGCCCCAGCTCACCAGCGTCAGCGCGTTGCCTTTGCGCAGCTGCGCGGCCTGTCCCAGCGGGATCGTGACCGTTTCGTCGACCGGTCCGCGCAGGCCCCACAGCGCCTTGTGCTCGATGTAGACGACCGGGTCGCCGCACTGCATCGCCGCGCGCAACAGGCCGTGGTTGTCCTGCGGCGTCGACGGGCTCACCACCACCAGGCCCGGCATGTGCGCGAACCAGGCTTCGAGCGACTGCGAATGCTGAGCGGCCGAGGCGTCCCAGATGCCGCCCGGCATGCGCGCGACCAGCGGCACACGGCCCTGGCCGCCGAACATGAAGCGGTTCTTGGCGGCCTGGTTGACCAGTTCGTCCATGCCGCACAGCGCGAAGTCGACCACGCGCATCTCGACCACCGGCCGCAGGCCGGCCAGCGCCATGCCGACGCCGGCACCCATGATCGCCGCCTCGCTGATCGGGGTGTCGATCACGCGCTGGTCGCCGAAGCGCTGCTGCAGGCCCTTGTACTGGCCGAAGATGCCGCCGCGGCCGACGTCCTCGCCGATCACGACCACGTTCGGGTCGGCTTCCATCTCGCGCTGCACCGCGAGCGCGGCGGCTTCGGCGTAACTCATGTCGACAGGAGAGGGCGTCAGTGCCATTGGCCGGCTCCGGTGGTCTGGACATCGGTGAAGGCAGTGGCGGCGTCGGGCCAGGGCGCTTCGGCGGCAGCCACCAGTGCGGCCTCGACTTCCGCATGCGCATCGGCATCGGTGCTGTCGAGGGCCGCCGCTGCGATGCCTGCACGCAGGCAGGCGGCTCGCGCCCGGGCGATCGGGTCGGTGTCCAGCGCGGCGGTCAGTTCGGCCGGGTCGCGGTAGCCCGCGAGGTCGACCGACACGTGGCCCTTCACCCGGTAGGTCAGCGCGTGCAGCAGGCGCGGTCCGCTGCCGCTGCGCACCGCGTCCACCAGCCGCGCCGCGGCGGCGTGCACCGCGAACACGTCGTTGCCGTCGACCTGGGTGGCGGCGATGCCGAGCGCCTCGGCGCGGGCCGATGCGCCGTCGCCGGCCGTCATCGGGCCGCTCGCGGTGGTGGCGCTCCAGCGGTTGTCCTCGCAGACGAAGAGCACCGGCAGGCCGTACACCTGCGCCCAGTTGAGCGATTCCAGGAACGGCCCGCGGTTGATCGCGCCGTCGCCGAAGAAGCACACGGTGATCGCCTCCTTCTTCTGAAGCTTCTGCGCATGCGCTGCGCCGACCGCGATCGGCAGCCCAGCCGCCACCACGCCATTGGCGCCCAGCATGCCGACCGAGAAATCGGCGATGTGCATCGAACCGCCCTTACCGCCGTTGAAGCCGGTCGCCTTGCCGAAGAGCTCGGCCATCATGCGGCCCAGGTCGGCGCCCTTCGCCAGCGTGTGGCCGTGGCCGCGATGCGTCGAGGTGAGGTAGTCGGCCGGCTTCAGGTGGATGCACACGCCAGCGGGCACGGCCTCCTGCCCGGTCGACAGGTGCAGCGGCCCGCGCACCCGCACGCTGCCGGTGGCCTGCTGGCCGTAGGCGCTGACGCCGCCCTGGCTCGCGATCTCTGCGGCGTTCTCGAAGGCACGGATGCGCGCCATGGTGCGGTAGAGCGCCAGCGCGCGCTCCGCCGGCGGAAAGTTCAGGTCCATCTCGTCGTGTCTCCAGCGCGTCTTCTGGCGAGGCGCGACCCGACGATCGTAGCGAAGCCTGCGCTTTCGACCCTGAGGGCTAACCTCCAGGCGCGCGGCCCTTGGCGCTCGCACCTTGCCGAAGCTGACGGTAGAGCGTCCCCCGCGACACGCCGAGCTGCCGCGCCGCCTGCGAGATGTTCCCGCCCTGCGCATCGAGCGTGTCCTCGATCAGCTTGCGGTAGTGTGCGCGCAGCGTCTCGGATGGGGCCGACGACGGTGCCGGGGATGCGGCACGGGTCTCGGGCACGGCGGCGTCGGGCGGGGATCGCGTGGGCGCGTCGCCCGCGGCCGAGGTCGAGGTCGAAGATGGGCCGGTGATCACCGCATGCCGGAAGTCCGTGCCGTCGGTCGATGGCAGCGTGGCCTGCATCCACACGCCGAGCCCGCTCGGCAGGCGTACCGTCAGCGCCGCAGCGCTGCGGCCCATGCGCAGCAGGCTGGGCAGGTCGTGGCCGAGCATCCGTTCGACGGTGCGTGCCGCGTCGTCGTCGGGCAGGCCGCCGAGCAGGCGCGCGGCGGCGTCGTTGAGCCACGCCACGCGCCCGTCCGACGACACGCCGGCCAGCGCCTCCAGCGGCGTGCCGAGCAGCGCCGGGTGTGCCTGGAAGCACAGGACCAGCTGCTCGCGCGACTGCGCCTGCATCAGCCGGTTCTCGATGGTGGTCGCATACAGGCTCACCATCGCGGCGGCATCGAAGCCGAAGCGCTGCTGCTCCACGGTGAGGTCGAGCACGCCGGCCAGCTGCCCCCGCACATCACGGATCGGCGCCGCCGCGCACTGCATGTCCTTGAGCGCATCGAAGTAGTGCTCGGCACCGTGGACCGTGCAGGCCTTGCCGGTCTGGGCGACGATGCCCGGCGCCGTGGTGCCGACCAGCCCCTCGGCGATGTTGACGCCCACGCGCGACGTGGCGCGCAGCAAGGGCTGGTGCGCGGCCATGGGGTGGTGCGTGGCATGCAGCACCACGCCATCGCGATCGGTCAGGATCACGCGGCAGTCGGTGCCTGCGAGCGTGCCCTCCATCGAGAATAGGTCGGGCCCGGCTGCGTCGATCAGCGCCCGGTTGCGCTGCAGTACCGATTGCCGGCGGCTCGGCGTGACCGGGTCGAAAGGGACGATGCGCGTCGTGTCGCGGTGCAGGCGGCTGCAACGCATCCAGGACTGGATGACCTCTTCGCCCACCAGGCCCGACGGGCGGATGCCCTCCTCGAAGAAGCGGTGCCGAGCCAGCGCCGTCCGCTGGACGACGGTGTTGGGGAAGAGCTGGCGCGGAGGGGCGTCTGACGTGGACGTTCGGTGGGCCATGGGCGCTGCCTGCGGTGATGGCGACCTGCCGACTGTGTTCCGCAATGGAACAGTCGCGGGGCCGGGAAATCCCGAGGGTGAACAAAGCGCGGCGCGGGAACATCCTTCGCACGAGAACACCAACGGAGACGACACGATGAGAAGAATCACCGGCGCCATCGCGCTCGGCGCGTGGCTGTGCGCGGGCCTTGCCTTTCCCGCGCACGCGCAACCCGCCGCCAAGGTCGACAGCACCTTCATCCGGCAGAACGCGGCGAAGACGCCCGAATGGCCCAGCTATGGCCTCGACTACGCGGAGACCCGCTTCAGCCGACTCGACCAGGTCAACACGGCCAACGTGAAGGACCTGGGCCTCGTCTGGTCGTACGACCTCGAATCGACGCGCGGGGTGGAGGCCACGCCGCTGGTGGTCGACGGCGTGATGTACGTGACCGCGTCCTGGAGCGTGGTGCACGCCATCGACGTGCGCACCGGCCGCCGGCTCTGGACCTTCGATCCGCAGGTCGACAAGTCCAAGGGCTTCCGCGGCTGCTGCGACGTCGTGAACCGCGGCGTGGCGCTGTACCAAGGCCGGGTCTACGTGGCGGCGTACGACGGCAGGCTGATCGCGCTCGACGCGGCCACCGGGCAGAAGGTCTGGGAGAAGAACACGATCGAAGGCCAGAAGGGCAGCTACACCATCACCGGCGCGCCGCGCGTCTTCAAGGGCAAGGTCATCATCGGCAACGGCGGCGCCGAATATGGCGTGCGTGGCTACGTCACGGCCTACGACGCGAAGACCGGCGACCAGAAATGGCGCTGGTTCGTGGTGCCGGGCGATCCGAGCAAGCCTTTCGAGGACGAGTCCATGGCGCGCGCCGCCAAGACCTGGGACCCGAGCGGCAAGTACTGGGAGGCAGGCGGCGGCGGTACCGCCTGGGACAGTTTCGCCTTCGACCCCGAGCTCAACCTGATGTACGTGGGCACCGGCAACGGCTCGCCCTGGGCACGCAGCAAGCGAAGCCCGAGCGGCGGCGACAACCTCTACCTGGGCTCGGTGGTGGCCCTGAACCCCGACACCGGAAAGTACGTGTGGCACTACCAGGAGACCCCCGGGGACAACTGGGACTACACCTCCACCCAGTCGATGATCCTGGCCAACGTCAAGCTCGGCGGCAAGTCGCGCAAGGTGCTGCTGCACGCACCGAAGAACGGATTCTTCTTCGTCATCGACCGCACCAACGGCAAGTTCATCTCGGCCAAGAATTTCGTCGAAGTGAACTGGGCCACGGGCTACGACACCAACGGCCGGCCGATCGAGATCGCCGCCGCGCGCCAGAATGAAAAGCCCGGCGACAGCATCCCGGGCCCCTTCGGCGCGCACAACTGGCACCCGATGTCGTTCAACCCGCAGAC
>Ga0070669_100002050_pt1 | contig 14578 bp, 10 predicted proteins | sample KBSS53metaG_FD_64680 | JGI IMG/M metagenome (GOLD analysis project Ga0070669, IMG submission 64680) | Switchgrass rhizosphere microbial communities from Kellogg Biological Station, Michigan, USA - KBS S5-3 metaG | ecosystem: Host-associated > Plants > Roots > Rhizosphere > Soil ... | reverse complement strand
CTTGCGCCACCACCAGCGTCTGACGGATGCGCGCCCGCCGTGGCGAGGCCGTCAACTGGCCCGCGGATTCCTTGAGGGCCGCCCCGACGGACGACATCGAGCCCTGCAGCGCCGGCACCAGCCCGAATACGAGGACGCTGGCGCCGGTCATGATCAGCGCGAACACGACGACCGGCAGATCGAGCGTTGGATTCATCTCGATCGGAAGCGGCGCGGGCGGGATGAAGAGCCGCACGAGATCCTTGGTCCAGTACGACATGACGATGCCGCACAGGCCGCCGGCGAGCGCGAGCAGCGTGCTTTCCGTGAGCAGCTGCTGCACGAGGCGGCTCCGGCTGGCGCCCAGTGTCAGCCGGACGGCGGTTTCGCGTTGCCGGCTCGCCGCCCTGGCGAGCAGCAGATTCGCGACGTTGGCGCACGCGATCAGGAGGACGACGCCGGCGACGACCTGCTGGATGACCATGACGGCGACGACGGCAGGTCCGCCGCTATTCGGCGCGCGCCACAGCTCGGAGAGCTTCAAGCCGCGCCCTTTGTCGTCGGCATACGTGTCCGCCAGATTGCGTGCGATCACATCGAAATCGGCTTGGGCGCGGGCGATGGAGGCGCCCGGCTTGAGCCTCACCATCGCTTCGAGCCAGGAGTTGCCGCGGACGCCGAGGCGGTTGCCGCCGCTGGTGACCGACGGCTGCATCGCCATCGGCACCCAGAGATCCAGGTTCAGATACGGTTCGGTGCCGCGGAAGTCCGGCGGCGCGATGCCGATCACCGTGTAGGCGACGCCGTTCAACGTCACCGTGCGGCCGACGATGGACGGGTTGCCGCCGAAGCGGCGCTGCCAGAAACTGTCGCTGATGACCACGACCGGATGTCCGTTGGGCGTGGTGTCTTCCTCGGGCAGGAACGCGCGGCCAAGTGCCGGCCGGACGCCAAGCGCGCTGAAGAAGTTGCCGCTCACCAGCTGACCGAAAGTGCGCTGCGGATCGCCGCCGTTGGTCCGGAGGCTCATCGGCGCGAGCGTAAAGACGATCAGGTCCTCCACGCTGTCGGGCCGCCGCTCCCGCAGATCGAGAAAGTAGGGATACGAAACGCTGAGATCGACGCGGGAGCGCGTGGTGCCGTTCAGCGCGACGAGCCGGCCGCCGTCGGGGACGCCGCGGATTTGCCGCTGCAGCATGACCTGCGTCCAGCTGAACATCGTCACGTTGGCGCCGATGCCGAGTCCGAGCGTGAGCACCGCGACGAGGGCGAAAGCCGGCTGGCGTACCATGAGCCGCCAGCCGTAACGGATGTCCTGGGTGATCATCTCGATTCTCCTGACGTGCATCCGCAACCAGAACGCATGGCGCAGCGCGCCGGCGACGCGCGCGACCAGTCCCGCCCGCGCGCCGATCCCCGATTGGCGGCGCTCCATCCATCGCCACTCGTGCGACAGGTCCGCGCGCCATTGCCGCCGCCATTCCTTCCGCCGCGAAGGCGGCGCCAGCCAGCGTCCGGCGTTGATGACGGCGAGCAGGAACTTCAGCATCTCGCAGTGAACCTTCAACCTTGAGACTTGAGAGTTCTCAAGCCGGCGAGAGATACCGGCTTGAGGTTCTTGTACCGCGTCAGCGCCGCGGCGAGCGCCGTGGCTCCTGGCGCGGTGAGGTCGAAGTAGCGGCGCGGCGGACGCTTGTCGCGGCGGGCGATCTTCGCGTCCTCCCAGCGGGACGTCAGGTAACCGAGCGACTCGAGCTTGTCGAGCGTGGGGTAGACGCTGCCGGACGTGAGACCGGTGGCGTCGATGATGTCGAAGCCGAACCGGTTGCCGTCGGCAATCGCATGGAGCACCGAGACCTGACCGAACGAGAGGGGAGCGGGTTTGCGCATACCTATCTTTACTACCAACCTATGTTGGCAGTCTAGATAGACGTGCGAGCGCGGTGCGAAGTTCCGTCGGGCTCAGCGTTCGGCACTACTCGTGTTTTTCGGGGCCTCGAGATACCGACGCCACCACTTCAGCTCCTCCTGGTACCGGTGGACCATATTCCATGGGCTCCAGCCGCCGTGGTACGAGTCGGGATACCGCACCATCCGAGCCGGGACGCGCAGCTTCCGGAGCGCGGTGTACATCTGCTCCGCCTCCTCGATCGGCACGCGATGGTCCGATTCGCCATCGAGGAACATCGTCGGCGTCTTGATGTTCGTGACGTACTCGATCGGCGACTGCTTGCGCAGGATTTCGCGCGCTTTGGGATCCCAGGGCGGACCCGTGAACTCGCTCTCCTTCGTGCGCGGGATGTCGGCCGTGCCGTAGTCGCTGATCCAGTTCGAGATCCCCGCGCCCGAGATCGCCGCCGCGAACCGCGTGGTGTGGCCGATCACCCAGTTGGTCAGAAAGCCGCCGTAGGAATAACCCGTGACGCCCATCCGCCGCTCGTCGACGTTGTACTTCGTCTTCGCGTAGTCGACGCCGGCCATGACATCCTCGAAGTCGAGGTTGCCCCAGCCGCCCCACGTCGCCCACAGGAATTTCTCGCCGTAGTTGGTCGAGCCGCGCGGGTTCGTGTAGACGACCAGGTATCCGTTCGCGGCGAACAACTGGAACTCGAACGAGAAGTCGTTGCCGTACGCGCCGTGCGGTCCGCCGTGCATGGCCAGAATCAGCGGCCAGGCGCGCGAAGGGTCGTAGCCGCGCGGTTTCAGCACCCACCCTTCGATCCGCGTCCCGTCCTTGCTCGGGTAGAGAATCCGGTCCGCGCTCGCCGCTTCGATGTCCTTCAGGAATTCGTCGTTGAAGGTGGTCAGCTTCTTCTCGCCGCGGCCGTCGATGCCGGACACGAAGAGCTCCTCGGGATGGGCGCTGTCGCCGGCGATATACGCCATGGCGTCCCACCGGGCGGACGGCGTGAAGTTCGCGAGGTGACGTTCGCCTGTCGTGATCTGCTCGACGCGCGGCGAGTTGGTCGCGACCCGGAACAGGTGATCGCTGCCGCCGATGCCCGCCGCGAAATAGACGAACCGGCCGTCCGGACTGAACGCTGGCGGTCCCGGCAGCAGATCCCAGTCGGCGGTCAGATTCTTCGGCGCTCCGCCGCCGGCCGCGAACAACGCGACGTCGGTCGGCGCGCCGTGCATCTGCTTCGACGCGATCACCGCGCTCAGCCCCAGCTCGCGCCGTGCCACGAGGCTCCTGCCGTCCGGCGACCACGCCGGAGAGTTGTGGTCGTATCCGTCGTTGGTCAGCCGCTTGACCGTGCCGTCGATCGTCACGGTCCAGAGATCCGCGCGCGCATAGATGTACTCGTCGCGCTGGAACTCGTTGGCGACGAAGGCGAGCGCACCGCTGTCGGGCCGCCACGCGACGCCGCTCACGTTGACCGTCGTCCGCGTCAATTGCCTCGGCTCGCCACCCGCGCGCGGGACGATGAACAACTCCTCCGGCGGAGTCGCATCCGGATCGCGCGGGTCCGGCAGATAGCCCCGCTGGTCGAACCGGTAGTTGAGCCATTCGTACGCCTTGCCCTTGAACCGTTCGTTGATCAGGCGCTCGGCGTCGTTTGCGTACTGAGGCGTCTTCGGCTTCGCGATGCGCTTGGTGAACGCAATCCACTTGTTGTCCGGACTGAAGATCGGCGTCCCTTCGACGCCGCGAATCTGCACCGGCGCGTCGTCCAGCCGATCGGCGCGAAGGAACCAGATCGATCCGCCGCTGTCGTCCGACGCCGGTGCGCCGCGGCGTCGGCCCGAGAACGCCAGCAGCGCGCCATCCGGGCTCCATCGCGGCCCCGATGCGTTCATGGCGGGATCCGACACGCGGCGGGCGGGGGCGCTGCCATCGGCCGGCACGATCCACAACTCGCCTTGCCGACGGTTCTCGGCCTCGACGATCGCGCTGCGGATGAAGGCGACCCATCGCCCGTCGGGCGACATCGCCGGCGCCTGTACGCCGACGATGCGGTAGTAGTCCTCGACGGCAAGAGGACGTGCGCCGGCGTTCACCGCGAGCAGTGTTGCGGCGACGATCAGGAGCGTTCTTCGCATGGTGTTCTCCGATTAACGCAATACCGGTTTGTCGAGCGAGTCCCAGCCGTACGCCGCGGCGACGCGGTCTTCGATCGCGTTGATCACGGGCCGTCCGCTGTCGCTGTTGGTCATGATGGCGACGCCGTACCCTTTGAGGCGGTGCGCGAGAAGGTCGCACTGAAAGCCCCAGTTCGAGCCGCCGTGCGCGAAATACCAGCCTTCGCCCTTCTTGGCAATCGCCAGGCCCACGGCGAAGTCGCCGACGCCGACCGGCGTCAACATCTCGCGGACCATGGACTGATTGAGCACACGGGCCGAGCGGCCGAGCGAAGCCTTTTGGATTTCAATGGCGAACTTCGCGAGATCGGTCGGTGTCGTCCACAGACCGGCCGCGGCCAGCTCGGGATAGACATGCCACTTCGTATCCATCGCGCGGCCGCCGCCGTTGTGGGCACGCGTCGCATGGCGATCGCGCTCGGACGACAGCGGCTGTTCGAAGGTGCTGTGCGTCATGCCAATCGGACCGAGGACCAGACTCTGCACGATCTCGGGAAACGGCTTGCCCAAGGCGTCCATCAGCGCGAGCTGCATCAGTGTGACGCCGCCGCCCGAATACTTGGCGGCGCGGAACGGCTCGCGCTCCATCAGCACCGGGCCGACATTCGACGGCTTGCTGCCGTTCAGAATCTCGACGATGGTCGGCCGCGCCGCGGAGGGGTGATAGCCGGGGAAGCCGAAACCGTCGCCCAGACCGGAGGTGTGGCTCATCAACGCGCGCGGGGTGACGGGCTGGCGGCGCGTGAACTCGCCGGCCGGCAGTTTCCATGATTTCAGAATCGTGTTGATGTCGGCGTCGAGCGAGAAGCTCCCGTCCTGAACCGCCCGGAGTGCAGCCATCGCGGAGACCGGCTTGCTGATCGATGCCGCCTGGAACAGCGCGTCGGCGTCGACCCGGGCGCCGGATTCCACGTCTGCCACGCCGTATCCCTTCGCCCAATGGATCTCGAAATCGCGGATGACGGCGACGCCGACACCTGGTACGTGAAACCGGTCCATCAGCTGCTGGAGCGTGAGCGGGTCCAGCCCTTGGCGGTTGGGCGACTGTGCGCCTTCGATGCGCGCCATCATGGCGGCGGGCGAGCTGTCGTCGGCGCCGGTGTGCACGGCGGTGGCCGCCGCGATCAGCATGAGCGACGCTATGACCCTTCGCATGCGGCGGATTGTATCGAAACTTCCCTGGCTCGCCGACGTCTAAGTCCGAGATGGACACCCTGCTTCAGGACCTTCGCTATGCCGCCAGAACGCTGGTGAAGAATCCCGGCTTTGCCGCGCTCACCATCGCCTGCCTGGCGCTCGGCATCGGCGTGAACAGCACGATCTTCAGCGTGGTGGACACGGTGGCGATCAGGCCGTTGCCGTTCCGCGAGCCCGAGCGTCTGGTCTCGCTGCACACGACGCATCAGGTCAACGGGATCGATCGCGGCGCGGTGTCGTACCTCGACGTGCAGGACTGGAAGGCGCGCACCCGATCGTTTGCCGACATCGCCACCGTCACCGGGCGGAGCCTCACGCTGTCGGACAGCGAGGAGCCGGAACGTTTCAACGGCTCCACCATCAGCTGGAACATGTTTCCGATGATCGGGGTGCAGCCGATCCTCGGCCGCCAGATTCGACCGGAAGAGGATCGGCCTGGCGCCGCGGGCGTGCTTCTCCTGAGCCACGGTGTCTGGCAGCGCCGTTACGCGGCCGATCCCTCGGTCGTCGGCCGCACCGTCACCGTCAACGGTCAGCCGCATACCATCATCGGCGTCATGCCGCCGCGCTTTCAGTTTCCGGAACAGGCCCAGCTCTGGATTGCGCAGGCGCCGATCGAGTTCAACAGCCCGCGGACGGCGAGAAACCTCCAGGTGATGGCGCGGATGAAGCCGGGCGTCTCACTCGAAGAGGCGCGGCGCGACATCGCCACGGTCGGGTCGCAACTGTCAGGTGAGCAGCGCGACGATCAGGGATGGGGGGCGACCGCGCGTACGCTGCGCGACGACATGGTGCCCGACAACATCAGGCTCGTCGTCTTCACGATGATGGGCGCGGTCAGCCTGGTGCTGCTGATCGCGTGCGCCAATGTCGCCAACCTGCTGCTGTCGCGGGCGACGGTTCGTCAGCGCGAAATTGCGGTTCGCTCCGCGCTCGGGGCCGGCCGCGGCCGCATCGTCCGGCAGCTGCTCACCGAGAGCGTCCTGATCGCGATCGCCGCCGCTCCGCTCGGCGTCGCGGTCGCCTATGTCGGACTGCAATGGCTCACCGCGTCGATTCCGCCCAACAACCAGGCGCCGTACTACATCGACTGGAGCATGAACCCTCGTGTCATCGTGTACACCGGCGCCGTCGCCCTGTTGACCGGTCTCATCTTTGGTCTGGCGCCGGCGTTCCAGGCCGCGAAAACGAACCTGCAGGATTCGCTGAAGGATGGTGGACGCGGCAGCGCGGGCGGGGCGCGGAGCCGCCTTCGCAGTGCGCTCGTCGTCCTCGAAATCGCGCTGTCGCTCGTCTTGCTCGTCGGCGCATCGCTCTTCGTCCGCAGCTTCCTGAACCTGCAGGACGCCCGCGCCGGCATCGACACCGCGCCGCTGATGACGCTGCGGTTCTACATGCCGGGCGATCAGTACGAGCCTCCCGACGCGATGATCCGCCGCGTCGACGACATCGTCCGCCGCGTCGAAGCGCTGCCCGGCGTCGCGTCGGCGATGGCCTCCAACATGGTTCCGCTCGCCAGCGGCGGATCGGGCGGCGCGGTCGTCCCGGAAGGCGTGGCGTTCGCTGAGGGCCAGGAGCCCAACGTCTCGTACTTCGGCGTGACGCCTCATCTGCTGAAGACGCTCAACGTGCCGCTGGTCGCCGGACGCGACTTCACCGACGCTGAAGGGCAGGGTCGATCGGCCGTCGCGATCGTCAACGGCGTATTTGCCAAACGGCTGTGGCCGAACCGTACCGATGTGGTCGGCCAGCGCTTCCGCCGCCTCGAGGACAAGCAGCCGGAGTGGATCACGGTGATTGGCGTGGTCGGCGACTTCCGCCTGTTCTCGGTCCGGGACGGCAAGCCGTCGCCGTATGCCTTCATCTCGTATCCCTACGAGCCAACCCGCAACACCGGGCTGACGATTCGCGTGGCCGGCGGATCGCCCGCCGCGATCACGGCGGCGGTTCGCCAGGAGATCCGCAAATCCGATCCAACGCTGCCGCTCTTCAACCTCCAGACCGGCGAAGAGGTGCGTCTCAACTCGTTCTGGCAGTACCGGCTGTTCGGGTGGATGTTCGGCATCTTCGGCGCCGTGGCGCTGCTGCTCGCGTCGATCGGCGTCTACGGCGTGCTCTCGTACGCGGTGTCGCAGCGGACGCAGGAGATCGGCGTGCGAATGGCGCTCGGCGCCAGCCGGCAGAACGTGTTCGCGCTCGTCGTCAGCCACGGCGCGCGGCTCGCCGCGGCCGGCATCGTGTGCGGCGTGCTGGGCGCGTTCGGGGTGACGCGCGTCGTCACCAGTCTGCTCTACAACGTGACGGCGACCGATCCGCTCAGCTACATCGGTACCGCCGTGTTCCTCGCGGTCGTGGCCCTGCTCGCCAGCTACATCCCCGCGCGGCGCGCGACGGGTGTCGACCCGATGATCGCGCTGCGCGCCGAATGAGCAAGTCTCAAGTCTCAACTCTCAGTGACACTGAGACTTGAAACTTGAAACTTGAGACTTGAAGCCGGCGGGGGCGGGCTAAGATCGAAACGTGGTGCGCCCCGCCGCGGTAATCTTCGACTTCGACGGCATCATCCTCGACAGCGAAACGCCCGAGTTCGAATCGCACCGGCGCATTTACGAGCAATGGGGTGTCGAGCTGACCCGTGAGGAGTGGTGCGGCCAGATCGGCATCTTTTCCGACGGGCTCGAGGCGCGCTGGCACACCGCGCTCTGCGAGCGCTCGCCGCGGCCGCCGGATCGCGAGACGTTCGAGCGCGAGAAACGGCGCATCTTCCTGGAGCTCGTGCCGCGCGAGCCGATGCGGGGCATCCGCGACCTCTTGAACGCCCTCGCCGCCGCCGGTATCCCGCTCGCCGTCGCCTCGTCCGGGCCGGCGCGCTGGGTCACGCCCGGCATCGAACGCCTGGGCCTGTCGCCGCTCTTCGGCGCCATTGTCACAGGCAATGACGTCGTCCAGAGAAAACCGGCGCCCGACGGGTATCTCGAGGCGGCCCGGCGGCTGGGCGCCGATCCCACGCGATCCGTGGCGATCGAGGATTCGAACCCGGGGATCGTCGCCGCGCGGGCGGCTGGCATGAAGACGGTCGCCATTCCTCACCCGTTGACTGAGGGACATGACCTGACCGGCGCCGACCTCCGCGTCGCGCACGCCGGCGAGCTGACGGTCGCGCGATTGGCTACACTGTGGCCATGATCAGACACAGTGCGCTCGCGGCAGCGGTCCTGCTTTGCATCGTGACGCGGGGCGAGGCGCAATCCGGAAAGGCCGATGGCCCCACGTATCGCGCCCCTGGCGGCACCACCCTGAAGCTCTTCCTCGACGAAACGAATGTCGGTTCCGAGGTGACGCTCGGCGAAATCACATTTCCGCCGAACAGCGACTCCGGCGATCACAAGCACGGCGCGATCGAGATGTTCTACATCGTGTCCGGCGAGCTCGATCACGTCGTCAACGGCAAGAGCCACGTCCTCAAGCCAGGCATGACCGGCTACGTAAAGCCGCCCGATTCGGTCCGGCACAAGACGGGACCGGCGGGCGCGAAAGCCGTGGTCGTCTGGGTGCCCGGAGAAGAGGGCAAGAAGATCGCCGCCCGCTGGAAGGCAGAGCCCTAGCGAGCGAGAGCTCGCTAGGCTCTGTCACGCCGTAGCCCGAAGGGCGAAGGCGGACGGACCGACATACAATAAAGCGAGGCGCTATGAGCGACGACCAACGAACGGCCGCCGCGTCCCCGCCCCTCGACTTCATCCGCGCCATCGTGGACGAGGATCTCGCGTCCGGGAAGCACCATGGACGCGTGGCGACGCGGTTTCCGCCTGAACCGAACGGCTATCTTCACATCGGACACGCGAAGTCCATCTGCCTGAACTTCGGCATCGCCGAGGAGCGGGGCGGCATCTGCAACCTCCGCTTCGACGATACGAACCCGACCAAGGAAGACGTCGAGTATGTCGACGCGATCAGGGAAGACGTCGAGTGGCTGGGTTTCAAGTGGGACGCCGAGCTCTATGCGTCCGACTACTTCGAGCAGCTGTACCAGTTTGCCGTCACGTTGATCAAGCGGGGGCACGCCTACGTCGACAGCCTGAATGCCGACGAGGTTCGCGCCTACCGCGGCACGCTGACCGAGCCGGGACGGAACAGTCCGCACCGCGATCGATCGGTTGAGGAGAATCTGGAGCTCTTCGCCAGGATGCGTGCGGGGGAATTCCCGGACGGCGCGCACATCCTGCGCGCGAAGATCGACATGGCGTCTCCCAACTTCAACATGCGCGATCCGGCGCTGTACCGGATTCGTCACGCGCCGCCGCATCATCGGACCGGCACGGCGTGGTGCATCTATCCGATGTACGACTACGCGCATCCGTTGTCCGATGCGATCGAGCGCATCACGCATTCGATCTGCACGCTGGAGTACGAGGATCACCGGCCGCTGTACGACTGGCTGGTGGATCACCTCATCGAGGGCGACAAGCCGCATCAGTACGAGTTCGCGCGGTTGAATCTGAATTACACGGTGATGAGCAAGCGCAAACTGCTGCAGCTCGTCCAGCAGAAGTTCGTCTCCGGCTGGAACGATCCGCGGATGCCGACGATCAGCGGCCTTCGCCGCCGCGGCTACACGCCGGAAGCGGTCCGCGACTTCTGCGCCCGCATCGGCGTCGCGAAGAAAGAGAACGTCATCGACGTCGCGCAGCTCGAGCACAGCGTCCGCGAGGACCTCAATCGCCGCGCGCCGCGCGTGATGGCGGTGCTGCGTCCGCTGAAGGTCGTGCTGACGAACTACCCGGAGGGCCAGGTCGAGGAGGTCGACGTCATCAACAACCCCGAGGACGAGTCGGCCGGCACGCGCAAGGTGCCGTTCTCGCGGGTCCTGTACATCGAACGCGACGACTTCATGGAGCAGCCGCCGAAGAAATTCTTCCGGCTCTCCCCGGGGAAAGAAGTGCGCCTCAGGTGCGCGTACTTCATCACCTGCAACGAGGTCGTGAAGGACGAGCACGGCGAAGTGCAGGAACTGCGGTGCACGTACGATCCCGCGACGAGGGGCGGCGACTCTCCGGACGGCCGCCGTGTGAAGGCGACGCTCCACTGGGTTTCGGCGGCTCACGCGATCCCCGTGGAGGTCCGCCTCTACGACCGTCTCTTTGCGGTGGAGGATCCGGAGAACGTGCCTGAAGGAAAGACGTTCCTCGACTGCCTCAATCCACACTCGCTCGAGGTCCTGAGCGGCGCCCAGGCAGAACCGAGTCTGGCCGGTGCCGTCCCAGGGACTCGCGTGCAGTTCGAGCGTCTGGGTTATTTCTGCGTGGATCCGGACTCGACCGCGGACGCGCTGGTGTTCAACCGGACGGTCTCGCTGCGCGACACCTGGGCCAGGATTTCACAGAAGGGCGGTTGATGGTTTCCCTGCGGCGCGCGGCGCTCGTGTCGGCGGCCGCCGCAGCCATCGCGATCGCGGCGGTTCGCAGTCCACGCCCGCTGGCCGGACAGACCACAGCGCGCGGCGGCCGTTGGTACAAAGGCAACACGCACACCCACACGCTGAACAGCGACGGCGACAGTACGCCTGATGACGTCGTGCGGTGGTACCGCGAGCACGGCTATCAATTCCTGGTGCTCACCGATCACAACGTGCTCACGAGCGTTGACGGCCTCAACGCCGTCCACGGCGCCGACGATCGGTTCCTGGTCGTCAAGGGCGAAGAGGTCACCGACACCTTCGGCAGGAAGCCGCTTCATATCAACGGGCTCGACGTGTCGGGCAAAGTCGACCCGCGAAGCGGATCGAGCGTGGTCGACGTGGTGCAGCGCAACGTCGACGCCATCCGCAGCGCCAACGGCATTCCGCACATCAACCACCCCAACTTCGGCTGGGCGATCAGCGCCGACGAACTGCGACAGGTGGAACGGACGAAGCTGTTCGAGATCTACAACGGTCATCACGCGGTCAACAACCTCGGCGGCGGCGGCGTCCCCGGCATGGAAGAAGTCTGGGATCGCCTGCTCTCGAGCGGCAAAGTGCTGTACGGCATCGCAGACGATGACGCGCACGTGTTCAAGCAGCCGGGCAACCCGGATGTCCCGGGGCCGGGGCGTGGATGGGTGTTCGTCCGGGCCGAGCGGCTGGCGCCACGGCCGATTGTCGAAGCGCTCGAGCGCGGCGACTTCTATGCGTCCACCGGCGTCGAGCTGACCGATTACCAGGCGGACGCGAAGGGCGTGACGATCACGATCAAGCAGCGGCCCGAGAGCAAGTACCGGATCCAGTTCATCGGCCGGAACGGTCAGATCCTGAAAGAGGCCGAATCGAGTCCGGCCGACTACGTGTTTCGCGGCGACGAGCTGTACGTGCGCGCGAAAGTGCTGGAGTCGAACGGGCGCATCGCCTGGACGCAGCCGGTCTGGCGCGGTGGCTCGTCCGTCCGCTGATACAATCGCCCGATGCTCTCGTTCGAAGACGCGCAGCGCCTCGCGTCGCGTCTCCGCGACGAGCTCGGGCGCGCCATCATCGGCCAGCAGACGGTCGTCCAGGAAATCCTCACCGTGTTCGTCGCCGGCGGCCACTGTCTGCTGCGCGGCGTGCCGGGCCTCGCAAAAACGCTGCTGATCAAGACGCTCGCGCAGGCGGTCCATCTCAAGTTCAACCGCATCCAGTTCACGCCGGACCTGATGCCGTCCGACATCATCGGCACGGAAGTCATCGAGGAAGATCGCGCCACCGGCCGTCGCGATACGCGATTCATTCCCGGCCCGGTGTTCGCGAACCTGATTCTCGCCGACGAGATCAACCGCACGCCGCCCAAGACGCAGGCGGCGCTGCTCGAGGCGATGCAGGAATACCAGGTCACCGTCAACGGCATGCGCTTTCCGCTCGAGCGTCCGCTGTTCGTCCTCGCGACGCAGAATCCGATCGAACAGGAGGGGACCTATCCGCTGCCGGAAGCGCAGCTCGATCGATTCATGTTCAACATCGTCATCGACTACCCGTCCTCCGCCGAGGAGCAGCGGATCCTGACGGCGACGACTGGCGACGACGAGCCGGTCATCACGCCGGTCGCGACCGCCGCCGACATCGAAGCGATGCGTCATCTGGTCCGCGAAGTGCCGGCGGCATCGAACGTCATCGACTACGCGCTGCGAATCGTTCGAGCCAGCCGGCCCGGTGGTACCGCCGAGGACGGCGTACCTGCCGCGGTCCGACAGTGGGTGAAGTGGGGCGCCGGTCCGCGCGCCGGTCAGGCGTTGATTGTCGGCGCGAAGGCGCGGGCGCTGCTCGACGGCCGCGCGGTAGCGTCTCCGGACGACATTCGGGCGGTCGCGCTGCCGGTGCTGCGTCATCGCGTGCTGCTGAATTTCCAGGCGGAAGCCGACGGCATCGACGCCGATCAGATCGTCGGCCGCCTGCTCGAGGCAGTGCCCGCGCCATGAGCCGGGATTCGGGGATCGGGGTTCGGGATTCAGCCGTCTGTCCCCCCGAGGTGCTCGCCCGGATCGCCGACCTCGAGCTCGTCGCGCGCATCGTCGTCGAAGGGCTCGTGTCCGGACTGCACCGCAGTCCGTTCCATGGCTACAGCGCCGAGTTCAGCCAGTATCGTCACTATCGTCCCGGCGACGACCTCAAATACGTCGACTGGAAGCTGGTCGCGCGGACCGACCGTCTGTACACGAAGCAGTTTCGTGAGACGACGAACATGGCGGCCACCCTCGTCTTGGATACGAGCGCGTCCATGTCGTTTCCGAAGCCGGTGTCCAAGTATCGGTACGCGATGATCCTCTCGGCGGCGCTGGCGCACATTGTTTCCGGCCAGGGTGACGCCGTCGGGCTGGTCGCAGGCACTCGCATGATTCCCGCGCGCGCGGGGCGCCACAATCTTCGCGCCCTGCTGGCCGCACTCAGCGGCGTCGAGGCGTCCGGCCGGTGGAACGCTGCCGAAACCGTCCGGCGCGCCGCCGAGCGGCTGAATCGCCGGGGACTCTTGCTGGTGTTGTCAGACTTTTACGACGAGGAAGACGCGACGTTCAACGAGCTCAAGCGCGCGGCGCGCATGGGACACGAGGTGGTGCTGTTTCAGACGATGAGCCGTGAAGAGGTCGAGTTTCCCTACCGGCGCGACTTCGAGTTCGAGGATTTGGAAAGCGGCCGGTCGGTTTCGGTCAATGCGGGGCTTGCGCGCCGGGAGTACACCGACGCGATCGCCGCCTTCCTCGAACGATGCCGGCGCCGGGCCGGCGCCGAAGGTTTTCAGTATTCGCTGATCGTCACCGATACGCCCCCGGCACACGGACTGCGCAACTTCCTGCTGGCCCGCCAGCGCTGAACCGGTCGTGATCTGGCTGAACCCCGCGGCGTGGATCGGGCTTCTGGCGCTCGCCGGACCAATCGTGATCCACATCCTCGTTCAGCGAAAGGCGGAGCGGCTGCCGTTTCCGTCGCTGCGCTTCCTGCAGCAGGGCCGCCTGGCATCGATCCGACGCCACGTGCTCGAGGACGTGCCGCTGCTCGCGATCCGCGCGGCGATCGTTGCCGCCGCCGTTGGCGCGCTGGCCGGGCCGCTGATTGTCTCGCGGGCACAGCGTCAAGCCTGGAACGCGCGTGTCGTCCGCGCGATTGTGGTGCAAGGTGTTGATGGAGCGCGAGGGCTTCAGGCGAGCGATCGGCCGTTTCTCTCGCAGATCTTCGAAACGCCCGCTGTCGCGGACGCCATCCCGCGCGCCGTCGCCTGGCTCGAGAACGCTCCGCCCGCGCGACGCGAGCTGCTGATCGTCGGTCCGCTGGCGCTCGGCTCCATCAGCGCTGACGACCTGGCAGCCATCCCTCCAGGCATCGGCGTTCGGTTCGAGCAGAGCGGAGGTCTGCCGGCCGAGCGCAGCATCGCTGGCGGCCGTGTGCTCGCGATGGAGCGCGACTCTGCCGTGCACACCCTGGAGCGCGAAGGCTTTAGCCGAGCGGCAAGACCCGGATCCGTCGTCGTTCAGCAGCAGGTGACGTTGGACGGTGCCCGCACAAGCGTGCAGGAGACGGGCGCCGCCGCCGGGTCTGACCCGTTCCCGGTTAACGTCGTCTGCTCCACTGATGCGCGACCGATGGTCGACGCAGCGATTGCCGCGGTGCGCTCGCAGCGTGTCTGGGCACCGGCGGCGAACCGGCGTGGCCGTCTCGTGCTGCTCGACCCGTCGATCGATCCGGCAGCCGTCGTGGATGGACGAGCGGTCCTCGAACCCTGGCTGGCCGATGCGGTTGCGTCGATCGCGCGAGATCGCGATCTGCAGGCCGCTGGAGCACAAACGCCGACTGGGCTGAGCGACCCTCGATTCGCCGCGCCGC
>Ga0070669_100002048_pt1 | contig 14582 bp, 13 predicted proteins | sample KBSS53metaG_FD_64680 | JGI IMG/M metagenome (GOLD analysis project Ga0070669, IMG submission 64680) | Switchgrass rhizosphere microbial communities from Kellogg Biological Station, Michigan, USA - KBS S5-3 metaG | ecosystem: Host-associated > Plants > Roots > Rhizosphere > Soil ... | reverse complement strand
ACCACTGGCATCGGTGTCCGGCACGCGGTGCTCGGGCACGAAATCCGGCTCAACCTCGCGCTTCAACGTGCTGCGGGTCAGCATTTCAATCGCCGACAACATGTTCACTTCATCGGCGCACACCAGCGAAATCGCCTCACCGGTCGAGCCCGCGCGGCCAGTGCGGCCGATACGGTGAATGTAATCCTCGGCCACGATCGGCAGATCAAAGTTGACCACCAGCGGCAGGTCTTCGATATCCAGACCACGGGCCGCCACGTCGGTGGCCACCAGAATCTGCACTTCGCTCAGTTTGAAGCGGTCCAGCGCCCGCTGCCGGGTCGCCTGCGGCTTGTCGCCGTGGATCCCGTCGGCGTTCACGCCCAGGCCCTGAAGTTTCTCGACCAACGCGTCCACACCATTACGGGTCTTGGCGAACACCAGCACCTGCTTCCACTTGTTCTTGCGCAGCAGGTGCACGAACAGTTCCGGCTTGCGCTTCTTGTCCACCGTCACCACCCATTGCTTGACGGTGTTGGCGGCGACGTTGCGCGGGCTGACTTCGATGCTCTGCGGATCGTTGAGCATCTGCCCGGCCAGCAGGCGGATGTCATCGGAGAAGGTCGCGGAGAACAGCAGCGTCTGCCGCTTCTTCGGCAGCGCGCGGTAAATGTTCGCCAGCTCTTCGGAAAAGCCCAGGTCGAGCATGCGGTCGGCTTCGTCCAGTACCAGGGTTTGCAGCTGATTGAACTTCAGCGCGTTCTGGCGGAACAGGTCGAGCAAACGGCCCGGGGTCGCGACCAGCAGATCGACGCCGCCGCGCAGCTTCATCATCTGCGGGTTGATGCTGACACCGCCGTACACCGCGTAAGTGCGCAATGGCAGGTTCTCAGCGTACTGGCGCACGGCTTCGTGGACTTGCTCGGCCAGCTCGCGGGTCGGCACCAGAATCAGCGCGCGCACCGAGTTGGCGGTGACTTTCGGCCCTTCCATCGCCAGCAGTTGCAGCAGCGGCAAAGCGAAACCGGCGGTCTTGCCGGTGCCGGTCTGGGCCGCAGCCATCAGGTCGCGACCGGCCAGCACGGCCGGAATGGCTTGCGCCTGCACCGGCGTCGGGGTCTGGTAGCCGAGCTTCTCGAGGGAGCGCAGCAAGGGTTCGATCAGGCCAAGGGTGGCGAAAGTCATGGGAGTACCGTAGGAAAAATCAGAGCGGTTGTGCAAAACAAGTATGCGATGACGCGCAGTTTACCCTAATTCCCACGCTGCTCCGTCGCTATGACCTTCGCTGCGGCAGCCGGCTCGCTGACCACCGGCGACCGCGCCGGACGCCGCCACTGCGGCAGACTGATCAGCACCACCGCGCCGATGATCACCAGCATCGCCAGCGCCTCTTCGATGCCGATGGTCTCGCCGACAAACACGATCCCCAGCAACACCGCCACCGCCGGGTTGACGTAGGCATAACTGGTGGCCGCCGCCGGACGAACGTTTTTCAACAGATACATGTAAGCGTTGAAGGCGATGATCGAGCCGAAGAAGATCAGGTACGCCAGCGCCAGCCAGCCTTCCAGCGGCGGCATGGCCTGCAGGTGCTCACCGCTGGCCGCGCTGCCGATCAACAGCACCACGCCGCCCACCAGCATTTCCACGGCACTGGCCATTGCACCCTGGGGCAGCGGCAAGTGCTTGCTCCACACCGAACCGAACGCCCAGCTCGCCGCCGCGAAAATCAGCAACGCCGCGCCCAGCGGACTCGATTGCAGGTTGGAGCCCATGTTGAGCATCGCGATGCCAATAATCCCCATCACCACCCCGGCCCACTCCAGGCGAGTGTTGCGCGCGCCCCAGAAATAACCGCAGAGCAAGGTAAACAGCGGCACCGTCGCTACCGCCAGCGCAGCAACACCCGACGCCACGCCGCTGTGCTCGGCCAGGGTCACCGCGCCGTTGCCGAAGCTCAGCAACAAAATCCCGATGATCCCCGCCGCCTTCCACTGCGCCCAGGTCGGCGCCGGTGCTCCGCGCCAGCGCAGGAACGCGTACATCAGGGTGCCGGCAATCACGAAGCGCACGCCGCCGAGCATCAGCGGCGGCCAGTATTCGACGCCGATGCGGATCACCAGATAGGTCGATCCCCAAATCACGTACAGCGCAAAAAACGCAGCGATCAAGGGCAGGGAAAAACGGCGCAAGGCAGACATGGGCAGCTCGAAAGTCAGACTCAGGGGATGGGTTATTCTAGAAAGGCCAACCGCTAAAAATAAGTTACAAAACCTGTTTATAGCGCCGGTACACTTTTGAAAACACGGAGATCGACGGCCAAAACCGCGATTTCGAAAGTCTGGCATTTTCAGGAGTCCGACCTTGGACAAATACGACCGCATGCTGCTCAGCGCCCTGCTCGAAAACGGTCGCGCGTCCTACGCCGACCTCGCCCGCAAAGTGAACCTCTCAGCCCCTGCCGTCGCCGAACGCGTGGCCAAACTCGAGGCCAGCGGCGTCATCACCGGCTACTCGGCCAAAGTCGACATGGCCAAACTCGGCCTGCCGATCCAATGCGTTATCGAACTGCGCCTGAACCAGCACGGCAACCCGAAGGTGTACGACGAACTGATCAGAATTCCGCAACTCACCGAATGCCACCGCGTCACCGGCGACCCGTGCGTGATCATGCAGGCAGCCGTGGGCTCGATGACCGAGCTGGAAGAGCTGATCAACCGGGTGGCGAAATTCGGCTTCAGCAAGACCTCGATCGTGTTGTCGAGCGCGATAGAGAAGCGGGTGCCGCTCGGCCACATTGAAGGCAACGGCAAATCCTGAGACAAGAGTGATCCCTGTGGGAGCGGGCTTGCCCGCGATGAGGCCATCACATCCAACAATTTGGGTGACTGACAATACGCCATCGCGGGCAAGCCCGCTCCCACAGGGAAATGTGTTTGCCTGAAAATCAGCGATAGCGCTGAAGGTGCTCACCGACCTTGGCGGCCGGGACTTTCTGCAACTTGCACAGCAGGTCGTGCGATAGCTCCCGCACCCCATGCTTGCGCCGCAACTCTTCAGCCAAATGCGCCATCAGGTTCGCCGCCATCTCCGCATCCGCCATCGCCCGGTGCGCCTGGCCGGTATGCGGCAGTTGGGCGAAGGTAGTGAGCGTACCGAGCTTGTGGTTCGGCGCCGCCGGCATCAAACGACGGGCCAGCAGCAGCGAGCAGGCGAAGTTCTGCAAACGGGTGCGTTTGATCCGGCCCAGTTCGAAGTCCCAGAACTTCTGGTCGAACGCGGCGTTGTGCGCCAACAGGGGCGTGCAGCCGACGAATTCGTTGACTTCGTTCATCACCTGTTCGGCCGAAGGCGCGGTGCGCAGCATGGCATTGCTGATGCCGGTGAGTTGTTCGATGAAGGCCGGGACGCGGACGCCGGCGTTCATCAGGCTCTGGTAACGCTCGACGATGCGGCCGTTTTCCAGCATGACTACGGCGATTTCCGTGGCCCGGCAGCTGCTGCTCGGCGAGATGCCGGTGGTTTCAAAGTCGATGACTGCAATGCGTTCCAAACCGGGTGGTACTCCGTCCAAATCAAGTCTTGAGCTTGCGCTCAATTTTTCAACAGCAGCGCGCCTTCGATCGGCACATAACGGCTGGCGGCGCGGATCAGCGAGTTGGCGGTCAGGCCGGGAACGCCGTAGGCCACCGCTTGCACGCCGTGTTTGCTGATGATGCGTTCCAGCAGCATGTCGAAATCGCCATCACCTGAGGCCAGGACGATTTCGTCGACGTGGTCGGCGGCGTCCATGATGTCGAGGGTGATGCCCACGTCCCAGTCGCCCTTGGCCGAGCCGTCGCTGCGCTGGATATAGGGTTTGAGTTTCACGGTGAAACCGAGGTTGCGCAGGATCTGCTGGAACTGCTGCTGTTTGCTGTCGCCCCGGTCGATCGCATAGGCGTAGGCCTCGACGATCTGCCCGTGCTGGCTGACATCCGCCCACAGCGCCGCGTAGTTGAAGTGGCAACCATAGGCCTGACGCACGGTGTAGTAGAGGTTCTGCACATCGGCGAACACTGCGATTTTTTTCACCGGAGTTCCTGTGAGCGCTGACGCGCATGAGCCGGATCAGGCACCTGGCCCGAAAAAGGCGCTCAGTATGCCAGCCCGAAGGAAGGTTCCGCGAATAATCGGCCCGGGGCGATCAGGCGCCCCGGACGAATGGTGAATCAGACGAAGGAATCGTCGTCATCGAAGAACGATGAGTTGTCGTCGCTGTAGTCGGTGTCGGCAAAGCCGCCCTGATCATTACCGTAGGTGTCGTTGTTGGCCATGCGCTGGTCATCGCCCCAGCCGTTATTGCTCTGGTCGTTGACCTGGGCCGGCTCTTCCTTGATGACTTCGACGATTTCTTCCGGCTGCTGGTTGTGATGGAACAGGCTGCTGATGCCTTGTGCCAGCATCACGCCACCGGCCACACCGGCCGCTGTTTTCAGTGCGCCGCCGAGGAAGCTGCTGCCGGCCGCCGGAGCCGCTTGTTGCTGGCCATAACCCGGTGGTGGCGCGCCGAAATTCTGTTGCGGCGCGGGTGCACCAAAATTCTGCTGCGGTGCCGGCTCACGCCAGCCGCCGGTGGACGCCGGGGCGCTTTGGGTCGACGCCGGGCGCGGGCTGCTGCCACCGAAGATGCTCGACAGGAAGCCACCACCGCTGGAGGCCGGCGGCGCGCTCTGCGCCTTGGCCGATTGCAGTTCGGCCTGCAATTGCTTGACCTGTTGAGTCAGTTGTTTGTTCTGTTCGTCGAGGCTCTTGAGGGCAGCCTCCTGCACCAGAATCGCCTGGGTCATGAAATAACCTGCGGCCGGCTGGCGCGTCAGGTGTTCCTTGATCCGCGCTTCAGCCAGTGCGTCGCGCGGGGCTGCCTCCGTTTCGGCCTGTTGCAGCCGGGAAAACAGTCCGTCGATCAGGGTTTGTTCTTCGCTGTTCATGGCGACCTCGTAGATTGCCGGAGATAACGTTGCCCTCCTCCACGTCGGAGGAGGCGCACCTCTGTAATGGAGGCAGTGACAGAATGTTTCAATGACCTTTACCGAACGTTTACGTTTGCGCAGCGAAACGGATCATCGGTTAAAGTGGGCCACTGTTTTTGACCTGCGATACCGACTGATGAATGCCTTCGATGTGCTGCGCGACTCCCTGTATTTCTTCAAACGCAATCTGGGCCGGATCGTCCAGTTGTGCCTGCCGCTGGTGATTGTCGAAGCCGTGCTGCAACAGGTGGTCGACCATGCCAGCGACCCGGACGGTTACTCGGCCATCAGCGTGATCGTCGGCCTGCTGGTGTATCCGTTGTACACCGCCGCGCTGATTCTTTTCCTCGATGCCCGCACCCGCGGCGAATCCCCGCAAACCCGCGATCTGCTGGCGATGGCCGCTCGTCTTTGGCCGCGCTTTGCCCTGCTGACTGCGCTGAACACGCTGTTGATCCTGCTCGGGCTGTCGCTGTATTTCCTGCCAGGCCTGTGGCTGATGGTCACCCTGGCCTTCGGTGAATACCTGTTGGTGCTGCGCGGTTACGGTCCGTTGCAGGCGATGAAGGAAAGCCTGCGCCTGAGCCGTGGGCATTTTCTGCGGATTCTGGTGTGCATTCTGTGTGTGATGGGGCCGCTGTGGCTGCTCAAGGGCCTGACCCTGCAGGTCTATCCCGATCCGCAGAATCCGTTGATTGCGGTGCTGATCGACAGCGGTCACAGCTTCCTGCAACTGTTCACCAGCGTGGTGCTGTTCCGCCTGTTCATGTTGATCAGCGAATTGCCCGACAAACGTGACGGATTAGTCTGACTGCACCGAGCTTGGGCTGATCGATGGGTCTCGGGTATGCTCGGGACCACTTCCGTATCGCTATAAGCCGAGCCATGACCCGTCTACTGCGCTACATCCTGTTGCCCGTACTGCTCGCCCTCGCCCTGATCGGCACGCTGATCTACAGCCTGACCTGGCGCCCCGACGCCCGGGAAACCCTGTCGGTCAGCTGCTCCGGGCAACCGCCAACGCTGGTGCCCGGCCAGGCCCTGAAAGTCATGACCTGGAACGTGCAATACCTGGCCGGCAAGCGCTACGTGTTCTGGAATGACCTGGCGCAAGGCGACGACGAAGCCCCGACCCCGGAAGACATGGCGTTCAGCCTCGATGAAGTGGCGCGGGTGATCCGCGACGAACAGCCCGACGTGGTGCTGTTGCAGGAACTGGATGACGGCGCCAAGGCCAGCGACTATCAGAACCAGCTCAAACTGTTGCAGGAACGCCTGACCGACCTCTACCCGTGCAGCGCCCACGCCTTTGACTGGAAGGCCGACTTCGTCCCGGAACCGCACATCTTCGGCAGCGTCGGCCGGCAACTCGCGACCCTCAGCCGCTACCGCATTGAACACGCCGAGCGCCTGCAATTGCCGGTGCAGCCGGCGAACCTCATCAGCCGTCAGTTCCAGCCGAAAGATGCACTGCTCGCCACCACTTTGCCGCTCAGCGATGGCGGGCAACTGGTGGTGTTCAACACCCATCTGGATCGCGCCGTACAGCCGGACGACACCTTGCAGGCGCAGGTGACCGCGGTGGCCAAGGTTCTCGACAAACACGAAAGCCACGGCACGCCGTGGCTGATCGGCGGTGACTTCAACCTGTTGCCGCTCGGCCAGTACCGGCGCCTGCCCACCGAGCAGCGCACGCCGTACTCCGCCGACAGTGCGCTGCATGTGCTGTGGGACAAGTACCCGATGATCCCGACCAACAACGAAGCCAGCGGCATCGACCGCGCCAAGTGGCTGACCCATTACCCCAACGACCCCGGCCTCAACGGCCCGGACCGCACGGTCGATTACCTGTTCTACAGCCCGAAGATCAAACGGGTTGAAGCCACGGTGCGGCAGGACGATACCTTGCGCATTTCCGATCATTTGCCGGTGATTGCCAAGTTCCTCCTGCCGCCCAACTGACCTCAATGAGTCTCTTCGAGATCATCGTGCAACAGCCCGAAGATCTGCCGTTTCATGTCGATGAACGAGCGCTCCATCACCATGTCCAGGGTGCGTGGGCGTTCGATCGGCACATCGAGAATCTGCTTGATCCGCCCAGGCCGCGCGCCCATCACATACACCCGGTCGCCAAGCAAGATCGCCTCGTCGATGTCGTGAGTGACGAACAGCACGGTCTTCTTGCTGTTGCCCCACACCCGCAACAACAACTGCTGCATTTGCAGGCGGGTCTGGCTGTCGAGGGCGCCGAAGGGTTCGTCCATCAGCAGGATCTGCGGATCGTTGGCCAGTGCCCGGGCAATCGCCACCCGCTGCATCATCCCGCCGGACAACTGTTTGGCGTAGTTGTCGGCGAATCCTGACAAGCCGACTTCGTGCACATAGTGATCGACGATTTCCTTGCGCCGCGCCGCCGGCATGCCCCGTCGCTTGAGGCCGAACTCGACGTTCTGCCGCACCGTCAGCCACGGAAACAGCGTGTAGCTCTGGAACACCATCCCGCGATCCGCGCCGGGGCCCTGCACTTGCTGGCCGCCGACGTAGATTTCGCCGGAGCTCGGCTCGGCCAGGCCGGCAGTGAGGTACAACAGACTCGACTTGCCGCAGCCCGACGGCCCGACCAGTACCGCGAACTGCTGATCCGGCACTTCGAACGACACTTCTTCCAGCGCAGTGAATGTGCCACCGCCGGGTTTGCTGTAGCGCAGGCTGACCTTGTCCACCTGCAACCTTGGCGCGGCGTGGGCCGGTGCGGCGACCGGCTCGATGAAACGACGGTTGGCAGCGGTTACTGAGCCCATGCGGCAATCCTCAAACGCAAGAAGCGGAACAGTTGATCGGTGACCAGGCCGAGCAGGCCGATGATCGCGATGGCGAGAAAAATCACGTCGACCTGAAAGCCGCGCATGGCCTTGAGGCTCAAGTAACCAAGGCCACTCGATGCGGCGACCAGTTCGGCGACCACCAGATAGGTCCAGGCCCAGCCCATGGTCACCCGCAAGGTGTCGAGCACGCCGGGCAACGATGCCGGGGCGATCACATGCAGCACCGCGTCACGCCGGTTCGAGCCGAGGGTGTAGGAGGCGTTGATCAAGTCCTTGGAGATGCCTTTGGACACGTCGGCGATCATCACCAGTTGCTGGAAGAACACGCCGAAAATGATCACCGACACCCGCTGCTCCAGACCGATACCGATCCACAGGATGAACAGCGGCACGAACGAGGTCACCGGCAGGTAGCGGATGAAATTGACCAGCGGTTCGAGGAACGCCTGGACGATACGGAAGCTGCCCATCAGCAAGCCCAGAGGCACTGCCACCAGCGACGACACAATGAAGCCGACCATCACCACTTCGACACTGGCCCAGACATGCTGGCCAAGAGTGCCGTCGCGGCTCAGACGCACCGCCGCTTCAACCACCGCACCGGGCGTCGGCAGGAACATCCCCGGCACGATGCCGCCGTAGGACAACCCGGCCCACAGGCCGACCAGCAACACCCAGGCCAGACCGCTGGCGCTCCACACCACCGGCACCGGCAACCCGGTCTTCGGCGTAATGCAACGGCTCAGCCATGAATTGCGCTTGAACATGAGCAGTCTCCTAGAGCGGGCTGACGAAACGGTTATCCACCAGATCGTCGTTGCTGACGTTGTAGGGCTTGCCCTGCAATTCGCTGGCGGTTTCGTTGGCCAGTTTGATCAGCGGTGCGCTGTCACCCGGCTTGCCCGGCGAGCCAAGGAGTTTTTCGCTCATGGCCTGATCGTAGAAGCGCACGCCTTGCGCGGCGGCGGCCAGTTCCTTCGGATCGGACAGGTAACCACCGACGCCCTTGGCCATGATTTCGTAGGCTTGCTGTGGATGGTCCTTGGTGAACTGCACCGCTTTGTAGAGGCCGGCGACCAGCGCCTTGACGTCTTCCGGCTGCTTCTCGATCACCGTGCAATTGAGCGCCACCACATCGACGATCACCCCCGGCGTACTGCTGCTGTCGATCAGCACCTTGCCTTGCTGCTTGTCGCGCACCATCGACAGATGCGGCTCCCAGGTCACGGCGGCCGGCACGCGACCGGCGATGAACGCGGTGGCGGCATCATCGGCAGTCATGTTCTGCACGGTGATGTCGCTCATGCTCATGCCGTTCTTTTTCAACAGGTACGAGAGCCAGAACTGCGAGGTCGACCCTTCGTTGACGGCCACGGCCTGGCCCTTGAGTTCTTGCAGGCTCTTCACGTTTTTACCGACCAGCACGCCATCGCCGCCATGGCTGTCATCCAGCGCGGCCACGGCCTTGAAACAGAACTGCGGGCGGTACTTCAGCACTTCGTCGATGGTCGACGCCGAGCCGGACAATTGCCCGGACGCCTGGGCGGCCATGTACATCGAAGCCTCTTCGACCACCGGCAATTCGACGGTCAGGCCGTTCTCCTTGAAGTAGCCCAGATCCTGAGCCAGATACAGGGTGCCGTAACCGACCCACGTGGTGTGGCCGATCGACAAGGTGCCGGCTTGGGCGGCGGTGATGGAAAGGGCGGAAATCGCCAGAGGACCTGCAAGACGGGTAAACAAGGACTTGTTCATGGAGCACTCCCAACGCTGTTGATTTAGTTGTCATGGGCAGTACGGCCAGCCTCGTCGGCGCGGATGCACGCTGCGGTCTCTGCTGGACTCTGGCGGGCAATGCCTTGGCTGGCGAAATCGATGTTGACCCAGGCTTGGCCTCAGGAAAACGAGGAAATAGTTAGACGCGAACGATGAAAAAACTGGGTAGTGCGCACCGCGAAAGGGCACGTCGGGCGGGGGCGCCCGGAGGGGGTGCAAGACAGCTAAAACAGTGGTGAGTCGACTGACGCAATCGCGAGCAAGCCCCCTCCCACAGGTTTCTTGGCTAACACAAATATTGTGTACGCTCGGGATCCCTGTGGGAGCGGGCTTGCCCGCGAAGGGGGCCTTGAGCCCTACGAATACCTAGAGGCGACCGTATTCCTGCGCCGTACGATCAACCGCTTTCAACGTCTTGCCCACCAGTTCGTCAATCTCTTCACGACTGGCAATCAACGCCGGCGCCATGATCATCCGCCCCAGCGTCGAGCGAATGATCACCCCCTCTTCAAAACCAATCGTGCGGCAGCGCCAGGCGATGTCGTTCTCATTGGCAAAGCGCTTGCGCGTGGCCTTGTCTTCGGCCAGCTGCAGCGCCGCGACCATGCCGGTGCCCTGGATATCGCCCACCAACGGGTGATTGCCGAACACCTCGCGCAGGCACTGTTGCAGGTACGGGCCGATGTCATCCTTGACCCGCGTCACCACGCCTTCATCGCGCAGGGCCTTGAGGTTGGCAATCGCCACCGCCGCCGCCACCGGGTGCCCGGAATAGGTCAAACCGTGGGCGAACACACCGCCCTGCTCCACCAGCACGTCGGCCATTTTTTTCGACAGGATCAGGCCTCCCATCGGGATGTAACCGGAGGTCAGGCCCTTGGCGATGGAGAGGGTGTCCGGCTCGAAACCGAAGTATTCGTGGGCGAACCATTCGCCGGTGCGACCAAAGCCGCCGATCACTTCATCGGCGCACAACAGCACGTCGTATTGGCGGCAGATGCGCTGGATTTCCGGCCAGTAGCTTTCCGGCGGGAAAATCATGCCGCCCGCGCCCTGGAACGGTTCGGCGATGAACCCGGCGACCTTGTCGGCGCCCAGTTCGAGGATCTTCGCTTCCAGTTGCTGCGCCGCCCGCAGGCCGAACTCAGCCGGGGTCAGATTACCTTCGTGGGCGAAGAAGTACGGCTCGTCGATGTGCGCGATGTCGGGAATCATGCCGCCCATTTCGTGCATGAACTTCATGCCGCCGAGCGCCGTCGCCGCCAGGGTCGAACCGTGATAGCCGTTCCAGCGGCCGATCATGATTTTCTTCTCGGGCTTGCCCAGCACCTGCCAGTAACGGCGGACGGTACGGATCAGCACCTCGTTGGCCTCGGAGCCGGAGTTGGTGTAGATCGCGTGGCTGTAGTGCCCCGGCAGCAGGCTGAACAGCAGCTCGGAGAGCTCGATCACTTGCGGGTGGGTGGTGTGGAAAAACATGTTGTAGTACGGCAACTGCTCCAGTTGCCGGCTCGCCGCGGCGTTCAGATCCCTGCGCCCGTAACCGAGGTTGGTGCACCACAGCCCGGACATGCCGTCGAGGTAGCGCCGACCGTCGTTGTCCCACAGATGCAGACGCTCACCGCGCACCATCACCCGTGGGCCTTCGTCGTTGAGGGCCTTCTGGTCGACGAACGCATGAATGTGGTGCGCTGCATCGGCGGCCTGGTAGTCGCGGGTTTCACGTGAGGTGGTCATCGCCGGATCTCCTTTCTTGTTGTGAGCGGCTGTCATGAGCGCAGTTGAAACCAGGTGGTTTTCAACTGGGTGTATTTGTCGAACGAGTGCAGCGACAGATCGCGGCCGAAACCCGATTGCCTGCCGCCGCCGAACGGCACGGTCACGTCCAGCGCATCGACGCTGTTGACCGACACCGTACCGGCTCGCAATTGCCGCGCCACCCGGTGCGCGCGGTGCAGATCATCGGTCCACAGCGACGCCGCCAGACCGTAGACGCTGTCGTTGGCCAGTTGCAAGGCGTGGGCCTCGTCACCGAACGGAATCACCGCCAGCACCGGGCCGAACACTTCTTCACGAAACAGGGTCATGTGCGGCTGCACGTCGGTGAAAATCGTCGGCTGAACGAAGTTGTCCGAGCCGTTGAAACTCAGCTGCCGCCCGCCACAGACGCGGGTCGCGCCTTCGCGTTCGGCCTGATGGATGAAGCGCAGAATGCTTTCGGTCTGACGCGTGTCGACGATCGCCCCGGCCGCACTTGCCGGGTCCAGCGGATCGCCCGGTTGCCAGCGCTCGGCCTGAGCCTTCAGCCGCTCGACGAACTCGTCATGAATCGAGCGCTCCACCAGCAATCGCGAGTTGGCCGAGCAGACTTCGCCCTGATTGAAGAAGATCCCGAACGCGGCTTTCTGCGCCGCCAGATCCAGATCCTTGCAGTCGGCAAACACCAGATTGGCGCTCTTGCCGCCGCACTCCAGCCACACCTGCTTGAGGTTCGACTGCGCGGAGTACTGCATGAAATATTTACCGACCTGGGTCGAGCCGGTGAACACCAGGCAATCGACATCCGGGTGCAGGCCCAAGGCTTTGCCGGCCTGTTCGCCGAGCCCCGGCAGCACGTTCAGCACACCGGCCGGCAGCCCGGCTTCCAACGCCAGCTCGGCCAGACGCAACGCGGAGAATGGTGATTGCTCGGCGGGTTTGAGAATCACCGAGTTGCCCGCCGCCAGCGCTGGTGCCAGCTTCCACGCGGCCATGTCCAGCGGGAAGTTCCACGGCACCACGGCGGCGACCACGCCCAGCGCTTCGCGGGTGATGGTCGCCAGCACGTTCGAGGCGCTTGGCGCGACCTGATCGTAGAGCTTGTCGAGGCTTTCGGCGTACCAGCGAAACACCCCGGCGGCGCCCGGCACGTCGATGTTGTAAGCGTCCATCACCGGCTTGCCCATGTTCAGCGAATCGAGCAGCGCCAGCTCTTCGCGATGGGCCAGAATCAGGTCTGCCAGCCGCAGCAGCACTTGCTTGCGCTCGGTCGGTGAACGCCCGGCCCAGGTGCCGGCCTCGAACACCTGCCGCGCATTCTGCACCGCCGCGTCGACATCCTCTTCACCGCACGCGGCAACGTTTGCCAGCCGCTGGCCGGTGGCCGGGTTGATCGCGGCAAAGGTCTGCCCCGACTGCGCCGCACGCAGTTTGCCGTCGATCACGGCCTGGTACGGATAGCTCAATTCAGCGGCCTTGCGCTGCCAGTCTGCAAGCTCGAACACGGTGGTTGCTCCTTGGACTTCTATTCTTTTGAGAACAGTGCGCAGTGATAGTCGCTCAGGCCCGTGCGGGCTAAAACCAGTAAAAATGTCTTCGCAGACAATAAAAAAGGTAACCAGCCGATGGCCCCTTCGCGCGCGTATGGGGCTATTGTTCAGGGACAAAAAAACCGCCGACAGAACGGAGGCCGGCGGCTTACAAATTGCTTGGATGTGAAATCCGTTCGCTTTGAGGTTCACCGTGGCCGCTTACAATCTGCGTCAGTTGAAATACTTCATCACCACCGTCGAATGCGGCAGCGTCGCCGAAGCGTCGCGCAAGCTGTACATCGCGCAACCGGCGATTTCCACGGCGATCAAAGGGCTGGAAGACAGCTTCGGCGTGCAACTGCTGATCCGCCATCACGCTCAGGGCGTGTCCCTGACGCCCAGCGGTGCGCGGTTCTTCCGCAAGGCCCAGGAACTGCTGCGCATGGCCAAGGAGTTCGAACAGAACGCCCTCGCCGACAACGACGTGGTGGCCGGACAGATCGATATCGGCTGTTTCGAAACGGTAGCGCCGCTGTACTTGCCGCAACTGATTGCCGGGTTCTCGGCGCTGTATCCGGGGGTGAAGATTCGCATCCGCGACGGCGAACAACAGGAACTGGTGCAAGGCCTGACCTCGGGCACCTTCGATCTGGCAATCCTGTACAAGCACGACCTCGACGCCACCATCGAAACCGAACCGCTGATGCCGGCCCAGCGGCCTTACGCCTTGCTGCCGGCGGATCACCGCTTCGCCCAGCTCAAACAGGTTTCGCTGCGAGACCTGTGCCTGGAACCGATGATCCTGCTCGACGTGCAACCGAGCCGCACCTACTTCGTCAGCCTGTTCGAAGAACTCGGACTGTCGCCGCGCATCGAGTTCAGCTCACCTTCGATCGAAATGGTACGCGGCATGGTCGGCCAGGGTTTCGGCTTCTCGATCCTGGTGACCCGCCCGCACTCGGAATGCACCTACGACGGCAAGAAAGTCGTGTGCGTCGACATCGTCGAAGACGTCACCGGCTCGGGTCTGGTGGCGGCGTGGCTCAAGCGCGGGCAACTGACCAAACCGGCGCAGTTGTTTGCCGATTATTGCCGAGAGCAGCTGACCGCGAAGGCGAATGCTTGAAAGCTCAAAATCAAAAGATCGCTATCAGCGACCGCTGATCGCTAAATCGACCTACCTGTTATTTCTGACAGTAGACGCGACAACCTGAAAGGAGCTTGATGTAACCGGACTGCAATGGCCGGCGTAAGCCTATGACCATGTATTTGACCGGTCCTCACATTGATTACTTTAGGGAGTCAAATGTCATGAATGACGATACTCAATCCAGCACCCCTTCCTTCGCAGAGGCGAAACCACTTGGCCCGGAGGATACAACCTTCATTAGCGAGCTTCATGCATTGCTGGAACGGCATGGGAACATCAATCGTTTTGGAGTTCTCCTGCTACATGATCATTTCTCAGTGAAGGGAGATGAAATCATGCTGGAAACCAATGCCCCTCACGCTCGTACTCTCCACATGGAAGTCGTCAAGCGTACAGATTTGCCAGCGGGAAAATTCACCAGTTGGCGTCTGTCCGGCAGTAAAAAGGGGAGGTCGAGGCACTCACCTTTTGTGGACGTGCTTGCTATTAGGTGGAGCGGCTTCTACCCACGGTGAGAGGCAAGGCAACCCGCCTTGCATAACCAGGCGGG
>Ga0070669_100002046_pt1 | contig 14594 bp, 12 predicted proteins | sample KBSS53metaG_FD_64680 | JGI IMG/M metagenome (GOLD analysis project Ga0070669, IMG submission 64680) | Switchgrass rhizosphere microbial communities from Kellogg Biological Station, Michigan, USA - KBS S5-3 metaG | ecosystem: Host-associated > Plants > Roots > Rhizosphere > Soil ... | reverse complement strand
GCCGCCTCGACACGCAGGATCCCGCGTTCGCGGCGATGCAGCTGGAATGCCTGGTCAAGGGCTTCGCATTCTGGCCGCAGCTCGCGATGGGGCAGCCGGCGCTGGGCGCGGCGCGCGAGCAGGCTGTGGCCGATGGCGCGGTGGAGATGTTCCTGGCGCGGTACGGGGCCGTGAGCCGCTGAAGGCGTCGCGGTTTCGCGGGCAACAGAAAAACGCCATTCGCGAAAATTTTCGTGCGGCCGTTGTCGAAACGGCGCGCGGCCGTTCGTCGTCCTCGTAATCCGGCACATTTCCGAACCGGTCGACGCTAGGAGTAATGCAATGAGAGAGTTGAAGCTGGTGATGGCGATGTCGCTCGACGGCTTCGTCAGCGATGTCGAAGGCGCGAACGCCTGGATGTTCAACGGCGACCAAGCGGCGATCGCGTGGAAGATCGACACCGTGTCGAACGCCGGCCTGCACATCATGGGCAGCCGCACGTTCCAAGGGATGGCCGGGTTCTGGCCGACGGCCACCTCGCCGTTCGCCGCGCCGATGAACCGGATCCCCAAAGCGGTGTTCACGAAACAAGGGCCGGCGATCCTGCAGGCGGCCGCCACGGCAAAAGCGGCTGAGCAAAACGGTGCGAGTAATGCGCAAGCCGCGCCACCGCAGCCGGATGCCGAGAGCTGGGCGAACGCCTACGTGGCCGGCGGCGACCTCGTCGACGAAATCGCCAGATTGAAGGCCCAGGACGGCGCCCCGATCATCGCCCACGGCGGCGCCGCGTTCGCGCGCAGCCTCGTCGCCCGGAACCTGATCGACGAATACGCCTTGCTCGTCTATCCGGTCGCGTTGGGCCAGGGCCAACCGGTCTTCTCCGAACTGACCGCGAAAAAATCGCTGCAACTGATCGACGCGACGACGTTTCCGAGCGGCGCGATGGCGCAGATCTATCGGCCGGCGTGAAGCGTAGCGATGCAACGTCGGCCTTTGCCCCGACAAGGCACTGGCCGGTTTCGAACATGCCGCATCGCGGGGCAGCGCCATCGCCGCGCACAACGCGGCGGTGATGCGCCTGGAATGCAACCAGGACGGCGACCGCGCCGCCGCATTGGCATTGCTGCAACGGGCGGCGGCGCTCGGCGATGCGAAGTCGACAATGCGACTCGCCGCCGAACGCGCACACGATTAGGCGGTTCGTTGGTCGTCGCGAGTCGGTCGCTCGCCTTCAGTGGCCAAGGCGTCTCTGCGATTCAGCGAACCCACGCATTCCAGCCGCCGCGGGTCGCCGTGACTAGCGATAGGCGCCCGGCCCGCTCCACACCAGTTCGCCGAGCTTGTACACCTGCTCCATGCTGACGACGTCGCGCGCGTCGCCGATCTTCTTCAGTTCCGGCGCGTCCGGCTCGACCATGCGGCACGGGCCGGAGCCGCGCCGCAGCACGATTTCCAGCGGGCAGACCATGAGCCGGCGCGTGCCGGGCAACGGCATGAACAATTCGGTCATGCCCTGTTCGCGCCACGTGCGCAGGCGGGCGTCGGCGATCAGCTCGTAGTACACCTGATAGCCCTCCGCCTCCATGCTGGTGCCGGAGGAAGCGCCGCCCCGGCTGCCGTTGCTGGCGGTGCCGCGGGCGAGCCCCATGTTCGTGGGCGCGGTCGCTTGCGGCAGCATGCCCGGCGGTTGTCCCCAGGTGCGCGTCGGTTGTGCGGTCGCTGCGTCCGGGGCGCCGGCGGGTGGCGACGCCGATTCGCTCGGCGGCGTGGGGTCGGTCGGCGGCGATGGGGTCGGCGTGTCCGAAGGGTCGGCCACGTCGGGCGGAACGGGATCCTGCGATTGCACCACCAGCGTCGTCCGGATGCGCCTGGCTTTGGGCGCCGGCTTGACGTGCTTGCGGGGCGTCGTCGTTCTGGTCACCGGCTTGGGCGCGCGTGGCGGCGGCCGCAGCGAATCGTCGATGAACGTCACGTCCATGCTACCGCCGGCATCGCCGCTTTCCGTCGTCGTCATCGTGATCGGAGGCGACCACATCACCAGCAGCACCAACAGCAGATGCAGCAGCACCGTCACGACCACGGCCACCCGCGAACGCAAGCGCTCGCTCCGGTCCTGAACTCCGGTGCCCGTTCGGCGCGACGCCTGACTCATGCCGTCGGAAGTGCTTCGGAATCGCGGAAAAACATGCAGGGTCTGGGGCGGGCGACGACGTGGGGTGCGGCATCGTAACGCGCCGGGCTCCGGGCGCCCGATCCGGGGGCTCGCGAAGGCCGGGTCGGGTTAAGCCCCCGGCCAGTGCGTGTTCGCTTCGTGGAGATGCCCTGCTGGGGTTCCGGAGCGCGAAACGGCCGAAGCGAAGAGCCAACGATCGCATCGCGCACGGATTCGCGTCACTCGCCGACCGCGCATGCAAGCGAACCCACGCCCCGATTCATGCGCACCGGCCCGCGCGCGCGGGCCGGCACGGGACAACTCCTCAGGCGTGCGGCAGGACGCTGCCGCCCGCGTAGTGGCCGCGCTGGATCAGGAACGCATCGATCTCGCCGACGCTCCCGGGCGCATACACACTGACGCGCGGCGTGGCCGAACCCGTGCTGGGATTGACGTCGTATTCGGTCGGCGGGACGTCGGTGCTGGTGCCGAGCTTGTTGGCATCGCCGTCCCAGTCGTCGAGCTTCTGGTGCAACCCGTCGCGCAACTGCGACAAGGTGCCGCTCGGCAGGTCGTTGAGCCACGTCACGAACCGCTGCTGATCCTGCGGTTGCGACAGATCGTAGCCCTTCAGTTCGGCGTACTTCTGCAGCACCGGCACCGGGCTGTAGCCGTCGCCGCTCTGGTCGGTCAGCGCCTTGGCGACGTCGGGCTTCAAGTTCGCGAATGCCAAGAAAGGCGCGGTATCCGGATCGTCCATGTGGACGTTGGAATCGCGCGTGCCCTGCACCGCGAGGATGCCGAGCGCCGCGATCGCGGTCAGGCCGACGCCGACGGGGCCGCCCCAGACGCCGACCGCGCCCAGGCTCGCCGCCGTCGCCAACGCGCCGCCGCCGGCCGCGACCGCGTACAGCGTGCCGAGCGTCGCGTCGCCCTTGGCGAACGCCGTCGCCGACAGCCAGCCATCGGCGGCCGCACTGAGGCCGCTGACGATCCGGCCCGCCGTCTTGCTGGCGAGGATTTCCGTGCCCGTGCCGCCGGCGCCGCGCGCGAACATGATTTCGGCGGTCTTCTGGCTCACGCCGAGGCTGTCGGTGACCACCTTGCCCCAGTTCGCGAGCTGGCCCGGATCGCGGCCCGCACGCTGCAGCGAAGACGCCAGGTTGATGCCGGCCAGGCCGACGCCCAACGCACGGAACAACTGGCCGGCCGGCGTGGTCTTCGCCAGCGCCACGCCATCGAGATCGCGATTGAGCTTGGCCAGCGCGCCGTCGAGATCGGCCTGGCTCGCGTTCGGGCCTTTCAGCGACTGCTGCAACGCACCCACGGCCTGGTCGAGCTTGGGCTGGTCGATGCCCAACGCGGTCGCCATGCCCGGCGACTTGAGTTTCGCCAAGGTCTGCTGCACCAGTTGCGCCGAACGCGGATCAGCCGGGTCGTATTTGCCCAACGGCGTCAGCACCTGGCCCTTCACGTAGGCGTTGGCAGCGATCTCGAGCGTGCGGCGTCCGGACTCGGTGGTCTTGCCCAGCCCGGACAGCAGGCTCAGCGTGCGGTCGGTCACCGCTTCGGGGTGGTTGCCGAACGCGGTGGTCAATGCGAACTGGTTGTTCGGATCGGCGAGCAGCTTGTCGACGTCGCCGTCGTAGCCGCCGGCCGCGAGCATGGTTTCGATCTGCGTTTGCAGCTTCAATCCATCCTGCGCGACCTGTTCCTTCAGCTCGTTGGCGCGCGTTTCCCAACCCGGTGCCTGACGGCCCATGTAATCCTGGATCGCGCGGTTGAGCTGGTCGGGCGTCATCAAGCCGCCCTGGTTCTGCACCAGCCAGTTCAGTTCCTGCGTATGCGACAGGTAGGCGTCGACGCTGCTTTTGACGGTCGAACCCGCGTAGGTCTGCACGCCTTCCAGCACCGCGTCGTGCGCGCCGGCCTGCATGAGGAACGCCGGCGTGCCGCCTGCCGACAGGTGCTGGAACACGCCGTTGCGGTCGAGGCCGATGCCGGTGTCGGCCAACGCCTTGATCGCCGCATCGCCCTGCGGCGTGCCGGCCACGCGGTCGAGCACCTTCAGGAACGTCGCCGAGCCTTCGATGCCGGTCTGGCCGCCGGAATCGTTGCGGGCATAGCTCGCGTACAGGCCCGCGGTGTTCTCCAGCACGGCGACGGCGAGCGCTGGATCCAGGTCCTTGGTCAGCGCGTCGAGGTTCTGTGCGGCCTTCAGAAACGGCACCGCCTGGCCATCGGCGCCTTCCGGCGGTTTCGTCAGCGGATCGGCGGCGTCGAACGCGGCCGCACGAATCGTCTGCTGCACCTGCGGGTCGGCCAGCAGCGCGGTGCGCGTGCTGGCGTCGGCGCGCGCGTACGCATCGTTGACGATCTTCAGCTGATCGGCCGGCGTCGCGCCGGCTTCCATGATCCGGACGACGTCGTCGACCGATGCGTCCGCCGGCGTCTCGAGTTGCACATCGACGTTGCGCTCGCGCAACAGTTCGGCGGCCTTCGCCGGCAGATACTGCTCGGTGATGCCCTGGTCGCTGATGCCGCCGACGTCGTCCACGTGCAACTGCAGCGCCTGGTACCCGGCCAGCTTCTGCTGATCGGTCGCCGCGGGTCCGACGACGTCGTTCACCGCGCGCGTCACGCGCGGGTCGAAACGCAGCGCCGGGCTGCCGGCATCGTTGAGCAACTGCGCGGCCTTGGCCGGCAGCGCATCGGCGACGATCCCGGCGTCGCCGACGCCGCCGACTTGGTCCACGTAACGCTGCACGGTGGCATACGCCGCGTCGCGCGCCGCTGGCGTGGCGTCGTCCTTCAGCAGGCCGGCCGTCGCGGTGATCACTTCGGAACGCAGGCGCACGTCCGTGCCGGCTTCGCGCAGCAGTTCGCTGGCGCGCGCCGGCAGATACTCGGCGGTGATGCCTTGATCGCCGACGCCGCCGACACTTTCCGCATAACCGGCGACCGCCTTGTAGCCGGCGATGCGCTGGTCGAAGCTCGCATTCGGCGAGATGACCTGATCGACGGAGGCCACGACCTCCTTCGGGATCGTCGGCAGGCCCGCCTTCTCGAGCACGCCTTGCGCCTGCGCGGGCAGCGCCTCGCGCGCGATGCCCGCGTCGCCCACGCCACCGGCGCTGTCGACCGCATCCTGCACGCGCACGTTCGCCTCGTTGCGCTGCTCCGGCGTCGCATTCGGCGCGAGCACGGCGTCGACCGTGCGCGACACCGCGGGATCGACCGTGGCGTTGGGGATGTTGAGCACTTCACCGGTGGCCAGTAGGTCGGGATCGCGGATCTGCGGATTGATGTCCTGGATCGCCTGCGGCGTGGTGCGATGATCGTCCGCGATCTGCTGCAGGTTCTCGTTCTCGCGCACCACGTGCTGCTTCTCGCCGGGCTTTTCGGGCGGCAGCGCCGGCGGCGGCGGCGGGACATATTGCGGACGCAGTGGATCGACCATGACGATGCTCGGGAGTGGCGTATGCGCGCAGGCTTGCACGCCTGCGGTGACGTTTTCCACCGCGTTCGCGCGCAATGGTCACCGCGTTGAAACGCGTTCGTCACACTAGTCTGGGCGAGGGCCGCTGGCGCGTGCGACGGCGCGATCGCCGCGATGCAAGCTGGGGCACGCCCCAGGGGACGCGAACGTCGCCGATTTGCGTCCGTCACGTCGCCGGACGCGCCACGCTTCGTTGCCGGCGCCGCTTTCCCGATGCCGTGCGCGCTGCACGCTCCTCACGCGAAGGACTCGGCGATGAAGGACGTCTTGTTCGTGATCAGCCATTGCCCGTCGATCGCGTGCAGCGTGAGGTGATCGACGAACGCGTTGTTGCCGATGCGCACGCGCACCGTCGCGACCGACAGGTGCGCCGACAGATGATGGAGATCGACGATCCCCTCCTCCCGCGGCGCGCCCGAGGACGCCGGGCTGGCGCGCCCATAGATCAGCGCCCGATAGTCCTGCGCGTTCATCGACTGGAAGCTGCCGTCGCGCAGCCATTGGACCTGGCATTGCGGATGGAAGACGCGTTCGAAATCCCGGCTCGTCGGGTCGTAGGCGAGGCTGAAATAATCGTTGACGAGCGACACCGCTGCCGAAGTCTGGTCCATCGTTGCGTGTGTTCCGTGGCATGGGGAGGACTCGTATAGTGATGACCCGATCCGTTTCGCACTACGGCGATCCGGGCATTCCTGCCATGACGGAAACGCATCGATGATGGAAGACCTCGATGGCGGACTGGTGGACGGCCTGATCACGCTCGCCGCCGTCGCCGACACCCGCAGCTTCGGGCGCGCCGCCGAGCGGCTCGGCAAGACGCAGCCGGCCGTGAGTCGGATCATCGCCCGCCTCGAAGACCGTATCGGCGCGCGACTCGTGAGCCGAACGAGCCGCAAGGTCGAAGTCACCGAGGCGGGCCACGATCTGCTGGCGCGCGTGCTGCCGCATCTGCAGGGCATCGACGACGCGACGGCCCAGGCCGTCGAGCACGGCACTGCGGTGCGCGGCACGCTCCGCGTGGCCTGCGACGCGTTGTTTTCCCGCCTGGTGCTGGCGCCGCAACTCACCGCGTTCCTGCGCGATCATCCGTCCCTGCAACTCAAGCTGGAAACCAAGAGCCAGCTGCCGGACCTGGTGAGCGAGGGGTTCGATGTCGCCGTGCGCTTCGGCATGCCGACGTTGCCGACGCTGGTGTGCCGCCGCCTGTTCGATGCCCGCGTTTTGACGGTGGCCGCGCCCGCCTACCTCGCGCGACGGGGCCGTCCGGCGCATCCGAACGACCTGATCGAGCACGACCACGAATGCATCCTGGCGATCGATCCGTCGACGGGACGGCCGTTCGACTGGGAGTTCTGGAACGGCGAACAGAAGCTCGCCGTCGACGTGCGAGGCCATCTGACCGTGACCGACGCCGGCACGAAGCTCGGTGCGTGCGTCGCCGGCCATGGCATCGCGCAGGTCATCGATATCGGGCTCGACGAGTATTTGCGGGAGGGGCAACTCGAGGTGCTGTTCCCCGAGTGGGCGGACGAGACGTTTCCGCTGTATGTCTACTATCCGAGCCGGCACCAGGTTCCGCGCAAGGTGCGCGCGTTTATCGATTTCATTGCGGGAGGCTTGCCCATCGACGCGGCCGGAGAAGGCTGACGCTCAGTGCGCACTCGAAGTAACTGCCGGCTGATCAACCCTGCTTCTGAAAAATCCCAATCCTGCCCTGCAAGACATGCAGCTTGCGCAAATAAGGACACCGAACCAGACGGATGCTATAACTCGATCGACGAAGGGAAGCATGGAATGGATATGTTGGTGACCGGCCATCTAGGTGCCTTGTCATTCGCAATCGTACTGGCGACAGCGCTTTCGGCTTGTAGTGCGCCGAAATCCGACCCTCCATCCGCCGCCCCAGCCGCACCTGCGAATTCGGTATCGGGCCTCGGTCAGGGAACCAGCACGACAGAGCTTTCGAGCGGACCCGATTCCGTTGCGGCGGTAGAAGCGGCTTCCCCCGCAGATGCGAATGCCAGCGAAGGCGAATCGGATGGTCCGAGTATCGCTTCGCTTCCTTCCAATCAGGCCGATGCTGACATCGGCCGATTCGTTCCGGAAGACGCCGCGATCCGCATGCAAAAGCGTGGCGATCTCGATGGCGACGGCCGCGCGGACGTTCTGCTCGTGTTGCAAAGAAAAGCTCAAAGCGAGTCGACGCCAAGGAGCTTGACGATTCTACGAGGCGCAGCAGACGGCTCTCTCGAAAAGGTCATCGACAACCCGCGCGCGATCCTGTGCCAATCGTGTGGCGGGATGATGGGCGATCCGCTTTCCGACGCGACCATCGGGCCGGGCGGATTCGTGATCGCCTTCGAAGGGGGCTCACGCGAATTGTGGTCGCGCCGGTACACGTTCGCATATTCGAGAGATGACGACGACTGGCATCTCGATCGCATCGACGAGAAGGTGTCCGACCGAATCAGCGGCCATCAGGAAGGAAAGCAGACGACGCGCACACAGATAGGAGCGGCTTCAATCAAAAATTTCGATGCTGCCCAGATGGCGCAGAACTCCAGTATCTAGTTAGGATTGAGAGCAACAAAGATTGGCCCATCAGGAAAGCGCGTATCTTTCGCTATGCCGACCAATAACCCTAAGCCCGGAATGGGCTCGAGAAAAATATCAAACGCCTGGACACTAGCCGTCGCTGTCGGTATCTGTATCGGATTTTACGTCCTCGCATGTAACGCGACACCGGGTCGAAAAGCAGAAAACTGGGCGCCTTCGCCCGCGGCGGCAGTTTCGACTGATCGCCAAAACCAGAACTGCTCCGCACTGTCGAATCAGACTGAACGCGAAGAGTGTTTTGCGCTATCCGACAACTACAAGGATTGCCCGGACAACGACACGCGTTGCGCGCCGTATCGCGCGATGTATACGCTCGACAGGCAATTGCAGGTCCTGAACGAAGAGGTTATCGGCTTGGCACGAACGCAATACGCGTCGTATGCACAGAACGATCCTGCGTACCTAGATGACTTGACGGCATATTTCGAGGAATCCGACCGAGCATGGAAGGCATCTCGAAATGCCGACTGCGCACTGGAGCCTTTCATGCAGGGCATGTCGCGACCGGAAGCCTCCGACCTGACCGAAGCCTGTCGAGTCGACAGAACGAAAGCGCGCATCAGCGAGATGAACAAGGTCAAGGTGACATTGAAGCCCGTTTCTTGCAGCGCGATTCGGCCCATTAACTAGGACATTTTGGGTCCACCCGGAGAGAGATCGTCCGCAGTGCGGTCCGCCCCGGCTTGCTGCAGTCGGGTGGTCTCGGCTTGTGTCTCTCGGATCGCTAGAGCCTGATCGATACGTGCCGACGCGGGCTCGGACAACGCCATAGTTGTCGGCATTTGTGCGCGGTTCTGGTACGGGTCGGGCGAGACGTTGTTGCCGGCACGCTGGACGAGCAACAGCTCGCCGGCGGCGTGTCGCTCGGTTTGCCGGTTCAATCCCACCCAGATGTCGTCGCCGGGCTTGAAGCCCTTCTCCACCGCCATCTTGAACGCACTCGCGCTCAACCGTTCGCTGTTTTCGTCCCAGGGCTTGTTGAGGCTCCGATCGACATTCCGCATGCCATTGCGGATCTGCTCCAGCATGCCCTGATCTGGGTAATCGCGATCGGCCCTGTCCGGTTGCCGCGGTGCCGGCGCGATCGGTGCGATGGGCGCTACCGGCTCCGGTGCCGGCGGTGCGGCGCCCGGTGGCCGCAACGCTGGTGTGGCGGGATCAACGTGCAGCAACGGTTCGGTCGCACCGTTGCGGTTGATGCTGAGATCGACGACGCCGTTGCGTTCAGTGCGGGTCACTTGGCTGCGTTCGACGCTGCTCCATTGCCCGTTGATGTTGGCGTATCCATGGCCGTCGCGGTTCCACACTGCGAAATCATTCCCCGCAGCATAGAAGCCGGCCGTCTGATCGTTCGGCGCACCTTGGAAGCGGATATCGCGCGCCCGCGTACCGCCGGTATCCAACGCCTGCACGAGCGCCCTGCCCTGATCGGGCACCAGAAGCAGATTCTTGATCGTGGCGTATTCGGCCTGCAGGTTCGGGCGCGTCGGGTCCTGGTTCAACTGCGTCGGGTTGGCGAGCGGATCGGTGGCTACGTGCTGCCAAGCGGCGTGCAACGGATTCTGGGCATCCGAATTGCGTAGTGCGATCAGAACCTCGGCACCTCGCAGCGCATTGTCACGGTCGCCTTGCAGATGTTGTGGCACGCCGGCCTTGATCCCGTCCAGGGAATCGATGCTGCCGTCGCCGATCTGCCGGATGATGTCCGGCCAGTGGCGGTTGCCGTCTTGGTTCTCCAGTTTGGCGATGACCGTCGTCATGCGGATCTGATCGTCCTGCGAGGCACCCTGGTAAAGCGCAGTCGCTTCCAGCGCGCGTACCGCGCCGTCCGCGCGCAGCAGTTGATTGACCTGGCGTACGTCCTGGTTGTGGACGTAGGTGATGCCGGCATCGGACGCCATGAACGCATTGAGCCGCGTCTTGATCCCGGCGGGGATGTCGTAGCCGTTGTCGGCGGTGGTCGTCCTGTCGCCGCGGATCTCGTTGCCCTGACGGCGCAGGGCCTGGCTGGCCTGCTCGAATTCCTGCTGACTGAGCGCCAGCTCCGGGTGCTCGGCTGCTTGCGTCTGGGCCCAGGTCTGGTACGCGTTAAGCAATCGATCGGCACTGCGGTTGGGATCGTTGCGCTGCTGGCCGAAATCTGTCTGCAACGTGCCGATGGAATATCCACTGTTGTAAACAGGCTCAAGCTGGCCTTCATGAAACGTCCCGGCCTCGCGTGGCACGCGACGCGCGGTGTCTCCCTCGTGATGGATATAGCCTGCGAAGGAGATTTCGTACGCTACGTTGCGCCCGCGAAGACTGCCTTCAGAGGCCACGCCGACGGCGAAGTAGATCGCGGCTTGAAGATCGGCATCGCTGATGCGTTGCGGATTCTGCGCAGCAGGTGTTGGTTCGACCATGTCACTCTTCCTTGACGTCAATGATCCGGATATCTGGAGCAGACCCGACGGGCGTCAGGTCCTTGCTATTCAGGCGCACGACATGGGTCGCCGTGGCGAGCACGAACGTGTTGTCCTGCAAATCGAGCGCATGCAGCGGCCGGGAACTCCAGCAGCGCTTGGCATCGTCGTAGCTCGCAACGATTTTGGTTCGAGGCTCGAAATCGGCCTCGCTGTCGCGGGACTGGGAACCTTGGGTGCGGGCGACGTACACCACGGGCTCGCATACGGGCTGGTCGCCGAAAAATCGCTTCGGATCGGTCGGCACCGGTTTCGTCGAATAGATCGCGTCCGGGCCGGTCGAGCCCTTGTTTTCGAACAGATAAGCGCCGAGTACGACGTCATGCCCTATGCCGCCCTGCTCCCAACCTGCGTAGATCGACGGCCGTTCGCTGTCTACTCCAGAAGACTCGACGCGCACGGATGCATGGCGGCGGCCCTGGGCATCCGTGAAGCTGTAGGAGGCGACAGGCCCCGTTTCGACGCGCACATCAGAGGCGCGCCGGGCCGTGAAGAACTCCATCGCTTCCGGTGTCGTTCCGGGCGACGCCGAGATCAGCCAGAGCGCCCGAGGCATGTTGCGCTCATCGACGAAAAACGCCGTCGCAGGGAAGTCGCGTTGTGCGATTTTTGTTTCGGGCCATTGGTTTGCCGCGACGGGCTTGTCGGGCGCTGCATGGTTGTCGGGCGAAACCATGCTGGCGGATGCAGGCTTCGCCATGTCGGCAGAAGCCGGCTGACCCTGCGAGTCGAGCGCCGTCTTCGGCGAACAGGCGGCTACCTGCACGAGACCCAGGGTGATAGTGATCGCGTGCAGTCCGCATCGAATGACTTTTCGCATTGCCTGATCCTTGCTCTGTGAAGGCGGCTTGCCATCAGCCGATTTCATTTTCATTCCATATGCCGTTCGATGAGTCTAAGACGGAGAGGTGCCCGTGTCATTCACCGCTCGCGCATGGACGCAGCGGAAGTGGATCCAACCCGTTCTATGACGGCGACCCACGCGCCTCAGCGCTTGCGATACAACTGCACGAACCGATCGGTCTTGCCGCGGATCGCGGGGTCGAAGACGTTCTTGCTGCGGTCGTCGTCGGGGTGGCGCAGGACCTGGCTCGAGGATTCCAGTTGCAGGCCGTGCGGCGAAGTCGGCGACGGCGAACTGTTCGTCGATGCGGTGCAGGGTCTGCGCGGCGCTGCTGTCGGTGCCGGCCTTCGCGCTGTGGTCCACCATCAGCAGCACGCCGCCGGGTTTGAGCGCGCGCGCGATCTGGTCGAGGAACTTGGCGGCGTCGACCTTGGGCCAGCCTTCCTTTTCGTCCACCCAATACAGGTCGTGGTACGACATCACGATCACCGCGCCGTCGAGCACGTTGTCGCCCAGCCCCAACGCATCGCTGCGGCCGGACACGTGGACGACGTTCGGCAGGCGATCGCAGGCGAGCCGCTGCGCCATGCCCTTCTTGCCGAACGCGTCGATGCGGTGCCGGCCACGTGCGCCCTTGCGACCGCGCGGCGTTGTCCGGTCCCCGCTGCCGCGAACGTTGACCCAGGGGCGATCACGCGACCGCAGACGCGCCGGTCGCCAATCGCACTCGCTTGACACCACCACCGGAGCGCAGCATGGACGCAAGCATCTTCCGCACCCTCGCCGCTTGCGCGGTCGCGCTGCTGCTGGCGGCGCCTTCGCCGGTCCGCGCGCAGAAGGACTGCATCGCCTGCGAACAAGTGAAATGCCTGAAGAACACGCTGAAGCAGAAGGTGCAGCTCCGCGACATCTATCTGGGCATCGCCGACGAGTTCGATCCGAAGGGCGGGCCGGCGTGGAAGCCGGCGAACATCACCCAGTTCGACAAGATTCCGGATGCGCCGACGCGTAACCAACGCTATCGCGACACGATCAGCCTGCTGGAGCAGTACAACCAGATGGAAGCCGAACGCACCGGCAACGTGCCGGCGCCGGAGGGATGCTCGGCGGGCGCGACCGAAGTCTCGACCGATTCGATGATGACCTGCGCCATCGACACCGTGCAGCTCGCCGCGGCGAAAGCGGGCGCGAACTGCAAGCAGCTCGGCGACCTGATCGAGCAGCACGAACGGTCGCATGCCAACGCCTGCAAGGCGCGCAAGGCCGGCAAGTTCTGGGAGTACACCGCACAGGTCGCCGGCGGCGAAACGAAGTCGTTGTGGCTGCCGCCGCAGATCCTCACGCCCGCTGGCAAGGCGCGCGAAGAGGCGGCCGGTTACGGCATCGAGATCGCGGCGCTGGAGACGATGGTCAAGGATGCCGAGAGCAAGTGCAAGACCAGCTTCAAGGGCGTGAAGACCTCATGCACGATCCCGACGCCGGTCGGCCCGGTGACGATGGGCCAGGAAATCTCCGGCGAAAGCTGCGGCAACCCGGTCGCGGCGCAGTGGACGATCCACACCGTCAACGTGGCGAGCGGGCCGGGCGTCATCGGGACGCATCGCAATGCCGACAAGCCCTGGTACAACGACTGCGTCGCGAAAGGCAGCGCGGAAGAATCGCGCCGCGCGGGGATCCTCAACGGCGGGGCCGGCCTGGGCCGCGGCTGGATGTGCGTCTACGACGAAGGCGATGGGCAACGCGAGCCGACGATCACGATCCGCAGTTTCCGCCTGCCGCAATGCTCGCCGTCCAGCGAACAGGCGATCACGGTGACGGCGGAACGCAGCGAGTGCGACGAGGACACGCCACCGCAGCCGCAACCGGATCCGGCCAATCTGCCGAACAGTTGACGCGCGGCGCTCGGCGCGCGCGCCCGATGCGTAAGGGAACGCCGGCCAGACGGCATGTCGAAGCAATGCTGAGGCAACAAAGTGTGATCGCCCGGGTTCGGAGATCGTGTCGAACCGATGGCCACACTGCGCAAGCACACATGATCCCGTTCTCGCGGAAAGGACCGTTATCGCAAAGACCCGCGACAACGCGGCGTGCCAGAATCGGCGACGAACGCATGGCGCGAGGATCGAGGCGATGATCAAGCTGGCCATCTGGTGCGCGATCGCAGGTATCGCGATCGCGTCCTCATCCGCGAGCGCTGCCGCTCCTTCGGCGCCCGCGCCGGCCTCAAAGTATCCGGAACGGGCGCCGCTGTCGGACTACCTGATCCAATCCGAAGCGGCGGAAATCGCGCTGGCGCGCAGCGCCGCGCCGGCCTCGGTCGCCGATCAGGCCGACGCCATGGTGCTCGACGCAAGCGGTTACCGCACCGCGTCGAAGGGCACAAACGGCTTCGTCTGCATGGTGTGGCGCTCCTGGTCGAACGATCTGGGCGACAGTGAATTCTGGAACCCCAAGGTGCGGGCGCCGATCTGCCTCAATCCGGTCGCGGTCCGCACCGTCTTGCCCGGCTATCTGCAGACAACACAGTGGGTGCTCGCCGGCCTCGGCGTTGCGGACATCCGGGCTCGTGTCGTCGCCGCGGTCGCCAAGGGCGAATGGCAGGTGCCCGCCGCCGGCGCGATGTCCTACATGATGTCGCGGCAGGGGCACCTCTCGGACACCATCGGTCACGCGTCACCGCACATCATGTTCTTCGTCCCGCGCGCGGATCGCCAAGATTGGGGCGCGAATCTGCCGCAATCCCCGATTTGGGGACTGGACGGCGAAGATCCGGATCCGTCGGGGCTGTTCGGCATATCGGTCGCGAACTGGTCGGATGGAACGTCTGCGGCGATGACGCATTGAGGGGTCATTTCGTTAGTGCTCGTGTCGCGGCTCCCAGGTGCACGGTGAGCGCATGATCTGCGCAGGATGTGCCGAATCTGATTGCGTTCTTTCCCGCAGGCGGCTTAAGCCTTGAGCGCGATCAAGAAGTGAACCTGACCCCGTTAGTTGTGTCATCCGGCCGATATCGCCTGCCGCAGAAGGCGTCGCCAAAAGTTG
>Ga0070669_100002038_pt1 | contig 14615 bp, 16 predicted proteins | sample KBSS53metaG_FD_64680 | JGI IMG/M metagenome (GOLD analysis project Ga0070669, IMG submission 64680) | Switchgrass rhizosphere microbial communities from Kellogg Biological Station, Michigan, USA - KBS S5-3 metaG | ecosystem: Host-associated > Plants > Roots > Rhizosphere > Soil ... | reverse complement strand
ACCGCGACGCGATCGTGTTCTTCCGCATGGGCGACTTCTACGAGATGTTCTATGAAGACGCACTCGTGGCGGCGCGCGCCCTCGACCTCACGCTGACCTCACGCTCGAAAGATTCCGGCGGCAACGGCATCCCCATGTGCGGCGTGCCGTTTCACGCGGTCGATGGGTATCTCGCCAGGCTGGTGAAGAAGGGGTTTCGAGTCGCCATCTGCGAGCAGGTCGAGGACCCAAAGAAGGCGAAGGGACTCGTCCGCCGCGAAGTCGTACGCGTCGTCTCTCCCGGGACCCTGACAGATGCGAATTATCTGGACGCTCGCGAACCCGCCTACCTGCTCTCGATCGTAGAGGCGGACCGGAAGGTTCGCCTCTACGGCGTGGCGCTGCTCGACCTCTCAACCGGCGAGTTCACCGCCGCGGAATACGAAGGTAGCGACGGCCTGCAGGCGCTCGCGGACGAAATCGCGACGCTGCGGCCGAGGGAGATTGTCGTGGCGGCGGAATCAGGCGTAGTGGCGCAATTTCCAGAGATCGCGCGACTTCAGCTTCCGGTCACCACCGCCGAGGCGTGGAACTTCGAACCAGAGGCGGCACGCCGCGCCCTGCTCGACCAGTTGAAAACGCACGGTCTCGACGGTTTCGGTCTCGATGGCCGCGTCGCCGCGATCCAGGCTGCCGGCGGGCTCGTCGCCTACCTCCGCGAAACGCAGAAGGCCGACCTGGCCCACGTGCGCGCGGTGACCTACAAGACGACCGCCGAGTGTCTGCTCATCGATCCGATCACGCTCAAGCACCTCGAGGTGCTCACCGGCAGCGAAGGCAGCCTGCAGGGATCGCTGCTGAACGAGATTGACCGCACCGTGACATCGATGGGCGGCCGCATGCTCCGCTCCTGGCTGCTTCGTCCCCTGATTTCGCTCGAGCGGATCGGCGACCGGCTTGACGCCGTCGAGGAACTGGCCTTCCGCGCGACCGATCGCGGGCGTTTCCGCGAAGTGCTGAAGACCGTCCACGACGTCGAACGCCTGGTCGGCCGAGTGGCGCTTGGAACGGCTGGACCGCGAGATCTCGTCGCGCTGCGGATGTCGCTGGCGGCCATCCCTCGGCTGCGCCTGATGCTCGACGAGGTGCAGGCCCCGCTGCTCCGCAGCCTGCTGGCGGAACTCGACGATCTGGCCGACGTCCGCGATGTGATCGAGCGCACGCTCGTCGACGAGCCAGGCGCCCTCGCGCGCGATGGCGGCTTCACGCGTGATGGGGTGGACCGCGATCTCGACGAGCTGAAGGCAATCAGCCGCTCCGGGCGACAGGTGATCGCGGAGATGGAAGAGCGGGAACGCGCCCGCACCGGCATCGGCTCGCTCAAGGTCCGATTCAATCGGGTCTTCGGTTATTACATCGAAATTTCGAAATCGAACCTCCACGCGGTACCGCCGGACTATCAGCGCAAACAGACTATCGCCGGCGGCGAGCGCTTCACGACGCCGGCGCTCAAGGAGTACGAGGAGAAAGTTCTCGGCGCGGACGAGCGGATTCTCGAGCGCGAGCTCGAGATTTTTGAGTCACTGCGAAACGCGGTCGCCGGCGAGGCGCCCCGCATTCAGGACACCGCACGAGCGCTTGCCACCCTCGACGTGCTATCGGGTCTCGCGGAAACCGCCGCGATCTGTAATTTCACGAAGCCGCATGTGCACGATGGCGACGAGCTGGTCGCCACCGATGCACGCCACCCTGTCGTCGAGCGTTTCGCCAGCGAGCCGTTTGTGCCCAACGACATCGACCTGAATGCGAACGCGAGACAGCTCGTGATCCTCACCGGGCCGAATATGGGCGGGAAGTCAACGTATCTCAGGCAGACCGCGCTCCTGCCGTTGCTCGCGCAGATCGGGTCCTTTGTCCCGGTCAAAGATGCCAAGGTCCCAATCGTCGATCGCATCTTTGCGCGCGTCGGTGCCTCCGACAACATCGCCCGCGGTCAGTCCACGTTTATGGTCGAGATGCAGGAGACCGCTGCCATCCTGCTCGCTGCGACATCGCGCAGTCTTGTCGTCCTCGACGAAATCGGCCGTGGCACGGCGACCTTCGACGGGCTGAGCATCGCGTGGGCTGTCGCGGAGTACCTCGTAACAAATCCCAAAGCGCGGCCAAAGACGCTCTTCGCCACGCACTATCACGAGCTGACCGACCTTGCGGACTCGCTGCCCGGAGTCGTGAACGCCCACGTCGCCGTGCGCGAATGGAAGGACGACATTATTTTTCTCCGGAAGATCGTGTCCGGTCGCTCGGACCGCAGCTATGGCATCCAGGTGGCGCGACTGGCCGGCCTGCCATCGGGCGTAATCGCTCGCGCACGGCACATCCTCAGTGGGCTCGAGCGCGATGAGCTGTCGCGGGGTGGGCGGCCGACGCTCTCGGGCTCCCCGGAAGATTCGCTATCTCCACAGCTCGCGCTGTTCGCCGAAGGATCCACCGTCGATGGTGAAATTGCGAAGCGCCTTCGCGAAATCGACATCGATGAGACGACGCCGCGGCAGGCTCTCGAGCTGCTTGCGGGACTGAAGAAACTGGCGGACGATACGTAATTCAATAGCGCAAGATTCAAAATGCCGGCTTCAATCCACCTCGTGTTTGCACTTTGCATTTTGAATCTTGCATTCGGGGGCTGCGCTCAACCTGAAGCCGCTGCCCCCGCCGGCGCCATCGTCATCGGCGTCCGCACCGGCCCCAATAACCTTGATCCCAGGCTGGAAAACGACGAAGCATCCGCGCGTGTCGCGCAGTTGATGTTCAACACGTTGTTCGACATCGGCGACGATCTCCGCCCACAGCCGATGCTCGCGGAACGGATAGAGAATATGGATCCGCTCACCTATCGCGTGGTGCTGCGCCGTGGCGTGAAGTTTCACGACGGCCATGAGCTCACAGCGAAAGATGTCGTCTTCACGTATTCGCAGATGATCGATCCGTCGTTCGTGTCACCCGCCAAAGGCGCGTACCGCGCGCTGAAGGCTGTCAGGGCGATCGGCCACTACGATGTCGAATTCGAGCTGAAGGAACCGTTCAGCGCGTTCCCGAATCAGCTCGCGGGCCCGCCCGCCATCGTGCCTGCCGGAGCCGGTCCTGACTTCGGCCAACATCCAATCGGTACCGGACCGTATAAGTTCGTCCGGTATGCGGTCGACGATCAGGTGGTACTCGCATCGTTCCCCGACTATTTCAACGGCCCACCGAAAAACAACGGCATCGTCATTCGAGTGCTGCCAGACGACACCATGCGGGGGCTGGAATTGAAGAAGGGGTCAATCGATGTGGTGGTGAACGATTTGCCGCCAGACATCGTGCACCAGTTCGAGGGGAAGGATTTTTACATCGCGAAGTCACCGGGCCTCGACTATTCCTACCTGGGCATCAACATGCTCGACCCGCTGCTCAAAGACACGCGGGTGCGGCACGCCGTCGGCTATGCCATCGACCGTCGCGCGATTGTCGACTATCTTCGCCGAGGCCTCGCGCGTCCCGCGACGGGATTGATTCCGTCGCAGGCCTGGGCGTACGAACCCGACATCTTCCAGTTCACGTACGATCCACGTCGCGCACGCCAACTGCTCGACGAAGCCGGCTATGAGGATCCAGACGGCGACGGCCCGCTCCCGCGCCTCCACCTTTCGCTGAAGATCTCAAACGCTGAGGAAACGAGACTGCAGTCAACGGTCATCCAGCAGCAACTTCGCGATGTGGGTATCGATCTAGACGTCCGCTCCTACGAGTTCGCGACGATGTATGCGGACGTGCTGAAGGGGAACTTCCAGATGTTCAGCCTGCAATGGGTTGGTGCGGCGATGGTGGACCCTGACATCCTGCGCCGTGTGTTCTACTCGACCGAGACGCCGCCGACCGGCTTCAATCGCGGACACTACAGCAACCCTGAGGTCGATCGGCTCCTCGATTTGGCCGGAGAGACGACGAGCGAACCGCAGCGGAAGAAGTATTACGGCGAGGTGCAGAAGATCATCGCCGAGGACGCGCCGTACATCAGCCTCTGGAACCGTACGAACGTCGCGGTCGCACAGCCGACGCTGCGCGACCTGCACTTGAATGCGGTTGGTAGCTTCGAATCGCTGAAAGACGTCATCAAGGGCGAGTAAGGCTAACCCTTGAGCGAGTCCAGCTCCTTCCGCGCTTCCGCGACGTACGGCGAATCCGGGTGATTGTCGACGATGTCGGTGAAGGTCTTCTTCGCATCGGCGGTGTTCCCCTTCGCCTGGTAGGCGCGGCCGAGCTGCATCAGAATCGCGTCCTCAGGCAGGTTCGCGTCCTTCTTCGCCGCCAGCTCCTTCCATGTGGCGATGGCTGCGTCGGTCTCGCCTGAGGCGAACTGCGCTTCTGCCTTCCCGAGCTGCGCCATCCTGCCGTACAGACTGTCGTTGCCGGCGCGCCGGACCACTTCATCGAACTGCGTAATCGCTTCTTTCTGCTGGCCGAGAGCCGCGAGCGACGCCGCGAGGTGGTAGCGGGCCTGAATGCCTGCCGCTGTGTCGGGATAGGCGTCGGCGGCCGCGCGCAGCTTTGGCACCGCGGTGTTCAGCTTCTGCGTCTCGGTCGAGAACGTTCCTTTCGCACCGATCCCTGCCGCTGCCGGCGCGTCGCCGGGCTTGGTCTCGGCATTCACGGGCACCACGGCGGTGTTGAGGACGACGGTCGCCTGCGCGAGCAGCTCGGTCCCTCTTGCCTGCTCGCGGGTGCGATACGCAAGGAGTCCCGCAACGGCGACGCCAACGACGATGATGGCGACCACTGCCCAGGTCAGCTGCCGGCCGTTTTCCTCGAGGAAGGTCCGCGCGGCGGCGACCATCTGGACGACGTCGTTCTGTTTGAGCTCTCGGCGATGCTTGGTCTTCATATGTCTCGGTCGGTTTGGTGTTGGTGGTGAGTGGTTGGTGGAGGTCGTCAACCACCAACCAGAACAAGGTGATTCTATCAGTGGACCCAAACAGGCTGTAGTCGCAGGCGGATTACGACCGTCGGTCGTGCCGGGGATGCCGGCGGCGCTCAGCGGGCCCGCTCCGCCGCTCCGCCGTGTGATTGCTTCGTGGCACGGAGGCGTGCAATTTCGCGATGGTGCGAAGGCTCGCCAGCAACGCAGCGGGATCACCGTTGGCGACCGTTGCCCGTTCGTGGCCGATTGCGGACGCGACCGCCCGCTCCTCGTCGGAATCGGCGAGCACGACGACGTGCGCGGCGCCCATGTCGAACCAGAGCGGGGTCACCGCCCCAGCATGGGTCACGAGCACTTTGCCGATCGGCCACCCCTCGAGTTCCGCCACCGAACCTGCAGAGACCACCGGAATGCCCTCTCGCTCGAGACACTGCACGAGCGTCTGCCTTCGACCATCGTTGGCGTCCACGAAGACGACCGACAGCCGGGGCTTTTCGAACAAGTGCCCGCATCGAGTACATCGCCATTCGAGCACGAAGGCGCCATCACGGACGCGGGTCATTTGCAACGACGCACACTGCGGGCAACGGTGTTCCATTTCACCACCAGCTCGTTCCCTGATCCGCTGCAACGGCCGGGACGGAATGTCGGGTTCAGGCGGTGGTGGAACAAATTCGATGCCGTACTTGGTGCCGGAAAAATCACCTCCCGAAGCGGTCAGAACACCGTTCGGGTGTCGCCCGAGTGCAACAGCCCACCCGTTACCGAGTACGACTGAACGGGAAACGGCGGCAACGGGTGCGCGATCAGCGCGTCGCCGCGCCCGCGCGTCTGGGGAATACCTTCAGACCAGTCGCCAGCAGTTCATTCATTCTCTTCTCGAGCAACGCGCGCGCGTCACGCTGGCTGGGGAGATGCGTGTTCGAATCGATCAGATGAAACTCACCCCGCTCGTCGCGCCCCTCGATCACGATTGACCAATCCTCTGACTGCACCTCGCGGTCGGCTTCGAGACTCCGCGTGATGTATCCGATGAGCGCACGGGATCGTTCAACGAACCACTCGACTTCCTCCTGCATCCACGAAGGGGCGCGGTTGGGATGCAATTGATCAAAGGCACTCCGCGAGATGGACAAAATCGGCATGGTGATGGTCCTGGAACTGGGGTCTCCTGAATTCATACGACGCAACAGAATGTATTCGAGACATGTCTCTCATAACAGTGTGCAAACTCAGCAGGTCGATTCGGCGACGGTGACGGCACAAAACTGAAATCATCGTCATCGCCAGAGCTTGAATCAGAAGTCGAGATAAGCTCCGACGCGCGCGTCCCTGTGCGTCGACTTGTCACGACGCTGTGTCGAAAGCGCCGCGCGATCCTGAAATGCTCAGGGCCAGGATCGAATCAGCGAGGCCGCAACGCGAACTCTGCGCGAAAGGACGACGGTAAACCGTTCGCTGCGGCGGAACCCCTGTCGCTTTGAACAAACTATGTGACGGACAGGTGCAGGCCGCGTGCCCGCTCCAATTGATAGTCGACGTCGCCTGCCGAGAGCCCCATCTGCGTCAATCGAAGGCGAAAGCCCTCTTCGGCGAGCAGAGTCAGATCTCGAAGCTTTTCATCCCATGAGGTCGCGAAGAAGAAGCTCGAGGGAATCTCTGCTGGCTGGAGTACCAGAAACCGCTCGCCTTCAGGTGTGAACAAAGCGGCGACGAAAAAGTCGGTGCGCATGCGACCTCGCTCGCAGACGTAACGTGGGGACCGATTGTAACAATTCGTGCGGCGTAGAATCGCGAATGCACGGAAACGTGCGACACAGGAGAGGGGCGAACAGGCGATGACCACGCGGCGGGAACTCGCCCGGAGGATTTGGGACGCATCGCACCTGATCGGCTCATTCCAACTTCGATCCGGCGCTGAATCAAATGAGTACTTCGATAAGTACCGCTTCGAGTCCGATCCGGTCCTTCTCCACGACGTCTGCGCGGCTTTACTGCCGCTGATACCGGAAACAACCCAGGTGCTCGCTGGTCTGGAACTAGGCGGGATTCCGATCGCGACCGTGCTCGGTCAAGCGTCCGGTTTGCCCGTGACGTTCGTGCGAAAAACCGCTAAGGAATACGGGACGTGTCGCGTCGCAGAAGGGCACGAAGTCGCCGGCCGTCACGTGCTCATCGTGGAAGACGTGGTGACGTCAGGCGGGCAGGTAATCAAGTCGGCAGAAGATCTCCGCCGTCTTGGTGCGACCGTTCACACCGCGATCTGCGTCGTCGATCGCGAGGCAACCGGCCGGTCGCTGCTGCACGCGGCAGGGATCGAACTGGTCGCGCTATTTACTGCGACGGAATTGGCGGAAGCGCGTAATTTGTCGCAGGCATGATTACCTTCGCCTCGACTTCCTCCTGGGCCCATAGCTACCGTCCTGACTAAGCCCCATGACGAACCATGAGGCTCTCAGTGACTAATCGTACGAGTCACTCGTCTACACGATATCGTCGTATGACATGCCATTTATGCCACGGGTCGGTCGCTGTTGAGCGCATGGCAAACACGAATTGTCTGATGCTGCAGTGTGTACGGTGCTGGAACATGTGGTCTGTGCGAATTCCTCGCACCTGGAGGTACGTCCACCATCGTCACCCGATCGCCCGAACATACGTCGAACCAGCCGGGGCAAACGGACGGCACAACCGGGCGAACTAATCCAGCAGCCGGTCAGAGGATGCTGTGAGAAATGGTGAGCATCGGTCTGGCTATGGCAGGTTGGCTCGGAGCCCCCGAACAACCGTGGAGGTCAGGACCGACGCTCACCAAACGAAAGACGAACGAGCGCTCTCGTCGGTCACTGCGCAAGGAAATGTCGAGCAGCCGCACGCACTGGTGGTCACCGCGTCGGACGAGGCGTGGCGACGTAACTGCCGCCTATAGAAACAAATCGTCGAGCGGTTCCTCGCGCGACGACGGACCCGCGCGATACCGCGAGAAGTCAGTGACGCCAATTTCTAGTGAAATACTCCGAGGCGAATCTGCGCTGCCACACCAAATCGATTCGGCCCTGCCAGCGGAGACAATGTCACAGTCGTGCCTGCGGTCGGCGTGTAAATGGTCCGTTCCCTGAATTCGTCGATTGCGATGCCCAAGGACGGCCCCATGCCGATCGACAATACGGCCGGCCAAAGGCAGCCGAGGTCGTTGCAGATCGAGCCGATCAGAACCCCGCCAAGAAACCCGGCACCTGCTCCAATGAGCATTCCGTTCAGGGACGAATCGTGGGCCTTGATCCGCCGTACGGAGCCCTCGGTGAAGATCCTCTTTTCAATCCTGAAATTCCAGCGACGGCGCTCCACTTCGAGTTGGTCGCCAGTGAGGGATACCACTCTCCAAGAAATTGTCTTGCCGTCAGTCGGCTGAACATGGATCCGCTGTTGAGGCTTGATTGTGAGCTGCTGAAACGAGTGACTTGGCGCTTCCTGTCCGAAGGACACCTGCGCGACCATCAATAGGCTTGCAGTCAGCACCGTGAGGCGAATCATGGCAGGCATTGTATATGCCGCGCACGTCGCAGTTCTGATGACTTGTTGCTGAATCACGAGGGGAGGCCGCGTGATCAGCGATACCACACACTTCCAAGACGCTGCATCGAAGACTTCTCGGCTGAATTCTGAGGAGCATCACTTCGTCCAGAATGCTGCGGCGATGTACGCGACGACGACCGTCTCACTCTTGGAGGTAAATCAAAATTCGGTCTGTCTGTCACAGCGCTGAATGCGAAGTACGCCGACGTCCCCCCGGTTTGAGTAGCAGTTCCCTTTAGCGTCCGGCGGTGACTGTACTCGTTTCCATCATCAGCCGTTTGACATAAGCAGCGGGCGTCAGCCCGCCGGGGCCCTTCTTCGGTCGCTCCTCGTTGTACTCACGTCGCCACGTTTCGATAACAACCTGCGCGTGGCCCAGGCTGGTGAACCAATGCTCGTTGAGGCACTCATCACGGAAGCGAACATTGAATGATTCGACGTATGCGTTCTGATTGGGTTTGCCAGGTTCGATCAGCCGCAGGGTCACGCGGCGGTCGTCAGGCGATGGACGGGCGCGCCGCTCACTGAGGCCGCGTTCCACCATGCTCCGCACCAGCACGCGGCGCGCAGGTGCGGTCACCACTTTCGGCGAAGGGCCTCGCGCGTCACTTCATTCTCGAGCAGGGACTCCGCCAACAATTTCTTCAGCCGACTGTTTTCGGTCTCAAGCTCCTTCAAGCGTTTGGCGTCCGACACGCTCATGCCGCCGAATTTGCTCCGCCAGAGGTAGTAGCTGGCCTCGGAGAAGCCGTGCTTCCGACACAGATCCTTCACGGTCACTCCGGCCTCGGCCTCGCGTAGGAAGCCCACGATCTGGGCTTCCGTGAATCGCTTCTTCATCGTCCGATCCCTTTCGCTAGGGCCGGACTCTAAACCAAAACGTTACTCAAACCGGGGATGACGTCGCACCTGCACCGCTGCGATTTGGCGAAACGAGTTCGTCTCGAGCTCCGGGTTCTACACGGAGATGAACTGCTCGAGTCGCGACTTTCGCGATACGCCGAGGCGCCGCGGGTTCTCATCGCTGATCAAGGCGAATCCGCTGCAGCAAGGCTGGTTTGAGCTGCGAGACTGACCGTTGAGCCCGCCGCGCTCGGGCACACTCCATCAGCTAAGCAACCGCCTCGGGCCGTTCATCGGGAGCACCCAAAAGCGTCCATCGACGCCTGAAGTAAATGCAATTCGCAATCAAGACACCCAGGACGGGCACCGGTGGGGCTCCTTCATTCACCGCGTTTGCAAGTGGGGACATCGACAGGAGGGGTGCCATCAGAAACGTCAACGCTTCACTGGCAACGAGACAAACAACCCCGGCTCGTTTCCGTCGAAGGACCCCGACCGCTCCGCCGATCGCGAGACCGGTTATCAGCCACAAGTAGACAGGTCCGAACTCAGGCCCTTGAGCGATGATGCTCTTGAGAGCTGTCGGCACGGTCGCCGCGGAGAGCAGTATGGATTGAAGTGACAGCCAGGTGGCCCATCGATACGGCTGCGCACCCAGAGGCTTCGCTCGCAGGCCGAACCAGAGGGGCACGACAATTCCCCCAAGCAGCAACACGACGCCGATGGCGCCCCGCACGCCGAAGTTGTCCATACGCCTACAGCCTCCGAGGTACTTTGCCGCGGAAATCAAACGGCGCCGCAGCGCTGTCAACGACGAGCGCGGCGAGCAGGAACGCTAGGCCGACACTTGGACCGCCTGAGACCCATTGAGTCAATGGTCGGTCCCGTCGAGAAAAAAGAACTGAGCCGCCTTCAATCGAACTTGATCGCCACCGTGAAGTCCACAGCGTTGTGCTTCCAGCTTTTCACGAGGGTCTGTCCGGCACGCTGCAGGTCACCGGGCGACGCATACCAGAACCCGATAGCCGGTGTCAGCGAGAAGCGACGACCGAGGTAGATGTCGTAACCGACACCGGTCGTTAATCCCAAGCCCCCGTGCGTCTCGTCGATCCCAACCTCCGTGCTGCCGGCGAGGAAGGCTCCTCCGCCACCCGCCTTGATGAAGAGATTCGACGGACCCGGATAGAACCAGATGGCACCGCAGACACAGAACAACGTCCAATCGACACGATCGACCGAGCCCGCAGTGCCCTTCAGTTCGACGCCGACACGGGTGCGGCGATTGAGCGCCCAGCCCAGGCCAAATCCTGATACGCCTCCCCACTCCCGTCCGTCCAATGGACGAAGCGGCGAGTCGTCCGCCACTGTAATGCCATGTGTTGCGGCCCCAAGCGAAAATTCCCCCCAGACCCCTTGTCGTTGCTGCGCAGCGGCCGGCGACCAGAGGGCGAGCACCAGAGCGAGGAGCGAGCAAGCCCTCGAGGCCTTCGCCGCTGAACAGGTGCGTGCCGTCGCGTCCCGCTGGCTTCTCGAGGACGACATCGACTACGACCCGGACCAGTTTGCGATGGACCTCGTGCAATTACGGGCGGCTATGACGCCCTCTCGAGAGGAGATTGCACGGGTGATTGACGAGATGATCGCGTTCGCGGCGGAGGGGCCGAGCGATTGAGCGCAGCGATTTTGGCCGCGCTTCATCGGCTCAGGAAACGACAAACCCATCGAATACGCCTCGCCACCAGCCCGTAACCCTTTTATTGTCCCGTCGTTATTGTCTTAGCTGACTCACGCGGACGCGCGCGTCTAACCATTTGCCTCGCAGCCCAAACGATAAGGGCGACTGCAAGCAGGAAGGGAAAGGTCGTCCTCGTCCTAGACAGGCGGGTCAGGTCGCCGATCAGGCTTACCGCGACGGCGAGAGTCACGCTCCCTACGAGGTACCACTTTTCCGCCCGCGCGATGGGTGCGCCAATCTTCTTCGCGTAGCGCCATTCGCGTACCGCACCAATCACCCCGAACCAAAAAAGGACTGTGATGATCATCATCGCTTCTTCGCCGCCTGCCGCTTCTTCGCCTTGTCCCGCTCTGATTGCCGCATCCTAGCGAGCGTCTCCTTCGCTCTCGTCATCGCCTCGCCAAACTCAGCCAACCGACGTCGGAAGACTTTATTGGTGTGTCGAGAGATCGGCACGTCAGCGGCCCTTCTTCGCCGTCTTCCGCTTCCTCGCTACCGGAGCCAATGGCAATTCTGCCTTTCACAAACCCATGCGCTTTTCACGTGCGCTCGCCCAAATGAGCGCGACGACGGCCAAGATCGGCGGCGTTGCCGCAAGGGTCCCTCCAATGAAATCGTTCGGTCCCCACGCCAACGCATAGGAAAACCAGTAGAACGCGGCACAGGCATTCAGCACGATAACGGACCACCGGAACACCATCGCGCTCATCGCTTCTTCGCCGCCTTCATGACGAGATCCTAATGTGGCTTCGTCCCTGGCGCGCTCCCGGACCAGCGATGGCGCACGCGGGACAGCGCATCGTGATGGTGTTCGGCGTGTGGTGTTCGATAAGTGCGACAGGTTGCTTGCACGCGGGGCACACAAGGCCGGTGTTTTTCGGCGGGAGCGCGTCGGCCATGTGGTGTCAGGTCATGGATCTGGACGTGACCATTCAGTCAGCGGGGCGTTCGTCCTGAGCCGAGCTTCTTCAGCTCACTCGCCGTGACGTCGCTTAAACGGCGAGTGCCGCTTCCACATTGCCCCACTCCGAGTGTGTCCTGTTCCGAAGGTGACAGGCGCAAAATGTGGCGGTCTTCTTCTTTTGGCTTGTGAGCGAACACCAAGTACTTGGTACCAACATCAAATTGAAAGCCCTCAGCGGTGACGTCGTCGAAATTGCGAATGGTGAAACGCTTTGTCACCCGACCTTTCCACACACGATCCACATCGAACGTGACGACTGGATCGTACGCCGCGTTACTCTCGCGATTCGTAACCGTCCCGCTGAAGACTGCATCCGCATACCGCACTGCGAAGCGTTCCTCGAACCGCACACACTCGCCGAAAGCGGACTGTGGCAGCAGCGCACCACATAGCAACGGGGCCAGCAACGAAGGTCCGCACTTCATGAGCGAAGAGTAAGCCGATGGGCTGAAGCCGTCAACAGCGGGTCACGGAAGGACCGCAAATCACATGACGACAAACCTACCACTCGAGGAAGGCCACGAACTCCTATGTCCGCACTGCCGCCGATGGCATCCGGTGACGGCGCAGCACACGGAAGGCACGAACTACACGCAGGCGATCCTCTATTGGCGATGTACGAAGGGGATGTATTACGCGGGGCAACGGCGGTTCAACGAGCGGGCATCCAACGCGGAAGCCAATGAAGGCAGCGTGAATCTCGTTTGACGATTTGAGACCGAGAGCGCAGAATGTCGGCAGTTCAGACGGGACTGCCGAACGTTGGAAGCGCTCGAGCAGTCCCTAACCCCGTGACCGTTGTAGCGCGAGGCTTGCAAAATTCTACCTGCCAGCCTGCCCCACCGGCCTCGAAAGAGAGGCCGTCCATGATTGCCGCCATCTACGCACGTAAGTCGACCGATCAATCGGGTGTCGCCGACGAAGCGAAGAGCGTCAGACGCCAGATCGATCGCTCGCGCGACTACGCACAGCGCAAAGGCTGGACAGTCGACGAGTCACTAATCTTTGTCGACGACGGCATCAGCGGCGCCGAATTCGCGAACCGTCCTGGATTCGTGCGACTGATGAACGCCTTGAAACCGCGGCCGCCGTTTCAGGTGCTCATCATGTCCGAGGAGTCACGGCTCGGACGTGAGGCGATCGAGACGGCGTATGCGCTGAAGCAGCTGATCGCCGCCGGCGTGCGCGTGTTCTTCTACCTCGAGGACCGCGAGCGCACGCTCGACTCCCCCACTGACAAGGTCCTGTTGTCGCTGACCGCATTCGCCGACGAGCTCGAGCGGGAAAAGGCGCGGCAGCGTGTCACCGATTCGATGTCGCGTCACGCGCGCGCTGGGATGTGACCGGCGGTCGATGCTTCGGCTACGACAACGTCGAGGTCCTCGACAAGAATGGCGCGCGGTCGCACGTCGAGCAACGGATCAACGAAACCGAAGCCGCTGTCGTCCGGAACATTTTCGAACTCGCCGCAAAGGGACTCGGCCAGAACCGGATTGCCAAACAGCTCAACGCCGAAGGAGTCCCGGCTCCGCGGGCCCAGCAAGGCAGACCGAACGCCTGGATTCAGTCCTCAGTTCATGCAGTCCTTTTCAGAGAGCGTTACCGCGGCGAGCTCGTCTGGAACAAGACGAAGAAGCGCGACCGATGGGGCCAGGTTCGAGTGAAGGACCGACCGTCAACTGAATGGCTGCGCGTGCCGGCGCCGGCGCTCCGTATCGTCCCTGAGTCGCTCTGGCAGGCGGCGCACGCGAAGATTGCCGAGGCCCGCGCAGACACCTACGTCCGGCACAGCGCACCGCGCGCGTCGAAATACCTGCTCCGAGGGATGGCACGCTGTGCTTGGTGCAATGGCGGCATGCACGTTCGGACGCGGCGTCAGGGATCTCGATCGCGGTTAGCGCTCTACGCCTACACGTCGCACTACAACCGCGGCGAGGCGGTCTGCCGCAATCACGTGCAGTTCCCCATGGAGATCATCGACCGGGCAGTGATTGGCGCCATCGACGACATCTTGACGCCAGCTATCGTGGACGAGATCATCGCCCGCGTTCGACACGAACTCGATCCAAGGAACCGCGGCGATGCGCGCGAGCGCCTCGAGCAACAGATCGCAAGTGTCGATCAACAGATCGAAAACCTGGCAGATGCCATCGCCATCGGCGGCGACATGCCCGCGCTCGTACAGCGCCTCACAGCAGCGCACCGGCGGCGCCAGGAGCTCGTATCAGCGATGGAGGCATCAGACGCCCACTCCCCTGCTCCGCGCGTCAACTGGCGGCTTGTCGAGCGCCGGGCTCGGCATCTGCTATCCGAGTGGCGGGCGCTGATGGCGAAGCACGCACAGGATGCGCGGCCAGTTCTCCGCGAGTTGCTCGACGGCCCGCTGAAATTCACACCGATCATCGAGGAGACTCGGCGCGATTACCACGTCGCCGGCGCCATTGACACTCGCGAGTTTTTCCTAGGAATTATTGAAGGTAACGAGTCTGGCGTCCCCGGACGGATTTGAACCGTCGGCCTCGCGCTTAGGAGGCGCGCGCTCTATCCAACTGAGCTACGGGGAC
>Ga0070669_100002030_pt1 | contig 14644 bp, 11 predicted proteins | sample KBSS53metaG_FD_64680 | JGI IMG/M metagenome (GOLD analysis project Ga0070669, IMG submission 64680) | Switchgrass rhizosphere microbial communities from Kellogg Biological Station, Michigan, USA - KBS S5-3 metaG | ecosystem: Host-associated > Plants > Roots > Rhizosphere > Soil ... | reverse complement strand
CGGATTGCACCAGCGCAAACGCGCATCTTCGTCGCTCGCAATAATGCCCGGCGGAATTGTAGTGAGCAGCGTTTCAGCGAGCGTTTTCTGAAGCGTTACCTCTTCGTGAATAAGAGCGTTTTCCAAAACCGTGGAAGCCTGGTCGCCTAGATTCGTCAGGGCTTCGAGCGCCTCATAATCGAAACTCTCGCCCGCCAGGCGATGGCCAACAAAAAGCCAGCCGCCGATTTTTTCTCGCACGTAAAGCGGCACAATTACTTCGGCACCGAGGTTGTCGAGCGCTCGGCGAAGCAACTCGCGTTGGGTGGAATGCGCGCTTTGCGGCAGGTGCGCGCGACAAACGAGATGACCATGTCGCTCCAACCAGCCGACCAAAGGATCGCGTGCCTGGAATTCAAGCTCATGCGTTTCGGGAAGACACCGCAGCCCAGCCAGTAAACGGAACGTCTCCCCTTCCCGGCGGCGGGAAAAAATCCCGACCCGCCTGACCATTGCGGCGTCGGCCAGATTCTCCACCACGCTGTTCAACAACGTATCGAGACTACCAAAGCGACGAAACACCCTTGGAAAGCGAGGCAGCCGAAGTGTTGCTCCCGCACTTGTGTCTTGACCTCGCCGCAATTCGCGTGGCTCGACGCTCCTCAACGCGTTGTCCGTTTCTGCTCGCAAAACCCGATTGTCTTCCAAGACCCGTAAATGATCGAGCGCCCTGCCGATCAAAGCCTGAAACGGACGCCGTTCCAAATCCACATCCTCGGCCGCATAGATGCCGGCCTGCTCTGCATCGCGCAGCGGTTCCGACCGGGGTACGCCCAGTGCAACAATCAGAACGTCGGGCCACTCTGCCTTTACTTGCTCGAGCAAATCATGTGTTTCGTGGCAGCGCAGGTCCAACACCAGCAAGGCCGGGCTATTTTGCTGGAGGACCGCCTCGAGCCGCTCGGGACCATCGAGGTGACGCACGGAGGCGCGGTTACGCAAAAACGCACGCGTTCGCCTAACGAGGTCCGGGTCCTGTGTATAGAGAAGGCAGGCGACGGGGGAGATCATGCCGCCGCTACCTCTTCCTGAAAGCGAACGAGCGGAAGTAGAATGTGGAAACTGGTGCCACGATCCAGTTCGCTCTCCACTTCGATTTGTCCGCCATGTTCCTGCACGATGCCGTGCACGACCGAGAGTCCGAGACCGGTCCCGTAATCCTTGGTCGTGAAAAATGGATCGAAGACGTGCGTCAAATCCTCGGGCTTAATCCCGCAGCCGTCGTCTTCAACCGTAACGCGGAGGATTTCGCGAACATCGACTGGATCGCCCGGTAAGGCCGTCGGCCACATCTCGGTCGAACCAATTTCAGTCGAGACGACGAGTGACCCACCGGATTTCATAGCGTCAAGCGCGTTGAGGAAGAAATTAAGGAAGACTTGCTCAATCTGGCCCGAATCGCCGTGGATTGTATCCACGTCGGCCTGCCAGGAACGAGTTAATTTCACATCCTTTTGGTAGAGGCGATGGCCAACCAGAAGCAAGGCCTTTTCCAAAATTTCGTGGACATGCATTGGCTTCAGGAGCGGTTTGGCTGGCCGCGCAAACCGGAGGAGTTGATTGACCAACGAGTCAATTCGATCCACCTCGTGGCCAATGAGAGAGAAGAAGGTCTCGCGGAAATCGGAATCCTGATACCGCTCAGGCAGCAGTTGGGCAAAGGTCTTGATCGAGACCAGCGGGTTCTTGATCTCATGAGCCATGCCGGCGGAAAGCGTCCCCAGACTGGCCAGCCGATCACTGCGCCGAATCTGCATTTCGAGACGTTTCAACGTTGTGATGTCCGTAAGCACCATCAACGCGCCCAGCGTAGTTCCGTCCTGGCCATGAAAGAGCGAACTGCTCGCGCGCAAAATTGTGTTTCTGTCGCCAGAACGCAGGACGATTTCGCGGTTCTCCTGACGTTCTCCGTTCCTAATCGTCTCCGAGAGAATATCGTGCAACGCGTCCGGCAAGTTTGAGATCCGGCGGGCCAGAATTTCGCCGGCAGGCAGACCGGTCAGTTGCTCCACTTCGCGGTTAAAGACGGTGATCATTCCGTTTCGATCCGCTGCCACAACGCCGGTAGTGAGGTTTTGCAGAAGGGTCTCGTTGTACATCTTCGCGTTCTGCACTTCGGTGAAGAGCTGCGCGTTTTCGATCGCGACCGCGAGCTGCCCGCAAAGCACACCAAGCGCGCCCTGCTCGACCGTGCCGTAGATACGGCCTGAGCGCCGGGGACCCAGCAGCATTACGCCCGCCAGCTGGTCACGGGAGAAGATGCCCATGGCAAAACCAATTCCGAGCGACTTCATCTGCCGTCGGACGCGTTCCAGTTCCGCGGTGGAACGCACCCGGTGCAGCTCATCGAGCACGATCGCTTCCTGAGTGCGCTCGAGGTGGGCGATGATCGCTTGATCGCGATGCAACTCCATTCGCATTGTGCGCGAGCCAGGCTGCACGACCGGGAAACGCTGGGCGTAGAACTCAGGCTCGGGCAGGAGGATGTAAACCCGATCCGTATCCACGGCCTGGCCGATCGTTAGGCCGAAGCGCTCGAGCAGGTCGCCCAACGTCGTGACCGAACGCAGAATCGCCGCCGCCTGATTCATCGTCGCCTGGAAATCGAGCCGCCGTGTTCCAATGAAGAGCCGGTCGGCTAGCGATTGCGAAAAACCGCGGGCCGGCACCATGGCGAAGGCGATGACGAGTGAGGCGAGAAGATGAGCCAGCGAGCGGCCATCGTTCCCGAACATTGGGACAAACACGACCGTGCAAAGCCACCAAACGAAACAATAAAGCGCAGCCAGATAAACCGCCAGCAGGATGTAGGCGATCGAACGCCGCATGAAGAAGCCGACTTCGAGGATCTTGCGGGTCGCGATGCCGTAACCGACGACCAGACTGAAAACTACCACCCGAAACGGCGCGAAAAGGAGCGCCCGTGATTCGCCAATCAGGTAGTCGAGCACGTACGACAAGGCGAGAGCGAAGCCAACGGCAGCAATTCCACCGATCAGGATAAACGAAAGCTCGGCATGCTCGCCCCCGCTCGTTTTCTGCAGATCGCGCCAATAGCTGACGATCAGGACGATGAACGCCGCAACGAAATACGTCGCAAAAATGTAACCGCCCTGGCCATAATTCGGTCGAGGCGGGAGACCGGCAGTCTCCGGCATCAACGCGCCTTTTAGGAAAAACGACGTCTGGCACAGTCCAACGACAACAATTGTGACCACGAGCCAAACCCGGGACGTTCCAAGCAAATCCCGCCAGTTGCGCAGTTTTTGGCGAACCGAAAGACGGAGAAGATTGAGTGCTGCGAGATAAAAAACGGCGGTCGCCGAAGCTTGCCGGATTCCGAACGCCGCCGCCCCGGGAGTCTTCGCGACGAAGGTGAAATAGAGGCTACCCAGCCACGCGGCAATCGTGACCGAAAGCAGAAGGAAACACTGGTTCGCCAACCGCCGCCGGTTCGCCTGGTAAACAGCGAGTCCGAGCGTGATCTGGAGGAGCAGAGCGGCGAGTGTGGGAATCGTTACCGCATTCATGGCGGGAGATTCCGCTGAACCTTCCTTCTCATCGTGCTCACTCTGGACTCAACCGCTCTACGACCATGCTGCTATTTCCGCCTCCCAATCCACGTACATTGATCAACGCACATTCCAGTAGCGCTTTTCGGGCCTTTCCAGGCACAAAATCCAAATCGCAACCGGGTAAGGGACTTTCGTGGTTCGCCGTCGGCGGAATCAGTTGATGCTGAAAAGCGAGCGCGCACGCGACCAGTTGAAAGGGTCCGGCGGCGGAGAGTGGATTCCCGGTCACACCCTTGATGGAACTGACCGGAACACGCTCTGCCAGCGGACCGAAAACTCGCCGGATCATTTTCACTTCGGCGGCATCCAAGTTTGGGTGGCCGGGACCGTAGGAGCAGATGTAATCGACTTCATGCGGCTGGCGGCTGGCATTGGCCATGGCAAGCCGCATTGCATTTTCCAGACCGACGAAAGGATCGTTAGCATCGTGGTCCATCTGGGCGGAATATCCGGTGATTTCAAGGTAGACGCGCGCGCCCCGCGCCATGGCGTGCTCGAGACTTTCGACCACCACGACCGCTGATCCCTCTGAAATCACCCCGGAATCTGACTCCTGGTCATAGGGCCGGCTCGCCCGGTGCGGGTGGTCATTCGCGCACGAACTGAGACCCGCGGAAGCGAAACTGGCCATTGTTAGGGGAGTGATCGGAGCATCCGCGCCACCGGCAATCGCAACTTCCGCTTCGCCGGATTGGATGCGCGCCACAGCCATGGCGATGGCATCTATTCCAGAAGGGCAGGCCGAGGAAATCGTCGTTGCCTGGGTTTCAACGCCCAGTTTGCGCGCGATCAAGTGGGCCGCGGCTTGCGGTTGGCAGTTGCTCACCACTCCTGAATTCACCCGGCGCGGACCTCGTTGCCCAAGCTCGTGAAAGCCCTTTTCGATTACATCGAGCGCGCTCGTGCTAACGCCAATGTAGACGGGAAGAACGGCGCCAGGCTTGCGCTCGGTCGGATTGAAGTCGGCATTCTTCAAAGCCATCTGAGTCGCGGCAAAAGCCAGCTGGGTGTGTCTCGCCATGCGCTGCGGTTTCCAATCAGCCGGCATGTAATGGAGGGGATCGAAGTGCTTGACCTCGCCGGCGATTCGATTCCGGAAGCCGGTTGAGTCGAAGAGTGTGATGGGGCCGACGCCACTCTCACCTAACGACAGTGAGCGCCAGAACTGTTTCAGCCCGGTTCCATTAGGGGCGAGGATCCCCATCCCAGTAACGACCGCTCGATTACGCTCGTTCATCTTCTCTTTTCACCATAATCGGCACGTTAGCAGCGAGCTTTTTGTGATGGCCAAATCTTCGCGCTCGTCTCTCAACTTGTCGATAGCTTCAAAGTTATTCACAATTTCACCCTTGCGTTTGCCCGCTAAATGCGAAAACATCGCCTGCAAAAGTGAATCCTACCGGATCATTTGAGATTTTTTCGTGCGGAGGGCACGTCCCTAGCTTCTAGCGATGGGAGCAATGATAGCCAACGCCGATCTCCCCCAAGTGCTCGTTATCGACGACGAGATGGGTCCGCGCGAAAGTTTGCGGATGCTTCTTAAGCCGAGCTATCAAGTGCATACCGCCGACTCGGTCGAGATCGGCCTGCAACTGCTCAACGAGAAAAAACCCGACGCGATCGTTCTCGATATTCGAATGCCCGGCGTCACCGGCATTGAAGGGCTGCGTCGCATTCGACAGATCGATCCTCATCTTTCCGTCATCATGTTGACTGGATTCGGCGCGCTTGAAACGGCCAAGGAAGCAGTCCGCCTCGGCGCGAACGACTACATCAGCAAACCTTTTGATGCGCGCGAAATGCGGGAAGTCATCAGTCGCAATGTTGCCCGCACGCGTGCGCATCGAACAAGCGAAACCGCCGCGAGCGAGATCAAGGAATTGAATAACCGTCTCCTCCAAGAGCTGGCTCAAAAGGAAAAAATGGCCAGTCTCGGGCAGGCGTCCGCGGAATTCGTCCACGATATCGGGAACCCGCTTACGATCGTTTGGGGCTACGTCCAGCTTCTCGCCAAGAAACTTGAGGACTCTGAAAAAACGAACAGTCCCGGCACCGGCGGCGGCTCGAACAAGGAACTTGAAATCATCGAGCAAAATGTCCGGCTCTGCCGCGATCTCCTTGGGATGTGGCAAAATTACGGCAGCGTCGAGGCCGCTCCGCATAAAAACATTTCCGTTTCCGAAATTGTCCGGGAAGTCGTCAACAGCGTCGGCGCGATGGCAAAAGAAAACGGCGTCGAACTGAAATGCGAAGCGTCGGATGATTCCTGTTCGGTCATGGGTGACACCGTCCAGATCACCCGCGCGATTCAGAACGTCGTGATCAATGCCGTTCAGGCAACAACTGACACCAAAGGCTCGGTCGAGGTGAGCTGCATTTTGAAGGAGTTTTATGTCGACGTGCGCATCGCCGACACGGGACCGGGAATCAGCCCGGAACAAATCACGAAGATTTTCGATCCCTATTTCACGACCAAGCAAGGCAAGAGCGGCACCGGTCTTGGCCTTTTCATTACGAAGAAGGTCGTGGAAGATCACCACGGCTCGATCAAAGTCGACAGCACTCCAGAAGTTGGGACGACGATCACCATCCGTTTCCCGTTAGTGAACGATTAGGGCAGTGCGCCGACTCGGCACACTCCGCCTTCTTCGCGCGCGCTAATTTCGAGAAACTCATCTGTTTCTCCGGATTGGACGTTGCCACATGCGCCGCTCTCTAGTTCTCTTCAGGCGTGACGGATCCGGGATACCGCATTGCGCCGATTTTTCTGATCCGCATGGCTGGAGTTCCGTTCGATGTTCTGGAGAAACTTGCCACCCTCGGGACGTCTCAAGCGGCGCGCGAATTGATTGCTCAGGAGAGCGAATTTTCTCGGGCACAAACCGACGCGTCGCGTTCGCTCGCGGCGCTCAAAACCGAGCTTTCGAAGGAACAATTTCGACTTTGGCGTAAAGCCGTTCGATCGGGCGTCAAGCCGTCAACAGCCCACCCGCCGCTGTTCGCCGACTTTTGGCAAAAAGCCAGGCGGGTTGATCTCGCTGAGTCACACCTTCGAGATATCCTGGCGACTGAGCTCCAGGTCGCGCGCGAGGCGCTCTTGGCTGCCTGTCGCAAGTTCCTCAAAGCGTATTTGGTTTTCGCCGCGCCCGGCGTGCGCGAGCGGATCATTCGCCAGCTCTCCAACACCACCTCTGCGACCTCGCCGCGCAACAAACAAGCCCGGGCCGACGAGCGCCACTGGCTTCTTTATCTGCAGCGTCTCGCTGCGAAGAACGATTCGTTAAGCGAGTTTGGCCCGGAAGGCTGGGGCCGTTGCGAGAGTGGAAGTGCGAAGTTCACATTTTCACCAGAACCGGGCATCGCGCGTCGGGAGACTTTCCTCGAACGGTGGACGGCGCATGGCATCGCGGCCGCAATTAATGCGGACCCGGAAGCGGCTGCGGAACTCGCGCCTCGATTACATCCCAACGGCCGGCTTGAGGGCGATCGGTTTGTCTTTACCGACACGGGCACAAGCGAGGCGCTCGATTCGGAAACTCGCATTCTCCTCGCCCGCTGTGATGGCAAAACACCTGCGTATTCGTTAGGCACAAATCTGGAGGCGCTCGTTAGGCTGGCCCAGCGAAATTTCATCAGCTGGGCTATTGAAGTTCCCGCGCTCGAGCCAAACGTTCTCCCTATTTTTCTCGCGCAGATCTCGTCCTGGCGGGATAACGCCACGCGCCGGCGCTGGCTCGACGAGCTCCAACCTTTGGCTGAGCTACCGACCAAATTTGCACAAACCACTGAGCCGCAGACCCGGCTCGCTCTCATCAACGAGGCGACCGAGCGCTTGGAAAAACTCGGCGCGCACAAGACCGCCAGCCGCTTTCTGTATTCCGCCACCAATCCCATCGGCGAGGAATGTTTTCGCGAATGCCATGTTTCGATTGGGCAGAATTTGGTCGATGAGGTCGCAATCGAAGCCGCGCCCTGGATTGATCTCTGGCGCGATAACTATGCCTTCGTCGCGCATCGTGTCGCGACTGGTTTGCGGGCTCTCGTCGAGCAGTCACCACTGCAAAATGGCGCGCTCCCTCTGCCCGCTTTCTTGCGTGCCTGCGCGGACGCGCAATTGCCCCTGACCGGTCCTGGAATGGTTGTTTTTGCGCACAACGCTTTTCAGGAAGTGAAGAGCGCGTTCGTGGAAAACTTTGGCCGCCACACGGACAAGCGCGAATACCGGTTTTCCAAAGACGACTGCCATTTCGTTAGGCAAGAATTCGACTACCCGAGGTTTGACGAATACACCTATCCCTCAGGCGATTTGCAGCTCGGAGCAGAATCTGTCGAGGCCGTCAGCCGCGGAGAATACCAATGGATCCTGGCGGAACTTCATCCGCCCGTGGCCTTGCTTCATCACGGTTTCTTTTGGTGCTGCCCGGAACCGGGGACGCTGGCTCGCGCCCTCGCCACTACCACTGGTGGAAAGCCGAATTTCCATTTCGGCTTTTTCGCGGCCGACTTTACGGCCACGACCGCGGTTCGACTTTTTGACGGCCTGCCAGATTCAACGGTTTTCGTCTCCGCCCAGCGCGGTAACTCCCATTGGCGGACGATTCCGCCGTCCGAGCTTGAAGTGTACTGCATCGGAAAGAATGGCGATGTCCGTCTCCGCACCCGCGCCACGGGCGAAGACGTCGGTTCTTTCGCGCGCGCCTGGACCATTCCACTCGGGTTTCATCCTTTCACCTTTTCGTTAGGCGCGCATACGCCGCGCTTGTATTGCGGAAAAATCGTGGTGCAACGTGAATCCTGGACCGTCGCCTTGGAAGAACTCGGCGCCGACGACTTCACCGGCATCTCGCGCGATCTGGTGATGGCGGTCGAACGTCTGCGATCGAGGCGACAACTGCCGCGGCATGTTTATATTCGCCCTTCCGAACAAGCGCTTCGCCGCAGTGGCGCGGAGGGGCGCGACAAGGACACCAAGCCGGTTTACATCGATTTCGAGAGCTATCTTTTCTTGGAAATTTTTCATCGCTGGTTGAGCAAAGCAGGCGAACTCGAGATCACCGAAATGTTACCGACACCTGATCAATTGCTTTGGCGAGAACCGGACGGCCGCCGGACTTTTGAGTTGCGCACCCAGTTCATTCCGCGATGAAAATCGTCGCGATCGCCAACCAAAAAGGTGGAGTTGGCAAAACCACTACCGCGGTCAATCTCTCCGCCGCCCTGGCTGAGCTAAAGAGTCGCGTCCTGTTGATTGATCTCGACCCGCAGGGTAACGCGACCAGCTCTTTTGGCTTGCAGGAGGTCGAAGGCGAGAGTGTTTACGGAGCATTGTTAGGCAACGATTCCGTGGCGGAAAAGATCCTGCCGACTCGACTCGAAAACCTTTTTGTTATCCCGGCCGATCTCGATCTGGCGGGCGCGGAAATCGAAATCGCGCGCATGAAGGATCACCTCACCCGACTCGCGCAAGCGCTCGCCATCCTGCGCGAGGACGACACTTTCGATTACATCCTGCTCGATTGCCCGCCGTCGTTAGGCATTCTCATGACGAATGCGCTCGCCGCCGCGGATGAGCTTCTCACACCCATCCAGTGCGAATATTTTGCCCTCGAAGGCCTGGTCAAAATTGTTCGTTTGATTGAGCGGGTCCACGACTCCGGCGCGAACGCCGGGCTCGAGCTCAGCGGGATCCTGATGACGATGTTCGATGGCCGGACCAAGCTGAGCGGGCAAGTCGTGGCCGAGGTCCGCGAACATTTTGACACGCGCGTTTATCAGACGGTCATCCCGCGCAGCGTCCGCCTGAGCGAAGCACCCAGCTTCGGCAAGTGCATTCTCGAGTACGACTCGAGCGGCAGCGGGGCCAGGGCCTACCGAGCGCTGGCGGGAGAATTTCTGCAGCGGCACGACGCGGCGAAGCCCTCCTCCGAAACGTAATTTCCTTCCCCTCACCGTTCTCCGGAAGATATGGTCTCGCTCGTGCAGACGGTCCCGGACAACGGACTTTCTATCGGGCCTTTGAAGATCCGTAATCGGCACGAATACGAGGTGCTGCAACGACTTCGCCAGGAAGGCTTCACCCCGTGGTCCGATTCGCATCCGCCGCGGTTCGTCTACAACCTGGCGGCACATGTGTTTCAAGGGTTCCTGCTCGAAGCGCGCTCCGCAGATGGCGAAATTGTCGGATTTTTGTTTAGCACGCCAGGGTTCTGGTCCGGCGATCCGAACGAACTGCAAACCTACGATTACTACATGAAGAGCTTGAATCGACGGCCTCTGCTCAAAGCCGCAACGGTGCTCTCCACTGGTCCGCTGCGCGCCTTCGAGCCTCAAGTTCGCCGAGCGCACTTGCAGGGAAGTAACTGCATCGTGCTGCTCGCCATGCTAGTCGACCCCGCGTGCCGCGGACGACGGATTCCGGCGCGATTCATTGAGCACCTGAAAAGCGTCGCCTCAACCATGGGATACGGCTTTATTTTGGGACCGTTTCGTCCAAGCGGATACGGGAAATACAAAGAACAGACGCGCAAGCCTCATAGCCCTGACCTCTTTCGTGATTACTGCTACGCGACGGATACGGATGGTCTGCCGGTCGACCCCTGGCTGCGTGCGGTGGTTCAAAACGGAATGAAGATGCTCAGACCCGAACCACGCTCGATGCAAGTGACGCGCGGGCTGCAGGCGTTCGAAACGTTCCGAAAAACATTTCGTCCCGAGCGCTGGTATCAGACCTCGGAACACACCTGGGAATGCGGCCAGGCGCCAACATGGTACACCGATCCGTTCAACGAGACGGCTACATCGGTTGAGCCGAACTTCTGGGGAATGATCCCAGTGTAGGATACAGAGTCCGTCTTCAGCCTTTCCGTTCGCTCGCAAAAACCAGCACCGGAAAGCCGCGAAACATCGTTTCCTTTTCCAACGTCATTCCATTTTTTTCTGTCACTCGGCGCGACGCGTGATTGTCGGGATGAATCAGCGATATCACCCGCTTGAGTTTGAGAACGGAAAAAGCGTAATCGTGCACTGCCCGGGCCGCCTCTGTCGCCAGACCGCGATTCCAGTAATCGGGATGAAGCCGATAACCGATTTCGATCTCTTCTATTTCATCGACGATCTGGCGAAGAAATCCGCAATAACCGATCAACCTATTTTCTTCCCGCAGGATCACAGCAAACAGGCTCGGCTGCCCCGCTTGGGCGGGCGCAATCACTCGATCGAACAAAAAGCTCGCTGTTTTTTCTCGAGTGAAAACGCCGGTTGAAAAGCGCATGAAACCCGGATTCGCCATCAGGTCCACCATTTCATCCAGATCCGACTCAATGAAATTGCGTAAGCGCAAGCGAGGCGTCTCGATTATCGCATCCGGAGCAGGCACGGCAACGATCTAGCAGAGCCAGTTCGCCGTCGCGAGAGCCAATTGTTGCACCCGATTTCGGCGCAGAGTCCGAACCAACTTCGTGAGGAAGAGTGCGGAAAGAAGAACCCAACAGGCCGACGAATGGCGGCCCGCGCCGGTTCCCGAAACGAATAGCCTAACGAAGCTGCGCGAAGCAGCTCGCACCTGCATCGCCTGCCCGCTCTACAAAAATGCTACCCAGACCGTTTTTGGTGAAGGAATAAAGGGTGCCACTCTCATGCTCGTCGGGGAACAGCCCGGCGACCAGGAAGACCGTGTCGGGAAACCGTTCGTTGGGCCGGCGGGCCAGTTACTGGATCGAGCGCTGGTCGAGGCCGGCATCAGGCGCAACGAAGTTTATGTCACGAATACGGTAAAACATTTTAAATGGGAGCCGCGCGGGAAGAGACGGATTCATCAAAAACCGAGCGCGCGCGACATCGCCGCCTGTCGTCCCTGGCTCGAGGCGGAATTACGAGTCGTTAGGCCAGATGTGTTGGTCTGTCTTGGATCGACCGCGGCCCAGGCGATTTTTGGATCCTCGTTCCGCGTTACCCGCCAGCGAGGGCAGGTTCTCGAATCCGACCTGGCCGAGCGGGTCGTCGCCACGGTCCATCCCTCTTCCATCCTTCGTCAACGCGATGAAGAATCGCGACACCGCGAGTATACCGTGTTCGTCGCTGATCTACGCGCCGCGCATTCTGCCGCCGAAAAATTTCACTAAGCGCTTGGTGATACTAAGGCTTGGCCGTGGGAGATGGAGAAGCCGAAGCCGACGGGGATGCGTCCGCGGCTGCTTCACTCCTCTTTTGCTGGCGCGCCGCGCGGCGGGTCGCTGAATCGAAAGGACCGATTTTCACATTGCGTGCTTCCAGTGATCCGTCCTCTTTTTTCCAATAGGACCCACGCACTTCAGTGTCGGCGACAAGATCGCTCATGGTCGCTTCCGCGCCTTGTTTCATGATCTTTGTTTGCTCGGTTATCTTTATCACCCGGGTCGTGTCCTTGCCCGCAATCGAGAAGGTCTTGGCTGAGGCATCGACGGAAGCAATTTTGCCACGGAAAGGAGTAGCGCGATTCATTTTCTTGGTCGCCGATTTTTCCACCGGAGAGGCACTCGCGGCCGGGGAGGCGGCTGGTGAGGGCGTGGCTTTCGACTCCGCGCGAACGACGCTTGACGCCGAAAAAAGAAGCGTCGCGATACAGGTGCTGATGACTAACGAACTTTTGTTTTTCATATTTTTCTCCGGTGGATTGCAGGCAACATTGCCGGCGATACATGGACGGTATTTATCATTCCGCTATTCAGCGGTTTAGCCGGAGCATTTGTCGGAAGCAAGCTATCTCGTTTTCCCCCTTGCCCTAACGGAGGGCCGAACTCTAGCCTGCCGGGATGATGTCCGGTGCCGAGCGTTATACGCAACTTCTCGCCACCGCGAAAATCTGCGAGCGCCCGCTTTTCACTCAGGCGCGTAGTTTCAGCGAGCTCGAGCTCCAGGCGCGCTGGTTCGCGGGCGATTTTGGCAGATCCTTCACCAGCACGACCGGCGATGAAATTGAGATCGTCCAGTTCGGCACTTGGAATCGCGAGGCCGGCCCCGACTTTTCGGATGCCGCGATTCGCATCAATGGAGGTGGAATTTCGCGCGGGAGCATCGAGTTCGATCTCACCGATCAGAGCTGGGAGACGCATGGACATGCGATCAATCCGGCCTTTGACGAAATTGTGCTGCACGTTTTTGTCACTGCCGGCGGACGCGAGTTCTTCACCCGGACGACCACGAATCGAATGGTTCCGCAAGTGCGGGTCGATCCGGCAATTTTGCGCGCTGGTGTCTCGGCCCATCCGCCGCTGGCGCGAATGGGTCGCTGTCATTCGCCTCTGCGTGATCTGCCGGAAGAAAAGATTCGCAGCATTCTCGACGCGGCGGCGCAATTTCGTCTCCAACGGAAAGTGCAACGGCTGCAACGACTCTCCGAACTGCACGGCGAAGATGAAGCGCTTTACCAGGAGATCGCCGCGGCGCTTGGTTACAAACAGAACAAGTTCCCTTTTACCCTCCTCGCGCAACGGCTTCCACTTAAGACGCTGCGCACTCAACCTAACGAGGTTGAGGCGATCCTTTTTGGTGTCGCGCGCTTCCTCGAAACACCAAACCTGGCCGGATTCGCTTCGGGCACGCGAAAATATTTGCGTTCACTTTGGGACGCCTGGTGGCCGCGCCGGGCGACGCTGGAAAGGCTCATTCTACCTTCGCGCAGCTGGCGTTTGAGCGGAACGCGTCCGCTGAATCATCCGCAGCGGCGTCTGGCGGCGCTGGGTGCGATTGTCGGCGGCTGGTCAGAGCTCTCGCGATCATTAGGCAAGTTCGATCCCGTTCCGGTCCGAAACTTTTTTCTCGGCCTCACCCATCCTTACTGGAACTTTCATTACACGCTTACCTCCGAGGCGGCGCCAGCCGCGATGGCGCTCGTCGGGGAAACCCGCCTGAGCGATATCGAGGCCAACATCATCGTGCCGTTCCGGCAACTCGCCGGGCACAGTGTTTGGCCAGAGTATGCGAAACTACCGGCGCGCCTCACGAACCGACGCGTCGAAACCGGCGCCGCGCGGCTTTTTGGTGATGATCCGCGCCGGCGGCAATTTCTCCGCACACTGGCGCACCAACAGGGTTTGCTTCAAATCTACGAGGACTTTTGCTTGCAAGACGACTCCGACTGCGCGCAATGTCCGTTTCCCGAGCAGATGCAAAAATGGACGTGAACATTTGGAATCGCGGAGCGGCGCGTGCGCTCCCCGGAGGCTCCGCTGCGCGCGGCTTCACGCTTATCGAACTGGTCGTGGTCATCACGGTCATCGTGATCCTGATGGCGCTGCTCTTTCCTGCATTCAAAGGCGTGCAAGATCAGGCGAAACGGACGCAGGCGAAGAATGATATCACGCAGGTCGTCACCGCGATAAACTCCTATTATACCGAGTACGGAAAGATGCCGGTCGATGGTACGAAGCAAGGATTCGACACGCTATTGGGCGATCCCGGTGGCTCTTACGACAACCATATAATCTTTGACGTCCTCCGGGCGATTTCCGACTCCGATTGGAATTCTGGGAACGTCCTTAATCCAAAACAGATTATTTTTTTCAATGGCGCGAATGTTAAGGACGGCACCAATCCGCGGTCCGGAATTGCCACACAGGACGCGACCGTCAATGGCGTCACAATTAAGAAAGATGCGTTTGTTGATCCGTGGGGGGGAGAATATCTCGTTTCGGTCGACGCTGATTATGACGGTTGGACCCAGGATTTCATTCCTTATAGTGATTTGACGTATACCTCAAAAACGGGTGGCTCTGGGACACATCCCGCCGTCCAGGCTACCGCGACTTCTTCCAGTTGGGGGAAAGACGCAAAGCTCGGAACAAATGGCGACGGCAAATACAAGGACTCCGACGACGTCATTTCCTGGCAATAGGCAAGCTCGCTTTGCCTTTGACTATTCACGATTCACCGATCACCATTCACTCCCCACGCGGGTGTAGTTCAATGGTAGAACGGCAGCTTCCCAAGCTGCATACGGGGGTTCGATTCCCCTCACCCGCTCTTTTCCAATTCTCCCAGGGAAAACCCGGGGA
>Ga0070669_100002029_pt1 | contig 14651 bp, 10 predicted proteins | sample KBSS53metaG_FD_64680 | JGI IMG/M metagenome (GOLD analysis project Ga0070669, IMG submission 64680) | Switchgrass rhizosphere microbial communities from Kellogg Biological Station, Michigan, USA - KBS S5-3 metaG | ecosystem: Host-associated > Plants > Roots > Rhizosphere > Soil ... | reverse complement strand
CTTAAGCGGCCGATGTGTTGAAACAGCAGGTCATTCCACATGTGCGGATTTTTCGCGGGTGCGAAACCATCGAGAAACCAGGCATCCATATGAAAACCATTAGCTAATTCGGGTGCTGCGGAATCGGATAATGCATCGAGAGCATGGGCCGCATCTTCGAACAATAATTGCAGCGTGACACCGTCGCCCAGCTCGCGCCGATGAAAGCCAGGTACCAGCGCTGGATATGCAGCGAGTAGTGGCGCGCTCAATTCGGCGAATTGGGGCCATTGGCTCAATGCACGTTGCAGTGTGGAATGGTCGAGTGGGTATTTCTCCACGGAGACGAAATGCAGGCGCCAGCTTTTCGGTGCAACGCTGCGCCATAGTTGCCATGCACATAAAAAATTGAGACCGCTGCCGAAGCCGGTTTCGCCGATGACAAAAACGCCGGGAGTTGCGGGATCGAGCGCACGCCAGCGTTGTTCGAGCCGATTTTGTTGCAGAAACACATAGTCGGTTTCCGCGAAGCCATCGCCACGCGAAAAATAAATATCGCCGAACTCGGTCGAGAAGGGTTCGCCGGTTTCGCTCCACTGCAGTTGTGCGCGCGGCATTTGCCAGGGGCTGGTGAGGTCTAATTCGGACATGGCGTCGGGTTCGTAGAGATGCGGCGCGGATGGTAACGCTGTGTCATCTCATCGGCTAGTTTCGATTTTGATGTTTTATCCCTCGGAGATTTTGATAGCATCGCGCGGGTTTGTTGTTTCTTGAAATTCGTGGCACACGTTTGGGTGCCATAGCGCCGAGCAGGGATGTTTTTTTTCGGGGCAGAATGCGCGGGTTGGCGAAACTGCGGAGCAGGATTTCCTCGGAGAGCTTGCCGGGTTCTCCGAGGGACTAACACGCCGTGCCTTTGACGACATCGCCACGTTGCCCCGAAAGAAAAACATCCCTGCTCGGCGCAACCCGCTTGGGCAATGCACCGTTGGTAAAAATTAGAGGCTTTTAAACATATACATGTGCCGAGTTGTTACTTGCTTTGTTGTTGCAATTTTCGTATCGCTATCGGCGTTTGCCGATGGCGGCGTCGATCTCGTCGCGCAGCGCATTCGCATCGCACTGAAAACCGAACCGCCAACGCTGAATAGTTTGCAGGCCACCGACAATATCAGTGGATTGCTGCTTAATCATCTGCAGGAAGGATTACTGCAATACGACGCACATAATCAATTGACCGCCGGCGTCGCCGAACGCTGGGAATTGCGGGCTGATGGTGCCACATTCTGGTTGCGGAAAAATTCGTACTGGAGCGATGGCAGACCCGTTACCGCACGCGATTTTTTATTCGCGTGGCGGCAAGTAGTATTGCCGACGACCGCAAGTCGCTACGCCTTCTTGATGTTCCCAGTGAAAAATGCCGAACGGATAAACAAAGGCGAAGTGCCGATCGATCAACTCGGGGTTAGCGCGACCGGCGATTATCGAATCGATGTGCAATTCGAGCATCCCTGCCCGTATTTTTTAGGGTTGACAGCCAATAGCACTTATTTTCCGCTGCGCGAAGATTTTTATCGTGCGCGCGGCGAACGTTATGCGGCGGATGCAGGTGATCTGTTATTCAATGGTCCGTTTACGCTGACGCGATGGGATCACGGCGCGCATCTCACCCTGAAAAAAAATCCGCGCTACTGGAATCGCGATCAAATTCATTTACAAGAGATCGACATTCCCTATATCACCGGCGATTTAAGTACCGTATTTAATCTGTTTCAGGAGGGGTCGATCGCGTTATCACAACTCGATGCGCCGACATTGCAGCAAGCGGTCGATCGTAAAGTACCACTGCAATTATTTCCCACCGTACTGTTTTTTTTCCTCGAACTTAATCTGCGTGACGACCGCATGACGCGCAATATTCATCTGCGCCGCGCCATGCAGGCGATTTTTTCGCCCGAGCAGTTGGTGAATAAAATCATTGCGCTGCCGGGCAATCGGCCAGCGCCATCGCTGTTTCCTGCCACGGTGAAAGGTCTGCATACGACGTTTCGTGAAGAGTTTCCCCCGCGCTTGCCGGCACGCGGCTTGGCCATTGCGCGTCGCGAAATGGAATTGGCAAAAACGGAATTGAAGTTACAGCAGTGGCCGCCATTGGTATTGCTGGCGCGGGATTCTCCGCTTGAACGAAAAATTGCCGAATATCTGCAGCAGCTATTGCAAACGGGACTTGGCATCCCGACCCGAATTGATATTCAGGTGTTCAAGCAAGCGCTTGAGAAAATGAACACCGGCGATTTTGATGTTGTGATCACTGGATGGGGCGCCGACTTCGATGACCCGATCACGTTCGGCGATTTATTCGCGAGCTGGAATATCAATAATCGCGGACGTTACAACAGCGCTCAATACGATGCGCTGGTGCGCGCGGCTTACGCGAGCGCCGATCAAAGTGAGCGAATGAAATTGTTCGCACAAATGCAACAACACGTGATCGATGACGTACTAATTTTGCCGATGTTCGAAAGTACCGAAATTTATGCGATGAATCCGCAGTTGCGCGGCGTCACGCGCGCGCTGTATAGCGGGGACATCGATTTTCGATTTGCGTATCTTGAGGGGTCGCAGAAATGATCTCGCTTGGACAAATCCCCCTCAATCCCCCTTTTATTAAAGGGGGAGGTTGGGATGTGCAGTCGTGTAGAGGGGTGCCGAGTTAGATGTGGCGCTACATCATTAAACGGCTACTGTCGGGTGCGATTACGATTTGGTTTATCGCTACCGCCACATTTTTCGCGATGCATTTCGTGCCTGGCGATCCGCTCAGTGATGCGCGTGCGGCTACGCCGGAGATTCGCAAAAATCTGCAAATTAAATATGGTCTTGATCGCCCATTATCGACGCAATACTTCCTGTATTTGCGCAATATGGCGCGCGGCGATTTCGGTATTTCATTTACGCAGCAGAATCGTCGCGTCAACGACATCATTCGCGCGCATTTTCCGGTGTCCGCGCTGCTGGGTGTCATTGCATTGTTTATTGCGGTGGTGGGCGCGGTGGTGTGGGGCGCGGTATCGGCGCATTTTCGGCAGCGCTGGCCTGATCATCTGATCATGCTCGTCGTGATCTGCGCGGTATCGATGCCGAGTTTTGTGATTGCGGCGTTATTGCAATGGTTGTTGCTTGCGCTCGATCATTATTTCGGTGTGTCGTTATTGCCGGTGGCGGGGTGGGGCAGTTGGCAGCACGTGCTGTTGCCGGCATGGGTTTTGGGTTTGAGCACAATGGCGTATATGACGCGCTTGTTGCGCGCGAATTTACTCGAAGTCGCGCAGGCGGATTATCTGCGCACCGCGCGTGCAAAAGGCCTGACACCAACGCGTATTTTCTTTCGGCATCAATTGCGCAATGCCTTGTTGCCGGTCATCACCGTGCTCGGTCCCGCGATCGCGGCGATCACTACCGGTGGCTTTGTGGTCGAGTTGATGTTTGCGATTCCGGGCCTTGGCCGTTATTTCGTCGAAGCAGTGCAACAGCTCGATTACACGGTAATTATGGGCACCACCGTGTTTTACGGCGCGTTTCTCGTGCTGATGGTATTGCTGGTGGACATTCTTTATGGCTTTGTTGATCCGCGCATCCGTGTCGGCCATTCGCGATGAGAAATAATGAGCGCTGAGACAATGAACAATAGCCAGCAATTCTCACCCGAGTTGTTCGAGCCCGCGTCAGTGCGCGAATCGCTTGAAGGCGCCGCGCAACCCGCCGCGCCATTTTGGTCGGCAGTGCTGCGGCGTTTGCGGCGCGATGTACGCGCGGTATTCTCGCTGCTGATCATCGTGCTGCTGTTGCTGGCGGCGCTATTCGGACCGTTGTTATGGCGGGTCGATCCAGCACAGCAAATTCTCGGTGCGGCGGCACAGGGTTCGATGGCGGCGCAACGCGCGCTGCTGATACGCAGCAGCGAATTTACGCCGCATATCGAAATCAGCGACAACGCGTTGCTCCCCGCCGCGCAATTGTCAGCGCCGACGCAATTGCAAATATTGGAAGCGACTACCGAGCGCGTGACATTGCGTTGGCAACCAGTGCGCGGTGCGGATCGCTACGATATTTATCGCAACACCCATCAACCCGCGTCGCGTGCCGATTTGGGTTTGCCGCTCGGCTTCACCACGCAGCGCGGGCAAGTCAGTTTCAGCGATGGTTTGCAATTGCGTCAGCGCAATTATTTTTACAGTGTGGTCGCCAGCGATGGCATTGCGAGTAGCGACCGCTTCACCACGCTCGCAATGACGCCGCAAGCGGGCATCGGTTGGCTCGAAGCGCAATTGCAGCAGTTAATTCCGGCCGATGCCGACCCCACGCAATTGCACCTCGATAGCGTGATGTTGCCGGCGCATCCGCTCGGCACCGATCATCTCGGTCGCGATATGCTCGCGCGTTTATTGCAGGGCGCGCGCGTGTCGTTGCTGATCGCGGTCAGCGCGGCGTTGTTGTATGTCGGTATCGGTTTGGCTTATGGCGCGGTAGCGGGTTTTGCCGGTGGCGCCGTCGATCATTGGATGATGCGCTTTGCCGATTTCATCGTCGCGTTGCCATTTTTGTTGTTCATGATTCTATTGCGCATTTCGTTCGGCATTGGCCCCGGCGAAAGTGGCGTATTACCGCTGGTGATTGCACTGGTGATATTGAGCTGGCCGGCAGCGGCGCGTTTGGTGCGCGGTCAAGTGCTGCAATTGCGCGAGGAGCCGTATGTGGATGCCGCGCGTCTCGCCGGTGCGAGTAGTGCTTACATTATCGTGCGTCATTTATTGCCGAATATGCTCGGCGTGATATTGGTGGCGCTGACGTTTGCGATTCCGAATGCGATTTTTATCGAAGCGTTTTTGTCATTCATCGGTATGGGCGTGTCGCCGCCGGCGACCTCATGGGGTGCGATGAGCAATGACGGCGTGCAAAATTTAATGGTGCATCCGGCCGAATTATTGTGGCCCGCCGCCTGTATCAGCATCACTGTGCTCGCGTTTAATTTATTCGGCGATGCGTTACGCGATGCACTGGATATTAAAGATTCAAAATGAGCGATCAAATGCTCCCCTCTCCCCGCGGGAGAGGGGTTGGGAGTGAGGGCCGATTTCGCGCGTGATTCTGCCCCCCCTCCCTGACCCTCTCCCGCGAGGGGAGAGGGGATAAATAACCGAGACGCTATCGAGATCTGCACGTTGAACGATTTGCTGGTATTGGAAAAACTTTATGTCGCTATTCGCAGCGGCACGAATGTCGTGCACGCGTTGCGCGGCGTCGATTTGAAATTACATAACGGTGAAACCCTTGCGCTGGTCGGCGAATCCGGTTCTGGTAAATCGATTACGGCGATGGCGATAGCGGGCTTGCTGCCTGACAGCGCGAAAATCACAAGTGGCGATGTCTATTTTCGTGGCGAGCGCTTGAACGATGCCACCGAAGCGCGACGACGCGAATTACGCGGGGCGCAGATTGGCATGGTGTTTCAGAATCCGATGTCGTCATTCAATCCATCGATGCGCGTTGGCGATCAGATTGCAGAAGTATTAATTACCCATCGCGGCATCGGTTGGCGTGAAGCGAGACAGTCCGCAGTGCAATTGCTCGACCGCATGCAGATAGCGCAAGCGGCGGCGCGCGCACGACAGTATCCGTTTGAGTTTTCCGGCGGCATGCTGCAACGCGCGATGATTGCGATGGCGGTAGCGTGCGAGCCGGTGCTGTTAATCGCTGACGAGCCCACCACCGCGCTCGATGTGACGGTGCAGCGCGAAGTGTTGCAGTTGTTATGCGATTTGCGGCGTGACAGCGACATGGCGCTGCTGTTGATCACGCACGATCTCGGAATCGTCGGCCAGCTCGCCGATCGCGTGGCGGTGATGTATGCGGGACAAATTATTGAGCACGGCAGCATCGATGCGATTTTCAATCGCGCTGCACATCCGTATACACGCGCATTGCGTGCTGCATCGCCAGGGCCGCGCGGCACCGCATTGCAGGCAATTCCCGGCACGCCGCCGGATTTATCGCAGCCACCACCCGGTTGTGGTTTTTATCAGCGCTGCGAGCACGCAATGACAATCTGTGCCGAGCATGCGGTGCCAAATTTTGCTGTCGATACCGATCATTCGAATCGCTGCTGGCTGCTGCATCCGCAAGCGGAAAAGCAACGGGATGCCGGCGATGAGTGAAGAGATGAGTGAAGCGTTGCTGCGCATCGAAAATCTCGGCAAGGAATTTGTGCTGCCGGGACGCGCATCGTTTTGGGCGGTACGCAATATCGATCTCGCCATTCACGCGGGCGAGGTGCTCGGTATCGTCGGCGAAAGTGGCTCAGGCAAATCGACACTCGGACGCTTGTTGCTCGGTCTGCACGCGAAAAGCGAGGGTGCGGTTTATTTTCGCGGCGAACGTTTGCCGCAGCAGTATCGACGTGCTGATTTTCAACGTTATGCGCAATCGATGCAGATGGTGTTTCAGGATCCATACGGCACCTTGAATCCACGGTTGAGTATTGGCGAGAGCATTGCCGAGCCGTTGCTGCTGAGCGCAAAAAAATCATTTCGCGATCGGCGGCTGATCGATGCGCGGGTGCGTGCCGCACTTGAGCGGGTAGGGCTTAGCGCGAATAGCGCGAATCGATTTCCGCACGAATTTTCCGGCGGCCAGCGTCAACGTATCGGCATTGCCCGCGCGCTGATCGCGGAGCCGCAGCTGCTGATTTGCGATGAACCGGTGTCGGCGCTCGATGTGTCGGTGCAGGCACAGATCATTAATCTGCTGGCGCAGTTACGCCGCGATATGGGACTGACGATTGTGCTGATTTCGCACGATCTCGCCGTGGTGCGTCATCTGTGTGATCGGATTGCGGTAATGCAGGCGGGGCGGATGGTGGAGCTGAATGAAACGGAATGGTTATTTGCCGCGCCGCAGCATGATTTCACCAAGAAATTGCTGGCAGCGCGGATGACTTAAAAACGCCGACGAATAGTGTTCATCGGCATTTTCGGTACGCGCGTTATTTGCCGCCTTCGAGCCGGCTGTTGTAGATCTTCAGATGCGGTGCTTTTTCATCGCTGTAATCGAGCAGAAACACATTCTCGCCTTCCTCGTCAGCGGCGAATTGCACCGGCCAGTTATTGAAACCGACGACGGCTTCGTAGTTGCCGGGTTTGACGTTAAAGGTGCCGCGATACTGCTCGTTACCGATGGCGCGCAATCCGACTTTGTCTTTATTGCTGGCGGTGGTGCCCGGTTGCTTCAGGTACAGCACGCGGTTGGTGCCGCGGCCTGAACCGCCGGCGGCGGCGCGCTGCGCCATCGCCTGCAATTCGGTCAGCACTTGTTGCTGGCTGGTGAGTTTGGTCATGGCGCTGTCGGTTACTGCGGCGGCGACAGCTTTCGGTGCAGGGGCAGCTGCCGCAACCGGAACTGGGCTTGGCGCGACAACCGGTGTCGGCGCCGGCGCCGGTGCTGCAGCTTTGGCGACGGCTGCTTTGGCTTCGGCGGTTTCTTTGGCGGCCAGTGCTGCTTTCAAACGTTCGATTTCTTTCTGTGCGGCGTCGGCCTCTTGCCGGGTGCGGGCGAGTTCCTGCTCCTGTTGCTGGCGTTTGGCGCGCTCATCGGCGAGTTTCTGTTGCTGCTGATCGGCCTGATCGTTGCCTTGGCGCGCCAGCTCCTTGATTTGCTGTTGCTTCGCGGCGACCTGTTGCTTCAAGCGATCGACCTCGTCCGACAGCGCTTCGACATCGCCATGCGCTTTGTCGTATTTGATTTCGGCGAGCTTCAGTTTGAATTGGGTATTGCGCACCTTGCCTTCATTGTCCGGGCTGGGCTCGGCTTTGAGTTGCGCCTTGGCGTCGTTTAACGCTTTTTGCGCGGCGGCCAATTCAGCCTGTTCCGGTGATGGGCGATTACGCAACGACGTGATCTGTTGCTGTTTGCCGCTGATCTGTTGATTCAGCGTGGCGATTTCTTTTTCGAGAGCGGTCTGCTGGCCGCGCGGGTCGTCTGCATGCCCCAAGCTGCTGACTGTCGTCATCGCGGCTAAAAATCCAGCAATGCCAATGGCTCTCCAATTGCTTAACGCGCGCAAATTCCCAATAGCTCTCCAATTCATGATCACCGCTATCCTCTATCCGTACTGAATTTCGACAAAAAGCAGTCGCAACCTGCAACACATTTGTACCGTGACAATTTCGTGGCGAAAATGCATTTACAGCCTAGGCGCCGCACAACTCAGGAACTATGGCAGATAACCTCCTTTTGTCAAAAATGGTGCGCCAACCAGTTCGCTTCTTGGATAAACGGCCGCGCGGCGGAACGGATGACAAACCGGAAGCGGGTCATTAGACTGGCCCGCAAATTCCATAACTAGTCGTATCTCTATGCCTCTGTATCGCTCGCAATCCATTGCTCCCGAAAAATTATTGGTGATGGCAGCGAATCTGCTGCACAAATCGTTTCACGATACCTCGCGCATGATGGCCAAGCGCCGTTATCAATTGCTTGAAGATGGCCAAAAGGTTTTTCTCGTCAATGTGCGTATGGAAGACAGCAGCGAGCTGCAGGTGAATTTGACGCTCGATCGCAGCGAGTTGCGCGGCAAACTCAACTTCAGTGCGTTTCGGCAATTGATTGCGCGGTTGTTGCACGGCTTTATGCAGAAACTGCAGACGCAAGAATCGCTAAATATGTTTACCGATGAAGATAGCAAGCGCTGGAGTTACCTGATTCCAGCGGTGCTAAAAACCGAAGCGACCATCGACATGATGATTCTGGGTGCGGATGTGCGCGAGCCCGGCGTGTTGACACTGGAGCTGATGTTCATCGATCCCGAACAATTCAAAAAAGCTGAATCTGCGGCTTAATTTTATCGACGGCAGGACATCGGAGCGCTGATGATCGAGACCATCATTGACACCGCACGAGCCCGCGCCGGCATCGCTGCTCATATCGATATCGATCGCTTCAATAGTTTATTGGCCATGGTCGATAATGCGGTGGGCAAATATCCGCATAGACCTGTTTTCACAAGCCTTGGATGTACGTTAACGCTGCGCGAGTTGGATCGACTGTCGCGCCGCTTCGCCGCGTTTCTGCAGCAACAGCCGCAGTTGCAGCCGGGCGATCGCATCGCCATTCAGATGCCGAACTTGATTCAATACCCGGTCGCCTTGCTCGGCGCAATGCGCGCAGGGATGGTAGTTGTCAACACCAATCCGTTGTACAGCGCTCCCGAGCTCGAACATCAACTCAACGATGCCGGCGCGAAGGCGCTGGTGGTATTGGCGAATTTTGCGAGTACTGCGCAAAGTATTTTGGCGAAGACAAATGTGCGCGTCGTCATCGTCAGTGAATTGGCCGATTTGCATTCACCGCTGAAGCGCGTGTTGATTAATTTTGTCGCACGTACCATCAAGCGTTTGGTGCCGCCATTCCATATTAATGGCGCGATTAACTTCACCGATGCCATCGCGCATGGCGATGCCGATGCGTACCGGCCGGTGGCGGTAAACGCGCATGATGTCGCGGTGCTGCAGTACACCGGCGGCACCACTGGCGTGGCGAAGGGCGCGATGCTGAGTCATCGCAATTTAATTGCGAATACACTGCAGGGCGCGGCGATGTTCGTAACCTACGGCTTGCAACCGAGCAGTGAAACGTTCATTGCGCCATTGCCGCTTTACCATATTTATTCCTTCACGTTCAGCATGATCATGCTGTGCGGTGGCAATCACAGCGTATTGATTCCCAATCCACGCGATCTGAAAAGTTTAATCGCGGCCATGCGCAAATATCCGTTCACCGGTTTTTGTGGCCTCAATACCTTGTTCGTGGCGCTGTGTCATAACGCGCAATTTGCCGCACTCGATTTCAGCCGCATGAAAGCCACCATTTCCGGTGGCATGGCATTGACCACTGGGGCGGCGCAGCAATGGCAACAAATTACCGGCTCCGCGATTTATGAAGGCTACGGCCTGACCGAAGCATCGCCGGTGGTATCGATCAATCCGGGCACGAACAATCAGCTCGGCACTATCGGCTTGCCGTTGCCGCTCACACAAGTGCGCATCATCGATGACAACGATCGCGAACTCGGTGTTAACGAACCTGGTGAATTGTGCGTGAAAGGGCCGCAGGTGATGCTCGGTTATTGGCAGCGCCCGGATGAAACCGCGCAAGTGCTCAGCGCCGATGGCTGGTTGCGCACTGGCGATATCGCGATTGTGCGCGAAGACGGGTACATCAAAATCGTCGATCGCAAAAAAGACATGATTTCGGTATCGGGTTTCAAAGTGTTTCCGGGTGAAGTCGAGGATGTGGTCAGTCGGCATCCGGACGTACTCGAGTGTGCGGCGATCGGCGTACCCGATGAACATTCGGGCGAGGTCGTGAAAGTCTTTGTAGTGCCGCGTCGGCCCGGGGTTACCGAAGCGGAAATTCGCGAGTTCTGCCACCAACATCTCACCGGTTACAAAGTGCCGAAGCACGTCGAATTTCGCACGGAATTGCCGAAGTCGAATGTCGGTAAGGTGTTGCGTCGGCAATTGCGCGATGAAGCGCGGGCGTCGTCCTGACCAACCGATTACATGTCCTGACGTATAATCGCGCGTCGAAAATTTTCAGCGGTAGCGCGGTTTGTCTTTACCTCCTGCTCGATCTTCCAAACGCGGTGCGCAATCGTCGAGATCTGCGCAGCGTGCGCCTATGCCGCCGGCGCTCGCGGCGTTGCGCCCGGCGTTCGATGAATGTTTGCAGCGCGATCGCTATCCGCTGTGGCGGCGCTGGCAAACGCTGATCGAACACGCGCACGCGAATAAAAATATCGACAGCGAGCTGGAACAATTGCGTGCGCAACTGGCGCAATCGTGCTCGGTAGTCACGCAGCGCCTGCAGCAGCGGCCGGCCATCGAATATTCCGATGATCTGCCGGTATCCGCACATCGTGGCGAGATCAGCGCGGCGATTCGCGATCATCAGGTGGTCATCATCGCCGGCGAAACCGGCTCGGGCAAAACCACGCAAATCCCGAAGATCTGTCTGGAGCTCGGTCGCGGCACGCGCGGGTTGATCGGACACACACAACCGCGTCGACTCGCAGCGCGCAGCGTGGCCGCGCGCATCGCCGATGAATTGCATACCGCACTCGGTGATGCCGTCGGTTATCAGGTGCGCTTCAGCGATCAGGTCAGCGACAACACCTATATCAAATTGATGACCGACGGCATTTTGCTCGCCGAAATTCAACAGGACCGCTATCTCAGCCGCTACGACACGCTAATCATCGACGAAGCGCACGAGCGCAGTTTGAATATCGATTTTCTGCTCGGCTATCTGCGCCAATTATTACCGCGACGGCCCGATCTGAAAGTGATCGTCACGTCGGCGACGATTGATGTTCAAACATTTTCGAAACATTTCAACAATGCACCCATCATTGAGGTGGCGGGGCGTATGTTTCCGGTCGAGGTGCGGTATCGACCGGTCGAGGAATTGGTCGCCGAGCCGGATTTGTCCGCTGCTATCGAAGCCGCATTGATGGAATTGGCCGGCGAGCGTGGTGGTCTGCAGGGCGATGTGTTGGTGTTTTTACCCGGTGAGCGTGAAATTCGCGAAGCCGCGCTGCAATTGCGCAAAAGCGCTCTGCCGCATCTCGACATTATTCCCTTGTACGCGCGGCTTAGTTTGAGCGAGCAGCAACGCGTATTCGATTTATCGAAGCGCCGCGGTACACGAATCGTGCTGACCACCAACGTTGCCGAAACGTCGCTCACGGTGCCGGGCATTCGTTATGTCATCGACAGCGGACTCGCGCGCATCAGCCGTTACAGTGTGCGTTCGAAACTGCAGCGTTTGCCGATCGAACCGATTGCCCGTGCGAGCGCGGAGCAGCGCAAAGGGCGCTGTGGGCGCGTCGGCCCCGGCATTTGCGTGCGTCTGTATGACGAGCAGGATTTTTTGCGACGCAGCGAATTCACCGATGCGGAAATTTTGCGTACTAATCTCGCGTCGGTCATTTTGCGGCTACTCGAATTACGGCTCGGTGGTATCGATGAATTTCCGTTTGTCGACGCACCCGATGCGCGTCAGATCAGCGATGGCTTTTTGCTGCTCGAAGAGCTCGGTGCGGTGCAGCAGCGGCGCACATTGACCGCGACCGGTAAATTGCTGGCGCGCCTGCCGGTCGATCCGCGCATTGCGCGCATTTTGGTGGAGGCGCGGCAGCGCGGTTGTTTGCACGAAGCGTTAATTATTGCGAGCGCGCTGTCGGTGCAGGACCCGCGCGAACGGCCGGCGGAAAAGCAGCAAGCCGCCGATGAACTGCATCGGCGTTTTCAGCATCCCGATTCCGATTTTCTCGCGTATGTGAATCTGTGGAATTATTTCGAAGAACAACGCCAGGCACTCAGCCAAAATCAATTGCGCAAATTGTGTGAGCGCGAACTGTTGTCCTATCTGCGGTTGCGCGAATGGCGCGATGTGCATACGCAATTAAAGCTGGCGTGCAACGAATTGGGTTTGCGCGAAAATCAGCAGCCAGCCGATTACGAGGCCTTGCATCGCGCCATTCTCGCCGGCTTGCTCAGTCAAATCGCGACACTGCACGAGCAGCGCGAATATCTCGGCGCGCGCAATCGCAAGCTGCGCATTTTTCCGGGCTCGGCGCAATTTAAAAAAAATCCGAAGTGGATTGTCGCGGCGGAAATTGTCGAGACCACGCAGGTGTACGCGCGTGGTGTGGCACGTATCGAGCCGGCGTGGGCACTCGGCATTAACGATGAGCTGCTACGGCGTCAGCACAGCGAACCGCATTGGCACGTAAAGAGCGGTCGTGTGGTCGCGTTAGAAACGGTCACGCTATACGGTCTCGTCATCGTCGATAAACAGCGCGTGCATTTTGGCGACATCGATCCTGTGCAGGCACGCGGAATTTTCATTCGCAGCGCGTTGGTCGCTGGCGACTATCGCACCGAAGCGCCGTTCTTCGTCCACAATCGTGCGGTGATCGGCGATATTCAGGAGCTGGAAGATAAATCGCGGCGGCGCGATATTTTGGCCGACGAAGAAGAGTTGTTTCGGTTTTACGACGAGCGTGTGCCGGCCGATATCGTCACTGCCGCGCAATTCGAGCGTTGGCGCAAACAGGCCGAAGCGCAGCAGCCGCAACTGCTATTCATCGATTCCGCACTCATGATGCGTCATGCCGCCGAGCATGTGACTGAAGCGCAATTTCCGGACAGCATGGCGATCGGCGATGTGTATTTAAATTTGCAGTACCGGTTTGAACCTGGCCATGCGCAGGATGGCGTCAACGTGATGGTGCCGATCGCATTGTTGAACCGCATACCCGATCATCGGTTCGAATGGCTCGTGCCTGGTTTGTTGCGCGAAAAATGTATTGCGTTGCTGAAAGCCTTGCCGAAACATCGACGCAAACAATTCGTGCCGATTCCGGAGGCGGTCGATCGGGTCCTCGCGCATTTGTCGCCGAGCGATCGCCCATTGCATGAAGCGCTCGCCGATGCGTTGTTATCCATTCAGCGCGAACGTATTCCAGCAGATGAATGGCAACTCGATCAGCTCGAGGATTTCTACCGCGCTAATTTCCGTGTGCTTGATAGCAACGGTGAATTACTGGCGCAAAGTCGCGATCTCGCCGCGCTTAAACGTGAGCTGCAAGCGCCGATGCAGCAAAGTCTGCAGCAGCAGGTCGCGAACGGTTTTCAGCGCGATGCGTTGCAGCGTTGGGATTTCGGATCATTGCCGCAAACGTACCGTTTCGAACAGGCGGGGCAGACGATTACCGCGTATCCCGCGCTGATCGATGAACACGATAGCGTTGCGATTCGGTTGGTTGAATCGCCGACCCTCGCGCAGCAGAAAACCGAGCAGGGCGTTATTCGTTTGTTGCAATTGCAATCGGTGCCGACAACGAAATATTTGCGTAAGGAGCTGTTGCGAGGCAATACGTTGAATTTGCAGCTTGCGGGTATCGATCAGCGTCGTGAGATATGGGTTGAAGATGTGATCACCGCTAGCTATCGCGAAGCATTTATTACCGGATATGAATTGCCGCGCGATCAGGCCGAATTCGATCGACGCCTGCAGTTGGGAATTAATTCGGTCACCGCGATTGCGCAGCGGCATGCGACAGTGTTGCAGACGATTGCGGAAACATATGCGCAGATTCGCCAGCAGCGTCGGCAGGGCGGTGAGCTGGCGTGGTTGCCGGTGCTGGAAGATATCGATCAACAACTGGCGCTATTGTTCAAGCCGCATTTCATTGTCGATACGCCGTGGCAGTGGCTCCAGCATTACCCGCGCTATTTGCAAGCCATTGTGCAGCGATTGCAAAAGCTGCGCGGCTTCTTTCAGCGCGATCGCGATTTGAGTCGCGAGTTATTGCCATTGCAAAAGCAATTGCAGGATTTCTTGCAGCGTCAGCCTGATGCAATCAATCACTGCGAGCCGCTACAGCATTATCGCTGGCTACTCGAGGAATTACGTGTATCGCTATTTGCGCAAACGCTTGGCACCATAGAGCCGGCCTCCGTAAAAAGATTGCGCGATTTGTGGGGCCAGGCACGCGAGCAGTGTCGTTGATTTCTAAATGGCGGTTTTTTTCGATATAGTTCAGCACGTAT
>Ga0070669_100002019_pt1 | contig 14691 bp, 6 predicted proteins | sample KBSS53metaG_FD_64680 | JGI IMG/M metagenome (GOLD analysis project Ga0070669, IMG submission 64680) | Switchgrass rhizosphere microbial communities from Kellogg Biological Station, Michigan, USA - KBS S5-3 metaG | ecosystem: Host-associated > Plants > Roots > Rhizosphere > Soil ... | reverse complement strand
AGTTCTCCGGGTACCGCCAAGAATTGTATTACCGTCGGCGCCTGCGAAAATGTCCGGCCCCTGTTTACTGACACTTACGGCGAAGACTGGCCCAATGATTACACCGTTCCGCCGCTGAGCACCGACAAGCTTGCCGACAATGCGGATCAGGTCGTGGCCTTTAGCAGTCGTGGGCCAACCATTGACGGGCGCGTCAAGCCGGATGTGGTTGCGCCCGGCACGTACATTCTTTCTACTCGCTCGCGATACATCTCTGAAAGTAATTTCGGCTGGGCCAGGTTTGCTCCCAGCAAGCTTTACATGTACGACTCGGGCACCAGCATGGCCACGCCGCTCACCGCCGGAGCCCTCGCCATAATCCGCGAGTACTTGCGAACCAAACAAAAAATCAAGTCGCCTTCAGCTGCGCTTCTTAAAGCTGCGTTGATTGCCGGAGCAACCCGATTGCCCGGCAACGCAGTAGAAGGTGCGCTGGTCGATAACAGCCAGGGCTTTGGCCGGGTGAACATCGATAACATCGTCGCGCCGTCGTCACCGTCTGCGATGATTTTTTCAGACGAAGCAACCGCGTTGAAGACGGGTGAGGTGAAGGTGGTGAAAGTAACGGTGAAATCAGACAAGGCGCCGCTCACGGTGGCCCTGGCTTATACCGACTATCCCGGGAAGAGTTTGATTAACGATCTAAATCTCATCGTGCGCGGCCCGGCAGGATTAGTTGTGCCCGGCAATCAAACTCCCGGCAGCGCTACCGCACTCGATACAAAAAACAACGCGGAGGTTGTGCGTATCGCGGCGCCGGCAGCCGGCGTCTACACGATCGAAGTGGTCGCGGCAAACGTGCCGAAAGGACCGCAAACATTTGCGCTCGTTTATTCGGCGCACATTTGAGGGATTTTGGAGTGCGCTGACCTGTCAGCGGTTTGGCCGGTCGCGACTGTCGCGACCGGCGGTCAACGGAAAACTTGGGCGACAGGTCGCCCAGGACAAAAGCGCTGACAGGTCAGCGTACCCCAAAAGTTACAACATGTTAGACGTTCAAATCGAACCCGAGTCAGTCCGCATCGATAGCCACTTCGTGGTCTCGTTCAAACGAACCTTGCGGCTTCCTGAAGACGGGACACTTCATAAGACGCCACCGAATTTTGGCGTCTTCCCAATCTATCGCGTTGAAGAATTTGCTGAACGTCTACCAAAGAACTGGCAGCGTGAGCGGAGTGTTTTCATTCCGATGTATCAACGCGAAGGACTCTATATTCGCTTCGATAACGAGAAAGCCTGGCAACCGTATGCGGTGAAAGTTTCTATCGGCGGCATCAACGCGATCTCTGGCGAGCCTCAGGCAAACACTCTGCGTGCGGAGCCTCAGGACTACCTCGTCTGTCCGCCGCAGCTTTGGCTCGACGGCATCTACACCGACCGCGGTACTACTCGGCAGTTTCTGGCCACGCCTCTGGGCCAGGGTGAGACGGTCGAAGGTGCGCTATCCGGCAGCGAAAATGTTGGCGGCATCCAACTCACGATCTTTGCACCGAAGCCCGGAACCTTTCCTGAGAACGCGCCCGAAACCAAAGCCACTCTTCGTCCAACGGCATTCGGTAGACGACCGGGCGCCGAAACGGCCGAGATGGGACTCGCGGCCGGAGCCGGTATCAAGCAAAAAGTTTTGCCCGATCAATATGGAATCGAAACCTGGGACCAAAATAATTTTGCCGAATTGACCGTTCATATTCTTAACAGCGCGCAGTTCCAATCCATCACCGGGCTCGACGCGCCGGCCACAACCATCAATGAAGAGACTTACGCAGAAAACGGCTTTCCCTGGTTTCCGCTTTATGGTGAAACCGAGCAAGGCGATGTCAGCCCATCCGACTTGCTGGCCGGAGTGAAAACCGTGGGCGAGATTGATGAGCGCAAGAATGAATAGCTGTTGCAGAACCGGGAGCGTTAGCGACCGGCAAAAGCCGGAGATAACACTATTAGCATCGCATTCAATTTGCTCGAGTGTGGTTGAACTTTTTGCCGGTCGCTAACGCTCCCGGTTCTGCAACTTGAAGTTCTGATTGTCCGGTCCACGCCGGATACTTTCTCATTCACCCAGCGCAGACGTTAATGATCTGAGCTGTAACCCTCAATCGTTGATGTCCGGAAGGGCATCATTTAAAGGAGAACCAATGTCTACTGAATATCCTAAAGTTTGTTTCGATCGTTACCTGCCTCCCAATCCCTACCAGCCCCAACCGGCGCTGAGCGACGCGCAAAGAATGGCCAGCGCTTCACCCGCCGTGCGCGCGGCAATTTTGTTCGCAAAACGCTGGGTCAATAACTCAACCCTGCGCGTGCGCTTTCTCGGCGGCACTGCGGCTCAACAAAAAATCGTTAAGGACTTCGCCCCGAAGTGGTCGGATCATGCCAACATCCGGCTTGACTTCAACAACGCGCCCGACGCTGAGGTTCGCATCGCGTTTGATCCGAACGACGGGGCGTGGTCATACATCGGCAAAGATTGTTTGGGGATTCCTCTGAACCAACCGACGATGAACCTCGGTTGGCAGGATGAAGGCGTGGTGCTGCACGAGTTTGGCCACACCCTGGGACTGATCCACGAGCACCAAAACCCGCAAGGTGGAATCAACTGGAACCGGGACAACGTCATTCGCGATCTGTCGGGTAGTCCGAATTTCTGGGACCTGGCGACCATCGAACACAACATGTTCGAAAAATACAGCCAGGATTTAATTCGTGGCACGAGTCTCGACAAACTGTCGATCATGCTTTACGCGATTCCCAAGAGGTGGACCAACGACGGCTTCTTCTCCGAGCCCAACGAAGTCTTGTCAGATACGGATAAATCTTTTATCGGCTCTGCCAACGGCTATCCGAAATCGACCGCGCCCGCGCCGGTGGCGGGACCGACCGAGCTTCAGGTAGCTGAATTGACGCCGACGCAAGCTTCGATTGGCGCACCGGGTGAAGAAGATCTCTTCAAATTCAACGCGACGAAAGCCGGCCGTTACACAGTTGAGACGATGGGCTCGACCGATGTGGTCATGTCGCTGTTTGGTCCAAACAGTCAGACGAAACAGATCGCGCAGGACGATGACAGTGGCGAGGGGTCAAACGCGAAAATTACGGCGGACCTCCAGCCCGGCACATATTTCGTTCAAGTGCGGCATTACAACAAGACGGGCGGCACGGGCACGTATAGCATCAGAGTGAGCCGCTGATTTGGTGGGTTTAACCGGAAGAAGGTGAGGCTCGCAATCGTAGGGGCACGGCATGCCGTGCCCCTACCGGTGTCAGAGTTAAAAACTAAGCGCACGACGCGAGCGCTGCTACCGGCGTTTGCCGGCGACGCTGAAACGCAGGAAGGAATTCGACCGCCGGGTTGATTTGGAAAACAGAGTCCAGGCGGGCAATTTTCAGCACCCGTATCACCTGCGTGGTTACATTCATCAGCTCAAAGCGGATGCCTTTCGCTTCAGTCTGCTCGCGCAACTCCAACATCACGCCCAGCCCACGGGCATCGACTGTGTTCACGCGCGCGAGATCGAGTTTGACGACACTAACCTCTGAAAGCGCGCCGATCGCGTTGTTCAAGATCTCCGTCTCGCCGTTGACGATTTTTCCTTGCAGACTCAAGACAACGACCGTTCCCAGCTGTTTGGCTTGTAAAGTCAACATAACTCCCTCCCTGACCAGTTAACGCGTTTACCCTTGTTCCGTTTCAATTTCTTTCACCGTCATAGGTAAAGACGTTTGAAGCTGGAGATTGTTAACTCTTTGGCGGAAATTCTTAATAGTTTTGGAGGTCGCGCCCGGGAATCCGGACATAACTTCGTTGGACTTCCAAAAATACGGAACATATCAACCATCTTGTGAGTCCGCAGCAGCCCGGAAGTTTTTGGTTTTCTAATCTCGAATCGCGATCTTGTAGAGCTCGGTCTTGAATTGATTGTCCCTCGGCTTCATGCCGTCTCCGATGTACCTTGCGCCTAGTGCATACACGAGTAAGCAGGAACTGGGTGAGCCATACCTTGGATGCGTGTCCTGGGTTGGCTTGCCCCACCCGACGTGAAACAGCCGGCAGGGCAAATCGACCTTAAACGTGTCACGAAGCGTCAGCGTTGCCGCTTCGATTTTGAAGATCGATCTCCCGTGCGAAACGAATAGAAACTTACCGTCGGCACCGATCACCATACTTGCCGACCGCGACGCTTTGTCGCGGTCTTGAGGTTTCCGCTGTCGTGTGTCGGTGGTTAAGTTTGCCACGCCTTCACCTCGCGGCAACGATAGCGAATGTGTTTGCTTCCACGCTTTATTGTCGACGCGTGAAATCCGCAGCCCCTCATTATCAGCCTGCGAATGCGCGCAATAGATTTCCAATCCTTCTCTGCCATAGACCACCGCTTCCTCTCGGCCAGTCGACTGAAGGGCGAGCGTGCGAATACTGTTGGCGTTATTTCCGACGACGAATACTCCCCCGCTGATGCAGATGGCCGCCTCCCGGATTCGTTCGTTTCGGGGAGAGACGGGCGATGGAGAAAGCGCCATTGGAGACACTGAAACGGGCACCCAGAACGGAGCTCCGGGGATCGCAGGCTGCTGATTAAAACCCGTTACGTTGTCCAACAGTATTTGTGATCCCATGGAGAAATCTAACTTCTGGTGAAAGTTTTTCCCGACGCGCCCCCGTAAAAGCTGGAAATGGTAGCTGTAGCTCGAAAACATCCCAACATTGGCGTCAGGGTTCGTCTCGATCATGCAGCAGTCGCCATCGGATTGAGCCAGAAAGGCGCTGATCGTACTGTTAAGATAAGGAAACTTTCCCTGGATTTGCAGCGAGGTATCCATCAGCCACACCTCGTTATCGAACAACGCCAACACAGCCTCGTTGGTGACTGCAATGCTGTTGGGAATCGCAAAGCCGCCACGCACGCTATAAAGGATACCGTGAGTAATTGCGGTGGCAGTCAGGTTTTCCGGATTGATCTTCAGTATACGCGTGTTCTTTTGGTTGTCGGGGATCGAAAGAGGAATATAAAGCGCATCCCCGCGCGCGTTGGCCACACCGTCTCCTATGTAGACTCCGTTCATATCTTCCTTTCGGACGTAGCTAACCCTGAACTCGAAGTTGTTGGGTAGTTCCTGCAGAACCTCAGCGCGCAGTCCGTTTGAACGGCTACCGTCGATGCTAATCAATTTGCGTTGGGGAGCGCCGGCGGAAGCTATCTCGATGCCTGAAGGAAGACTGAAGTCAACGTTGACATTTAAATGGCCCGCGCCGTGTGCAGAGATGGAAAACACGGGAGTGTTATACGTTATCATTTCCTCTCCCGTGTACAGGCCCTGATCACGCTCGCGCCCCAGCGTGTAAGTCGTCGCATTCTGGCAGCGCAACTTCACACCCTCGATAAGAAGTTTCGGCATAGGCAAAACGATCGGCTTGTCAGTCGTGTGCCTGACTGTAGTGCCGGGTATCTCGGCGACGGACAATCCTCCCGAGCTGTCTTCCGCGATCCGCTTGAAAACTGACGTAGCTGTCGCGAGGTCTCGTCCAGAGAAAGTGACTTCAACAAAATACTGGTGCTTGCGGTCGGCCGGAAGCTCGGCCAGAAAACGCAGACGTACCGGCGATGGATCGGCTTCGTTGTACCGGAACTGAAACGTCGCCGAACTTCCGTTAGCTAACCTTTCCGGCAGACGCGACAGAAGCTCGCCTGGTCCGCTTGCGCTGAAACCAGTTAGACCAACGTTGCGATACCTCTCGCTCATCGAGACGAAAGTCATGGATGAGCTGTTGGTTATTGTAAACTCGCGTTTCTTATCAAGATATGGCGGCAACGCGGCTGTGGGACCCGACACGTAATCATGTGCGAAGAGTGATTCGGAGCCCACCGCGAGTGTATGTGTTTCTCCGTTAGGTTGAATCAGCCACAGGCGGCGTGAGCCAGTCGAGCGGTAAGCGCTCACAGCGCGCTGTTCGGCCTCGACGTCACGACCACAGCGCGACCAGTAATTCTTTTGCGGATTGTAGACCAGGTCCTGTGGGGTATCCGGACTAGCGAACGACTGTGCCACGTAGCCCAACACGTTATGCAAACCAAACCGCTCCAGTGATTTCACTGACGGCACTGAGCTGGGACTCAATACGGCGAGCGTACGCCCTAAAGGCACAAACACCCCTTTATAAATCATTGATTCTTTTTGCGCACTGTCTTCCCTGATGGCGCTGGCGGCGGCCCGTGGTTCCTGGAGTGTGCCGTCGGTTGCCGGATCAAAGCGGAACATCCGGCCGGAGTCGCGGTTCAAAGCGTAGAGCGATCCATCGAAGGTTATTAAGCGATAACCGGCCAGCGGTTCGAGCAGCGGTTCAGCGCGGTATTCAGCTTTCTTCGTGCTGCCGTTGAACGCAGCTGAGAAGGCGCGGCGAACTTTAGCGTCGGGCAAGCCGCTTTCGATAACTACATAGACGCGCCCACGGAATCCCACACAATCAAAGACGGTTCCCGCGCGTGCGACTAGCGGACGAACATCTGCGGGCAGATTGAGTGGTGGAATGTTGTCAGGCTTTCCATCAAGTGTATAAGGCGCCAGCTCGAGATCATCCTGGTTTGTGCGGCGCAACACGACGAACCTCTTCTCAACTGGCGCCAAACCGAGCCACTGCCGCGGCGTCTCCGTGCTGGCTTTCGTAAAATTTAATCTTTCCAGGCGCTGCTGCGGATCATTTTCGCCGACTTCGGCAACAAACAATCCCTCAGCAGTCAGAACGGCGAGTTTCGGCGGCAGCACCGCCATCGCCAACGGGTCCTTGAGGTTCGACTTGAGCAGAGTCTCCCACGAGACTACTGAGGCCTCCTCAGTCTTCGGTTTCAATGGCTCGGCTGACAGCACGACTTTTTCACCAGCTTTGGACGCACTAACGCGCATCACACCCATTCCCTCGTAAGAACGACCTTTCGTTTGTTGAGTTAGCTGGATCGTTCTTGTCGTGTGCCGGACGTTGTTGGAGCTGACGTTGAGCGTGATTTCAGGAACACCCCAGGCCGCCCAATTGATCTCCAAAAGACCATGGGGCAGAACGTCGTCCGGAGAAATGGAAAGGTACAGGTATTTGTTGTTCTTTGTATCAAAGGAAAGCATTCTCACTACTTGCACGCTGTCGTGCCCCGTACGTTTTACCTGCGCTTCCAACATGTAGGTCATCGCACCCACCACGCGAATGTCCACTGAGCCCGCTGAGAGTTTGAAATCAGCGTCTGCCTTTGTGTCGAGTCTCCGCTCCGAATTGCCACCCGGTAATGGTCCGCGCAAGGTTGCGCTTACACCGTCTTCGATCTTCCAGATAACCTGTACCAGATCGCCCGGATCAACCATCATTGGGTTCGGATGTTTTGTGTACAACTCGACCACGGGCGTCCAGGTAATCTGCTCAGGCTTCAACTCGATCTTGCCGCCGATCGGATCTTCTTCCTCTTGCTGGTAGCCGTAGAGGAGATCGATAACGCCACGATTGGCGGTTGGGTCGAGCGGTATGCTCACAGTAAACTCCGCGCCCGCTGCAAGCTTGGTTGGCGCCGGCAAGTTTTTGCCGTTTTGATCCTGGTCATTGATGAACACGATATAGAGGCTGGAGTCGGATGGTTCGGGTCGCACCCAGACAGACCAGCCTTGCGGCCCACTCACGATGCCGGCCAGGCTCTCCGCACCGGCGGTGTAGACGTTTTTCGCGGCTGCTATGGCTGCGGTGTTGATCCTGTCGTCAACCAGGTACGCCGGTGGAGAGAGTTCGATCACCAACCGCTTGTCCAAAGACGCGCCGCTAATGTTCTTTACTTTGATTGCTAACTGGTTCGCCGTGTAAGTGACGGTGGTGAACTCAAGGATTTTTTCAGCCATCGGTTTTCCTTATTATTTAACTTTTGGTAGTGGCATGTTTTGTAACGCAAACTGTTAGTTTGCGATGATTGAATGGCATTCAACGCTCCGCAAACTAACAGTTTGCGTTACGAAAAAACCGAATTCGGCCACTACCCGACTTTCATTCTTCGTTGAGCAACAGCAGTTGTCCTTCGGTTGCGACTACGGGCTGGTCGCTGAAATGTTTCGGGTCGAATGCGGCGACAGCGGCGGGGGCTTGGTTCGTCAATGGTCCGCTGAAATTCCACACGCCTTTATCGCCGGCAGGCGTCGGTAAGGCGATCCTGTTTGCTTGCACCAGGACCGGTCCGACGCGAAATGACGTTTCCATTTGCGCGACTGTCTCGTCTAACTCGGCGTTCGCCAAGCTAATCGTCTTGGCCGGAACGATGCTGCACGCCGCCTGAACTGAGCCCCATGGATCCATGAGCAACGTTAGCCGCGCCGGCGGTCCAAAGCCGACCTGCACCGCGTGCTGCTTCGGGTCTCCGAGGTAATCTGACGCGGCGATTTTTTCCGGAAGTTGGGGAACGACGATGCGATCGTAAGCGCCGGCTTTGAAGTAACCGATCAATCCATCCTCGACGTTGTGCAAGTCTCCCAGATTCACACGCACACTAAGAGCCTCGAGCTCAGCGCTGCCCGTGCCCGGGTTTTGACCTAACGCTTTATGCGGATCGGTCCATGCTTTGCCGAACAGTTCCAATCCGATCGTTGCGTTGACGAGCGCGAGCGGACGGCCCACCAAAATCGTATTGTTACGCGCGGCAGCCGGACGAATACGTGGCAGCGAACTGTCGATCAACTGCAGCAGCTCAACCAGTTTAGGACTTGGAACCGGAGTCTCCTGGATAAGCGACTGCACAAATGCCTTCAGACCTGGATTAGTAATTTTGTCTAATGCGACACCGCCGGCGCCGGCCTCCCATCTGACGCGGCGTCCCTGGTCATTTTTGGTGATGATGAGGTGGCCCATTAAATCGCCGCAGCGGTCGCACAGCACGAGGGCGCGGTCCAGCGGGTTGAAGAAAAGCCAACCGCATATCGGATCGAGTGAGGGATCGCAATTCTTGTTGCGGTTCGTTTCAGCCTCCGAGCTGAAGCGAAAGTTGAGTCGAACGGGCTGCAACACGCGCGGCGGCATCGCCACCACTGATTCGTCGTTACGCCAGCGCATGCGCGGATGAAAAACCTTCCGGCCGCCTGATGCGTTCTTTATCGTGCTCGCGCCGAGCAGGTCGGCGGTTTGACCGAAGTCGTCGACGAGCCACAGTTCATCAATTCGCAGCGCGCCGGCTCGAATGAGGGAAAAGAACGTTTCGTCGTTCGCAATTTTTGCCACCGCCGGCGGTACGAGCTGTTCGCCGGCCACGCCTGGCTGGTTCGGCGGCTCAAGCGCTTTACTGACTGATTCCTCGATTGCAGCGCGGTCAACCATCCATGGGCGCTTGGGGTCAGGAGTCACACGCGGACGAACCACGTCGCGGCGCAGCAGTGACTGATGAAAGCCGCTCAGTGCCTGGCCCATCAATCCGGCGCCGGCGAGTTGCTTGAGCGTCTTGCCCCAAACGATTTCATAGCGCTTCAGTACTTCTCTTACGTCAGCACGCGAGAATGAGTTGTCACCCTCGCGGTTGTCGTCGTCCCGTATGAGGTCGCTCAACATGTTGATCGGTTCTTTGAAGATTCGCTCGTCAATCGGACTGAGCAGGCTGCGGCCGCGAACGGTATGTCCCTTCTTCGGAATCGATTCGGCATTCAATGGACTGAAGTCAGCCTGGCCTGAAGTCCAGGCGGGTCCGAAGGAATGTTCCGGAGTTGAACTCGCCGTTGTCGGAAACCACGTGATCTCCCAATCGAGGAAGAGCGGCGACCATGGCTGTTCGACCCAAAGATCCGCCAAACGATCGGCTTGTATATTCAGCGCGTTCGGTTTGCCAAACTTGACTTCATCGAGTGGGAACGATGGGAGGTCTCCATCCCAGGTCAGATCGTGATCGAGCCGTTGAGTCCATCTCCGCCATTTGGTTTCATCCTCGAAGAGCTTGCTGTCGGGCAAAGTTCTGGCGGACAAATCATGGATCGCCTGTTCGACGATTGAGCCTTCGTCGAGCAGTGCAGCCACGACCTCCGGACACGCGGGAAGATGTTTCTTTGCTGCCGCGGCGATGTCTGCGACACCAGCCGCGCTATTGAATGTTCTGGGTTCTTTGGTTTTGTCTTCTTTAGTAACGACGACTTCGCCAGTGGTCACGATCTGTTCCGGCAACCGGCATGGATGAGGACTGGGAAACTGATGCTTCGTCGGCCGGCCGCAATCCTTCACCACCACTACCGGATCCGCAGGTAGCCAAAAGCGCGGCGCCGCATCGGATTTGAGTTCGAGTTCGCCGCGCAAACTCTTCTCTAACGCGTCGCGCAGTGGGCCAAGTTCAGCGATTCGTCCGGCGAGCCGCGCGCGCAAGGTCGCGATCTGCTGAGTCAACTCCTCACTGTCCTTTACGTCAGTCGCCGTAATGCGATCGCTTAACCGGTTGCGAGACTTGGCGCACATCTTCCACCAACGCGCATAGAGATCCGATTGCAAGGCCGACATCTCCCGGCTGATCGCGTCAGCGTCGGATTGAACTCGATTCAGCTCGTTAAGTTTGGCGAGTTGATCTTCTGTAGGACGCACCTTGGTTTCGCGAATCGTCTCGTCGGCGTTCTGTGAATACTCAGCCTTGTTCTTCGACTTCGGAGGCAAATACCAAATCTTTCCGGCGTCACGACTGGCGAACCAATTCTCGTGAACAGTGATGTCGCGCGACGCGATGTTCCAGCTTTTTACGAGCGACTCGGTCTGGCGATAGATGACAGCCTCTAAAGCCTTCCACAAGTTTGGCTGCGTTTTCGCGAGAATCGAGCCTTCCGCTTCGGCACTATACGAACTCGAAACGAGCGACACGAGCGCGTCCTCAGCGTTGTTGCCCACACCAATCGTGAACGACGGCGGCGTGTCTCGCAGCACGCCTTCAACGGGCGGTGAACCTGGATATCCGAGCATCTGACCTTTATAGGTGTTCCCACTCCAATAGTTGATGTGCGCGATCATTCCGTGAAAAACCGAGCGCCGGTGCCGCAGTTCCACCGTGCCCGAGCTGGCGTCAACGAACCAACCCGGCGGCTCGATCAACCAGCCTCGCAACTCGTCTTCCTTATATTGCGGCGTCACCGTAACTGCGCTGCCGGCCAACGGTTCTTGCGCGGGAGTGCGATACCAACCGAGCACCAGGTAAGTCAGCGTTGTCCCTTCTGGAATCTTGCCTTTGGTGTCAGGCTGGCGCAGGTCTTCGAGTTTGTCGTGCCAGGAGAAGATGTTGCGATTTTCAGCGATGAACGCGGTGAACGTTGGCGAGCCGGTGGTTGCGTTGCCGAGTGCAGTGATCGGCGTGTCGGTCCGTTTGCCTGAAAAATTCGCAGTAGCGAACTCTTCAAGCGGAGTTACTTTGCCGAGACTCCGGGCGGTGTACTTAGTGTCGTCAGCGAAAAGGAGACTGCCCTTTTCCTCGGCGACAATCGCGCCACCATCAACAAACCACGCTCTCGTTTTGACCACGGCATTCTGGTGGGAAAAGCGCACGATCAACCAGTGATCGGGCAACGCCGGGAAATCCAAAAGCCCGGGTGTGTTGGCATGCCGTAAGCCCGCAGGCAATATCCAATGTAAATAGACGCCGCGGTCATCGTAGGTGGGCAACGCCGGCGAATCCTTCGGCAGCACTAATTGCTCGGCCCGAAAACCTTTGTATTGGTGAGCGGCTCCATAAAAAGGCATGGGGCCAGGCGGCGTGAGCGTACGCGGCACTTGCTGATAGTCGTACGTCAGTGGCGACCAGCGAAAGTCGTTGGCCGCGTACTTCCCTCCGCTCTCGACGACGCCGCTCAAGTCTTTGACCAGGTCGTCGATGACGAGCGCCTGCACTTTGATCGGAACGATTAGATGGTTTGAGTCCATAAAGATTCTCAGCGAGGGGCCTCAACTCTCCTGAATCCAGGCGATCGATTGCTCTTCAGGTTTACGGATCATTTCGGTTGCCAATTCGGCAGAGCCGGCGGCGCTCAGTGCTGCCTGGAGTTGGGTGATATCAACTACTCCACCGCCTGGAACAGGGCGAAGCAGATTCTTCTTTACTTCCAGAGTCTTTTTGGCTTTTGTGGCTTTGAGCGTGCCGTCGCTCGCAAGACCAAACGTCAACCCCTCGCGCGGTTCGCGAAATGTGACTTCATCGACGGTGCCGCGCGCGAGACAAAACAAAACTCCCTCCGCAATCTGATCGAAGCGAAGGATCTTCGGCAGCGTCTGATCCTGCGTCGCCGAGGTCTTCGCAGTTACTTCGACGCCGGGCCACCCGCTGACCATTCGCGAACGCAACAGAAATCCCGACTTCGGAATATCCATGTAGCTTTCTTTCGGGTTCCATTCCGGCTGCTGCCCCAGCAATCGCAGCCGGTGCTGGTAGACGATCTTCGAAAGCGCCGCTTGCAGCTCCAATCGCGACGCGGCGCCCGGATCGTCAAGACTGCGCACTGCAATGCTGAATGCTCCGTCCACCAACGCGTTTACCCAGTTGTCATCCAGATGGAAAAAGCGCAGCGATTCGGGCGGAAGCAGCAACTGATGCGGAACGAGATAATGAAACGGCACCGGATAAAGCAGTATGAGGTTCGCGATCCACTCGACGAGGTCTTCCGTTAAGGTGACTTGTTCCTTTACAGGTTTGGGCTGGTTCTGCGAAATCGGCTGTCTAAAAGACGACCGATGCGACTCGACAAAGTTTTCAATCTCGGCGGCAAATTCCGTCGCATTCTGACGACGTTGGACAAACAGGCGGAGTCCTTTTACAAACGCCGGCGACGAGAGGGCCAACAACCTGCCCAGTTCCCACGCCGCTGCATACGACACGTCCAAGATGCCGCGGTTCGGATCCAGGATCATCGCTGCGTCAGCGTCTTCAAAAATATTAAGCGTGACCGGATCTCTTTTGATAGGCGCTAAGGGTCCGCGATACCAGGCAAACGCCGGCGTGCTCTCCAGCGGCTTGTAATCCAGCGGAACGTAGCCACGTTTGAGCGCCTGGTCCACGTACGGCGAACCGCTGCTCACCGCCACATTCGCGCCAAACACAGACGAGCTGTTCTTTAACCGCTGCATCAACCCGCCGAACGTGTCGTGGCCGGTCGGATCGTTCAGGAAGTTCCAACTCGCCAGCGTGATGAGGCGCACACGCGCTGCCGGCTGCTCAGCGCTCGGCGCGTCAAGCAAGTAGCTCCATCCTTCGAGCGAGATCAGATAGACCGTGTTCGGGCCAAGCGGCGCAAAACGGTTCGCCACCAGCACCGAGAACTCACCGGAAGCAACCATCTCAAGGGGAACCTTGTCGTCGATATTTACCTGGCGTATGTGGGCCAGGAGCGGAAGTTCCGTTCGCGTCGGGCAGAGTTTGAGAAACAGATCGAGATTCAAATCGAGCAAGCCAACAGGCGTGTTCGCGTCTTCACTGCGTTTGAATTTCGGCAACAGGACCGCGCCGTTGGGATCGGCCTGCCACCAATCAGCAAGTAATTCGTCAGCGATTTTAAGATCGTCCGGTCGATGAGGCGCCAGATCGGCGACGGTGCCGCGCTTGAACAGGACGTTGCCCTCGGCCATCTCTTTCTCAGCCAGCACGAGCAACGCGAGCCATGGTTCGTTCTTCTCCCGCGACAGCGTTCTTTCCCAAGGCAAGTTGCGACTGCCAAGCACCAGATGCGCCAGCACATTTTGATAGTCGGCGACGCCGCCAGGCGGTGGAAAGTATGCCTGGATATCGTCGGCTTCAATCGAATAGCGTGGCGCTAAGACTTCGACGCGCTGATCTCGATAATAGTGACGCGGTTCTTCGCCATCGAGAGTCACGCTCTGTTGCAGCACCAACCGGTAAGAACCGGCGGTCAGCGGCGCTTTGTAGTTGTCGTGAAAGGTTATTGATTGACTCGCCATCTTTTACCTTGCTCTGTGCAACCTTTGTGTTCTCTGTGTCTCTGTGGTGAGTTATTACCGTGAATCCCCACAGAGAAAAACTCAGGCCGCAACTTCCCCGGCCAGCGGATCCGCTTGTAGCTCTCGGAAGCGAACTTCGGATTGCGAAATTGATTGCCAGGCTAGCGCGAAGCCCACTGATGAAAGCGCTTGAGCGATGTTCTGTTGCTCTGCCTGGTTTTTAGCCACCAGCGTCTGAATGTTGCGCGCGCCCTTAGCGGGAGGTTTCTGCTGTGTCGCTTTCAGCCGGAAGACTTTAAAGGCCTCGAGCCGGTGCCACTCGAGCGGCGGCAGCTCAGCTTTCCTGCCGAGCGTTCCCGGTGGCGGCTTAAGTCGTTTGATTCCGGTGATACAACCCTCAACCAGCTTCGCAGTCGGCTCGGTGGGTTTCATGTTCGGCTTGCCCGGTTCCCACACAGCCGCCGCCAATGATCCAGTCTCCGCATCAATGGTCCAGTCAGACATCTTGACGGCCTCAACCTGCGGACCCTCATCGCGAACCATCGTCACGTTCAGCACTGAATCGATGCCTTTACCCATGGGATGAGCGCCCAATTTATTGGCCGACTTCTTCGGCGGCGCGGTGTTCTCGATCGTGATCGGCTTCATGACCATCATCGACCTGCCGCTCGTGTCACGGTGCTGAACTCCCTCAGGCGTTTTAACCGTGCCAAGGTTCAACGTGCTTACCGGAACAGTCGCCGCCGCGG
>Ga0070669_100002016_pt1 | contig 14696 bp, 11 predicted proteins | sample KBSS53metaG_FD_64680 | JGI IMG/M metagenome (GOLD analysis project Ga0070669, IMG submission 64680) | Switchgrass rhizosphere microbial communities from Kellogg Biological Station, Michigan, USA - KBS S5-3 metaG | ecosystem: Host-associated > Plants > Roots > Rhizosphere > Soil ... | reverse complement strand
TCAATCAGGAGGCGACTAACTTCACCTGGAAAGAAGACCTCGTCACCTTCATCGACAACCACGACATGGCACGCTTTCTTTCCGTTAACAACAATAACAACCGGCTGCATGAAGCGATGTCGTTTGTCTTAACCGCGCGAGGCGTCCCCTGCATTTACTATGGCACCGAGCAGTATCTGCACAACGACACCAGCGGCGGCACCGATCCGTACAATCGACCGATGATGCCGGGCTTCTCGACCACGACCACGGCCTACACGCTCACCAATCGTTTGTCGTCGCTGCGCCGCAGCAATCCTGCGGTCCCTTATGGCTCGATGACGCAGCGTTGGATCAACAACGACGTCTACATCTACGAACGCAAGTTTTTCGGCAGCACGGTGCTGGTGGCAATCAACAAGAATGAAACGAGCAGCTACAGCATCAGTGGCTTGAACACGTCGCTGCCGGTTGGTACGCAGTCGGATTATCTGACCGGACTGCTCGGCGGCGTTCCGATCACAGTCGGCTCGGGATCGGGCGGCAACAATCCCGTGAACACGTTCACGCTTCCAGCGCATGCTGTCTCCGTTTGGCAGTTCACCGAAGGCACGGCCGGTCCGGAGATTGGATCGTTAGGACCCACTGTCGGTCAACCGGGAGTGAAAACTGTGATCGCCGGCAGAAACTTCGGCACGACTACCGGTACGGTGAAGTTTGGCACTACGACGGCGACAGTCAACTCGTGGACGTCAACCCAGATTGTCGTTACCACGCCGGCAGTTACAAACGGCAACTACAACGTGACGGTGACGACTTCAGGCGGAAGCGTCTCCAACGGTATTCAGTTCACGGTGCTGACAGCGAAACTGATTCCGGTCACTTTCACCGTCTACAACGCTACGCCAACAGTCACCGGTGACTACATTTTTCTTACCGGCAACACCGTCGAGCTCGGAGCCTGGAGCACCACCTGGGATGGAGCCTTCGGCCCGATGTTAACGCCCAACTATCCAGATTGGTTCATCACAGCGAGCGTTCCCGCGGGGCAGACGATCCAGTTCAAGTTTATTAAGATTGCTTCTGGCGGCGCCGTCACCTGGGAAAATGGCTCGAACCACACCTACACCGTACCGACAACCGGCACCGGATTCGTTAACGTAAACTGGCAGTACTAATACGTGGAATAGAAGCGTCCTCTTACTGGGACCGCGGGCGTCTCGCCCGCCTCAAGCAGCAGGTTCATTCAGCTATGATTGGACCTGGCACCTCCCGGCCGAGTGACATTCGACGAAGCGGGCGAGACGCCCGCGGTCCCAGTAAGAGGGGGCTTGGAATAAAGTCTTGAGGTTTGACATGCGGCGGTACTTCGTACTCTTCATCGTGTTTTTGTTTGCGGTGGTTGAGGTTCACGCGTATTCCGTTCTGACCGAAGTCCTCCTTCAACAGCCCGTTAGAAAAATCAATCCCGAAGCGCTGAAGAAATACGTCGGCAGGTACGAGATCGAAGTTGGCATTTTGCCTATCTCAACGCTCGACGTCTCTCTGGAGAATAACGAACTTTGGTTGAAGCCTTCGGTCGTCAAAAAGCGACGCCTGACTCACAAATCTCAACTGAACTTTATCGATGAGATTGAAGGCACGCCCATCACGTTTGCAAAAGACGCTGACGGAAAAATTATCAGTCTCACTTTCGTCTACGAAGGCTCAAGCTACACCGCGACAAGGATTGTGTTGCCGCCCCCGAGTCTCAAGGGCAACACCACGTTTAGGTTGAAAGGCTACGCGGATGCGAGTGTCGTGGCCCTCGCTGGTTCATTTAATAATTGGGGCCAGTCGCAGTTTATCTGTGGACGTGAAGGTGACGAGTGGATTTGCCGGGTTGATCTGGAGCCGGGGAAACATGCTTACAAGTTTATCGTTGACGGAAACTGGTTGCTTGATCCGGCTAATCCGGAAACGGAAGACGACGACTACGGCGTAAAAAACTCGGTTATCATCGTGAAGAAAACTCCCACCGATGCAAGTCGCCCCTAAGCTGCGATCGTTTAGAGGCGGGCACTGCCCGCCGTCTCAACGTCGGAGACAGCGCGTTTCCGAAAGAAGAGGCACCGGCGGGCAATGCCCGCCTCTAAACGATATCTCCATCCTAATCCGCGTAATCGGTGTAATCTGCGGATATTTTTGTTAGCTCATGAAGAATGACAGTCCTACTGAAGCCGATCGCCTGACCATGCGCGACCGGCCCAGCGGCCAACCGATCATGCATCAGGATTGGGGCAAGCTGCTCTTCATCCACTGGCGCATTGATGAAAAACTTCTGCGCCCACTAATCCCGCCGCGACTGCAAATCGACACCTATCACGGCTCGGCCTGGATCGCGATCGCCCCGTTCACCATGTGGAACATCAGCGCACTTCCGCCCTTTCTTCCCCCGGTGCCTGGTCTCAGTTCCGCGCACGAGCTGAACGTCCGCACTTACGTTTACCTCGACGACGTTCCCGGAGTTTGGTTCTTTTCGCTGGATTGCAACAGCAGCGCTGCCGTCTTCGGAGCGCGTATGCTCTATCATCTCCCCTATTACAATGCCGACATCGAGCTGACAGAAGACGCCGGTGCGATCGATTATTCGCTGGCGCGCACTGACGATCCGCCCGCGGAGTTTTCCGCGAGCTGGCAGGTTGGAAAACCTCTTCCGCCTTCAGAGCCCGGCTCGCTCGAGTTTTTTCTCACGGAGCGTTATTGCCTTTTCAGCGAACATGACGACAAGATCTACCAGGCACGCATTCATCACCGGCCCTGGCCCTTGCGCGCAGCCGAACTGATTTCGTTGGAGTCGACGATGATCGAATCTCACGGGTTGCCGACACCCAAAGAGGATCCACACCTGCACTACTGCGAGGAGCTCAGCGTCGACATCTGGCCGCTGCGGCGATTGACAGACAACAACGACTGAGTCAACCCGCTTTGCTTCAGAAGGGATTAAAATCAGAACCGGGAGCGGTAGCGACCGGCCAAAGACGCTTCTTTAGCTGATTGAGTCTTGGCAAACTCGCCGTTTTCGAGTTGACTCTTTGGCCGGTCGCTACCGCTCGCGGTTCTGATAACAGTTTGCTTTACAAACCAGGAAACTACCACCAGGAGCTATCTTCATGCCCGCTGAAACTTCTGACAAAACTAAAGGCACGTGTTTCGTCGTGATGGGATTCGGTAAGAAGACCGACTTCGAAACCGGACGCACGCTCGATCTCGACAAGTCGTACCGAAACATGATCAAGCCCGCCGTCGAAGCAGCCGGACTCAAATGTATTCGTGCCGACGAGATCGTCCATTCAGGCTTGATCGACGTGCCGATGTATCAGCAGCTCTGGAATGCCGACGTCGTGGTGGCCGATCTTTCCACTTCCAACAAGAACGCCTTCTACGAGCTGGGCGTGCGCCATGCGCTGCGGCCTTTCACCACCGTCGTCATTGCCGAAGACGGCATCAAAACGTTTCCGTTTGATCTGAATCACGTCGTTGTTCGCCAATACCACCATCTTGGCGAAGATATCGGTTTCGACGAGGTGATGCGCTTTCGCGACTTGTTGACGAAAGCGATCGTGGAAATCACGGAAAAGAATCCGCGAGACAAAGACAGCCCGGTCTACACCTTTCTCAATGAGCTGAATCCACCGGCTGTCGTCGCGGCAGCCCGTGCGGCGGTGGCCGAGCAAACCAGCAAAACCGCCGAAGCCATGTTGGACAAGGATACGCACAGCAAATTGATCGAGCAGGTCGACGCGGCGCAGAAGAAGGGCGACTTCGTAGCTGCCAAGAATTTTTTGTCGTTCATCCGCGGCATGATGAAGCAGGAAGCACCGACGCGGCCTGAGGATCCTTACATTATTCAACGTCTGGCGATGGTGACGTATAAGAGCGAGTACCCTTCCGAGCAGGCCGCGCTGATGGAAGCCAGAGATTTGCTTCTCACGCTGAGTCCCGACACTTCCAACGACACCGAGACACTTGGCCTGTGGGGCTCGGTTCACAAACATCTTTGGGACATCACCAAAGACCCGACCGATCTCGACAAGGCGATCAACTCCTACGAGCGTGGCTTCTTTTTGCGCAACGACACCTACAACGGAATCAATGTCGCTTTCCTCTTTAACGTAAGGGCTACCCAGGCCACCCATCCGGCAGACGCGATTGCAGATTATGTTCAGGCGCAACGGATTCGCAGAGAGGTGCTGGAAATTTGTGAGCGCTGGCAAAAAGACAATCCGGCGCCCGCGGTAGAAGCCAGTGCCGAAGCCGTTGCTGAGTACCAGCGAAGCAGGTATTGGGTGCTTGCGACTATGGCCGAAGCTTACCTGGGACTTGGCAACGAGGCTGAGAGCGAACGGCTGTTGGCTGAGGCTTTTGCGCCGGAGGCCTGGATGAAGGGATCGACTCAGGACCAGTTAGACAAATTGAAGCCTTTGGTTGCTGACTCGCCGTTGAAATACATCAAAGAGGACGCGGGAAAGACAACTTGAATTCTTACTTCAGGGCCTGACCGTGATCCTTTTGGCGGAGATTGCAGATTCGCTGAGTTGCCGGCATCGCAGCGCAACTAGACCATGGTTTCGAATTGAATCAGTCGAAAAATTGAGATTGACGTACCGCCGCAGGTAGTTTACTTTCCACTGCGCCCAAACCTCGCTCCTCTTGAAAGGAAGCGGTCACCTGAACGCTCTTAGTCTATCCCTATGATCTCGATCGTAAATTCTCGTGTCCCCCGAAGCGCGTCGGGAACATAAGGTGTTCCCGCGGGACGACCATTGAAACTGTCACGCCGCCGGTTGGCGAAAAAGCCTCACGCCGGGAGAGCATAATCCTCAATGATCATGATGATCGTGACGTAATGGAAAAGACGAGTTCCAAAACAATCGCCAAAACCAAAAGAACCCCGGCCAGGAAACCCCTGAAGGAAGAATCAAAGACTCTACTTTACGACCTGGGTTCTGTTTCAACCCTGCTGGAAGTTTTCGCAGAATATCAAGTCGACCGAATTCTGAAACTTGTTGTCGACAAGATTCCCAGATTATTTCAAGCCAAAGAGGCTTCCTTGTTTTGGTTCGATCGAGAGAAGAACAGAATACTTCTTCGCGAAACGTCAGGCTCCAACAAGGGGAACATCGGAAAACATGCTTACGCGCTGGGCGAAGGTCTCACCGGTTGGGTAGCAAAGTACGGTCGACCGCTTAGAATTGACAATATCGAAGACAAAAAGGAATTGAGACGCATTCATCCAGAGCTTCGCTGGTCTGACAAGTACAAGGGGTTTAAGAGCTCCAATGAAGTCGAACGACATTATCGGCGTGCATTTTTGGCGGTGCCGATAAAAATCGAAGGCATCACCGTCGGCGTTCTCAGAATAGCGAAAACAGCCGAGCCGGATGTGCGTTTCACCAAAGCACAAGAGCAGCTCTTTGTGACCTTTGCCGACCATCTCGCGACTATTCTGCGCAAAGCGGAACTGCTGCAGCGGGCCGATGACATCCATGGACTCATTGACGATGAGGACAATGCTTATTTCAAAACGCCCCAAAATCTCGAGACCTATTTTCGGATGGCTGTGAATATTATTCCCACCATTCTCAGTTCCAGCGGCTGCACAATCTTTCTCAAGGACGAGGACAAGGGTTCTTATGTCCTGAAATATACTTCGAGGGAGAATCCGCTTGAATCACAGATCGGAATTGCAACTTACCATCCCGGCGAAGGTTTGACTGGTTGGGTGCTTCTCAAGAAAAAATCGCTCCGGGTTAACGATATCGAAAACCGGGACGAGCTCAAGCAGATTGATTCGAAGCTTCAGTGGATGGGTAAACACCTCGAGTTTATGAAGCACCATTCCAACTTCCTGGCTGCTCCCATCTGCACTGCAAGGGAAATCTATGGCGTGATCAGGTTATCGAAAGAGAGTGAGAATACCCCCTTTACCTATGAAGATGAGCGTTTGTTGTCTAAGTACGGAAGGTTCCTGGGATCAGCGTTGCAGTCACTCGAGCTTGAACAAGAAGGAACAATAGCAGTACGGCCCGTCTACAAAGATAGGTATTGGACAAAGAAAGATTGTTGCTACGTCCTGATGCCGTATTCTCAGAAATGGTCGCGCAACGTGAAGCATGCAATCAAAGGTGCGGTGGTTAGTCAAAACCTGTCGTTCCGGATTGCTGAAGACGAGTTGGATCGGTTTGTGATGAAAGATGTTTGGAAGGGAATCTGCGAAGCTCGCATCATTATTGCAGACACCAGCAGCGCGAATCCTAACGTCGCCTATGAAATTGGCCTGGCCGATGTTCTGGGGAAGCCAATTGTGTTACTCGCTCAGGATCCTTCCAAGGTGCCTTTCGATTTTCTTGGCACCAGACTGCTCGTGTACAGCCTTGCTCGCTTAGACAAACTTCAGGAAGACCTGGCCCAACGCCTCTCTCGACTGCTCGCCTAGCCAAACCGGAATCTTTCGCCCCTCCGATCACTCGGCCTTCTCAAGCGGCGGCACCACCGCGACGAAATCGTCCACAAAGCGTTTCGCATACTGCTCCAGTAGTTCCTCGACGCGTTCCAGCTGCTTCGACCGCACGATCAAACCCGCGTGGTGCAGTTTCTTTACTCGATAAACGATCTCGGCATCGTCGTAGCTGCTCGTATCAGGACATTCCTGCTTGGACAAAGACAGAATAATGCCCGCGTACTCGTTTCTCTCCGGCTTGATGCCTTTAATACCTGGTCCTCGCTGATGATCAGTCTTCCGTGCGTCAGCCACTTCCATCTTGGCCCACTCGCGCCAGAGATTCAGACCCGACGCCGCTTCCAAAACATCCGCGATGTAGGCGCCGCCAACGCGCGCCGCAATCTCGAGAAAATAGAAACGGCCATCGGCATCGCTCTTGATGAATTCCGCATGCGCCGCGCCGCGCTCACGCTTCAGGGCTTTAACTAAGGCGCGATTGATCTTCAGCAGTTCCCTTTCATCGCTCGAGCGATGGGCGACCGTTCGCGAAACGTAAGCGCCGCCACCATGCGCGACTTCCAGCGGCGGCCGCCCGTAGCGATTGACTCCGGCAAACACCACCCGATTATTCGCGACCAGGGAATCCACATGAAACACTTCACCCGCCACAAACTGCGCCAGTAGATAATAAGAGGCGCGCTCGCGCAGGTTTTCGCGTTCATTCATTTCATTCACGAGCTGCCAGACTTCGTCGGCAGTGTTTACCTTGCGGATGCCGATCGCGGAAACGTCCGAGCGCGGCTTGACTATCCAGGGCGGCGGCACACGCGTCATGAAGTCGCACACCACGTCGGCGTTGATTAAAGGCACATACTCCGGCAGCAGGATGCCCGCCGCTTTAGCCGTCTCCGCCATTCTGAATTTGTCGCGAAATGTTTTGGCAGTTGAGCTGCTCATTCCCGGCAAGCAAAAATGTTCGCGTATGAGTGCCGCTGTCATCACGTCAAACTCTTCAAGCGCAACGACGCAGTCAACCTGAATCTTCCGCGAAATAAACGCGACCAGATCGATCATCAATGGCGGTCCGGCATCGTTGGGAACAGCGATCAGATCGTCGAGACTCTCGCGCGGCCAGTCTTCCTGAAGCATCTTTTCCTTGGTGATCAGGATGACGCGACAGCCGAGGCGCTTGCATTCACGGATGAAGTCGCCGCCTTTGAAATAGGTGGCGAGGCAAACGATGGTGGTGGGATTAGCTTCGGAAGACATGGATTGTGTAGAGCGAATGGTTGGTCTTCGTAGAGACCTGTCACTCAATCGATGAGCCTCTTTTTCACCGCAATGTCTACGGTTGCTGTTGGTTCGCCAGACCCAGCGCCACGTTCAAAGCGCCAACGGCGCGAAATATAAAAGCCTGGGGCAAAGCCCCAGGTGAAAATAGTCGAACCCGTGAAGCTCTGAAACTGCTTACAAGTGGTCGCTGACTCTGGCAACATCTTGCTGTACAGGAAACTCAGCGCTTTCAGCGCTCGATCAAATTGAGAAACTTCGTCCTGGGGCGTTGCCCCAGGCTTTTACATTTCGCGCCTTTGGCGCTGGAAACCGCGTCTGGTCTATTCTTATTGGGAAAACAAAAATCCTCTTTGACGTTCCAATATAATCCTTTTCCTGAAACGCGGTCACCTGTTAAGGTAAGCGCCCAGCGGTCATGTTGCACTAAAACGCTCAGCAAACAATTCAAGGGTTTCCCATTCGCCGCTCTGTCATTCGATGTGCGGGGCGAAATGGCAAACTAACACTTTGCTCTACAAAAACACATGATCTTTCGCGGCCCCTTCCCCAACGTCACCATTCCTGAGATTCCGGTCACCCAGTTTGTGCTGCAACGCGCGCATCAACATGCGAACAAGACAGCGCTAATCGATGGTCCCTCCGGTCGCAAGATCACTTACGCGGAACTTGGCGATGCAATTTCACGTGTGGCGTCCAGCCTTTGGCGGCGCGGGTTCAAACACGGCGATGTCTTTGGCATCCTCAGTCCAAACGTACCGGAGTATGCGATAGCGTTTCACGCCGTCGCCTCGCTGGGCGGCATTATCAGCCCGGTAAATCCGTTGTACACCGAACATGAGGTGGCGCATCAGCTCAAGGATGCGGGCGCGCGTTTCCTCGTCACGGCCCCGCAATGTTTTGAGAAGGCTGCGGCGGCTGCTCGCGAGGCGGGCATCGAGGAGCTGTTCGTGTTTGACGTCTTTGAGAAGGCCGGCGCCGGAGAAGAATCAAACGGCGCGACTCCTTTCTCGTCGCTGCTTAAGAGCGACGGAAAGTTTCCCGCGGCTTCGATCAACCCTCGCGAAGACCTGGTAGCGCTTCCCTATTCGAGCGGCACCACCGGCTTGCCGAAAGGGGTGATGCTGACTCACTACAACCTGGTCGCGAACATGTGTCAGATGGAAGGGCTCGACTATTTCACCGCCGACGACACTTTGATTTGCGTCTTGCCTCTTTTTCACATCTACGGGCTGGTCGTCGTCTTGAACATGGGCCTCTACCAGGGTTCGACGATCGTGACGGTTCCGCGCTTCGACCTGGAGTTGTTTTTGCAACTGGTCCAGGACCACGGGGTGACGCTCGCGCATCTGGTTCCGCCGATCGTGCTCTCCCTCAGCAAAAATCCGATCGTTGATAATTACAAGTTGCCGAAACTCAAAACCATCTTCAGCGGCGCGGCCCCGCTCGATGAAAACCTGACGCGCGCCTGCATGAAACGACTGGGCTGTGCGGTGCGCCAGGGTTACGGAATGACGGAGACGAGTCCGGTGACGCATTCATCGCCCGCCGATCCGGCGCAGGCAAGGTTTGGCTCGGTGGGCGTACCGGCTCCCAACACTGAATGCAAAATCATGAACCTGGAGACGGGCGAGCCGCTAGGCCCAAACCAGGAAGGCGAGGTTTGCGTCCGTGGCCCGCAAATCATGAAAGGTTATCTGAATCGTCCGGAGGCGACGGCGTCAACGATCGACGCGGAAGGCTGGCTGCACACCGGCGACATCGGCTACGCGGATGACGACGGACATTTCTTCATCGTCGATCGCGCCAAGGAACTAATCAAATACAAAGGATTCCAGGTGCCGCCGGCCGAGCTCGAAGCGTTGCTGTTGACGCACCCTTGTGTGGCCGATGCGGCGGTTGTTCCCTGCCCCGACGACGAAGCCGGAGAGGTGCCGAAGGCTTACGTGGTATTAAAAGGAGAAGCCTCGGCGAAAGAGCTCATGGATTTCGTCGCGCAAAAGGTGGCTCCGCACAAGAAGATTCGTATGCTCGAGTTTATCGATCAGATTCCTAAGTCGGCCTCAGGAAAGATCCTACGACGAGTGTTGGTACAAAAAGAGCGAGAGAGGAAAACCGATTGATGTCGCCTGAAATAATTGCCAACGCGATCAAAAATTACTTTGCCGCTTTGCGCGCGATGGATGAGCGAGCCTGGGTGCGCACGTTCGCAGAAGATGCGGTGACCTACGATCCGGTAGGTGCGCCGCCAACGCACGGCCATCAGAAACTGGCGGAGTTTTTTCAAACCATCACGGCTGCGTTCAAAGAGGTCGGACTTACTGAAGACGAGATTTTCATCGCCGGCAACGGTGCGGCGGTGAAATGGACGGGGCGTGGCATCAGCCAGGCAGGACGCAAAGTAAAATTCGAGGGCATCGACGTTTTCGAAATAAACGAGGCTGGTAAAATTCAGACGCTGCATGCTTACTGGAATCCAGCCGAGATGGTCGCGCAGCTTTAGCGTCGTCCTCGCCTCGTAGAGGCGAAATGTTTATAGCTGGGCCCTTGATAGCATCTGCTTTGATAGAAGCTCTCTATCGCGCTCCTACGGAGCGCAGAAATAAACATCATCGGTTTGTTCTATAAACGTCTCGCTCCGATGGAGCGATGTCAGACAGCATCGTGGCCTTGAATTTCGCTTCAACTACGGCCAAAATCACTTGCAGACCGTCCCGATAAAGCTTCCCGATGAATCACATGAACCGCGAAGAGTTGTAAAAGGAGTATTGCGTCATGCGTTCATTACAATCGAAAGTTCAACCGCACTTTCTCTTGTTCGTCCTTGCTTCTTGCCTTTCCGTAGCGTTGGGACAATCAACTGCATCGCCTCCGGCGCCGGCCGATTGGGAAACGCTGCGACCGGACGGCGAGGAGTTCTCGGTCCTCATGCCGAAAGGTTCGACCGCGGAGGCCAGCAAAGAGCCCTATCACAAGATGGAACTGAACACGCGCACTTACCTCTCGAAGGGCCAAACCGGTCCAGTGTTTGCCGTAGTTTCACTTAGTGGGATCAAATCGAATCCGGCGCTCTACACCGAGATGCAGCGGATGAATTCCTACGTCGACGCTTTCAAGACTCTTTTTTCGCCGAAGATTCGCAAAGACGCAGTCGCGAAACTAACACTTGTTGGTGAAAAGACTTTGCACGGAAACCAGGGCCGCGAATATCGCATGACGCTCGGCGACTTGAGCGGGACGGCGCAGGTCTTTGCCACGCGCAAACGTTTTTATTCCATCGTCTTCCTCGACACGAAGAAGAACGACGCACTTCAGGAGCAGTTCCTGAGTTCCTTCGAATTGCCCGAGAAAACAACTTCACCCACCACTGCCTCCACGCAAGCGCCGGCGACCACAAGCGAGGAACCGGTGGCCCAACCGGCCGAAGCAACCAAGCCGGCCGGGAACGGCGAGCGCGACCCGAAAACCGACGAGGCGCCGCATTCCGAACCCGGCAAGCGTGCGCCTGTTTCGGCGGGCGTTCTCAACAGTCGGGCGATTAGTTTGCCGGTGCCGGAGTATCCGGCGGAAGCCAAGGCTGCTGGCGCGGAGGGAGTCGTCGTTATTCAAGTGACGGTTGACGAACAGGGCAACGTGACTGAAGCACGCGCGCTTTCCGGGCCGAAGATGCTGCATGACGTTTCGATCAACGCCGCGCGGCAGGCGAAGTTTTCACCGACGCTGCTGTCGGGTGAAGCGGTGAAATTGACCGGCGTGCTGGTTTTTAATTTCGGACGCCCGCTGAGCTGAACGTCGCTCGCTAGTCTCTGTGCAACCTCTGTGTCCTCTGTGTCTCTGTGGTAGATATTTTCGAACGGTTTTCAACCACAGAGGACACAAAGTACACAGAGGCTGCACAGAGAAATATTTTAGTTTATGAAGCGCGTTCTGAAGAGACTTGACTCGGTCCATGAGCAGCTGGTCGCGTGCGTGACGTCGCTGGAGCCGGCGGTTTATTCCGAGCAACCGGCTGACGGCGAGTGGAGTGTCGGGGAAATAGTTCATCACCTCTGTCTCGTCGAAGATCGAGTGATCAAGGAGCTGGAGGGAGCAATCGCTAAAGCGCCGCGACGCGTACCGTTTCTCCGTCGTCTGATTCCAACCTCGATAGTTTCCCTACGCGCCATTCGCGTAAAAGCGCCCAAGGCTATGAACCCGCTCATGCCGCCACCGCGCGAAGTAGCCATCCAAAACTTCGATCGGGCGCGCGCGAATCTTAAAGCACTCTGCGATACTCACGGTCAGGAGCGCTTGCGGAACCTGGTCTTCAAACATCCGGTTCTCGGAGAGATCGATGGCGTGGCCACCGTGTCGTTCATCGGTTATCACGAGAAACGACACTACAAACAGATTCGGGAAGTGCTTAGGAAATTGGCCGCGGATTCGCGCGGATAAAACTCGGATCTGAAGCAGAACCAAAACAAAACAACCAGCCGGCGATCTGCTATGATTTGATCTGATCCGTGTTTATCCGCGTAAATTCGCGGCTGATTTTCTATTCGCTGTTACGGAGAGAGCCTGAAAATGTCGACAGTGGTAACGTCAAGTCCTGCCTGGACCATTCCCAACTATCTTGAGATTCACGACGGTCATTTAACGATCGACGGCGCCGACGCATTGAAACTCGTTCGCGAACACGGCTCGCCGCTTTTTGTATTCTCCGGACCACGTGTGAAATCGAACATCGAACGCCTGCGGGCGGCCGCGCGATCGGTGGAGCACCCGATCCGTTTCTTTTATGCGTCGAAGGCTAATTCAAATCTTGCGGTGCTCAAACTGGTGCTGGAGTCGGGCATTGATGTCGAAGTGAATAGTGGTGGTGAATTGTTCAAAGCGCTGCGCGTCGGCTTCCGGCCCGATCAAATTATTTTCAACGGCACCAGCAAAAGCGACAGCGAGATGGACGAAGCGGTGCGCGCCGGCATCTACGCGATTAATGTCGATTCGATTTACGAGATTGGATTGGTTGAAGCCGCGGTCAAGAGACTGGCTGAGGCCACCGGGCAGCCGCCAGTGCCCGCGCGCATTGCGTTGCGACTGGTTCCGGAAATTGGCACGCGCTCGCATCTCGGACTACAAACAGCGCTGCTGACTTCGAAGTTTGGTATTTCCTCTTCGGAAGTGTTGGCGGCGTTCCGGCGCGGACTGCAGAATCCTGATTTGATTCACGTTTGCGGTATTCACATTCACGTAGGCTCGCAAACGCCTGACGTTGAGCCCTTCGCCGAAGCTTTTCGCAGCATGTGGGAACATCTCGTCGCCATTCATCGCGAGACGGGCCACACGCTCGAACACATAAACCTCGGCGGCGGCATTCCGGTGAACTACCTGCGCGATCGTTCGCAGGCAGACCAGCTGCCGGAACACGAACGCGACATGCTCGGCGCCGATCTCGAACCGAGTGTGGTGCTCAGGGAAGCGCTGCGAGTGGCGCGCGAATCGGCGCGCGCCGCGGACGCTGAACATCTGCTCGACAAGACCACGATCCTGCTGGAGCCGGGGCGCAGCATCATCGCCGACGCCGGTCTGGTGCTGACCACCGTCTGCAATTTGAAGCAGCGTCCGGAAACTGGTGATGTGTGGCTGCTGACGGACGCTGGTTACAACATCATGCTCTCGATGAATAACTACAAGTGGTATTACCACACCGTCTCGGCATCGCGCGCCGGCGAAGCGCATGACTCGGACTACAAGGTTGCGGGTCCGCTGTGTGATTCGGGTGACGTTTATTTTGACATTGAGCGACAGGGACGCTTGCCGGATTACCGAAAGCTGCCGAGTGATGTTCAGCCGGGAGAGATTTTGGCGCTGCTGAATTGCGGCGCGTACTCGTTGGCGCAGATGTTCCACTACAACGGCCGCCCACTGCCGGCGGCGGTGCTGACGGGGGAGAATGGAGAGGCGAGACTGATCCGGCGGCGGGACACGTATGATGACTTGATCACCAATGATGTTTGGTGATGTCCGGGCTCGGTGAAAAACATTTCAGATTCCAAATTCCAAATTCCATGACAGATGACACGTGACATGACAGATGACACGTGACATGACAGATGACCTATGACAGAGACTAGATTCCAAACTTGCAGGAATTTTTTGCCTTGAAAAAACTCTGTCATCTGCCGGATCTTGAACGACGCAGGAACAACCTTGACTCTTGAGTCTGAAATCTGGAATTTTGAATCTGGAATTTTGAACTTGGATTTCTCTGGCTCCTGAAGGAGGAAACGCACCAATGCGCTACAAGCGTTTTGAAGATCTCCCGGTCTGGAACGCAGCAATCGACCTCGCGATCTCCGTCTTCGCGCTCACCTCTCAACCCCAATTCAAGTCGCAGCACAGTCTCCGTGATCAAATTGAGCGCGCCGCTGTCTCCGTCTCGAACAACATCGCCGAAGGCTTCGAAAGAGGCACGAACAATGAGCTGCTGATGTTTCTCTACATCGCCCGCGGCTCGGCGGGTGAAGTGCGCTCGATGTGTTGCTTAGTCGACAACTTGCCGGGTTTTGCTGGTTTGAAAAACGGCACCGCCATTGTGAAATCAAAAGCTGAAAGCTGCTCAAAGCAACTAAAGGCGTGGGCGGAAGCACTTCAAAATTCAGATTTCAAGGGCGAGCGCTACGTAACCGAAAAGCTCAAACGCTCGGACCAGGCAACTCGTGAGCGCGAAGAGTTTCTAAAGGAGTTGCTGGAGATCCGGAAGAAAGACGCGGCTTCAAGAAACTAGCCTTACTGCCAGGCTTCATGGCGTCGGAACCTTGGACATTGGACACATTATGAGCACAGATCGGCATGAGTTAGTTCGCGGCCTCGGCCCGCTCGCCGCGATCTCCGTAAACGTCGGCAACATCATCGGCACCGGCATTTTTCTCAAGGCGCGCGTGATGACCTGCAACGTCGGCAC
>Ga0070669_100002015_pt1 | contig 14698 bp, 8 predicted proteins | sample KBSS53metaG_FD_64680 | JGI IMG/M metagenome (GOLD analysis project Ga0070669, IMG submission 64680) | Switchgrass rhizosphere microbial communities from Kellogg Biological Station, Michigan, USA - KBS S5-3 metaG | ecosystem: Host-associated > Plants > Roots > Rhizosphere > Soil ... | reverse complement strand
CGCGAGTTGTTGCCAACCAATCCGCTGCTCGGCGTCGATCAGGAAGGCGGCCTGGTCGATCGGCTGCGAAAGATTTTTACGCCGATGCCGTCGGCGCGAACCATCAGACAACACGGCGACCTCGCCGGCGCTCGGGCCCTCGGCCGAATTACCGGCGAAGCATTGCGGCTGCTGGGCTTCAACATGAATTTCGCGCCGGTGATGTCGATCATGACTGACGAGCGCGACCTGCTTTCAAACGGACTTTACTCGCGCTCGTTCGGACGCTCGCCCGGGGAGGTGCTCGGCTACACCACCGTCTACCTGCGCGGCTTGCAGGAGACCGGCATCATCGGTTGTCTCAAACATTTTCCCGGCATTGGTGCGGGCGAGGTTGACTCGCATGAGCAAATGCCGATGGTCACCCTCTCGCACGACGATCTGATGGCCCAGGACCTCGCTCCCTACATCGAATTGTTTCAACGCAAGGACGATCGAGTGCGCTGCGTGATGGTGAGTCACGGTGGCTTCCCGAACATCGATATTACCAAAGGCGTGACTGGCGGACTGCTCGCCCCCGCGTCTCTCAGTCATAACATCGTTACTAACCTGCTGCGCCAGGAGCTTGGCTATCAACATCTCGTCGTCACCGACGATTTGGAAATGGGCGCCATCTCCAAGCATTGCGAGATCGAAGTCGCAGCAGTGCGGGCGTTTCTGGCGGGCAATGACATGATGTTGATCTGTGCGCATCCCGAGATCATTCGCCGCGGTTACGGGTCGCTGCTTGAAGCAGCGCGCGCGGGCAAAATCAACAAAGACCGCCTGCGCAGTTCCCTGAAGCGGATAGCGGCGATGAAGGCGCTCGTAAAATCGCCGCCGGATTTCGACGGTGAAAAGTTTCAGACGCTGTCGGCTGAAACTGCGGCCCTCAACGAAAAGCTCAACTACAAGTATGGAGGAACGATCACATGAGCGCGCGCAAGTCGGTCTCTCTGTTCATCGGATTCGTGATTGCGGTGACGTTTCCCTTGAGCTGCAGGCGCAATCACAACAACGGACCTTTCGTGATCGCGCTCGGCGACAACATCCGCACGATCGATCCGATCGGCTCCCCGTCAGTCGACGCCGCCAGCGAGCGCGTGCGCACCTTGATGTTCAATTCGCTCGTCAAGAAAGACGAAAAGTTTGACTACGTTGGCGAGCTGGCTTCGAACATTGCGCGGTCGCCGGATGACGTTACCTTCACTTTTACCCTGCGGGACGGTGTGAAGTTTCACGACGGGCGGCCGTTAACTTCCGCCGACGCGAAGTACACGCTTGACCTAGTTTTCTCGAGCACGTTTGCCAAGTCAGCCAGTTTTTATGAGGGCACCGGAGCCGAACGAAAGAGCTACATCAAGAGCGTCGAGGCGCCTGACCCGCACACCTTGGTAGTGACGACGGTAAGACCCTGGACCGGTTTCCTTCCGAACCTGGTGCCTATCGCCATCATTCCCAAAGACAGCTACGACACGCAAAAAGATCATCCTCTCGGGACTGGGCCGTTCAAATTCGTCAGTTATGACAGTTCGCAGCAGGTAGTCGATCTCGCGGCGAATCCGGATTACTGGGAAGGCGCACCACACATTCCCAACGTGCGCGTGCGAGTCATTGCCGATACCAATGCGCTGCAGGCCGAGCTGCGCTCCGACCGCGTGCACATCGCGCCGCTGCCCACCAGTCTGTCGCCGGATGCGATCAAACTGCTGGGCCAGGATCCAAAACTTCAGGTGCTGCAATTCACTGGCTCGAATTTAAATTTGTTGACGCTTAACTGCAGCCAGCCGCCGCTCAATGACGTTCGCGTGAGACAGGCAATCGCCTACGCGGTTGATCGCGAAGGCATGATCCGCGACCTCTTGCTGGGCCAGGGGAAAATTGCGCACTCAATCTTGCCTGAGGAGTCTTGGGCCTACAGCGCTGGTCAGAAATATCCTTTCGATCCCACGGCGGCGAAGAAATTGTTGGACGAAGCCGGCTTAAAGGATCCTGACGGCGACGGACCGCAAATGCGTTTCACGAAGCCCATCGTGTTCAAGGTGTCGGGCAGCAGCGTCGCCGGAAAAAATTATGCGGGCGTAATTCAAAACTATCTGAAGAACGTTGGCGTTCCCGTCCAAATTGAGACCGCGGAGCTCAACACGCTTTTTGATGAGCTGCGCCGCGGCAACTTCCAGATTTTCTACGGACAATGGGTCGGCGGAAATCAGGACCCGATTTTTTTCAAGGACCTGTTCGCAACCTCCGAGATACCGACAGAAACACGCGCTTCGCGAAATCGCAGCCGCTACAGCAACCGCGAACTCGACGACCTGATTGACCAGGCGATAAATACTTTCGATCGCGAAAAAGGAAAACAACTCTACGCTCGCATCCAGGAGATCGTGACTCGCGACGTGCCGGTGTTGCCTTTGTGGTATCAGGCCAACATTGTCATTGCGCAGAAGAGTGTGGGGAACATTAATGTTAATGCGAGCGGCGATTGGGGGTTTGTCAGAAACCTGACCATTGAGAAATGAAGGCAGAAGGCAGTAGGCAGTAGGCAGTAGGCAGTAGGAAAACGTGAACTTTGAGACCACCAGTTTCGTTTTCTTCTGCCTTCTGCCTTCCGCCTTCTGCCTTCTGCCTTCTGCCTTCCGCCTTCTTTCGTTCGTTACAAGAAATCTTTCAGCATCTCGCGTGAAACGACGCCTTCTCGCAGCAAACGAGCCTTACCCCGGCTGACATCCACTACAGTCGACGGCTGCGTGGCGGTCACTTCACCTCCATCAACTATCAAGTCGATTCCTTGCGGAAAGTACTGCTCAACTTCCTTTGCGGTTCGCGCGGGTGGTTCGCCGGAAGTATTTGCACTCGTCGCCGTCAAAGCGCCGCCACAGCTGCGAACTAAATCTCGCACGTCCTCGTCATCGGGTAAACGCAGTCCGATGGTATTCGTTCCCGCAGTCAATTCTGCCGGCACGTTAGTGAGCGCAGCGCCAATCAGCGTCAGTGGGGCGGGCCAGTGTGGGGCGGCCGTAAGCTTGAAGAATTCCGCTTGTGCGACGAATCGATCGACTTCACCAAGATCCGAGATCAGCAACAGGATCGGTTTGTCCTCCCTGCCCTTCAGTTCGTTTATCCTGCCAACCGCCGGCGCGTTCAGTGGATCCGCGCCCAGACCGTAGAACGTGTCGGTCCGGAAGGCGATCAGGCCGCCACTGGAAATTATCGCGGCGGCTTTGTAACAAGTTTCTTCGTTGTACGGTTGAATCATCTTTTCTGAAGGGCGCTGACCCTTTCAGGGCACTTAGAATTTGTTTTCGACGCGTAGCGTCAGCATGAGTTTAGCCCGGCCTTTCAAGGCCGGGAACAAAGTGTCAATGAAGTACTCGCGTCGCGTAGCGACGCGTAGAGATTAGGAGCGGTTCAATCGTCGCTACGCGACGACGACATTTACTAGGACTCGGTCCCGGCCTTGAAAGGCCGGTCTAAACTCATGCCGACGCGACGCGTCGAAAAGGCCTGAATGACTGCAGCTAAGCTTCGCCCTGCGGTCCGCTGTGCCCACGGTGTTGCCCTTCGGCAGCAATCTTCACCGCGTAACCCAACCCATCACCTACGGACAAAACTTCCGCACGCAGTTTGGGATGATTAACAAAATACTTGTTGAATTCCCGCAGCGCGTTGGTGGAACTTTCCTGATCGGGTGAGCGAATTTCACCGGCGACCTGACCTCCCCAAAGCAGATTGTCTACAATCACAACGCCGCCGTTGCGCAACCGCGGCAGCGAGAGCCTCAGGTAATCGGCATATTCCTCTTTCAGTGCATCGATGAAGATCAGATCGAACGTATCTTTCAGAAGCGGAATCACGTCCAGGGCTTTGCCGCGTTCAATTCGCACCCGCTCCCGCAGGCCGGCGCGTTTGAAATAACCCTCCGCGGCGGCAATCATCTCGTCGCTCGGATCAATCGTCACCACTTCGCCATCTTCGCCAACTGAACGGGCCAGATGAATCGTCGTGTAACCGATCGCCATGCCAATCTCCAGACAGCGCTTCGCATTCATTGCGCGCGCAGTGATTTCGACAAATAAAGCTACCTCGCGATCGGCGCTGGGCACGTTGTGTTCACCGCCGTAGGCTTCCATCTCGCGCAAGAGTGGATCGGTTTGGGAAGTTAGCTGATCAAGATACTCAGCCTGATCGCGCTGAATAATCGCATCGATACGTGCTTTCATAAAACCACCCGGAAATAGATTTGAAGGACGAAAGTAAGTTTAGCAGAGGGTGAAGAAAGAGCGGAGCAAGGGCCTTTCCCGAATCATTCGATCTGCACAACACAAAAAGATTTTTTTATTTTGCCGCGCCGCTATAAACATTTCGTGGCTATGGCACGAAGCAGGCACATTGCAAAGACGGTCACACCCGCCTCACTGGTCCGAATCATCTGGTGTTTCTGATCCAACCGAAACATATCGCCGGCCGAGCCCGAGCTGTCGGAGCTTGTGTTGCAGCGACTGCCGATGCATCCCCAAAATCTCAGCGGCTTTCGTCACATTCCCCGAGGTATGTTCGAGGCAGCGGCTGATGTATCGACGCTCGAACTCACGACGATCCTCGCGAAAGTCTGCGGTGAAGGGGACATTCAAGCCGCCATGTGAATTCTCTTCCGACGCTGTGGGTCGTTTCTGCAGGCCCGGCGTGATTTCGTCCGGCAGATCCTGCGAACGCAGCTCTTCGCCTTCGGCCATAATTGCCGCGCGATCGATGGTGTTCTTCAACTCACGCACATTTCCCGGCCAATCGTAATCAACTAACCGTCGCAGCGCGCTTTGGCCCACTTGTCGCAGCGGCAGGTTGTAACGCTCGGCGGCGGCGTGGGTAAACGTCTCGGCAAGTTCGGCTATGTCTTCGCGACGCTCGCGCAGCGGCGGGATGTCGATCGTCACCACGCGCAAGCGGTAAAAAAGGTCAGCGCGAAAATTTCCTGCCGCTATCTCCTGTTCAAGCGGACGATGCGTCGCGCTGACGATGCGCACGTCAACCGGAATCGATTCGTTTCCGCCCAGTCGTTCGATTCGTCTTTCCTCGAGCGCGCGCAAAAGTTTGGCCTGCACGTTGGAACTCATGTCGCCAATTTCGTCGAGAAACAAAGTGCCGCCGTTTGCCTGCTCAAACTTTCCCTGGCGCCGGCCGGCCGCTCCCGTGAAGGCGCCCTTTTCATGTCCAAACAATTCCGACTCGATCAATTCCGAAGGCAGCGCCGCGCAGTTGACCGCGACGAATGGTCCCTTGCTGCGAACGCTGTTTCTTTCATGGACCTCGCGCGCGACCAACTCTTTGCCGGTTCCGGATTCTCCCCTAACCAGCACGGTGGCATCTGTCTCCGATACCTTCTCAATCATCGCGCGCACGCGTTGCATGCTGGCGGAGTTGCCGATCAGCGAACCGCGTTGGGAGGCTTCCGCTTCAATCCGGCGTCGCAGCGAAACGTTCTCACGCCTGAGCGCAATTGTCTCCGCCGCGTTCTTGACGACGAAGCGCAACTCGTCCACTTCAAAGGGCTTCGAAAGATAATCGTAAGCGCCCGACTTGACGGCGTCGACGGCCATTCGCTCCGAGCCATGCGCGGTGATGATAATCACCAGGGGCGGGGTTCCGTTTCCGTCTCCTGAAACATTTTGATTGCCGCTTTCCTTTGTGCCGTGAAGCTCTCGCAGGAAATCCAGGCCGCTCATTCCCGGCAGATTAACGTCAAGCAGCATTAAATCCGGCTGCTGTTGCTTGACCAGAATCCTCGCTGCTTCCGCTGACTCGGCTTCGGAAACGTTGTAGCCAAACGTGGTTAACGCGCGGCGCATGCCGTAGCGCGAGGCCTCTTCGTCGTCGACTATCAGTAATTTCAAATTGTCTTTTCTCACCTTCCGGCCAGTTTAGAACTTTACCGCTGAATTTCCCTAGCGCCTCCCGTGCCAGAGCCACTTTTGTTTCCGTGACTTCCCCTCTCGCTACAACTCGTCTCATCTCTGGCCTTTGGCGCGAATTATTACTGGAATATAATGCCGGCACTGTCAGGCGTAACCGCCCTTTAGGTCGACGTCGTTACCTGCGCTCCCACAAAGCCATCCCGTTTGGCCTACCGACGTAAGCAGGTACTGTAGCCCATGACCCATCGTGAGTTGGTGATTCATTCGTGAAGCGAACCAGTTCCACCCCCAACGGTACCTGGACCGACCGTAAGCCACGCCTGGTCGAGTCGATAGACGAAGGCATGATCGGGCTGATGCGGTTGATCCTGGCTTCGTCGGCGCTGCTTATCATTTACATCGATCCGGCTGAGCCTGATCGTTTCGTGCCGGCCACCTATACCGCTCTGGTTCTTTACGTTGTTTACAGTCTGATTCTGTTTGTCGCGGCGCGGCAAAACAGCCCGCGAGTCAAGCAACTGCTCCCGTTCGCTCATTGGGTGGATGTTCTTTGCTTTACCGTTTTCATCGCCCTCAGCAACGGAACTAACAGCATCTTCTTTTTCTTCTACTACTTTTCCATAATCATTGCCTCGTTTTGTTCTGGCTTTACTTCCGGCCTCGCCATCACCATCCTTTCGGCGACGCTTTTTACCGTCGTCGGTTACCTCACTGCACCCGCTGATGTGGCTGTTAATCGCTTATTGTTGCGTCCCGTAAGTCTGCTCATTCAGGGCTACATGATTGCCTACCTGGGTGGATTTGAGATCGAGCTAAGACGTCGACTTAAGTTCCTGAAGAACATAACGCAACTAGCAAATCCACGTTTCGGGTTTGACTACATGATCAATTGGACGATGGAACAGTTTCGCCAGTATTACGCGGCGGACGAATGCTTGTTGATCCTGAGTGGAGACGAGGAAGATCGTTACCAGCTTAGGCGCGTCACGCGTGGCGGCGAGAGTGGTGGAACGTCTGTCAAACATGTTAACGCGGAAGTAGCGGCGCTTTTCCTTGTTCCTTCAAACGAGGAAGTTGTGATTTACAAAAAGAAGCCTCGCCGACCGGTCATCTACAACATCAAAACAAATCATGGACGAAAAGGCTCCGCCGTAGGTTCCAGTCTCATTAACACGCTCGAGTCGAAACCGTTCTTGTCAGTACCGGTTAATTATCGGGGTACCACGGTTGGCAGGTTTTATGTAGTCGGAGGCAATCGTAATTTCAAGTTGGCTGATGCGGATTTTGTCCTGCAGGCGATCGAGCAGGTGACGCCACAACTGGACAATATTCGGCTGGTGGATCATTTGGCTTCCAGTGCTGCCGAGCGTGAGCGTAACCGGATAGCCCGCGACATTCACGACAGCGTGGTCCAACCTTACATTGGCCTGCAGCTGGGACTGGAAGCTTTGCGACAAAAAGTCGAGCGCGGTGAGGGCGACATCCTGCGAAGCGTTATCGAGATCTCCGACCTGACCGCTCAAGCTATCGCCGACCTGCGCAGTTATGCAGGAGGCATAAAAACCAGCGAAGGCGCGAGCAACCTGCTCGTCCCGGCGATTCGGAGGTTTGCTTCAAGCTACACTGAAGCCACTGGTATCGACGTCAAGATTGAAGCGCCCGAAGATCTCGGAATAAACGATCGACTGGCGGCGGAATTGTTTCAGCTGATTATCGAAGGCCTAAGCAATGTCCGTCGACATACCCAGTCACGTGCAGCCTGGACAGCACTGACGCAAGTAGACGGTCACGTACATTTGCGCATCGAAAATGAATACGTGAATGACAAAGTCTGGGTTAGTTTCAGTCCCCGCTCACTAACCGAACGCGCCGCCTCGCTCGGAGGGCAACTCCGTGTTTACAGAAACAACGGAGATCGGACAGTGGTGGATATTCAGATTCCCCTATGATCCAGGCAGCTACATCTCCGCTTAGGCTCCTCATCATCGACGACCATCAGCTGGTCGGCGCAGGCCTGCGAATGTTATGCGAAGACGCCGGCCTAAGCGTTGTCGGGATGGCCCGCAACCGGACTGAAGCGCTGGAGCTGGCATCGCTGGAAGAGCCCGACCTGGTCTTGTTAGACCTTGATCTGGCCGGAGAGGACGGCCTTTCGCTTCTTCCTGAACTCAAGGATGTCGCCGCCAAGTCGCGAGTGCTGATATTAACTGGCATAAGAGATCCGGAAGCGCATCGCCGTGCCGTTAAACTTGGGGCAATGGGAGTGGTGCTGAAGGATCAGGCGGCGGACGTCTTGATTAAGGCCATTCAGAAGGTCTGCGAGGGCGAAGTCTGGCTCGACCGCGCCACCATGGGCAACCTGCTTGCCGAGATGACGCGAAAATCTTCCGAAGTAGGACCTGATGACGCGAGAATCAAGAGCCTCACTGATCGAGAACAGCAGGTAATCACTTTGATCGCCGAGGGTCTAAAGAACAAGCAGATCGCCGAACGCCTGTTTATTAGCGAAACCACAGTCACCCATCACCTCAGTTCAATCTTCTCTAAGTTGGACGTCTCAGACCGCTTGGAACTGGTCATTTACGCTTTTGCCCACCAGTTAGCACGCCTTCCTAAGTAAATCTCTGGCAGAATCCTGCCAGAAAAAACGGCAGAGCACTCGGTTGCAAGAATTCCGCAATCTAATTATCATCTCCCCCGCACAAAGCAATTTCGTGGAAGCGTTGAGTTCGGGCGTCCCTCAATGACCCAACAGACTGAAAACCAGAGTACGCTCGACCTCCATATCGACGGCTTAATCGCAGATGGCGAAGCTACCGATTTCGGCTCAAGGACGCAGGAGAGGCGGCAGAAGGCGCGCATACGGGAACCCTTTCCCGCAAGAATTTGGGGAGTCGATTCCGGTAATCTGCCGTTCAACGTAGACTGCGTGATTGACAACATGAGTTCAACAGGCTTGTACGTGAAAACGCCAAGGTCGGTTGGCAACGGCAGCGAAGTGAAACTCATTGTCCATATGTTGAGTGGACCGGCATCTGGCGTTACCGCTTCTGTTCAGGGTCGGATCTTGAGAAGCGAGCCCCAGCCGGACGGGCGATATGGACTCGCAATCTCGATCAGCAGGCATCGATTCCTTTAGCGATGAAGCTGATCCAAGGTTATTGCGGTCGTGTGGTCCTAACGTTGCATTTATTGTGGGTTCAGAGGCTTATTAATAGTTTTTCGACTTGTAGAATTCATGTTTTCCGGCGCATTTCCGTTATGGCAGTGACGAGCGCCAGTGATCGTTCCGATAAAACGGCATATCTAATTGGATAGCGTCTAAGCAAAGAGATAGTCGATCAGACCTGAGGGAAACCAGTAATTATTTTTGAAACGACTGCCGCAGATAGAGCGGCACTGTTCATTGAAGATTTAGGCCGCTGCTGAGCCCGCTTAACCTTAGGTCTCACGTCTTGTCCAGCCTGGTTAAAAGGAACTCAGCGACACTTGAGACACCCCATGCCCCTCCCGGTTAGTCCGGTGGTTGATGGGATAACCAACCGGCAATACCGGTGAAGAAGGAGATTGACGATGATGAATACGAAATCAAATTCTCGCTCCCGCAAGTCGAGAATTTTTACATCGCGAATAACATTTATCGCGCTAGCTGCTTTCGCGCTATTCGCAATGACGGCCGCTACCGCCTTCATGGCAGCGTCCCCTGGTGCGATCTTCACGACCGATGCAGGTTGCGGAGGTGTCGACATCAACCTTTACCCTAACAAGGATGCTGTCTATCTTAATGGCGGCCCGTCGGGCGGCGGACCCGGACTGCCGGAAGGCAACTATTATGTACGAGTGACAGAGCCAGATGGCACACCGCTCGGGTCAAGTATTGACGGCCCTGCCGGGGATCAACCTGTCCACGTTGGCTCCTCAGGCTCCTTCGACCAGTGCTATCAACTGTCGCAAATTGTCACCCCGGTTCCGGGTGGTGGACCAGGCTATAACGATACCACCAACAGCGGTAATGAGTACAAAGTTTGGGTATGTTCAGAAAGCGACTTCTCCAACGACAGTTGCAAAACCGATAACTTCAAGGTCATCCCTGCTCCGCCGCCGCCGCCTCAGGATGGCGCGCTCCAAATTCTTAAGTTCTATGACAGCGATCAGGACGGCGTTAAGGATCCAGGCGAGGCTTATCTACCGAATTGGCAGGTTGACCTAAGTCCGGCTATCGGCGCCAACCCAGTGCTGACTTCGTTTTCTTCGGTTGCCGCTCCTGGTATCTATACTGCCACCGAACGCGACACGATCGAGACAAACTGGTTCGCTTCAACGGCTAAGACTCTTAGCACCATCGTCGTAGTTAATGACACGTCCACGATCGAGTTCGGTAACTATTGCACGTTGACCCCAGGTGGTCACACCATGGGCTTCTGGTCGAACCCGAATGGCCAGAACCTGGAAACGGCTTCGGACTTCACTGACCTCAACGCGCTCTGTCTGAGGAACTTGGACGGCACGGATCGTGACTTCACGTCGGGGATTCTTAATACCAACAAGAAGAATCTCAATACGTGGATCCTCGGTGCCAAGGCAGTAAACATGGCTTACATGCTTTCAGGGCAACTCGCCGCTACGAAGCTGAGCGTAAATCATGGGTTCACGAATCCAGCTGTTATTGTGGACACGGTGGGTACCACGAAGAACGTGACCCAATTAATGGCCTATGCGAACTCACTGCTGTGTGCTGACGGGGTTACCCTTGGCGGCGATCCTAACCGGGCCGAGCAGGAGCGAGTTAAGAACATACTGGACAAGATCAACAACGGCGGGTCGTTCGTCCAGCCGACTGCAGCCAACTGCCCATACACGTTCCTGGCGGTGCCATAAACGCGTAAAGGCTCATTAACCCGAAAGGGTCGTCCTCTAATCGAGGGCGACCCTTTCGTTTATCTACCTCTATAAGCCGCACTACTTATTCACGCTTACGACCTGCGACAAACCAACATTATCAGCCGCATCGTAAGCTTTGCATTGTAAGGCGTGGGCGCCCGCTTTCGCTTTCCGCGTATTCCACTTAGTAGTAAATGGCGCGGCTGTCGCGCTTGCCGTCAACACCCCATCCACATAAAGCTCGACCCTGACTACTGCTACGTTATCCGACGAGTTTGCTGAAACTGAAACCGTCCCTGAAACTGTAGATCCGCCGACTGGATTGGTAATGGCCACGGTCGGCGCCAAACTATCAACCACTATGTAGTTGCTCACCGTTACATTGATCGAACAACTCCCCGAGTTTCCTGCGGCATCACTCGCTGTCGCGGTTAAGACGTGCGGACCGTTGGCGACTGCAGTCGTATCCCATTGGAAAGCGTACGGGCTGGCCCCATCGATTGCTAATTGCACTCCATCAATACTCAGGCTTACAGAACTAACACCAACGTTGTCACTGGCTGATACGCCGACCGACAGTCCCCCAGAAACCGTTGCATTGCTTCCCGGCGACGTAATACTTACGGTGGGCGCCGATGCATCGACCGGTGCTCCGCCTCCGGCCATAGCCACTGCACGCGCAGCGTTGACGCGCCCCCAGCCATAACTCGGGTCCCATCCAGCCGTACCCAAATCGTCGGCGGACTGTTTCAAGATGTCTTGTACCTGGCTCGCGGTAAGGTTCGGATTCGCCGAAAGCACCAGTGCCGCGACGCCGGCCACTACCGGCGAAGAGAAGGAAGTGCCGGCAACCGACTGATAGCCACCGCCGCGCGCAGTAGTGCGTATGAGTACGCCAGGCGCGGTCAGGTCAACGTTATTGCCAGTGCTGCTGAACGAAGCCAGGACGTCGTAATTGTCAGTCGCGCCCACTGTCAGTATGTAGGGATTGTCGGCTGCCGCATCGAAGGTACTTAGATTACCCGACGACATTGCGACCACGCCGCCTTTGCTTTGAAAATATTTCGCAGCCGACGCTACCGTCGAACTATCGCTGGCCGTGTAGCTGATGTTCGCCACACGCGCACCGTGATTCGCCGCCCAGTTTAATCCTGCCGCCATCACGGAATAGGTCGTTGCTCCGGTTGCATCGGCAATGCGAACCGGCATGATCTTGCAGCCCCAGGCTACGCCGGCCACTCCGATTCCGTTGTTGCTTGCAGCAACCGCGGAGCCAGCCACTTTAGTGCCATGGCCGCCTGGGTCACTCGTGTCCGAAGTATTGTTGTAGGTGTTCCATCCTGCCACCATGTTAGGCGCGAGATCGGGATGCGAACCATCCACGCCGCCGTCCAGAATCGCCACGATTATGCCGGCTCCGCCGGTAGTAGCGGACCAGGCGGTTGGGGCGCCAATCGTCTTGAGATGCCACTCGTCAACGTACCAGGGATCGTCGGGCGTAACCTCGTCCGGTAAGACGATGCGATCCAATTCGGCAAACTCAACTTCCGTTCGCTGGGCCATAGCGCCAACGAAGCCGGCTTCGTCTGCCTGCTCAGGTAAGTCGAGAATGTGAACGCCAATTCCGGGGAGCTCATCGGCATCTCGCGCGCCAAGTGCGGCGATTATGTTTCGCGCGTGGTCAGGCAGGATGTTTTCACGGAATTTGACCAACACTCTTCCCGGCACGAATCGCTCAGATTGGTCGACAGGCCGATACTTATTAACTCCCTTTTGTGCGCTCGCGGCCGGCAAGCGTGAACCGATTGTCAGGATTAAAGTCGATAGCGTGGCCACGCCGATAGCGATAGCTATTCTTCTCATGCTTCTCTTGTCTCACTTTCAACGGCTTATGCCGGTCGGGTTAAATCCGGTAAGGTGTGTGCTTGATCGCGGGGCAGGACAGGTATGGTTCGAACGGGCCGGCTGATTTCCTTCGGCGCTGCGTGGACGTGGTTCCTCACAGACTGGACCACAAGCAGGATGCGCCCCCACGGAATGCCGATGGTTGCAGTGCCGCCGCGCTATTGAGAGCTGTTCGCGGACTCTTCGTGACCTATTCACACGACTGCCCACGATCGACACTCAACGAGCGAGATCAGATCTACGCTAAAACAACTATCGCCGTGACACACGGAGGAGGGACTCCTCGAGTTCACGGCGAAAGGCACTTACGTTGAATTGGGATTGGTGTTGGCGGGAAAGATTGAGAAAGAGAAGCGTGAAGCGATAGACGGATGAACCGATTGCTGGACACTTCTCCTGCTTTCGGTAACCCAGCCAGGTCAGGAAGAATTTCAGATCGCGGAATTCGGATTGCGGATTTCAAATCGGAATGCTCCACTCCGCTTCGAAAATGGTCAATCCACCATTATCTGCGTTCTTCTGAAATTCCGAAATTCGAATTCCGAAATTCCTTAACCCCCGTAGGCTTTGCGGCCCTCGCTCACACGAGGTGTGCCTTTATCGCTTCAGGTAAATCTTTCAAATAACGGCGGCAGTTGGTGGCCCAAGCCTGCTCAAATGAAACTTACCGCGACTGGGCCAACCATGTCAAGCATTGTTTTACGAGCCTTTTTGCAGCGGCAAAGGCTGAGAAGGTGCTGGGAATTACCGCTCAAACACGAAAGAAATGCCACGGCGGAAGACGGTGTTTGGTAAGAAAAAGTAGCGGCCCGTCCACGAAACCCAGCCGATCAAAATACCAGCCGGTAATCAGTCGAGCGGGCCGACTGGATCGTGGCGACTTATCTCATTCTCATTGCCGGATCTCCGAGAAGCGTCCAGGTGCGGCGCACGTCCTGATCGGAGATCGCCGTCTTCGAATTTCTGATCGCTTGTCCCAAACGAACCGATTGCTCGCCGAACAGTTGCCGATAAAGCTCAAGGTTCATAACAAACTGTGGCTGGGAATCCGTGAATCCAGATGACGCCCAAACTGCCACCGCGCCGCCGTTTGGTGCTTTTAGAGCTGACTCGCCAAGACTATCCAGATACGGATCGTGCGAGTATCCATTCAGGCAGGTCATCATGAAATACAGCGACAGCGCGTTGGTATTGGTCAGGCTGCGAGCCAGATCAGAATCGAGTAGCCCTGCGCCCGTCCAAACATCAATCGAGCCGTGTCCGTAGTAGTTGACAATCATCGGTCCTTGATTCAGCGCGTTGAGAATCTGACCACGAGTGACGTCGTCATTGCCTACCTCGCTGCGATTGATCGTCTCCACTGCGACAGTCGACGGTAGCAGGCTGCCAGTTTGAGTGCTCTGTGATTCAAACCCTGTATCTGCAACCATCAGCGCGCCGCGCAGCGGTGAGTTCAGTTCCCTCTCCTGTTCATACGAAAGAATCTTCGTCACCATTAAATTAGCTTCCGCAGTGGTACGAGCCGGCAGACGGCCCATCGCCATACCTGGCAGACCGGTGTCACCAAAATCGGCGAACCAATCATCCGAGGCGGTTTCCATGTAACTGGTATCAATCAGCTTGGTCGGCACAAAGTCGTTTGCACCCTGCTGAAAATAGTTGCGCGGATCCCAGGTGCTGTCGCCTACCAGCAGCAGGTATTCAGGTTTGCGGCTCCAGCTCCCGGCTGCTTGCGCCAGGAATGCCTTAAGTGCTTCGGGCGTGTGCGCGCCGTAACTGAATTCGTCATAGACATCTTCCACGTCAACAACAGCCATAGCCAGGCCCTGGCTCCTGCGCAGCGCGGCCAATGGTTCAACCGCCTGACGAAAGTCCTTGTGCGTGATGATGACCATATCCGCCGCGTTTGTACTCGTAGTCCAGTTCGATGGGTTATTTGCGGTTACCGACACTGGCGCGCGACTTAGTTCATTGTTGAAAGC
>Ga0070669_100002013_pt1 | contig 14704 bp, 21 predicted proteins | sample KBSS53metaG_FD_64680 | JGI IMG/M metagenome (GOLD analysis project Ga0070669, IMG submission 64680) | Switchgrass rhizosphere microbial communities from Kellogg Biological Station, Michigan, USA - KBS S5-3 metaG | ecosystem: Host-associated > Plants > Roots > Rhizosphere > Soil ... | reverse complement strand
TGAGCCCCCCCCCGAGGGCGGGGGCGGGTGGGGCGAGCGAGGGGAACCCGGAACCACTCCCGTACACGTATGTTCTCGCAGAATCGGTGGCTACCGTGGCTACCGTGGCTACCGCGCAGGTCAGGGGCGTGATCCCGGTAGCCATCGGCCCGCCGGTAGCCACGCCTGAATGGCTACCGGCCCGCCGGTAGCCACCCCTGAATGGCTACCGGCCCGCCGGTAGCCACCCCTGAATGGCTACCGGCGGGGCGGCAGCCACCCGATCGCGGGGACGGCGCGCCGTCGACCAGCAACCCCCGGACAACCGACCGGCCCCGACACCACCAGGTGCCAGGGCCGGTCGGTTGCGCCAGAGGAGATCCGCGCCAGTGGAGACCCCTCTAGTCGTAGATCTCTCGGCGGTGGCCTACCTCGTGGATGGTCACGGTGTCGACGTGGATGGAGTAGATCACCCGGTAGTCACCGACTCGTAGGCGTCGGAACTCGCCCGCGCCTACGAGAGCTGTCGACGCTGCCGGGGTGGGGTTGGCGGCCAGGTCGGTCACCGCATGCAAGAGTTGGAGTCCGAGACGGGCGTCAAGCTTGCGCCAGGCTCGCCACGCGGTTAGCTCCCAGCGGATGCGGTACGTCACTGGATTCCGGCCTCGCGCAGCGCCTCGGCGTGCTCGATGTACTCGGCGTTGGCGGCACGGTCTCGGATTCGGGCGATGATCTGGGCGTCCCGCGCGGCGGCAAACTCCCTGTACTCGTCAATGCCGATCACTACGGCGGCGGGGCGGCCGTTCTGTGTGATCACGGTGGGCTCGTCGCGCAGGTCGGCAGCTCGGACGATGTCCGCGAGGTGGCTTCGCGCGTCGGTAATCTTCATCTCGGGCATGCTCACAGTACGGATGGTACCAGTTGTACAGATGCCGTCTTGCTGGCGTTGACCGCGCCGGTACGGTCGGGTGCCATGACGACCACCGAGCCGACTCCGCTGCGGGACAACGGGCCGTACGCCACGCCCGGCCAGGCGCGTGCGCAGTTCGAGGCGACGGCCTACGGCATCCCGTCGAGCGTGGCCGGGCCGCCCGACCTGACCGCGCTGATCCCTCGGGGAAGCGTTGCTGATGACCGGGGTTGAGCTGACCGATTTCGAGCGGGACCAGATGGCCGCATTGGGGCGGCTTGTCGATCCGGAAACGTGCCAGGTGATCGCGGGTTGGGTCATGCGTTCCTACCTGAGTTCACGGCAGCAATAGACGCAGCGAATCGCGCACCCTGTCTTGTCCGGAGTTCTCCCGGGGGACATCTATAGGTTTCTGCGCGCGCATTGCGCACGTCATTTCCGAGTTCCTGCCGGCACTTTGGGCGTGACGCACAAAGTCAATTCGGCAGGGGCGGGTACGCGCGGAACGGCACCCCGTGCTGCGCGGCCTGCGCCCGGATCGAATGCGCGTGACCCTGGCACGCGGGCAAGTAGGCGGTCGGGGTGAGCAGCACCCGGTATGGGGCGGCCAGGCCGCACAGCCGGTTGGAGTTGACCACCCAGAACGGGCAGTCTCCCGGCTGCACCGGGGACACGTAGTCGCGCTGCCCCATCGCGGCCAACAGGCGGATGGTGTCGGGGCCGATCGCGTACGGGTTGCCGGCGGGCAGGGCGACCGGGGCCGCCAGGGGTGCCGGTGCGGGTACGGGCGCGCTCGACTGCGGGGCGGGTGCGGGCCGGGGGGCCGGCGGGGTGCTCGGCCGGGTGAGGTCGGCTACCAGGGCGGCCAGGGTGGACAGACCGGGGGAGTAGCCGGAGGCCGGCGCGGCCGGTACGGGGCGGCGGCGCTCGGTGCGGGTGGCGCGTGCCGCTCGCGCGGCGGCGGCCTGGTCGGCGCGAGCGTCGGCGGCCAGCTCGGCGCGCGCCTGGCGGCGGATCTCGGCGGGTGACTCGACTACCGGGGCGGTGAGGGGCACCCATACTCCGGCCCCGCACTGGCTACACGGCACCGCACTCTGCACCGGGCGGCGGGTGGCCCAGGTGTGGCCGCAGTGCCGGCAGGTGACCTCCCGGTGTGGCCGGTCCGCCAAGGGTACGGCGGCGGTGGGGTCGGCGGGTACGTAGTGCTGTACCCCGCACTGCCGGCAGGTTGCCGAGCGGCCGATAGCCAGGGTGGCCCATTGGTATCCGCACTCGGGGCACCGGGTGGGTTTGGTCGGTCTACGTTGCGCCATTCCATGATTATCCACCCCCCGCATCTATAGGTACGGCAGTAGTGCGGGGCGATTCCGGCACCGTTGCACCACGTGGTGCACCCCGCCGCACCGGGTGCGGTGGGCGGGGTGCGAAGCGGTACGGGTCAGGCGCTCGGGCCAGTCGATCGCGGTCGGGTCCATGGTCGGGTCTGCCCAGTGCGCGTGTAGGTACGGGAGTCGGTGCGGTTGTGGTCCGGGTTGGTGTGGTCGGTGCGGGAGTCGGTGCGCGTGTCGGTGGCGGTGTGGTCGGCGCGGTTGGCGGTGCGGGTGCGGGTCGGGGTGGTGTGGTCGGTGCGGGTCACGACTGCACTTCCTTACTCGGGGTGGGGGCGGGCAGTGTAGTTGCCCACCGCTCTCCGCTTTTCGGTGTGGACTCCATTACGGTGTCGCGCCGACGCTGTGCGGTGGCTCGGGAGACACCCTGCGCGGTGGCGAGCGCGCCGTAGCTGCCGCCGTGGTTGGCGTGGGCGCGGATGGCTGCCGCGCGGTGAGGCTGGCGACCCTGACACAGCGACCGGCCCGCACCCTCCGAGGTGGAGAGCACGGGCCGGTTTGGCTACTCAGGGTCAGCGCACGGGCGGGCGGATCGCGTTCCCGAGCATCATCGGAAAGCGGGCACGCTGCCACCACGGAAGCGCAATCAGGGCGTCATTCACGCGCGAGTTCAGATCGGACCACTCGGGGGTTTCGTCGTGTATTCCGTCGCGTATCTGCTGGTCGCACAGGTCGTCCAGCTCGGCGACCAGGCCACGTGCGGTGTGCCAATTCGTCAGGTCCACTTTTCTGCCCTTTCTCGGAGGTGGTGGGCGGCGCGCATTCGGCGGTGTGCCTACTCCCGCGCCGCCCGTTCATCGAACGATTCTTGCGCTATTCCTTGAATTCGGCTCGCTTGCTGACCGTCTCGGCCCACTCGACCAGGTCTCCGCGCCGATAGGTGTCCGCCAGTCCCTTTTTACCGACCGGGGCCGGCGCGAATTCGGGGTTGTCTTTCCGGGTGCGCTGCAAACGCTTCTTCACCGCGTCGAAGCTGCCCGGAACAATGCCCTGATCGGCCGCTTCCCGAATGGTCACCTGCTCATTCAGGGGATCCGCCAGGCTGTCCCCGGTCCCCGGGACGGACCCGAGACTTTCCTGATCACGTCCAGGGGCAGCGTAAGCCGGGGACACGGGGACACCCGGCGAGTTTTCCATATCCAGCGGTCGACCGACCGTAGCGATAGCGCGCGCCTCGTCGTCTTTCAGGAACGCCACCTGCACCTCCGTGGCGACCCCGGCAACGACCAGTTGCCACCGGCCCCGCTCGGCCGACTTACGAGGCATCGGGCATTCCGGGGCAAGCATTTTCCAGTTGTTCGCCGTGTACCGCGCGAGCGCCCGAACGCCGAAATTCTCCCGCGATTCCGGACCGCCGGTGGTGTTCGCGGTGAGCATTTGCGCCACGCCAAACAGGTGCACATTTGCCGAACGGCCCATAAACATGATGTCGCGGAATCCCTGAATAGCCGGCGAAAGCTTCGGGTCCGACTTATCGCGCGTCCGATCCCAGTAAGCCTTGAGCCGGGCCACCGTGGCATTCATCTCCTCGAAAATAACCAACACGCGGTGACCGGGGTCCCAGCCCTCGGGCTGCGCCAGGGCCTCGGTGTTGCGCTCATCGGCCAAAGTCGCGGTACCGATCAGAGCGGCGTGCATGTCCGCCGGCTTGGTGCAGTAGGTAACTCCCGGTAGTCCGAGTGCCCAGCGGTGCGAGCCCTTGCCGTCCAGAATCAGCACCCGACCGCCCCGGCCGAGCACCTGCACCGCCAGAAGCATGGCCAGCACGCTCTTACCGGCACCCGAGCCGGCCGAACACGCGATGTGCGGAGAGTCGTCACTGAAACTGATCACGTACGGACGGCGGCCGGCGCGCAACCCGATCAGGAACTCGTCGTCCTTGAGCGTGTCGAGGTACGGCTCGATGTCGGTAAATCCGACCTTGGTCGGGGGGCGCTCGCGCACCGTCCACATGCCCCGGGCGTGCGTGCCCACCTGATCCCACGACTCGATCAGGTCACCCAGCGGCAGCTTCGCCGTGATGGTCTGCCGGATGATCTTTTGCAGCTCAGGCGTGACGTACCCGGCTACCTCGATCTCGACGCGGGCCGGCTTGGTCAGACTCGGCCGGCGGAAGTAGTCCAACCGGCGTCGGGCCGCTACGGCCGGCGCGGTGTTCGTCGCCCACCACCGCAGTTTCGTCAACTGGTCCGGCACGTACCGCACGCCCGGTTCGACGTGCGCCCCGTACCACTTACGCAGGGCTACCTCGGCCGGGCTCATCGGACCGACCAGGCGAGCCGCCAGGCCGGCCAGCTCAGGCGAGATCGTCAACCACTGCTCGGGCCGGGTGTGCTCAGGGATACGCAGCACCGGAGCCAGAGCGGCGGCCAGGGGGGCGGTGTAGACCCGGCGAAACTTGCGGGTCTTGAACTGGCGGCGGCCCCGAATAGCGGCCCTGGCAGCCACCGTGGCAGCCACGGTGCCGGCCCCGGCTTGGGTCAGGGTCGGCTCGGCGACGTAGCTGTAGGCCACCGCAGCGGCCCCGGTCGGGGTACCCAGGCGAAACGCCTGGCGCTGCCACCCGGGCCGGTACATCCACCGCCGGGCACGCCGGTACGGAGGGAGCACCTCCGTGCCCCGGTGCAGGTACGTCGCGTCCGTGCGCGGCTTGCCGTCCAGCGGCCGACCGGCGACGAAGCGATACGCCACGCGCAGCACCGTGTACTTACGCGCGACTTTGACTGTCTGAGCCATGATGTGCACCTCTCGTGTCACTGGGAGAGCGGGGCCGGCTTCGGGTTCAAGCGGGCCGGCCCCGCGCGGACAGATCAGGGGTTGGGGAACTGCTCGGCCAGCTCGGCGGCGCGACCGATGTGGAAGCCCTCGCGGTTACCGTCGATGCAGTAGCCGGAAACGCCACGGCCGGCGCGCACGATCTCCAACCGGGCGTAGCCGGAGCGGTCGAGCAGGGCGACCAGAGCAGCAGTGACCTGCTCGCGGGTCAGCTCGGCCTCCGGCGGGGCCGCGTGCCGGTCGGGGTCGGTGGTGGCAATCAGGTCGGCCTCGATGTCCGCCAGGGGGCGGAAGTTGCGTCCCATGGAAATGATCCTCTCTCGCTTTGTCACCACAGGGTGACCTCTTCGTAGCCGTCCGGCATAGACGGTTTGCGGGGTGGGCGGGGCTCGCGGGGGGACAGGTCCGGGCAGGTGCGCCGGATGTTGCGCTCATCGGTTTCGATCTGCTCGCCGTCCGCGATGACGGTGACGCGGTAGCCGTCGACCCGGCGTACCTCACACAGCGGCATCCGGTACGCCGCGCTCGGGGCGGTCGGCAGGGTCGGCACCAGGTAGACGTACTCGCCTTCCTTCAAGGGCTCAGCGGGCATTGCGGGTCGACCTCCGCTCGATGCGCTCGGCGGCCTGGCGGCCGGGGTCGCTGGCCGGGAGACGGGCCTCCCGGGTGGCCGTGACGGCGATCGACGGGCAGTAGCCGCAGCGGCCGGAGTTGTTGCAGGTGCACGACGGGGGACGGTTACGGTGTGCCATCGGGGGACCTCCCGTGTCCTTCCGATCGGTCCCGCCGGGGTGCATCCCGGCGGGGCCACCTCGCCAGTCGGTCTGACTGGCCACCCCACGCGCCGGGGCAGGTGCTCCGGCGCGCAGAGAAGCCGGTCAGGCCAACGGATCGTGAGCCTCGCGGTAGCCGTCCGAGACGGCCTGTGCGTGCCTGTCGACGGACCAGCGGGAGAAGACCACCACCGAGCCGGTCACGGCCGCCAGACCGGGCAGGAGCGACCCGAGCACAGCCCCGACGATGGGGCCACCGGTGGTGTAGCCGACCGCCACGGTGGCGGCCTCGATGCCGACCGCCAGGGCGGCGTACCCGATCACCTCGCGGTGATCGGCGGCACACCGGGTGACGGCGGCCAGGGCGTCTGGCGTGGTGTCCGGATCGGCGGCGGCCGGCGCGGTCGAAGCGGTGGTGATGACGTGCACCCGGGTCGGGGTGTTCGTCCGTGCGATGATCGACATAATCGGTTTCCTGTTCTGTGGAAAGACGGGGTTGCCGGTTGTGCGCCGCGTGAGCGGCTGAGCCGACCGCCAGGAGGTGCGAACTCCTGGCGGTCGGTGCCGTCAAATCAGAACGGCGGTTCCTCGTCGTCGTGGCGGCGGCCAGCACCAGCGGGTGCCGGGGACGTCGGCCGGTTACGCGACGCAGTGGCCCACGGGTCATCGGACGGACCGCCGTTACTGCGGGTGGCCTTGGCGACCTTCGCAGTCGCCCACGTCAGCTCGGGACCAGCGGAGTCGACGTCGAGCACCATCCGCGAGCGCTTCTCACCGGGCGTGCCGCCGTTGCGTCCGTCCGTCTCCCACCGCTCGGTGCGCAGGGTGCCGGTCACGATCATCCGGTGCCCCTGGCTGACGCTCTCGGCGATGTTCTCCGCGAGCTGCCGCCAGGCGGTGCAGTCCAGGAAGGTTGGCTCACCGTCGACCCACTTGCCGGACTCGCGGTCCAGCTTGCGGGGGGTGTGGGCCACGGTGAACTTGACCACCGCCGTGCCGGACGCGGTGAAGCGCAGCTCGGGATCGCGGGTCAGGTTCCCCACGATGGTCAGGGGCAGGCTGTTCATGATCGGTTCCTCTCTCAGTTGGTGGCCGAGGCGGCCAGGTCGGGGCGGGTGCCGTTGATGGGGGTCAGGATCGGAGACGGGTCGGACAACTCCACCGGGGACCGGCGCGGCCGACGCGGACGGCCGGCCGGGGTGGTGGAGGGCTCGGGGGTTGGGTCCGCGGTGACCTCCGGCGCGGCGGCCGGGGCGGTCGCACTCGGGCGGCGGGGCCGCCGCGGGGCCGGGGCCGGCGTGGTCACCGACTCGGCGGCGGGCAGCTCGGTCACCGGCTCGACAGCAGTCGGCGCGGGTGCGGCCGGCAGGGCCGGTGGGGTGCTCACAACGGGCAGCTCGGCGACCGGAGCGGGAACCGCGCGACGTGCCTTGTAGACCAAGGACTCACTGACCTTGACCCCGGCGGCGGCCAGGTAGTCGACCACCCGGGACGCGGGCACCTCGCCCAGCGCGGCATGGGCGTAGTAGACGGCTGCACTTTTGCTGACGCTCGTCAGGTCGATCGGGGCACCGCCGGACACCGGAACGTCTTCGGCGGCCAGGTCGTCACCGTCAATCGGGGCCGGCGTGGCGGGCAGCTCGCGCGTCTTACCGGTGGCGTGCTGGCCGATCCGGTCGGCGGTCAGCTCGGCGGACAGGATCGCGGTCAGACCGTCGTAGTCGGCGTTCTTGGCCAGGCTTTCGGCCACCCTGCCCAGGTCGTAGGTGTTGACCGCGATCGTGGCCATGTTGGAGCCGGCAGACTTGCTTATCTTCTTGCGCAGCTCGGCCGAGATCGCGGCGTGCCGACGCTCAGCGGCAAGCTCGGCGTACGCAGCCTCGATGCTGCCCAGCATGGCCAGGCGTGCGGTGGTCGGCTCGGTGCCCTCCGGCTTGCCCTGAATTTCGGTCGCGCGCTGCTCGGCGTTGAGTTGCGCCAGGCGGCGGGCGCGGCGGGTGATACCGGGGTGGCGAACCCACTGAACGATGCCGTAGACCGGCGGGGTGTCGGCCAGCTTGCCCGCACCGCGCAGGGCGTCCCGGCGGCGCGCAGCCGAATCGATCAGGTAAACCATGAAGCCGAGCGCGCTGAATCCGCCGAAGAATGCGGCCTGGCCGAGCTGGTGGCCGTCCGGGCCGTAGTGGCCGAACCAGTTGACAGCCACGGCACCGACCGCCACGGCGGCGGCCAGGAAGCGTGCCGGGAGGGCGGACTCGCCAAGGTTGCGGCGGCGGTCGGCGTGGATGGACAGCACCACGCCGCCCAGCTCGGCCGCGCCCACGGCGGCCACGGCGGCCAGTAGCGGCCATTTCAGCCAGCCGGCAGCCGATGTGCTGGCCCCGGTGACGGACACCGCCACCACGACGGCGTACAGGGCGAGGGTGGGCCGCTGCTGTATCGCGGCAGCCGGCTTGCTGAGTGCGGTTCGCATCACTGATCAGTCCCTTCGGGCGGGGTGGGAATCAGGCCGAGCTGGGCGGCAGCGCTACGGATCGATCCGGGGCTCTCGCCGGCCACGACCAATTCCGCGATGCGCAGCGCGTCCGACATGCTGATTCGCTGTCCCGTGTGGCCGGTCATGGCAGCGGCCATGCGGCGGGCGGCGTCACGGCCGGAGGTGGTGACGCTGATAGCGGTGTAGTCCGAAGCCATTGAGGGGCCTCTCTGCAACGTAGGCATGGGGTCGACGGTACGGCGGCATTGCAGGGATGTCTAGTGTTTCCTGGTAATGCCTTGTAGGATTGTCGCACAGAGGTCCACCGACGATGGGAGACACGCCATGCGAGCACTGCCGCTGTTCGGAGAGCTGATCCTGGCTGACCGCGTGCCGGGCGTCCCGCCGGTCACGCTGCGGCCCCTGATCCCGACCGCCGGAGCCGGACCGGTCACCCTGCCGGTCGTCTACTGCGCGGGCTGCTCGACCCAGCTCGTCCGGCACTGGTACGCAGCCGACGTCGAGCAGGGCGGCCCGGTGCGGCTGCTCTGCCTGTTCTGCGTGCCGGCCGAGTCGGGGCCGGTCCACCCGCTGACCTCCGACGCGGCCGAGCTGGACCGGCAGCCGCGTTGCGAGATCCGCGAGGGCGGCAGCTTCTGGGGGTCGGTGGCGGCCCGGTGCAGCGGGGCGGCCGGCGGGTGCCCGCACTGCTCGGCCCAGGCCGGGGCGCGGATCGTCCGGTCGGTGCGGCTCCCCTAGCCAAACGGCGCGGCGCGCTGGACACCGCACCGTCCACCGGGGAATGATCACGGGATATCAGTACTACGAAAGCTACGAAAGGCGGACACGGTGACCAACTCACGGCCTCCCACGTCTCTCCGGGTCGATCCCGCGCTGGTCGAGCAGGCGCGTGAGCGAGCCGGACTGTCCGCTGATGTCTCCGTGGGCGCGGTGATCCGTTTCGCACTGGCCACTCTGGCCGGGGCAGACACCGCTCGGGCGCTGGACTCGACCCCGGGCCGGGGTGCCGTGTCCTACCGGGAGCGGGTGCGCGCGGCGTGATCAGTCGTCGGGTGGCTCGGGCAGCTCGGATGCGTGCGCGCATCCGGGCCGCTCGGCGTCACCCGGCAGCCCGCGCTCGGCTGCTCTACCGGTGGCAAATGCAGCGGCTCATGTCGTTCGGGGTGCTCATGGTCAAGGCCGGATGCGGCACAGTCGCGGACTGGCTCTGCACGTTCACCCTGGCGACCGTTGCGAAGTACTCCCCGGGCTCAATCCCGGTCCCGATCCAGCGGCGAGACGGGTTCACCGTCCGCCTTGCAATCGCCGCCACGCTGGCAACCCTGGCCGCCGCGTGCGTGGCCGCCTGGTCAATGGCAGCGGTTGCCCAGCTGCGGATTCTCCACCCGACCGACACGCGGCCGGCGGCAACGCCGGTCAGGGGGCCGGGCCTGGCATCACGTCTGGCCCAGCTCGGCAGGTACGCCATGTGACCTGCACAAAAAGCTTCGGGCCGGACGCCTAGGAACGTCCGACCCGAGGTAGCCACCCACTCTTGCGACAGGAAAGGCAAGCTGTGTTCCACGATAACCGACGCTGCCCGCGTACGGGCGATCAAGGGCGGCAGAAGTGACCGCCGCGCCGCGTCAGCACACCGAAGGCAGTACCGCCGCTGTACCGCAGCAACGGGCCGACCAGGGCCGGCGCAACAGCAGCGTTGTCCCCATCCGACCGGACGGAGCCGACCAGAACGGTCGAGCTACCTACCCCGGGCGGCCGGTACCCACTACCGCGCGACAGCGGATCACGGCCGTAACCGACCCGGCCGACCAGCAGCACGGGCTGTGGGTCGACGGGGTGCGCATGGCAGACCTGCCGATCGTCCGGGCGCGGATGCCCGTACGGGACGGCGCGGGTAAGCGCCGAACGTGGCAGTACCTGCTGTCGTCGGTCACCGACGACACCGCATACCTCGTCAGCGGCAAGGATCTAACCAGCGGCGACTACGCGGACCGGGTGGGGATCAACGTCCCGGAAGACCGGGCGATCCGCGACGCGGCTGTCACCGTGATCCGGGGCATGGCTGAGCAAGCCGAGCAGCGAGAGGCCACCGCCGGATGGGTCGACGGGGTGCTGACCATCCCGCCGATCGACGCGCTACCGCAGGGGTACCTCGAAACCAGCGGGACCGAGGCCAACGCGCGGGCCGCATGGGCCGAGATTGCCGCTATCGGGTGCCAGCCGGGCGGCGAGAATCTGGCGCTCAACCTCGGGGCGGCGTACGCGGCCCCGTACCCGGCGGCACTCTCGAAGGTTCGCCCGGTCAGTTTCGCGCTAGTCGGCGTAGGCCAACCACGCCGCGGCAAGTCCACCAACGTCAACGCGGCGGCCGGGTGGTACGGGGCTCCCCTCCTGCTCAACCCCCCCATCTCTGAATCGGCAATCGCGATCACCGACTCGCTTGCCGGTCTCGGTGTGCTGCCCTTCTTCCGCGACGAGAACCACGCCGCGAAGTGGACACCGGAGCAGTGGAAACAGCACTGGATGTGCAACCTGAACGGCGGCGGCCGGCGGCGGTCGAGCGCGGACGGGTCCGGCATCATCCGCACCACCCGGGGATGGTGGGGCATCCAGTGGTGGTCAGGGAACCTTGACCCTCGATTCGGGGCGACGGACGGGGTACAGGCGCGGGTCATCGTGCTCAACGACCCGCACACGCCGGGGAAGGTCGAGAGTAAGCGGATCACGGCTCTACTTGGTGAGGCGTACGGGTGGCCGTTCCGGTGGCAGCTCGCAGACCACGCCACGCCGGATGAGATGCGGGAGCTGGCCGGTCGCGCGTATGCAGACCTGACCGCGGCTGCGGCAGCGGACGGAGGTGCCCCCGAAGGGTCGGCCGACACGGTCGCGGAATCGCTGTCGCTGGCCGTGGCCGGGGCCGAGCTAGCCGGGGAGATGTTCGGCGTGGCCGGGCTGCGAGCGGCGGCGGTCCGAGCGGCGCTGCGGGTGCTGCGCACGCTTACGGACACGATGGCGGACCAAGCTACAGCGTTCGGCGACCAACTCTTACGAGACGTCATGGACGACGTGCAACGCAATCCGGGAGCGTGGCCGGCCCGGGAGGACTACGAGGCGATGCGGCGAGAGCGGGCGAGCGACCTGGGCGGACGAATCTCGCGGGGTGAGGTGCACGGGTTCCGGCACGTCGAGCACGGGCGCGATGTCGTCTCGATGCTGCGGGGTGTGTTTGTGGAGATGACGACCGGACGGGATTACGCGCTCGGGGAAGCCCTGTCGGAGTTGAAAGCCAGACAGCTGCTGGTGGCCGACCGAGGAAGCGGCAATCAGCATCAAGTAAAGATCAACGGCGTTGCGGATCGGTTCTACACGTTCCGAGTCGGAGGCGTTGTTACCGAAGCCGGTAACAACGTTACCGGGGGAGACGTTGTTACCGATTCCACCCCTGCTGAGCTGGGAAGTAACGACGGTAACGACGGTAACGACGTGATCCGCGCGGACACCTATGTAGGGGGGGCTGGTTCGGTGGCGGTCGAGCCACCGCCGACCCTGCCGATCCCCGAACCAGGCACCGGGCCGTGTGTGACGTGCCGGCAGCCCGGGGAGTACTGCGGGTTCGGGGAGGTCACCGACAACAAGCAACCGTGCGTGCTGTGCGGGATTCCGACCGCGATCCGCTCGGCGTGCGGAGCGGCGCGTACGGGCGTCTGCCGTGGTCCGGAGCAGCCTGCCGCACCGGAGGTTCCCCCGGCCGTTCCGGCCGCTCCTGCGCCCGCTCAACGGCGCGGCGCGAGCCCTGCGGCCGGTAGCCGGGCAGGGCGTCAGGCCGAGCGCCTGGCGGCCGATATCGCGGCATTGGATGAGGGCCGACCGGTGCGGGTGCTCTCGGCGTTGGAGACCACACACGCGCCGCTGCGCCGTCACGAGGGCCGGATGCATCAGCCGTACTGGCGGCCGGAGCTGCCCGGGATCACCGGGGTCGCACACGTGGTCACCGGGTGGCACTGGTCTCGGGAGTACGCCGGAGAAGTCGCGGTGCTCGACCGGTCCGGGGCGTGGGTCGCGGCGGCGTCGTCGGCGACGGTCGCGCATGGGCCGCTGGTGCACACCGGGCCACTGGACGAGTTCGAGGGCCGGCCCGGCATGTACAAGATCCCGGTCTACCCGTGGCACGAGGCAGACACGCTGCCCCACCCGCTCGGTCACGTGACCGGCGATGAGGTGTGGGTGCCGGCCCCGACCGTGGTCCGACTCGCCGAGCTGGTGGAGCAGAACCGGTGGCCGGACGTGGCGATTCTCGACTCGTACACGGCCGATGGGGTGAGGCTGAACGACTGGACGACGTACGTCAACAAGCTGCGGGCACACGCGATCCGGACCCACGGGCGCGACAGTGACCAATACGCAGAAATCAAGATGGCGTTCGGGCAGGCGTTGTCGCTGCTGCTCGGGTCGGAAGACCCGGGCCGGGGCCGGGTGTGGAAGTGCAAGGCACAGCGCCCCGACTGGTCTCACACCATCCAGGCTCAGGCGTCCGCGATCCTCCACCGGTGGGCCGACCGGTGCCGGATCGTCGCGCCCGACCTCGGGCCGGTGATGGTCCGCAACGTCGATGAGTTGGTGATCCCGGCGGCAGCGTTGGAGATCGTGACCACCGTGACCGCGCCCGGCGCGGCCAAGCCCCTGGCGCTCGATCCGGAGGGCATCAAGCTCGGCACGTTCAAGGTCAAGGCCACGGAGGTGGCGGAGTAATGGCGAAGAAGAGCACCACCGGAGAGACCACCGAATACGACCTCCGGGATGAGGGCGAGCTCGAATCCGCGCTTGATCGTGCCTGGCAGGACTACGGCGACGGCAGCCCCTCGAAGATGCGGGTACGCGCGCAGATCGAGTGGTCCGGGGTGGTCGACCGGGCCAACAGCGGGGTACGAACCACCAAGCTCGACGGGCTGAACCTCACCCCGGTCAAGGCAGCACTCGACCAGGCACGCGAGGCCAACCGGGCCGCGGGCGAGGCCAAGCCGCTGTCGTCGTACCAAGCAAAGGGGTGGAGCCCCCAACTCTTCAAGCTGCTCGGCACTCCGGCCGGGAACACCGCGATCGACAAGGCCGGACTCAGCGTCACCCCCCGCACGCTCAAAGCGTGGCTGTCCGGCGATCGTGAGCCCAACAAGGCCAACCGCGAGCGCATCGCCCAGGCGTACGAACACGCCCGGAATCGCCACGTCGAGACGGCGCGCGAGCGAGCCGCACGGGCCAACCACGACGTAGCCCAGGCGCTCAACGCCGCGATCCGCGAGCGCTACGGCGCAGAGGTGCGGCTACGCGACATCAGCCGTATCGACCTCGAATGACCCACCGCAGCGCCACGCCGGCCCCGGACGCCACGCCAGGTGACCGGGGCCGGCCCCGTGACTGGACCGGCACCCCGTACGGGCACAACCGGCGAATACGGCGTGCCCCCGGTGGCGGGTGCGTGCTCTGCGCCCAACGGGCCACCGTGTGGGACCACTGCCACCGGCACGGCATCATCCGCGGGCCGCTGTGCGCCCGGTGCAACCGGATCGTTGCCGACCTCGACGCGGGCACCGGAGCCGGGTACGCGCCACCCTGGCGGGGGGCGCGAGCGTGCCCGGGGTTGCTGATTACCCACCTTTGGCCGGCGGCCGAGCTGGTTTGGGAGAGCACCCACGGGCCGAGGGCCACTCTCGACTACCGCCAGCGGTGCCCTGAGTGCGTCACGAGCGGGGTTCCGGCCGAGCTGGCCGAACTCGCCGAGCTGGCGGCCAAAGCCAACAACCGAGACTTCACCAGCATCTGTCCCCAGCAAACTTCGATAAGGAAGAGGTAAGACAATGGGCAGCGAATACGTGGCCAGCCAGGCACGCGACTTGATCAAAAATGGCGGGCCGAACGTGGCCTATGTTCTGGAGTTGGTCCACCAAATCGGCAAACTTCGCCCCGACCAACTCAGTCGACTTAGTGAAGCTTTCAACCAGGCAGACCAGAATCCGGCTGCTCAACTCGACGCAGGCGACGCCGGATGGCGGTCCGCGTGCGCGGCCGGCGGCCAACGGCAGCGTGCCTGGTATCTGGCGCGACAGGCTGCGGCAGCCGTAGCAACCGAGCAGGGCGCAACGTACGGCATTGCCTATCGGATCGGATACGTCACGGCGGCAGTAGCCCACCGCGACATGCTCACCGCTCAGCAATTCGACACGCTCACCGAACCGTGGCGGGCGGCAATCGGACCAATCCCCGGGCCGAGCTAGGGGCCTTACCCCCGGAAATTGGACACAGGGTTTATGCGGCTTGTGTGATGGTAGCTGATCTTTCTTGGGTCTGCTCGTAGGTGATCGGGGACTGCTGTCCGAGCTGGGAGTGG
>Ga0070669_100002008_pt1 | contig 14719 bp, 4 predicted proteins | sample KBSS53metaG_FD_64680 | JGI IMG/M metagenome (GOLD analysis project Ga0070669, IMG submission 64680) | Switchgrass rhizosphere microbial communities from Kellogg Biological Station, Michigan, USA - KBS S5-3 metaG | ecosystem: Host-associated > Plants > Roots > Rhizosphere > Soil ... | reverse complement strand
ACTGGAATCTCGGCGCGCAGGCACGGCACACGTCGTACGTGAAGAACATCTTGCTCAGCGAGACGACGCTGAGCCTCAACGGCAGCCGCAACTACGGGACGCCCTACCTGGCGATGCCGAACGGCAGCGTGCTCGTGAACTCCACCTTCGCCGACGGCACGAGCGGCGTGCGCACGCTCGGCTTCGGTGGCAACGGATTCATGGGCACCAGCAGCAGCACGCTCTCCGCCGAAGCGCTCAATCAGCTCTCGTGGTTCAGCCGGAACAACAAGCACCGCCTCAAGCTGAGCAGCGAGCTCCGTCGCGAGAGCTACGACCAGGACCAGACCACCAACGCGCTCGGCACCTTCAGCTACAACTCGCTGGCGGACCTCGCCGCCAATCGCCCCGCGTCGTACAGCCGCGCGCTCCAGCCGCGCGTGCAGAGCGCCAGTCAGCTCGTCGGCGCCCTGTCGCTCGGCGACTCCTACCGCCGCAACAGCGACCTTCAGATCCAGTACGGCGTCCGCCTCGACGGCAACCGCTTCTCGGCCACGCCGCTGTTCAACCCGGAGCTGCAGCAGGCGTTCGGTGCGAGGAACGACATCACGCCGAATCGTCTCTACGTGAGTCCGCGCATCGGCTTCTCCTGGAACTACGGCACCGCACCGCAGATCGCCGGCTTCGACGGTGCCGTGCGCGGCCCGCGCGCCGTGGTGCGTGGCGGTATCGGTGTCTTTCAGAGCACCCCCAACGCGAGCTCGATCGGCACTGCGATCGACAACACCGGGCTCGCGAGCGCCGTGCAGCAGGTCTCCTGTGTCGGCGCGGCCGTGCCAATTCCCGATTGGTCTGCCTACGCGCAGAATCCGGCGTCGATCCCCACCCAGTGCGCCGACGGCACCAATGGCGGCGTGTTCGCCAACACGGCGCCGAACGCCACGCTGTTCGCCTCCGACTACAAGGCGCCGCGCAGCGTGCGCTCCAACGTCAACTGGAACGGCCCGGTGCTCGGCAACCGATTCAACGCGAGCGTCGATCTCACGTACTCGCTCAACCTCAACCAGGCCAGCACGCTCGACCTCAACTTCCAGCCCACGCAGCGGTTTGCCCTCGGCGACGAAGCAGGGCGCCCGGTGTACGCGCAGCTCGGCAGCATCGTTCCGGCCACGGGCGCCATCGCGTCGCGCGATGCGCGCGTCTCGCCACTGTTCAATCGAGTGAGCCAGCTGCGCAGCGACCTGCGGAGCGAGAGCAAGCAGCTTCGCGTCGGCATCTTCCCGGCGTCGTTCACGCAGCGCTTCAGTTGGTCGCTCAACTACACCCTTGCCGACGTGCGCGAGCAGTACCGCGGCTTCCAGAGCACGGCCGGCAATCCGCTCGACGTCGCCTGGTCGCGCGCGGCGGGCGAGTCGCGCCATCAGATCTCCTACACGCTCGGCTACAACTTCTTCGACGCCGTGCGCGTGAACTGGTTCGGTCAGTTCCGGAGCGGCTCGCCGTTCACCCCCGTCGTCTCGGGCGACGTGAACGGAGACGGCTGGACCAACGATCGCGCCTTCGTGTTCGATCCGGCGCGCGCGAGCGATCCCGCGGTCGCGAGCGCGATGCGCTCGCTCCTCGAGACCGGCTCCGGGCCGGCGAGGGACTGTCTCGGGAAGCAGAAGGGAGTGATCGCGGCGCGCAACTCCTGCCGCGGGCCGTGGACGTCGAACGCGAACCTCAGCATCTCGCTCAACCCGATGAAGGTGCGCATGCCGCAGCGCGCCACGCTGAGCTTCTCCGTCTCGAACCCGCTCGGCGCGGCCGACCTCCTGCTGCACGGCGAGAACAACCTGAAGGGCTGGGGGCAGTTCACCTTCGTCGATCCTACGCTGCTCTACGTCCGCGGCTTCGACTCGACGACGAAGCGCTTCAAATACGAGGTCAACCCTCGGTTCGGCAGCACCAACCCGCAGTTCAACTCGTTCCGCGCGCCGGTCACGCTCACCATGCAGCTGCGCGTCGACGTCGGCCCCACGCGCGAGCGGCAGCAGCTCACCCAGCAGCTCGACCGCGGCCGCCGGACGCAGGGCCAGAAGACTCCCGAGTTCCTGCTCAAGGCGATGTACGGCAGCGGCGGCATCATCAACCCGCTCTCCCAGCTCCTCCGTCAGGCGGATACGCTCAAGCTCACCGGGCCGCAGGCCGACAGCCTCGCGAGCATGAACCGTACGTACACCGTCGCTCTCGACAGCATCTGGAACCCGGTCACGAAGTACCTCGCCGAGCTGCCGGAGCAGTACGATCAGGGCCTCGCCTACGCGCGGTACACCGAGGCGCGGAAGGCGTCGGTCGATCAGCTCATCCGGATCGCGCCCACGATCCAGACTCTCCTCACCGAGGAGCAGCGCCGAGCGCTCCCGACGATCATCGCGAGCTACCTCGACACGAGATATCTGGCCGGAATCAGAAGCGGCACCGCGGGCAGCACCGGCGCCGGCGCGTTCGGCGGCGGCTTCATCGGCGGTGGGGGCCCCGTCTTCATCGGCGGCGGCGGAGGCGGTGGCGGCGGCGACCGCGTCATCATCCGCAACTGATCCGGCACGTCGATCTTCATCGCAGCACGGCGCAGCGCCTCCTCCTCCCGACACCCACTTCACACCCACGATGCAGACTCCAACCGTCACCCGGCGCGCGATCGGCGCCCTCCTGCTCGGCGCCGCGATCGTTCCGTCCGCGCGCGGGCAGCAGTCGTCGCGCCCACCGCTCCGTGCGCTCGGCCCGGCGCTCGCCACCTCGGAGCCGCTGGGCGCCGTCGCCGCGGTGCAGGCACTCCCCGGCGGACGTCTGCTCGTCAACGATCCGCTCAAGCGTCAGGTCGTGCTGCTCGACTCCGCGCTGAAGCGGCTCGCCGTCGTCGCCGACACGACCCCCGCGACGAAGAACGCCTACGGCGCGCGCAACGGTGGGCTCATCCCCTTCCGCGGCGACTCGGCGCTGTTCGTCGATCCCCAATCGCTCTCGATGCTCGTGATCGATCCCGCGGGGAAGATCGCGCGCATCATGGCGGCGCCGCGCGCCAACGACGTCTTCTTCCTCCTCGGCGGCCCGATGGGCAATCCGGGCTTCGACGCGAAGGGACGGCTCGTGTACCGCAGCATGGGGTTCGGGGATCGCCGCATCGCCCCCGCGCCGGGCCAGCCGTTCACGCCGCCCACGCTTCCCGACAGCGTGCCGATCGTCCGCTACGATCTCACCACGCGCAAGCTCGACACGGCGGCCTTCGTGAAGGTGTACGCGCCCAAGTTCAACGTCGTCCAGACGGAGGGCGGCGGGATGCGGATGTCGACCACCATCAACCCCATCCCCGAGGTCGACGACTGGGCCGTCCTGCCCGACGGCACAATCGCGATCGTGCGCAAGGACTATCACGTCGAGTTCGTGGACGCCGACGGAAAGCGCACCTCTTCGCCGAAGATCCCGTTCGACTGGCAGCGGCTCACCGACTCGGCGAAGGTCGCGATCATCGACTCGTCCAAGGCGGCGATGGAGCGCATGCGCGCCGGCGGTCCAGGCGCTGGGCCGGGCGGTGCGCCGATGATCGTCGCGCAGGTCGGTCCTGGCGGGCCGCCGCCGGGCGGCGCCCCGCCCGGCGGTGGTCAGATGATGATCTTCCGTCAGGGTGGCCCCGATGGTCCGGCGCCCCCGTCCCGCTCCGCCGCACCATCGTCGGGTCCGGCCGCCGGACCGCCGCCCATGGCGTTCGTCTCGCCGAGCGAGCTCCCCGATTATCGCCCCGCGTTCTCCAACGGGTCGGTGCGCGCCGACGCGGAGGGCAAGCTGTGGGTGCGCATCATGTCGCCCAAGCCTGCGTCGGGACCGGAGTACGACGTGATCGACCGGACGGGGAAGCTCGTCGATCGGGTCGTGCTGCCGGTGGGTACGACGATCGCCGGGTTCGGCGCGGCGGGGACCGTGTACCTCGGCGTGCGCGACGCGTCGGGCGTGCACGTCGTGCGCGCGAAGGAGAAGTAGCACCCAGCGCTCGAGAGGGCACCAGCCGTATTTCCGCCCGCCAGTCGTGCGGGCGGCGCGTTCCGAGCACATCTGTTTCCGGATCGTGGCGCTCTGGCGGTATGGATTTCAGCCTGGAGAAACGGCGCCGCTCGATCTCGATCGAGACTTTCCTTCTCTGCCGCTGTGCCAAGCCTCCGCGGCGAGCGAGCCCGTGTTTGCGAGGGAGAGAGCGATGCGCGCCGAGTTCGCTGCACTCGTCGTCGAGGGGCCGGAGGGCCTCATGAAGACGTGTCGTGCCCCGCGTCAGGCGAGCGCAGCTCCACAGCCCGACTAACCGAGAAATAACCCCCGGTTAACCGCTGTCCGCTACTGTAGCGCCTACTGTATATGTGCGTTGCCGCACCAAGAGAGAGGCAACCTTGAAGATCACGAGATCGTGCAGCGGCGGCTCTGGCATCGTGTGAGTCAGCGTCGGCCGTAGCTGCGAGCTCGAACAACTGATCAGAAGTACCGGCGGGACCGTCCCCCGGATACGTGAACCGCGCGTTCGTGCCACGCGCTGGTTGCACGATATCTCCCGCCGAAAATGTGCCCCGTTCCCGTCTCCCGGAGGTGTACTCACGGCGATAGGCGAATGAGGGCGCGTAGCTCCGAGCCGGTGGCTGGCTCGCTGGGCATGGAGGCCGGGTCGTCCGCGCATCGACCATCCGGTATCGGTCGCAGAGACCAAAAGGGGACACCAGAAATCTCGCTGTTCCGACAAGAGCACCCCGACCGTGAGGTCGGTCCGCAAAGCCGTGGGTCTCGCGCGCGAGACGGCCGGGCTGCCGAGAACGAGGAAATTGAGAGCGGCAGGCTCGATCCAGCCGCCACCGGAGGCATATCACCGTGAATCGAAATTCTTTTCGCACCTGTACCCTGATCGGCGCCATCGGAACGCTGAGCGTGCTCGCCTCGTGCGGCGAGAGCTCGGTAGGACCGAAGGCCCCGATCTCGCCAGTGGGTCCGTCGTTCAGCGCCACAGAGCCGTTCAACAACGGTGGCCAGTGCATGGGCGACGACGCCGTCGATGCGCCGACCGGCACCATCCCGGGCGTCAAGAACGGCGGCGACCCGCTCAAGGCGTTCAACTGCACGTCGAACGACGTCAGCATCGCGAGAACGAACCTGATCTCGTATCAGACGTCGGATGGGCAAGGCAACTTCGGACCGGTCACGCCGTACAACCCCGGCGACAACGTGACGTGCTCCGTTGGAACGCCGATCAAGCTGAATCTCACCGCGGAGCTGGACGAGACGGCGAATTCGGAGCGTACCGACATCGGTATCTGGATCGCGACGGACGGCGGCAAGGCCATCACCGGCGCATGCAATCACTACAACCTGGTGCCGGGGACGCAGAACGTCACCAATGAAGCGGCGGGCTCCAGCCCTGGTCCCGATTCCTGCGGCGACCTGAACGCCGGCGCAGTCGTACCCGCGTTCCCGCTCGGCGAGATCACCGCAGTCTGCGAGACCGAGACCGAAACCAGCACCCTGCTCCACGTCGGCTCCTGCCTCGGATGGAAGGAGCCGGGCGCGGACAGGCTCTGCCCGCTCACCGGCGTCAGCGGTCCAGATGGCTTCCGCTTCGGTACCCTGCCCGGAAACGCGTCGAAGTGCAACTGCGACGGCTTCGACGTTCCCATCACCGTAGTCCGGACTCCTGCCGTCTCGATCAGCAAGACGGCCGACTCGACCTCGGTCAGTGCGGGGTCGCAGATCGGTTTCACGGTGACCGTGACGAACGCCGGTCCACCGAGCGCCACGAACGTCCTGCTGACGGATACGCTTCCCTCCGGCACGGGCGTGCTGTGGTCGATCGCGACGAACCCCGTTCCCACGGGCTGGGCGCTCAACACCGGCGGCAATGGCCGGCAGATCCTCACCTTCACCGCGGCCACGTTCGGCGTGACGAGCACCAGCGTGCACGTCGTCAGCGCTACCACCGCCGCGTCGTGCAAGCAATACGACAACACCGCCAGGGTGACGGTGTCGAATCAGGCCAACGTTCCGCCGGCCAGCGCGTCCACGACGGTCAACTGCCCGAACCTGTCCGTGGTCAAGAAGCCGGATACCAGTACGGAGACAAACGGCTCGATCACCCCGCCTGACACGGCGAGATTCTCCATCGTCGTGAAGAACAGCGGCGCAGCGGGGACGGGGAGCGCGTTCCTCGTGGTGTTGACCGACACGCTGCCCGCCGACCTCACATGGAAGTCGGACGAGACGACGAAGTGCGTCGACCCGATGGGAACGGTGACGGGATCGGACACCAAGACCCATCAGCGGCTGATCTGCAACATCGGCACGATGGCGCCGGGCGACAGCTTCAAGGTGAATCTCAAGGCGTTCGTCCCCACCAGCTTCGTGCTGAACCCTCCGTCCTCGACCACGTCTGCACTCGAGATCGACGGCAACCTGCTCGATGGCGGCGCCGCCGGGAAGGATTGGGAGGACATCGGCATCAGCTGCCTCCTGTCGACGGGTTGCAAGCGCGACCTGCCGACGGGCACTGGCGACAACTCGTTCGGCCAGGGCACGAAGGAGGACACTCAGGTGCCGACTGTCGTCTCGGGCTCGATTCCCAACAACAAGAGCGACCTGCTGCGGTTCTACGTGACGAACGAGCGGGTCGTCTCGAACGACTTCCTGTACCTCGCCTGGGAGCGCGTTCAGGCGCCGAACGGCACGACCAACATGGACTTCGAGTTCAACCAGTCCAGCACGTTGAGCGCGAATGGGGTGACCCCCGTTCGGACGGCGGGCGACCTGCTCATCATGTACGATCTGTCGAAGGGCGGCAGCACGCCGTCGCTCGCGTTCAGCCGATGGGTCACCACCGGTAACCCGGCCACGGTGTGCGAGGCGTCGAACTCGCTGCCGTGCTGGGGCAAGCGGGACGCGATCCTCGCTGGGGCGCTCGCCGCCGTCAACACGGGCAGCACCAGCGACCCGATTCTCGAACCGAACCAGGTCAACCCTCGGAACCTCGACCCGCTCACCTTCGGCGAAGCCTCCGTCGATCTGCAGACGTCTGGCATCTTCGCGGCGGGTGAGTGCGTGAGCTTCGGGAGTGCGTACCTGAAGAGCCGCTCGGCCGACTCCTTCGCGTCGGAGCTCAAGGACTTCATCGCGCCGACGTCGATCAACATCACGAACTGCTCACCGAGGACGCTGAACAACACGGCGTGGGTCTCGGGGAGCAACGTCTCGGCGATCTCCGACACCGGCAAGATCGAGGTCGGCGCGTCGTGACCGGTCACGTCTGACTCGCGACCCTGCGAGCGAACCGACGGTAACGGTCTGCGAGACTGCGGGGCGGCGATTCATGAATCGCCGCCCCGCAGTCCTTATCCGGTGCGCCGAAGTGCTCTCATCGACGAAGGGTCAGTCGGCTCTCCGCTGGCGTACCTCGTCCGCGAGATCTTCGACCGCATGCCAAGGCGAAGACCGAGGACCATCTGTTTCCAGATCGGCACACGCCTGGCGCGGGCGCGCGCTCGCCACGAACGCGCTTCACTCTCGGCTGATCCGTTCCTTGCGGACGGACGCGATGCCGCCGCGAAAGCGTGCTCATCTCCGAGAGCACGACCGGTGGATACGCGCTCCACGCCAGCCAGGGAGTGCCTGCCGAGCGTGTTGAAAGCGCGCACAGATGTCAGGCGGTGAATGTCCGTGCCGGTATCGCCGATTAACCGCGAAGTAACCGCCCACTAACCAGACGCGGCTAACGTAGCGCCTCCTGTTTCTGTGTCTCACCGCACAGAAAAAGCGCGAAGTGGGTCACAATCGAAAGCTGCAGGCTTTGTTGTAGCGCCCCGACGTACGGCGCGAGCTCGATATGAATTGCACGAACGGCGGGTCCATCCCCGAACCCATCGCGGCGCGCACGTACCACCTCGCGCCAACCGCGACAGGTCACCCGCCGCAGGAATGTGCCCCGCTTTCCGTCTTCCGGAGGTGCTCACGTCGATAGGCCACTGAAGGGCGCGCAGCGCCCGAGCCATATCTGGCTCGCTGAGCGTGGAGGCCGGGTCGTCCGCTCGTCGACCACCCGGTACCGGTAGCACGGACGAGCGACGCGAATCACACACTGTTCCGACAAGAGCACCCCGATCGTGAGGTCGGTCCGCAAAGCCGAGGGTCTCGTGCGCGAGACGGCGAGGTTGCCGAGGAATGGGAAACAGAGCGCAGCAGGCTCATTCCATATGCCGACGGAGGCATATCACCATGAATAAGAATCTCTTTCGCACCTGTACCCTGATCGGAGCGATCGGAGCAATCGGCGCACTCGCGTCGTGCGGCGAGAACGCCGTGAGCCCGAAGGGTGACATGGCGCCATCAGGACCGTCCTTCAGCGCAACGGAACCGTTCAACAACGGCGGCGTCTGCATGGGCGAGGACGCGGTGGCCGCACCGACCGGCACGATCCCGGGCGTCAAGAACGGCGGTGACCCGCTCAAGGCGTTCAACTGCACGTCGAACGACGTCAAGATCGCAAGGACGAACCTGATCTCGTATCAGACGTCGGACCTGAACGGCAACTTCGGACCAGTCACAACGTACAACGCCGGCGACAACGTGACGTGTCTCGTCGGCACGACTATCAAGCTGAATCTCACCGCGGAGCTGGACGAGACGGCGAGTTCGGCGCGCACGGACATCGGCATCTGGATCGCCACCGACGGGGGCCGAGCCATCACGGGCGCGTGCAACCATTACAACCTCGTGCCTGGCACGCAAAACGTCACGAACGAACCCGTCGGTGCGAATCCCGGCCCCGATTCCTGCGGCGATCTGGCCGCGGGCGCGGTCGTGCCGGCGTTCCCGCTCGGCCAGATCACCGCGGTCTGCACCACCGCCTCGAGCACCAGCACCCAGCTTCACGTTGGCTCGTGCCTCGGATGGAAGGAGCCAGGCGCGGACAAGTTCTGCCCGCTGAACAACGACCAGTCGCCGCCCGGCTTCCGCCTCGGCACCCTGCCGGGAAATGCGTCGAAGTGCAACTGCGACGGCTTCGACCTTCCCATTACCGTCGTTCGTGATCCGAGCATCTCGCTGACCAAGACGGCCGACTCGGCCTCGATCAGTGCGGGCTCGCAGCTGGGATTCACCGTGACGGTCGCCAACGGCGGCCCCGGTACGGCGACGAACCTCGCCGTCAACGATCCGCTGCCCGCCGGCACTGGCGTCAACTGGTCGATCGCGACACCCGTCACCGGCTGGTCCATCACTGGCACGGCGCCGAACCAGACGCTCGTGTTCTCCGCCGCGAGCTTCGGCGTCACGAGCAGCAGCGTGCACGTGATCAGTGGTACGACCTCTGGATCCTGCCAGCTCTACACCAACACGGCGACCGCCACGCTGGGGAACGGAACCGCTCCGCAGCCCGCGACCGCGACGACGACCGTGGGATGTCCGACCATCGGCATCACCAAGCTCCCGGCGACGCAGACGAAGAATGCCGGCGAGAGCTTCTCGTGGACCGTGGTGCTGACCAACAACGGTCCCGGGACGTCCTCCGGAGCCACGATCAATGACCCGCTGCCGGCGCTCACCGGCGTCACTTACACTCTCGGAGCAGGCAGCGACGGGACGTGCGCGATCAACTCGGGCACGCTCACTTGCGGCCCGAAGAACCTCGCGGTCAACGGCACGATCACGGCCGTCATCAACGCCACCACGACAGCCGGCACGAGCTGCAGCTCGAGCGGGATCACCAACACGGCCACCGGCTCGGCAACGGGTGTCAGCAACGTGACCGCGTCGGCGACCACGACGCTCAACTGTCCGACGCTCGGCATCACGAAGCTTCCGGCGACGCAGACCAAGAGCGCTGGCGAGAGCTTCTCCTGGACGGTGGTTCTGACGAACAGCGGCGCCGGCACCGCCGTCGGTGCTTCCATCAACGATCCATTGCCCTCGCTCACCGGCGTTGCCTACACACTCGGCGCTGGAAGCGATGCGTCCTGCGTCATCACGAGCGGAACGCTCACGTGCGGACCGAAGGATCTCGCGCCCAACGGCACGATCACGGCCATCATCAACGCGACGACGACGGCCGGCACGAGCTGCAGCTCGAGTGGCATCACCAATACGGCCACCGGGTCGGCGACCGGGGTGAGCAACGTGACTGCCTCGGCGACGACGACGCTGAACTGTCCGACGCTCGGTATCACGAAGACGCCAGCCACGCAGACCATCAGCGCGGGTGGTTCCTTCTCCTGGACCGTTACGCTGACGAACAGCGGGGCTGGTACGGCGGTGAACGCCGCGATCAACGATCCGCTTCCCGTGGTATCCGGCGTCAGCTACACCCTCGGTGCAGGCAGCGACGCGACGTGCGCCATCAACGCCGGAACACTCACCTGCGGACCGAAAAACCTCGCGCAGAACGCGACGATCGTCGCCGTCATCAACGCGACGACCACCGCGGCCGCAGCCTGCAGCTCGGGTGGCTTCCAGAACACGGCCACGGGATCCGCCTCGGGGGTCAGCAACGTGACCGCCTCGGCGAGGACGACGATCGCCTGCCCGAATCTGTCCATCGTGAAGACGCCGGATGCGCAGGGTGACGCCGGATATTCGGTCACGCCACCCGGTACGGCGACCTTCTCGATCACCGTCAGCAACAGCAGCGCAGCGGGAACGGGGACGGCGAACAACGTCACGCTCATCGATACGCTTCCCGAGGGGCTGACCTGGACGGCCAACAATACGACCGAGTGCGTCAATCCGATCGGCACGGTCACGGGATCGGATTCCAAGACCCATCAGCGGCTGGTCTGCAACATCGGATCGCTGGCCGCAGGCGCCAGCTTCACCGTCACAGTGTCCGCGACGGTGCCGAGCAGCTTCGTGCAGACTCCGCCATCCCCATCCGGTACGCCAATCGAGATCGACGGCGACCTGGCCGATGGTGCGGCGGCTGGCAAGGACTGGGCGAGCCTCGGAACTTCGCTGCTCAACTGCCAGTCGAACCCGAAGGTCGGCTGCGACATCGACAAGGCGACCGGCACGACGGACGATTCGTTCGGGCAGGGCACGAAGGAAGACACGGGAGTGCCGACCGTCGTGTCGGGCTCGATCCCGAACAACAAGAGCGACCTGCTGCGCTTCTATGTGTCGACGGAGCGGTTCGTGTCGAACAACTTCCTCTACCTCGCGTGGGAGCGTGTCCAGGCACCGAACGGCACGACGAACATGGACTTCGAGCTCAACCAGTCGAGTCAACTGACTGCCAACGGCACGACACCTGTGCGGACGGCGGGCGACATCCTCATCAAGTACGACCTCGACAGGGGTGGCACCGTACCGACGCTCGGCTTCCATCGGTGGGTCACCACCGGCAATGCCGCCACGGTGTGCGAGGCCTCGAACACGGTCCCGTGCTGGGGCAAGGGCACCGCAGTCCTCACGGGTGGCGCGGCGGCCGTTGCTCTCAGCAGCGTCGTCGATCCGATTCGTGCGCTCGGCCAGAGCACCGACCGAACGCTCGATGCCCTCACGTTCGGCGAAGCGTCGATCGACCTGCAGACGTCGGGAATCTTCACGGCCGGGGCGTGCGTGAGCTTCGGGCAGGCGTACCTGAAGAGCCGCTCCTCGAGCGCCTTCACCTCCGAGATCAAGGATTTCATCGCCCCCATCGGGATCTCGGTCAGCAACTGCGCGCCGGCGCTCATTCCGAACAAGGCATGGGTCACGGCGAGCAACGTCACCGCCAGGTCCGACACTGGCGAGATCAAGGTGGAGTCACCGTGACCGATCGATCCTGAGGGTTCACGTACCTGAGTGAGGGATGGCTCCCAATCCTTCCCTCGCTCAGGCAATCCCGAGAGTGGATCGAGCACGTAACACGGCGGGGCGGCGAGTCATGACTCGCCGCCCCGCCGTGCTTCACCGATCTGCCGGTACTCCGACGTACCGGCCCTCGTGTTGGAGCTGTCAGTTGTCCGGAATTCGCGGGGGCACGGGAAGGTTGGACGGTCCGCTGTTCCGTCCGAACAGCCTGGTCGGTCCGCTGGTTCGTCCGGGAAGGATCGTCGGCCCGCTGGTGCGCCGAGCGACGACCGGCGAATCCGAGAACAGCGTCGTCGGTCCGGCGATGTCGAGACTCCCGTCGGCGGGAATGGAGGGCTTCGAGCCACCGCCGCGGTACGACAGGTCCTGGCGTATGCGCTCCGCCGCGAGCTCGATCTTCGGGTTCGGATTGGCGTCGAACTCGTCGCGGAGCAGCCTGACGTGCTGCTGGTAGTACTTCAGCGCTTCGAGCGGCTCGGCCGCAGAGACGAGCGTCAACATCATCCCGAGCACCGACGAGGTGCTGACCGGATCGTACTCGACGAGCCGGCGATACCAGTGAATGGCGGCTGACGCATCACCGCGCAGGCGCGCCCTCACCGCGAGGGTCTCGAGGGCGCGCGCGTAGCCGAGGTCGAGCCGCTGGCGCACGCGCTCGACCCATCGATCGAACTCGACGAGGTTCGGCAGGAAGAACCCGTCGAGGAAGGGTCCTGCGTATTCGCCCACCGCCTCCTCGTGCGCGCCCACGGCGAGTGCGTGCTCGAAGTGATGCAGGTCGACCGCGATCTCGCGCGGTTCCAGCCGGAGATTCGCCGAGGTCCGGTCGAACACCTCCACTTCGAGTGCGTGGCGGATTCCGAAAACCGTCTGTTTCAGGTTGTTGCGCGCGCTGGCGGTGTCCAACTCCGGCCAAAGAAGCGCCATCGCCCGATCGCGACTGATCCCCTCCTTCGCTGACGACGCGGCGAGCGTGAGGAGGGCGAGCGCGCGCTTGCGGGGAGCGAGGCGCGTGCGCAGGCCCGCCGGGCCCACGATGGAGAGTCCGCCGAGCGTGGTGAGGGTGTACACGTTCGTTACGGGGAAGGGGTCAGTGCGGCGTCGCAGCTAACCGCGAAATAACCCGGCGTTAACCGAGGTCGGCTAACATAGCGCCTCGTGATTCAGTGCGCCACCTCACCCCTTTTGTTGCCACTACATCACAAAAGCCCGCCGCCCACATGCGACGCCCCGTGAGACGCGCGTGGTCAGCACGAAGTGAACAGATGTTCTGCCCCACGAAAGTCGGTCCCCGATAGTGCCGAGCCATTCGCGTGACGAGCGATCCAGTGACGGATCCGAGTCGCGTATTTCGTCTTTCAGGAGGTGCTCACGTCGATAGGCGAGTGAAGGGCGCAAAGCTCCGAGCCGGTGTCTGGCTCGCTGGGCATGGAGGCCGGGATGACTGCTCGTCGACCACCCGGCATCGGCAGCACGGACGAGAGAGACACCCGCATCACACACTGTTCCGACAAGAGCACCCCGATCGTGAGGTCGGTCCGCAAAGCCGAGGGTCTCGTGCGCGAGACGGCGAGGTTGCCGAGGAATGGGACACGGAGCGCAGCAGGCTCATTCCATCTGCCGACGGAGGCGCAAGACAATGAATCGAAATCTCTTCCGCAGTTGTACACTGATAGGAGCGATCGGGGCGCTCGGCGTGCTCGCCTCGTGCGGCGAGAACACCGTAAGTCCCAAGAGTGGGATGGCACCTTCGGGCCCGTCGTTCACCGCAACGGAACCGCTCAACGGCCCGGGCGTGTGCATGGCGAACGACGCGGTAGCGGCACCGACGGGCACGATCGACGGCGTCAAGAACGGCGACAGTCCGCTGACGGCGACGAACTGCACGTCGAACGACGTGGCCATTGCGACCACCACGCTGGTCTCGTACCAGCTCCCGGACGGGCAGGGTGGATTCACGGCGCCCATCCCCTATAGCGGCGGGACCGTGGCGTGCAACGATGGCGATCCGATCAAGCTCAACATCAATGCGAGGCTGGAGGAGACCGCCAACTCGGCGCGGTCGGACATCGGCATCTGGATCGCGACCGACGGCGGCAACGCGATCACCGGCGCGTGCAATCACTACAACCTCGTCCCTGGAAGTGGCGGCGTCACGAATCCGGACAACGATTCGTGCGGCGACCTGGATCAGGGTGCGGTCGTTCCGTCATTCCCGCTCGGCGTGATCGACGCGATCTGCCGAACGGAAACGCCCACCGATACGCTGCTCCACATCGGCTCGTGCCTGGGGTGGAAGGAGCCCGGCGCCGACGTCGCCTGCCCGCTCGCCAGTCAGGGCGCGACCGAGAACGGCTTCCGCTGGGGCACACTCTACGCCAACAAGTCGAAGTGTAACTGCGACGGCTTCGACGTCCCGATCACGGTCAACCGTGTCGCGCACCTCGAAGTCGTGAAGGCGTGCACGCCGTCGAACGACAACGGCACGTTCGACCTGCTCATCGACGGTTCGAACTCGTTCGCCAACAACGTGAGCTGCGGCGGCACGACGGGCTCACGCGAGGTCGGTGCCGGAACGAACGTCAACCCGGGCGCCGTCCACACCTTCGGCGAAGGCGACTTCACGACGGCGAACTACACCTCGTCGTACTCCTGCGTGAATCGCGTCGGCGGTGCCTCACGCGGCACCGGCACCAGCCTCGGCCCGAACAACATCACGCTGCAGCCGGCCGACGACGTGATCTGCACGTACACCAACGTGCGCAAGGCCACGATCGTGATCGTGAAGGACGCGGTGCCGAACGACGCGCAGGACTTCGGGTTCACGTCGAACATCGCCGGCAACGCGTCGTTCAATCTCGATGACGACGCCGACGGTACGCTGTCGAACACGCAGACG
>Ga0070669_100002004_pt1 | contig 14742 bp, 9 predicted proteins | sample KBSS53metaG_FD_64680 | JGI IMG/M metagenome (GOLD analysis project Ga0070669, IMG submission 64680) | Switchgrass rhizosphere microbial communities from Kellogg Biological Station, Michigan, USA - KBS S5-3 metaG | ecosystem: Host-associated > Plants > Roots > Rhizosphere > Soil ... | reverse complement strand
TCTGCGACGGCACGGGCGCCTGCGCGCTGTACGCGGCGGGCGCGATCTGCCGCCCGCAATCGTGCGCCGGATCGACGGTCAGCCACTCCGCGCGCTGCGACGGCGCGGGCGCGTGCGGCAGCACGGCCGCCGATTCGTGCGGCGCTTACATGTGCAACGCGGCCGGCGACGGCTGCCGCGCCGACTGCGCCAGCGACGCCGACTGCTCGGGCGGCGCCGCGTGCGTGAACGGAAGCTGCGGTCCGCGGCCGCCGGGCGCCACGTGCGCCAGGGGGGCCGACTGCGCGTCGGGGTTCTGCGTGACGGGCGTGTGCTGCGCGACCGCGTGCAGCGGTACCTGCCGATCGTGCGCGATCGCCGGCAGCGAGGGCCAGTGCATCGCCGTGCCCGCGGGCACCGATCCGTTGAACCAGTGCGCCGACGAGGGCGCGGCCAGCTGCGGCCACGACGGCGCGTGCGACGGCGCCGGCGCGTGCCGCCGCTACGCGAGCGGAACGGTGTGCGGCGGCGCGAGCTGCAACGGCGCGACGTCGATGCCGGCGCGCACCTGCAACGGGGGCGGCAGCTGCCTCATGGTCGTCGGCGCGTCGTGCGGCGCGTACACGTGCGACGCGGCGGGGGCCGCGTGCCGCACCGCCTGCGCGGCGGACGCCGACTGCACCGCCGGCAACGTCTGCAAGAGCGGCGCGTGCGTGCCTCCACCTTCGGATTCCGACGGCGGCGCGGGTGGGGCAGGGGGAAGCGGCGGCACGGGCGGCGGCGCGGGCGGCGCGGCAGGCAGCGGGACGACGGGAGCCGCGGGCAGCGCAGGCACGACCGGCGCCGGCGGACGCGGCGGCGCCGGTGGGACGGGTGGCGGTGGAGCCGCCGGCACGACCGGCACTTGCCCCGGCTACGCTTTCTGCGACGACTTCGGCGACGGCGATGTCATCGGCTGGGCGCCCGTCGGCGGCACCTGGTCGATCGTCGACGACGGCGGCCCGGTCTATCGGGGCGCGAACGGTTCGGGCAATTCGATCGCCGGCTCGCCCGCGTGGACCGATCAGACCGTCGAGGCGCACGTGAAAGTCGTGCAGTTCGGCAACGACAAGGCCGGCTTCCGCGGCGGCGTGATCGCGCGCTACGCGAACGCGACGACGTTCTACGTCTTCCTCGTCGACGGGACGGGCAGCCTGCGTTTGCTCAAGGACAGCGGCGATCCCCCCTCGCACACCGGAACGTGCGGGAAGATCGCCGCCAACCTGACCCCGGGCACCTGGCACACCCTGAAGCTCGTCGCGTCCGGCTCCACCACCGTCCGGCTACAGACCTTCCTGGATGGCGCGCCGGTTCATGACTGCACGACCGCCTCCGCGACCATCCCGGCGGGCGCCACGGGCGCCTACGTCTATGGTGCGAATACCATTGTCGAATTCGACGACGTGAGGGTCTCGACCCCCTAGCCGCCCGCCGCGACCGCCGACGCTCCGCATCATGAAATTTGCATGGCGGCAATTTTTTGCCGTCGTCCTAGGTGGAGGAACAGCGGTCATGAATTCCACGACACGGCAGGCCTTCGAGCTACACGGCGGCGACCTGATCGGCGCTCCAGGCGAGAGCGCGGAACAGCAGGTGGAGGTCGCGCGCGCGGTGATCGTGGACGACAACCAGCGGCGCGCGGCGACGCTGGCGGCGGCGCTGAGGCTGGGCGGTCAGCTGGCGGTCAGCGTGGTCGCGCCGGATGACCCTGCGCTGCGGGGCGAGCTGCTGCCGGCCGATCTCGTGTTGCTCGCGCTGGGCGGCCGCGACGTCTCCGCGCTGGGCATCGGCGCCGAGGCGGTGCAGCGCAACCCGTTCACCGAGGTGGTCTTCTACTGCGACGACCCCGACGCTCCGGAGGTCGCGGCGGCGTCCGTTCTCGGCATCACGCGCATCGTGCCCGCGCAGCACGTGACGGCGTGGCTGGCGCGCGGCGGAAACTTGCTCGCGCGCGGCGCTTGCCTGCGGCGCGCGGCGGCGGCGTGCGCGGCCGCGGTGCCCCGCCCACCGACGCTGGCGGCGGTGACCGACGGACCGGCGCGGCTGCCGCTGCCGACCGCCGAGATGCAATTCCGCGAGAGCTACATCCGCTTCCTGCTGGGCGAAAGCGGCAGCCGGCAAGAAGCTGCGAAGCGCGCAGGCGTCCCGTACCGGACGATGTGCGAGATGATCCGCAAGCTCGGAATTTCCTAACCCGTCCTCGTCCCCAACGACGTCCTCGAGAACTCCGCGCTTCGAGGGCGGCGGGCCGGGGACGAGGGCGGGTTACTTATTCGCTGACGGCACGAACGACGTCGCTCAAGGCCACGTCGCGCCATCGTCGGTCGAGCGCAGCACCCGAAGGTACGTTCCGTCGAAAAGGGCGATCACGATGGCGCGTTCCGGCGCCGTTGCCACCGCGATGCTGGCGAACTCTGTCAGGAACTCAGCGACGGACTGACCGTCGTAATGTGCCGTGAACGCCGTGACGACGTCCGCGTCGGGCCAGGACGCGCCGCGATCGTGCGAACGCGCGAACCCCAGCGTCGCCGGGTAGGCGCCGTTCCTGCCCCGCTCGAAGATTGCGTACATCGTCGAGTCCGCGACCGCGAGACGAACGCCTGCATCGGTTCGATTGTTGGAGTCGACGTGGGGACTATGTCCATTGGCACCGCCAATGACCTGGAAATCGTGACGAGTCCACGTCGCGCCGAGATCGGTCGACTCGACGAGGTAGAGGGCGGCCCCCCGATCGACCAGCGGCAAGACCACGGCATCGCCGTCGATGACCATCGATCCGGTCGCGGTCGCGCCCAGGTCCGACTCGACGATCCACGATTCTCCGCGGTCCGATGAGTGCGCCGTTATCTGAGCTTCCGACGGGACGTCGCAAAAGGTCGCCTCCAGGACGTTCGAGACCATTCGCAAGCCGAACGTCTTGTCGAGTGACGCTCTCAAAGAATCGACGGGAATCTGGACCGGCAGCGACCAGGTCGCGCCTCGGTCTTCGGACCTCTGGAAGAACGCTAGGTTGCCTACGCCCGAGGCTTGCACTAAGTACAGCACGTAGACGGTGTCGCCATTCACCAGGATCGCGGGCCCGAGCGTGTTCGCGGCAACTGTCTGAACGGTAAACGTCCGGCCGCCGTCATCGGAACGTGCGAGGCGGGAGGACGTGGGCGCGCTGGAGACAGTCTTGTCGCCGCCGTATGCGACGTAGATCGTGTCGCCCGCGATGGTCACACTCTGCGTTTCAACGCCCTCCGGGTCGACCAAGACGGTCTTGCTCTGGTCGAACGTCGCTCCGCCGTCGTCGGAGCGAGCGAGGTAGACGCCATTGGTCGCAAACGGGCCGTCGTAGGCGACCAGGACCACGTTGCCGCTCGCTGCTATCTGGCAGAATCGTCCAGCCTGCGCGCGAACGTCGATGGCGTGTAGGAGGTTTGGCTCGACGACGCCCGTGTCCACGCGTCCTGGTCCGTCGTTCTTTTCCGAACCACAGCCCGCAACGCCCCACAAACCCAGCGCCACCCCGATGACCAAGCCGCGCGCGCACATCGTCATGCCCGGAGGACGCGTCAACCGGACGGATCCGGCCAGCGGTCGGGATGGCTTTTTTTTGGCCGGATTCGCCGGGCCATCGCGTCTTGATGAAAGCGGGCGACAATTGCCCGGGCGATGGGGTCCCCGACTGAAGACCAGGTTAAGGAAGCCTATCGCCGCTACTTCCCTATCATCGTGCGAAAGAGCGGACGCATGCTGCGTGATGCCAGTGAAGCCCAGGATCTCGCGCAAGAGACGTTCCTGCGTCTGTGGCGGAGCCGGCTGGACCTGAAGGAGGCGGCCGCGACGACGGCGTGGCTGTACAAGACCTGCACGCGGCTGGCGCTGGATCGGTTGCGATCGCCGGTGCGGCCGGCCGAGGGCACGGCGGAGCTGGGCGAGGCGATCGCCAGCCCCGACGCGAGCGCCGAGGACCGCAGCCATCACCGCGCGATGCTCGACGAGATGCTGCGGCGGTTTCCGCCGGAAGAGGTGGAGGCCGCGATCCTGTCGCGCGTCGACGGCTTGAACCACCAGGAGATCGGGGAGGTCCTGGGCATCAGCGAGCGGACGGTGCGCCGGCTGCTGGCGCGCATCGACGCGCGCCTGGCGGGATGGCGCGCCCGGCGCGAGGTGCTCGCGTGAGGCCTTCCGCCGCGTCGTCGCACCCGTCCTTCCTGGAGCTGGATCGCCACGCGCTGGGCGTGGGGAGCGCCGACACGAAGGCGCACGTCGGCGGCTGCGAGACGTGTCGGGCCCGCCTGGGAGCGGTCGAACCGGCGACGGAGGTGCCCGCGTGGGCGCTGCGACTGGAGGCGCGACGCCCGCCGCGCTTCGCGTGGCCGACCGTGCTGCGCCTGCGGACCGTCGCCGTCGGTGTGGCGGCGTTCGCGTGCGCGTTCGCGCTGTGGATCGCGACCGGCCACGACCCGTACGTCGGAACAAAGGGTGGACCCGAGGTGTGGCTGTACGTGAAGCGCGGCGAGCGCGTCGAGATCTGGAACGGAACCGATCCGGTGCGACCCGGCGATCTGCTGCGGCTGAAGGTCCAACCCGATCGGTATACGCACATCAGCGTGTTCGGCCGCGACAAGACGCCGAACGCGTACGCGCGGCTTTACGATGCGCCCGTGCCACCCAACCGCGCGGCGGCGGTGCCGTTCGCGTGGCAGGTGGACGCGCAGCCGGGCGACGAGTCGCTGCTGGTCGTGCTGGGACCAGACGCCGTGTCGGCGGACGAAGCGGCGGCGGTCCTCGCGCACGGCGACGGCGGCCGGCACTGGGCGCGCCGCCTGGTGCTGGCGAAGTCGGTGCCGCGCGACGGGGCGACGCCGTGAGCCGCCGCTGGCCGTGGCTGGCGCTGGCGTGCGCGGCCGTCGCGCTCGCGCCGTCGCGGGCCGTCGCCCAGACGACGACCGCGCCGCATCGCTACGCCGTCGTCATCGGCGCCAACAAAGCATCGCCGGGCCGTCGCGATCTCCGGTATGCGCACAACGACGCGCAGGAGGTCGCGGACACGCTGATCCGCGTCGCGGGATACGCGTACGACAACGTCACGGTGTTGCTGGATCCCGATCCCCAGCAGGTGCTCGCCGCCCTGGACGCGTACCTCGCGCGCGAGCCGTCGGGGACGGACGCGTTGATGCTGTTCTATTACTCGGGCCACGCGGATGCGGAGGCGCTGTACCCCAACGGCCGGCCGCTGTCGCTCGGCGCGCTGAAGAAGCGTCTCGACGACGGGCGGATGAACGTCCGCATCGGCCTGATCGACGCGTGCCGGGGCGGCGGCTGGACGGGCGCCAAGGGGCTGACGGCCGCGCCCGCGTTTCCCGTCGAGTGGCCGGTCGCGCTGGACAACCGAGGTTCGGTGCTGATCGCGTCCAGCTCGGGGTGGGAGGACGCGCACGAATCCGAGGCGTTGCGCGGATCGTTCTTCACGCATCACTGGAACGCGGGCCTGCGCGGCGCGGCCGATCTGAACGGCGACGCCACCATCACCGCGAGCGAGGCGTTCGAGTACGCGCAGACCTTCACGGTGCGCGACACGGCGGTGGTCGCGGCGACGCCGCAACACCCGAGCTTCCGGATCGATCTGTCGGGGCGCCGCGATCTGGCGCTGGTCTCGCTCGCGACAGCGCGGACGACCCTGGCGCTGAAGCAGACGACCGGGCCGCTGCAGCTGGTTCATCTGGACACCGGCCTCCTCATCCTGGAGAGCCCGCGCGGGCCGCGCGATCTGCAGCTGTCGGTGCGGCCGGGTCGCTATCTGATCCGGCGGCACCTGGCGGCGGAGACGCGCGTGAAGGAGATCGATCTTCGCGCGGACGGGGCCACGACGGTGCGCGAGGCGGAGCTGGTCGCGGTGTCGCCGGCGCCGCTCGCGGCGAAGAGCGCGGCCGAGCGCGACGTCTCCGCGTCGATCGTGCCGGCGCGCGCGATCGAGCTGCAGGTGGCGGGCGGCGTACGCCATGCGCCGGTGATCGATCCAGGGCTGCGGCTGGGCGAGGGCGGCCCCGGCGCCGTCGGCATCCTGCGCGCCAGCTACGGCATCGGGCGCGGCTGGCAGTACATGGCGCCGCTCGCGTTCGCGCGCGGCGCGGGCGATCCCTTCGCGTGGAGCTGGGTGACGTGGGCCGGCGCGCCGACGCTGGGCCTGGGACGGACCGACGCCGCGGGCACAATCGTTTCGGGCCTGGTCGGCGCCGGCTTCGACGTGCGGCGCGCGATCGGCGCGCAGACCACCTTCAACGCAAGCGTCGCCGCGCTGGGCGCGTACAGCTGGACGTCGTCGGGCACACCGCCTGGCCGGCGCGCGTTCGAGACCTGGTCGGCGCAGCTGACGACCGGCCTCACCCGGTTCATCTCCGACGCCGTCAGCCTCAGCCTCGGCGTGTCCGCGAGTCACAACGTCGTCGAGTCAGGCGATCTCGCGCCCTGGGGCGACGATCCGCGCGGCGGTCTGGTGCTGGGCGTCGGATCGATCCAGCGCCGCGGCCTGCGTCCGCTGCCGCTCGTGCGCGTCTACCTCGGCGATCGGCTGACGCTGGACGGTCACGTCGCCGTGGCCTACCTGCCCGCGTCCAAGAGCGTCGTCGAGACCTACCTGGCAGGCGTGACGGCGATGTTCTGATGGAGAAACCATGAACAAGCACGGGACCGTGGTGTTCGCGTTGGCCGGCTGTATCGGCTTCGGCACCGCATGCTCGGAACCGCCGGCGCCGCCCGCGAACGGCAGCTTCAAGGACGGCACGCGCCTGAAGGCAGTGTATCAACGCATCGAGGGCGCGCCGTCCGTCTTGCTGAACTGGTACGACACGCTGCTCGCGGTCGACTGCACCTTCGTCGACCTCGGTCGTCCCGACCGCCGGCTCTTCTGCTTCCCGTCGGATCCTGCGGGCGCCGATGTTCGATCGCTGTTCGCCGTCGCGACCAACCTCTTCGAGGACAGCGCCTGCACCCAGCCGATCGTGAACGCGCCGTTCGCGCCGTGCACGACGCGCTTCTTCGCCCGGGAGCCCGAGCTCGGCGAGGGCTGTGGGGCGCCCGTGCACCTGTACAAGCTGGGCCCGGCCTTGCCCTTCGAGCCCAACGGCCTGTACAGCACCGTCAACGACGGTCCCTGCCAGCCCGCCGCCGCGGCCGATCTGGATGCTTATCGAGAACTGCATGCGGTGGGCGAGGAGATCCCGCTCGACACGCTGGTCAGCGGGACGTACCAGCATGACGCGGGCGCGGGCCGCATCGTCCCGCTTCGCTTCGTCGGCAGCGACGGATCGATCCAGGGCGAGGCCTGGAACGGCCTGGGTCCTGCGGCGGGGGGAGAAGCGTGGGACAACCAGCGCGACGAGATGGTCTCGACGCTACGCCCAGACGACCGCTGGCTTCCCACCGCGCATTTCGCGACCGGCCTGTTCGCCGACGCCGCCTGTTCGGTCGCCACCGCGGTCGGACCCGCGTGTCGCGTCGACGCGAAGGAGGCTTTCACGTACGCGTCGGACGCGTGCAACGGACCGACGCCCACGAACGTCTTCGAGCTGGGCGCGCCGGTGGCTGACCAGGCGAGCGTGTACACGGCCTGGCCCGACAACACCTGCCACCTCTACAACTCCGGAGCCGGCTCGCCGATCGTCAATCCGCTGCTTGCGGCGTACGAGATCGGTGCACCCGTGCCCGTCACGGCGTTCGCCGCCGCCCAGGAAGTCCGCACCGGAACGGGTCAGATCAAGATCGTCCAGGTCGGCACGGCCGACGGGCCAGCGGTGATTTCCGTCGGTTTCTTCGACAGCGCCCACGGCACGGCGTGCACCTTCCAGCGCAACCTGCAATCGGCTGACGGCGTCGTCCGATGCCTGCCGGCCGCCAACGATCCAGATTTCTACGCAGACACCGCCTGCTCGGTCCCTCTTGTGCTCGGCGGGTCGCCAGAGTCCTGTTCGGGACCGCAACCGCCCGCGTTCGCTTCGATCACCGAGAACGTGCCGATGAACAGCGCTTGCTACATGCCGGTCTACCGCCAGCACATCTTCGCGGTCGGGGCCGCTTACACGGGCGAGGTCTACTCCAAGCTCGGACCCAACGATTGTCTCGACCTCGGCAGCGCGAACATCGTTGGTCCCCTTTACACCACCGGCCCCGAGATCCCGGCCGCCGAGTTCGCGGCGCTCGACTACGTGCGCCCGAACTGAATCGCGCGCCGCTCGTGGCCGGATTCGGGATCGTCGACCGTCTTCATGAACATGCGCCACTTCGCCGCCCCCATTGCGTTCCTCACCCTTGCCTGCGGAAGCTGCGGTTCATCAGCACCTTCTGCTGATGTTCTTGCCGCCGTCCCGTGCACATCGTGGCGGCCGAGCGACGCCGACTGGTCCAGCCTTCCGGCGTCCCGGCCGGCCGTCATCGGCGCGCTCGGCGCGTCGCCCAGCGGACGGTATCTCTACACCGTCGGAACCTGGTTCGACGCGGGCACGCTGCGGCACCAGATCCTTCGCTCTCGCGATCTGGGCGAAACCTGGTGCGGTCTCGCGACGCCGGACGACGTGGCCGAGGTCGCACCGTCGCCGGCGAGCGAGACAGTGCTCTATGCGCTGACATGCCCGCCCCGGCGGACGGCATCCCTTCTTCGAACGACGGACGGCGGTGCCACGTGGGCGACGGTGACGGAAAATCTGCCCACCGACGTCGCGGGCTGCGACAGCCGATCGTTCTCGCTCCAGACGTCCGTCATCGACGCTGACGTCGTCTGGATCAACGGTTTCAACACCGATCGACACTTCGGAAATACGCTTCATCTGAGCACCGTCGCCGGCGACACCTGGACGACCGTCCTGCCGCCTCCGGCGCTGGTGCCTCAGATCGACGCGACGGATCCGTTGAACTCCGTCGAGGCCGGAGTCGACGGGATACGGGCCGATCCGCGCACCGGGGGTCGGGTGCTGGCCTGGGGCAGAACCGCGCGCATCGGCACCGCCTGGGGGCCCGAACGATGGTTCACCAGTGGGGACGCGGGGCTCACCTGGCGCGAGATCACCGTCCCGATGCCCGCGGGGGATTCCGAGATCGGGGATTTCAGGGCTGTCGCCGATGCGTCGTCGGCGCTCTATGTCTCGGGCGTTTCGTCCCTCCTCCGCTCCGTCGACTGGGGCGAAAGCTGGACGGCGGCGGGCCCGTTGCCAGATCGATTGGCAACCGTGACGACGCTCGGTTCGCCGCAGGGTGGGAAGCTGTTCGCATGGCGCACCGACGTGACCTTCGCCTGGGACGCCCCGACCACGGTGTGGACGAGCGCCGATGCCGGCGCCAGCTGGAACGCTCTCGACGTCGATCCCACGATCGATCCGGTGCTCGCGCCCGGCGGCAACGTCATCGTCGGGCTCGGCCGTCTCGCGATGTCGGTCACCACGAACGGCGGAAAGAGCTGGTCGCCCCGTCCGATCGTTCCGGCGCCCGGCAGCCTCGCTCAGTCTCCGGTCGACTGGCGCCCGCTGTGGGCGGGTGGTTACACCACGAACACATCGCCGAGCACGCGCGCCGAGTCGCTTCCGGGCGTCCGCTCGACAGACGGCGGCTTGAGCTGGAGCACGATCGCAGACCTCGACGGGCCGCTGCTGATGGACGGAGCGAACGCCGATGTCGTGTACCGCGGCCTCTACTTCCAGCAGGCGGCGCCCGCACGAACAGAGGACGGCGGCAAGACGTGGGCTTCGTTCTCGGTTCCGGTCGGACTGATCGACGCGGCGGCGAGCTGTCCGCCGCCGGGCTCGTGTCTCTCCCTCTTGCTGTCCTTCTGGGCGGAGACGGAGCTCAGCTGCCGCCTCGCGAGCAGCAGCGACCGCGGCGAAACGTGGACCGAGCGGCCGGTGCCTGCCGAGCTTTGCTACGGATCTCCGACGCTGGTGGTCGCGCCGGACGATTCCGATCATCTGCTGGCGGCATGCATGCACGGGGAAGGCGCGAGCGAAATCAGCGCCGTTTGCGAGAGCCGAGACGGAGGTCAGACCTGGCTGCCGCATCAGATCGGTTCTGACTCGCAGCGCACCGTCGGCAGCATCGTCTTCACGGGCAGCGGGGTCGCCCTGGCTGCAACGTCGCCGGAGACCACTCCCGGCGACACCTTGCCGAGCGTCGTTGCGCGGAGCACGGACGGAGGCACGACCTGGGTCGAGGTACCGGCCGAAGGCGGAAGGCTTCTCGCAAGCATCGCTCGACCGGAGACCGTCTTCTTGCTCGCGCGGCGCGAGAGCGCAGGGTACTCGTATTCGATTCTTCTGCGCAGCGATGACGCCGGCGCCAGCTGGACGGACGTCTCTCCGCCAGCCGAGACGGCGAACGATCCGGGATTCTCCATCCTGGCGATCGCCGACAGCCCGCGCGGCGGATTCATCGCCACGACGACCTACGGCCTGGTGCAATTCGAATGAACCGCGCCGCGCGCTACTTCTTGAAGCCGTAAAGCCGCAGGCGGGTGGGCGGCGGGATCGGGGAGCGCGGCATGTCGCGGTTCGAGTCCAGCGTCTCCCAGCGCAGCATGTAGATGACGGTGGGATCGGGGCCGGCGCCGGAGTCGTCGGCCCAGCGCACGTGCATGCCGGCGGTCGTCGATTCGACGGTCTCCAGCGAGGCCGGGTAAGGCAGCGAGCGGCCGAGCATCGCCGTCGCCGCCAGCGTCGTCGGATCGAGCGCGAACGCGTTCCAGCCGCCGTACTGCGCGTGGTACCAGCGCTGCGTGAGGTTGCCGGCGGCGTCGACCTTCACCGGTTCGACCTGGATCTCGAACACCAGCGTCCCCTGGCCCGAGAACGCCCAGCGGTAGTTCCAGCTGGACGTCTTGTGCGGCACCCACTTTCCGTTCTCGAAGCGCGCGTTGTAGAGCTGCGTGTTCCCGGCGCTGTCGAACTTGTGGTACACGACGATCGGTCGGTTCTGCGCGTCGAAGCCGACCTTGGTGTTGTTGTTGATCATGCCGCCGTTGACAGGCACGGGATCGACGATGTCGCTGGTGGCGAGCGTGATCGGCAGCGTCAGGTTCGCGCCGGCGGCGGTCTGCCACTGGACGAGATCGCGGCTGCGCGCGTACGAGAGATCGTGGTTGGTCTCGGCATCGGGCGTCTCGCGCCAGACCCAGACCATGTGCCAGTAGCCGTCGGGGCCCAGCACCGGGCCGACCGGATAGGCGTTGCGCGCGCCCTGACCGTCGGTGAATGGCGCGTTCAGCAGGCGCCGCCATGTCTTGGTGCCGGTGTTGTAGATGTTGAAGATGTGGTTGCCGCTGCCGCTGGAGCCGTCGCGGTAATTGAAGACCAGGTTGCCGGCCGTGTCGTGGAAGAACAGCGGGTAGGTGCAGCTCGATTCGTTGCTGCCCACCATCGTCCCGCTTGAGAGCGACCCGACCTCGTTGGCGAGGACGCTGCGGAAATAGACCAGCGGCACGGCGTGCATGTTGCCCGACACGTGGATGAACCCCGCGCTGTCGAGGTCCATCGCGATGTAGTTGTGGCTGTCCCAGCCGACGGTGGTGGGCAGGCGCGAAGTCGTCCACGTGTCGCTGGTGAGCGCGCGCTGCGCGACGATCATGTCGCGGTTCGTGTCGTAGTAGGCGACGTACTGGCGCGTCGCCGTCGTCACCAGCGCGAAGCCGACCGGGTGCCCGGACCAGACGTCGGCGACATCGAGCACCTTCACGATCGTGCCCGCGCCGCCGGTGCCGCTCGCGCCCGCGGTGCCGGTGCCGGCGGCGCCGCCGCTGCCGCCGCGCCCGCCCGTGCCGCCGCTGCCGCCGCGCCCACCCGCGCCGCCCGTTCCGCCCGCGCCTGCGGCGCCCGTCGTCCCGGCCCCGCCGGTCGTTCCGCCGCGCCCGCCCACACCGCCCGCGCCCGCGCCACCCGACGAGCCACCGGTGCCGCCGACGCTCCCGCCGCTGCCGGTCGTTCCGCTGCTGCCCGACGCGCCGGTCGTCCCCGCGCTCCCGGTCGTGCCCGCCGCGCCCGTCGTTCCCGCGCTCCCGGTCGCGCCGCCGGTGCCGCCGGCCGCGCCGCCCGCGCCCGCCGTGCCGCCGCCTCCCGTCGAGCCGGCGTTGCCGCTGTTTCCGCCGCTGCCGCCTTTTCCGCCGCTGCCGGATGCGCCGCAACCGGCCAGCGCGATCGCGACGGCGACGAAACCGAGAGCGCGTTTGATCTTCGTCATTGCAGGTCCGCGCAGCGGCCGAGCGCTTCCAGATAGTAGTAGTCGGCGTAGTTGATGGCGACGTCGATCTCGTCGTTCTGCGGGTAGTTGCCCACGCTGTGCATCAGCAGGAACTGGTTGTTGGTGCCGGTGGCGGCGCGGTACCCGGTCGATCCCGTCGTCGACAGCGAGCGCACCACCTTGATCGCGAACACGCGGTAGCTCTCGGCGGCGGCGCCCGTCGTGTACTTCGCCAGCTCGAACAGTCCGCTGGCGGCGACGGCGCCGGCGGAAGCGTCGCGGTAATCGGGCACGTCGTCGCGCACGGGCGCGTCGAAGTCGAAGTAAGGAACACCGTCGGCGGGCATGCGCGCGCTCTTCGTGTAGAACTCGGCGATGCGCGTCGCCTGATCGAGGAAGCGCGCGTCGTTGGTCTCACGGTAGCTCATCGTGAATCCGTAGAGGCCCCAGGCCTGGCCGCGCGCCCAGGCCGATTCATCGGCGACGCCCTGGTTGGTGATCTTCTTGATGACCGCGCCCGTCGTCGGGTTGTAGTCGACGACGTGGTACGAGCTGGCGTCGGCGCGGAAATGATTCATGCGCGTCGTCGCCGCGTGCGTGGTTCCGATCTGCGCGAAGCGCGCCTCGCCGCCCAGCGCCGTCGCGCGGAACAAGAGCTCGAGGTTCATCATGTTGTCGATGATGACCGGGAACGTCCAATTTCCGCTGAAGTCCCACGAGCGCGTGCACCCGACGTCGGGATCGAACCGCGACGCCAGCGAGCCGGCGGCCGTGTTGATCACCGTTCGGTAGGCCGTGTTCTGCGTCAGCCGGTAGCCGTTGCCGAAGCTGTTGTTGATGATGAAGCCGACGTCGTGCGTGTCGGTGCGCGTCGCCTGCGACATCAACGCGGCCGTCCAGCTCTCGGCGGCGGTGCGCCACGCCTGATCCTTCGTGCGCTCGTAGAGCAGCCAGAAGCTGCCGGCCGGGAAGCCGCTGGTCCAGTCGCTGGTGTTCACCATCCGCGCGGTGCCGCTCTTGGCCGAACGCGGGATCGACGTCGGGCTCGTGTACGTCGTGCGGAAGCGCGCGAAGTCCGTCGCCGCCTGCATGATCTGCTGCGTGCAGTAGGCGGCATCGGCCGCGTGCGCCCCGCCTCCGGCGCCACCAGCGCCGCCGCCGCCACCGGATGACCCGCCAGTGCCCGCCACGCCCGTCGTCCCGCCCGCGCCGCCGCCCCGACCCCCACCGCCCGCACCGCCCCGGCCACCGCCCGCCGTCCCGCCACCGCCTGAACCCGCGCTGCCCGTCGTTCCACTCACGCCCGTCGTCCCGCCCACGCCCGTCGTTCCCGCGCTGCCGCCCGCGCCCGTCGTTCCGCCCACGCCCGTCGTCCCGGCCGCGCCCGTCGTCCCGGCCGCGCCACCCGCGGACCCCGCCGCGCCCGTCGTCCCGGCCGCGCCCCCGCCGGTTCCCGCCACACCCGCGCCCGTACCCGCTCCTCCAGCAGTCCCCGCGCCTCCTCCGCCCGCCGAACCACCGGCGCCCGAGCCGCCGCACCCGACAAGCACAGCCGCAAGCGCGACAGCCGCTGCCGCGCGGCCGTTCGTAAACAACCTTGCCACGGGGCGCATTTTACTCCGGTTGAGGCGGCCGGGACGCGAAGGTGTGGCGCTCTTCACGGTGCGCCCCTGCATGCGGCCCGTCACTTGCGGGGCGCGGCGGCCGGGCGCAGCATCGATCGCGATGACGTGGCAGCAGGCGTTCGCGATCCCGGCGGCGCTGATCCTCGCGCTGCTGCTGGGGTGCTCGCACACGCCGGAGCGCCAGCCCGCCACGCCCGGCGCGCGCGCCGCGCTGCGCGTGATGACCTACAACGTGAACTTCGGCATCCCGGGCGACGGGCCGACGCTGGCCGCGATCGAAGCCGGCAAGGCGGACGTCGTGTTCCTGCAGGAGATCAACAAGCCGTGGATCGATTCGCTGCGCGCCACGTTCGCCGCCGCGTATCCGCACATGGTGTTCTACCCGCGCGGCGGCGCGGGCGGCATCGGCGTGATGTCGCGCCTGCCCATCCGCGCGCAGCAGCTGATCGCGCGCGAGCAGGACGACGGCTGGTTTCCGGCGCTGCGCCTGGTGCTGGAGTCGCCGCTCGGCCCGGTGCAAGCGCTGGTCGTCCACCTGCGACCGCCGGTCAGCGACGGCGGCAGCTTCGTCTCCGGTCACTTCACGGCGCCCGCGATCCACGAGAAGGAGATCGCGCTCTTCTGTCAGTCGCTGGATCGCACGCTACCGACGATGGTGGTCGGCGACTTCAACGAGGAAGAAGACGGCCGCGCGGTCGCGTACCTCGCGCGCGCCGAATGGCAGATGAAGAGCGCGCTGCCTCAGTTCGCGCCCGATCGTCCGACCTGGCGCTGGCCGACCAGCTTCCACACCTTCGAACGCCGCCTCGACCACATCGTCTATGACGTGCGCCTCGAACCGCTGAACGTCGAGGTGATGGAGGCCGGCCGCTCCGATCACTTCCCGGTCGTCGGCGTG